>Ga0137418_10000454_pt1 | contig 36405 bp, 33 predicted proteins | sample CZODoug3_1_2_16f_FD_122242 | JGI IMG/M metagenome (GOLD analysis project Ga0137418, IMG submission 122242) | Vadose zone soil fungal communities from Angelo Coast Range Reserve, California, USA - CZODoug3_1_2_16fungal (Hybrid Assembly) | ecosystem: Environmental > Terrestrial > Soil > Vadose... | reverse complement strand
GTGGGACACCGGATCGGAAACCGAAATCGGCCAAGCAAGTGTCCGCGGATCGGGGGGGCTAAAACCGACCCGGATCAGGGCGCGGATCGGCAGGGCAAAACGGCAAGGGCCGCGCCACGAATCGGCTCGGCCCCAAGATGGGATCAGCAGCTAAAGAAAAAAATCCTGGCCTTCCTAATCTCCGGTTTGAACCTCCTCGATTTTCTTGAGCTTACTATTCCAGTAGAGCACCACTTCAGCTTGTTCGTAATACCTCATCCGGATGCCTGCCGACTTGAGTCTTCCTGGGGAATGATCGCTCGTGGGTATGGCGTCTGTTTGGGACACGCGCGATCCGACAGGCACAGGCCCTATGTAGACCGAGCTGGAGTCCGCAGACACGTCCAAGTTGTAGACGCTCTTGCATTGACCATCTGCGGGACAAAGGGCGACCACGAGTATTGTCTTGCCCAACTTGTCATTCTTCAGCAGTAACGCGTAATCCTGTTGGCCGTCGCCGTCGAAGTCAGCTTGGACGACGCTCGGATTGGCCTTCGGAAAGTGCTGAACAACATAAGCCTTTAGGTTGGGATCGCGTTCCTGCAACGTCAACACGTGATATCCCGGAAAGAGCTTTAAAACGCTGTCGACGCTAGTCCCTTGCCCATCGCTAGCCGACAGGGCAACACACCAGACTGAAGCCACAAAGAAAACGAAAATCCAAACGCACAATCGCTTCATGTGGTTCCTCGGCTCACTTACTGCTCCTGCAATCGCACGGTTTCGGCAGAAGCCCATGCCCACCGTTTCGTCCTAGCGTTAATTGGATGTGCCAGTGATCGCCCTCATTCTGGATGTAGCCAGCCCCGCAGTTCGACGCGCAACAGAAGACCTGGTGCTGGTCCTGACCGGCGGGCCGTATGTCAATCGCCTGGTTTGTGCAGTGCTTGCTCCCCTTGACGCCCCCTACCTTATGCCGCCCATCCGGAGTGCATTCGCTGCCTCCGGTTATTACGAAGTACCTTGCCAAGCAGCTGGAGATGCCTCAGACAACTATGCCCGCAGGTGCGACATCGCGGTGTAACAATTCAGATGCCATTAGATACAAAAATTGTCGAGGACATTCGTCGAGCGCATTCTCGATCTGGGGGCCATACTTCATCGCTATAAACCGGTCGAAGAGATGCGGACGATACCGTGTTAAATCGCTCAAGTAATAGAAAAGGATGTACATTGCAGCCCACTGCGGTAGTCTCTTTTTCCCCAAATGCGAATCGATAAACACGTAGTACTTGCGATGAGGCTTCGAAGAAGTCACCGTGTACCACAAGGCCGAGCGCAAACCCTGGAACAAGTCCTGAACACAGTCAACTGGCCTATGCTGATATTTTGTCGTTCTCTTCTGCTCCAGACTCACAATATCTTCGGAATCGCTGCTCACTTGTCGCCATTGCCCGGGCAAACGCGAATTCCTTATCAGCTCCTCAACAGATGGGAGTATGTGACGAAACTCTCCCCGATCAATGCTTAGCCGTAGCCATGCCCTTCGCTTGCTAAGGCTCACATAGGCCTCAGGCTCAACAGACAAGAACTTCTCATTTTGCTGGGAGGCATACGTCCATAGCCTGTGTCCGGGTAGTATTTGCGGTAGCAACTCGCGGACCGCAATTTCCCCAAACCCGGGACCCAACCCTTCGAGCGACCGCATCAAATCACCGAAAATATTTACATATATAGCGGAACTTTTGACAGAGATTCTATCGCCAAGCACAGCCCAATCTCCCTTGTGCCTAACGGAGAGTCCGTGGCGGGCCTGAGACATGTCCAAAGTAGGCTTACGTATCTTTAAGAGGCACTTTGCGAGATTGAGCATCGAGTAGTACAGCAGCACGGGCTTCACGGCTAGCCGTCCACCCTGCATACCAGCGTTGAAATACTCTTCTGCTTGGTCAATATATGAGAGTGCCTCATCGCGACTTGCCCCCAAGAGGCCTTTTGACCTGTAGACTGCCTCGTTCAGTATCGCCCAAGGGTCACGGACGTAAAGCCGTCGCTGCAGTCTCCATCTCGTTGTTTTTCTGGCAGGCCAGAAGGAATACGGGACAATTAATCCGCGCACTCGCAATGGTTCACCGTTTCGAACTGCTCGTAGTCGTGGCATTCTAAAGATAAATCGGTGCTTCCGTTTATCACCGCGCTGTACTGCTGTCAACAGCTAAGGCGAATTTTCGAACCCCCGATTTCGAGCCTTAACACATCCGCCGAAACGCCAATCAGTTCTTGCCAGTAGCTCACAACAGTGTGGTTTCGCTAAGCCTCCCTGGATACCGGATCGGTTACGGTTCGTTCAGCCGCTGCTTCCTTTGTCCCAAGTTCATATTCTTCGAGAATACTCAAACACCTCGCCAACTTTATCGCCCGCACGGGTTCCCGTCTGCAAATTTTTCCCAGCGTGTGCTGGTTGATTCCCCTGCGCATGAATTCCCGTTTAGGAACGCTTTCAATTCGCGCTAATTGTTCTTCGGTCGCAACGACGTAACCTTTGCGCTTGTACTCAATCGCTTTGAATTCCAGCAGACTCAAATCTTCGCCCTCTTCCCAATGCTTGTCGGACTCTTTGCCGATGTAGATCGGCGGCCAGTTCGCAACGATGTGCGTCCGCTGCAACAATCCTTGCGTATCGAACTCGCACGGCGTCCCATCGGGCCCCAAACTTTTGGCTTCAGGGTGGTTTTGGTACGCGTCTAGGAGCGTGAAGAAATTCTTGGGAAGGGCTCTCCGGCCGTCGTACTCGTTCGCGAGTTCGTAAACTGGAGATTCGTGATGGTAGATGTTGATGCATTTCACGTTCATCCACTTATCCCGCTCGGACGAGAATGGGGTTAAAAGCGTGAATCGCGCCGGGTCCACGTTAGCCGGGCACCCAAAACGGCACAACTGGGGAATCATCATGAAATTGTTGGGTCGCGTGAGTGGTCCTTTGGCAAGGTTCCTGAGTGCGTGATGGGGAGTGCTGAGGGTAAGCTTCATCATTACCGGAAGATCAAACCATGGGGGCCTTACTCGCTCCAAACCGAGAACCCCGCGCAGAATCCAGTCCCATGCCTCGAATATCCATTGCGGGGTTTCATGGTTCCACCCTTGGGGTGAATCCTTCGGCGGATAGAAGTAGCCTAGTCCGTGCGCCTTAGGCTCCACGATCTCAATGTCGTTGTCACTTTTCGTGTAAAGCGCGTACCTCTTGGCGGCGATGCTGTAACCGAAGAGCTGACGGCGGTTTTTCTTGTGATCCCAATTTAGTTTGTGAATCTTCAGAATCGAGCCGGGAACCAACTTGCGGTCGTAAGGGTTAAGAGGCTCGAACCTGTCAACGATCCCCTGTACTTCGTCCGAGGAGAGCGCCGTGGGTTCCGCCCCATCTGGCATCGCGATTCGCTGTCTGTGCTTCGCTGAGACTATTGCCGCGCTGTCCGTATCACAAAACAGGAATGTTCCCCCGGCATTCGCGATGCACTTTTCCAGCATTGCCAGGAGCAGGCGACCACCGGACGTGATGAGAGAAGCAATGTGGGGTGCAAACCATTTTCCCGGTTCTTCCACCACGTCTGAAGTAGTTTCAAAGGACTCTTCGCCTGAAAACACTTTCACTTTTGCTGCGTCGGATTCACCGGGATTGAGTTCGACGAATAGGCCGTAAGAACCGCTATTAGCAAGAATCTTCAGCCAATAGTGGAGTGCCGGGTTCGATTCGTGGGCGGCTCGCTGTTCGATGACGTGTTTGAAGAGGCTATTCGTGCTCGCATCTACATGAACCATGCCACGCAGACATGTCGTGCGTAATCCTGGCTGCTTGCCATGTGGCACTACGCTGATTGCCTTTTCGATGTAGGGAATTTTCCCGGTTAAGAGAATTGACGCGACAATGTCCGGGCCCGCAAACCAGATTGGCACTTTGCTGGTAAGGTAGTTGATTCCGATGTTCTGAGTTGCGCCATTGTAGGCGGTGCGCACGGGAAGAATGTCATTGTCCGGGCGAACGAGGGCGAAGAACTTGAACTGCGGCCACAAATTGCGCTCAAAACAACGCTCCAGCGTGACATACGACAAAAGTTGCCGCACTTCCTCTGTCGATACTGGAAATGTGACGTACTCTGCCGTGAGGACAGCCCAATTATCCTCAAGTTCGTTCACGGTCGGATACTGCGACATGAAATCCACGGGGCAGACTGGAACTTCCCAATTCCGGATTCGGCATTCTGCGCGCCCGCCGAAGTAACTTTGCATGAAAATACCGTACGCCGGATCCGCGTCCTTACCTTTCTCGCTCGGGTGCGAAATGTGCAGTTCTTCGAGATAGCTTTTTGCCACGCTAGCTGGGCTGAACATTCTGTCGGGACCGGGAGCGATCGGATGCAGGTCGTACTCCTGCTTCGCCCAATTCAGCAGGCCGACCGTGGCTCTCACATCCTGCCTGCAATACTCGATTTCTTCCAAGTCCACATTTCCGCTCGGCCTATGGTCCAGCTTTCCAGGGATGTTGAATTCCTTGCACGCTGATTTCAGCGAGTACGATTTGTTGCGCAGTGCCCAAAGCAGGGTGCGTAGGTCGAGGAATCTCGCGGAAGGCCAGAGCTTTACGCTTTTGCTTTTCTTTCCGGGCTCGCACATTGGTGCGCGGGTGGAATGGATGATAGCCGTCTTGCTGTTCAGAGCCTTGATGACAATACGCGGGAAGAATTTGTTCGGCTGAAGATCGCCTGTTTGTGGATTTCGCCATTGCGATAGGATGAGAGACCATCCTCCATTCTCGGCAGTCTCCCAATCAACAGCGAACCTACTCAAATCGAATCCAGCGTTGAAGCACACCAGGAGGGCCTTGGCCTGAATTGCGATCCCGAACACTTCTTGGAAAAACTTTGCCCGGGAATACAGGCGCAACCGGCCGTGACCCTCGCCCGTAACCTCAGGCTTCGTAGTTTTCACGTATTTCCGAAGCAAATCGAATTCTTTTGGGCTCAGTCCATTCTCATCGTGGAAGATTCCTTCTTCCATGCATACATATCCGTTTTCTTGCAGTTCGCAAAAGCGCCAGAAGCCGAACGTTAGGGTCTGGTCCGCCGTTATACGGCTTTCGCAATCAAGAACGAGGGTATAGTCAGGCCATTTAGACTCGTTGGCCCGAAAAACATTGTTATCCGACTCCTTTTCATCAAGCCGTGCGGCGTAGGCCCGCAGATAAATGTCATGGCTCATCTTGGTCCTCCAGCACACTAGCCCATTTACGGTAAGAGGATGCCAAAAATTCAAGAAACACGGCGGAGCCTCTCAGCTCTAGGGCGATGAGTTTGTGAAGATTTTTCTCTGGGCGCATGCTGACCCCTTCTCGCGCGAGTCCTTCAGTGATCTCCCGATGGCAATTTAGGCACAGAGTGACGAGAGTGTTGGGGTCGTGGGCCTCACCAAATACGTGATGCTTTTCGAGCAATCGATCAAGGTAATCCGTAGACATTTCTCTTGCTTCGAGCCATTTGCGAGATACCCCGGTCAATGATTCCAAGCAGGCATAGCCGCAAAACAGGCAAAAGGCATTGCTTCCCAGGCGATCTTCTCGCAGGAGCTTGCGTCGGGCCGTGCGGATTGCGCTTCGACCACTCAGGCAGCACCACCATTGAGCGCGCGATACAGCGAAAACTCCGAAAGGGCAGGCTCCATAGCAACGATCGTCCGACCGGAAGTGACGAGTTCAACGCCAGCGATTTTCTTTCCACGCCAAGCTGAAAGAGAATTTCGGTCACCGCGCAAATAGCGTCCAAGATCGCGAAGATACTGACTCGCCTGCGCGCGTTCCTTTGATGACCGGGTCTTAATAGGTATGGGATTGCCATGAGCATCGGGAACGTAGAGCGTCGCCGTGTAGCGGTCGCTCTTCGCAACCCGAAACTTCCCGTTCGCTTTTTTCAGGGCCAACGGAAAATATTTCTTAATAGTTGCTGGTTTCACCCCTTGCAACTTTGCGGCGTGGCTTAGGGAGAGACGCTGATCGTGGCGCATGGCCGCAAGCACATGCAGGGCGCGATCCCGGGCGGACTCGCTACGCGGCGGAAGAACGCTCTTCGACAAGGTGTGAGGGGTGCGTGCTCGCCGTTGTCTTTTAAGTTTGCGCCGGGCCATACCGCAATCACCTCTTCTAAGCGCAAGTCTCGCATGGGGTTACGAACGGATTAGAGAGGGTCCCAACATTTTGGTGCGATAGCTTGGTTTTCATCGACAATAGCAGGTATTTTTGGTGCGATAGCGATGGAAAACCGTCGGAGGAAGTTGCATTTCGTGTCCGAACTCCACTTGACATGATTTGAGACGCATGCCCGAAACGAAAAAAGTGGCAAAAAAACTCGGTAGACCCGAGGTTCTCAGTACTGAAGACTTGCAGGCGAGACTCAAGGCACTCAAGCGATTTCTAGAGGACAACTGGAGTCGGATCGGACTGGAACTCCGAAAAGTCCACCACCCCGATCATGTTTTGGCGCTTCTCAAACTGGTACCCGGTGTGGAATGGTGCGCACCATTTCGCGATCATGCGGCTGCGTGCCTCCTAAATAAGGGAGCCACTCCCGTTGGTTGGCGTGAAATCAGACTGACGCGGCGACAGTATAAGGAAGCGAACGATATCCTTGACCGCAGTTGGACTGAATACCATAGCGCGCAACAGAAGGCACAGGAAGCAATCACAGCCTTTAAGGCCACTATCTCTCAGTTCGTAGCAGGAATTGACCTATTCCCTTTCTTTGTCGTGGTCGCGCTCGCCGCGAATGAGCTAGGCGTCAAAGAGCTGACCGACACTGCTGTTCATATTGGAAAACTTCTTGCTTCCGCACAGAAAGACAAGCAAACGTGTGAAGAAAAGCTACTCACCCAAGAGTCCTGGTACGCGCGGAACGAAGTTGTCCGATTTGTAAGAAGTAGGCGCTACGACAAGACTCCGATAAATCTCGCCCAGGCCATGGCAGGCCTGCCTGAATACGGATGGCTGCACTCGCTTCGAAAGTGTTCCAGAATTGTTGATAACGCGTTGGCCTCATCGAGCAGTTTCAACTACCAGCTCTTTGAACTTTTAAGAACAATTGTGCGGAAGGTAAAACCCCTCAACCTGGGAAAAATTGAAATGATGTTTCGGAACGAATTGCTAAGGCAAGATACCGACCAAATGCTCAGGTCGTATGTTTCACCAAGTTGGGGGCATATGGAGCAGGCGTTTGCTGATTGTCGTAAGCAGCACTACAAACGAGCCGAGGTAACCTACAAAATAATGGCGAGATTCTTGGACATCACGGAGGGCCCGAAATCCATTGCCGGGCTTGAATTGGCCAAACGCAGGCAGTTGGTTTGACGCTGTTCTTGTGAACGAACCGTCTCGCCAGACTCACGCTGATTCCATACATATAGCTGATTTATAATGACTTAAATATAAACGGGCCTGCTGCCTGTTACAAGCAGAATGCAAGCCCTAACCACCACGGGAGGTATGACTCCGATGGCAGCTTCGCACACCGTACCGCACTCGCACGCCCTCCGCAAATCTGGCGTTCTGGTCTTGAACGGCCACGGCATCCGCGTCCAGGTGAATGCCGGTCATTTGCTCTTGCACGATGGGATAGCAGACGAGCGCCGGACGATCCGCCTGCCCCGCGTAAATCACGGCCTAAAGAGACTGGTATTGATCGGGAGCGACGGCTTCATCACGCTCGAGGCCCTGCGCTGGATTTCCGACGTGGGCGCAGCGTTCGTGATGCTTGACCGCAGGGGCAAGGTGCTCGCTGTCACCGGCCCTGTCGCCCCCTCTGATGCCAAGCTCCGCAGAGCGCAAGCGCTCGCACTCGGCAATGGGACGGCGCTCAAGATTTCCAGGGAACTCATCTCCCAGAAACTCGCCGGGCAGGAGCTACTCGTGCGCGACATGCTGCACGATTCTGCGGCAGCAGACGCGATCGCTCGATTTGGAGACGAGCTACCGAGCGCGGAGAGTATAGATGCCGTGCGGCTCATCGAAGCGCAAGCTGCGCGCTGCTACTGGCAATCCTGGAGTAACGTGCCGATTCGCTGGCCGCGAAAGGATGAACGCCGCGTACCCGAGCATTGGAAACGCTTTGGCTCGCGTATCTCACCCTTGACCCACAGCCCGCGCCTGGCCGCTAGTCCGCCGAACGCGCTGCTCAACTTTGTTTATTCAATCCTGGAGGCGGAATCGAGGCTAGCAGCGTCTGCCATGGGCCTTGACCCGGGTATCGGCCTGCTCCACGTGGACACGCCCAACAGGGATTCACTCGCCTGCGACGTCATGGAGTCGATACGCCCGAAGTGTGATGCCTTCGTTCTTCATTGGCTTCAAAGCGAGCCGCTTCGCAAGTCCGACTTTTGGGAAGATCGTAATGGAAACTGCCGTCTGGTTTCGGCATTGGCAATCCGTTTGAGCGAGACTGCGGACACGTGGCGACGGCTAGTGGCTCCGGTAGCAGAGTACTTCGCGCAAGAGATTTGGTCATCGGTGTCCAAACCAACTTCTACATCCAAGGTCGCTCGGCAATTGATTGCAACTCGCCTTACGCAACGGCGGAAACGTTCAGCAAAGGGAAGTGACGTTCCATCGGTGAAGGCTCCGAAACCTGATGGTGTTTGCCGTGGGTGTGGGAAGATCGTTCGCCGTGGTACGCGCCATTGCCGAAGATGCGCCGTCGCAGCTACGAATGAGAACTTCGATGCTGGACGCAAGAGGGCCCAGAGCCCGGAGCATCTCGCAAAGCGGGCATCCACCATGCTCCGGCACAAACGGGCTATTCAGAACTGGAATCCCTCGGACCTGCCCTCATGGCTCACGCGAGACGTTTACGTAAAACAAATTCAACCGGCACTCGCCAGCGTTGCGAAGTCTCAAATACGCTCGGCGCTCGGTGTGAGCGAGCCGTACTCATCGGACATTCAGGCGGGCAAGCGTATCCCACACACACGGCACTGGCGTGCGCTGGCGGAACTTGTGCGGGTCTCGGCAGATGTGGTTAAGCGTAGCGACAGTCCCAATTCGGTAAAAGCGCCTGTTCCGAATTCGTAACATCGCGGCATAGTTGACAGACTGGCTGACTTACCTTAACTTCGATGCCTATTTGTGAGGGAAACAAGATTTAGCCACGGCTCACGATCATCCCTTCGCGAATGTTACATTCCCGTTTCGACCTAACTATTCATTGTTCCACCGGAAAATCTTCCACAATCATTGACACGTGCTAAGTGGGCTGATACCTTTCAGCAACTTCTTCCGACCTGCTGACCGCGCAAAGGGGAGGTGCGATCGGTGAAACGTGACCGGTGAGCGACAGATTCGCTCGCCGGTTGAAGCGTTCTTACACGTTTTGGAGTTCCGATGAAATCCCTCTTGCTGTTCGCCTGCACCCTGTTTCTCTCTCTCGTTCTCACGCCCAATGCCTTCGCAGGCCCATGCCAAAATCCGGACGACTCTTGCATTACGAGTTTCAGCATCTCTCCGTCTGCTATCCTCGGAGACCAATTTCACGAAGCGATCGCCACCGTTAGCATGCACGTCGCCCCGAATTTCTACGGTCTAATGGAACTACTGATCCCGGAGACCACCGGCGTCCAACACGCTACGTGCCTCTCGGGATGGCTTACGATCGTCGGAGAGCTCGGGTATACGGTGGGGTGCAGCAATCGCGGCATTTCAGGCGGCTCAGGTGGAACCGAGACCACGGTGCTGATTGCGCTCGTCGGCTACAACTACACTTCGACTGTCGCGCAAGGCACAATTACGGCCCAGGCGATGTACTTCCTCGGTGAACCCACCAAAACAGCGACCATCGAGGTTGATCCAGTCACGACCTTCACCGAGACTCCAGACCAGGATCCCGATCTGCCCTGTGCCGACTGTGGTTACGGCGGCGCCCCTATCAATTTCACCAACGGGAACACCTGGATCACCCAGCAGGATTACTCCATCCCGGGCCTGGGTGGCGGCCTGAACCTCACCCGCACCTGGAACAGTCTCTGGCCCCTCAAGCAGCCCCCGGAAACTCTGGGTATTTTCGGCGACAGCTGGCGCAGCAATCTGGAAGAGCGCGTCCAGCAGCTTTCCGGCGGCGTCGTGAAGTATTGGAAGGGAGACGGTAGTCTGCTCTTCTACAGCTGGAATGGCAGCAGCTACGTCCTGACCGCGCCCGCCAACGACGCCACCATTCTCACCTACAACTCGGGCACTCAGCAGACGACTGTCACCCTGAAAGACGGCACGCAAAAGATCTTCAACAGCGGCGGCTACCTCACCTCCATCGTTGACCGCAACAGCAATACCACGACCATCAGCATCGACGCGGCCCATCAGAACAGAATCGCGAGTGTGACCGATGCTGCCGCCCGAGTGGTGACCTTCAACTACACTAATGCGCAGTTTCCGCGCCTCTGCACCTCGATTTCCGACAGCGTCGGCACGATCGCCAGCTATCAGTACGATACCAGCGGCCTCCTCAAGCAGGTCGCCTACCCCGATGGCTCGCAGTTGAATTTCGCCTACACCGATCCCAACAGTTCCACGCTCATCTCCAGCGTGACCGACTCTCAAAGCAAGGTCATCGAATCCCACACCTACGACGCGCAGCGGCGCGGCGCGACTTCGCAGAATGCGAACGGAGTCAATTCGGTCTCGGTGTCGTACAACGCCGGTGTCTACAACAACGAAAACTACATCACCGACTCGCTCGGAAACACGACCGCCCTCGTGGTGGGAAGCGTGGCGGCGCGATTTTACGTGGCCTCAACTCAGGGCTTCGGTTGCGCGACCTGCGGTTTCAGCACGAACTCCAGCTACGGAGTGACTTCGGGAGGGTACCTGAATGTGCGCACAGACGGAAATGGTCAAAACGTGCAATACACCTACGACCCCAAGGGCAATGTACTGACGAAGTTTCTGCCCGACGGCAGTTCGCTGACTGGCCTGAACGGCTGGGACCAGTGGCAGTACACCTACAACTCGTTTTCCGAGGTTCTCACCGCCACCGATCCCCTCAACCACACCACCATCTACCAGTACGACACCCACGGCAACCTCACCTCCGTAACTACGCCATCGCCTGACGGGATCATCGCCGCCAGCGTGACCATGTTTGCCTACAACACCAACGGCACACTCAAGACCATCACCGATCCGCTCAACCACGTCACCACGATCACTTATTACCCGACTGGTCTGATCAACACCATCAAGGACACTAATAACAAGATCACCACCTACACCTACGATGGGCGGGGAAACCGGCTGACCATCCAAGACCCCGTCAACGGCAGCACCAAGCTGACCACCTTCACGTACTCCATGAAGCGGGTAACTTCGATCACCTACCCGAGCCAGACGACCAGCGTCCAGTTCCATTACGACTGGCGCGGCCGCCGTGACTGGGTCATCGACCAGAACAGTCTTAAGACGACCTACGGCTACGACGACGCCAATCGTCTCATCTCGGTCACCGACCCCCAAACCCCCACCCCCGGCGTCACTACCTACGGGTACGACACCGAGAACAACCTCAAAGACATCTGGGATGCCAGCAGCAATCACACCCATTTCGACTACATCCACAACCACCAGTTGCAAACCACAACCTTCCCCTCCGGCTACACCGAGACCTATCAATGGGACGGCAACGACAACCTGAACTACAGAACGGACCGCAACCAGCAGCAAATTCGCTACTCCTACACCTACCAGAACCAACTCGTGCAGAAAGACTATCCCGACGGGACCCAGCTCAGCTACACCATCGACCCCGCTGGCCGCCTGACCCAGGTCGTCGACCCCACTGGCACCTACACCTTCGCCTACGACAACATGAATCGCCTGAAGAGTGCCACCACCGACTACACCTTCGACAGCGCCGGCAATCTCACTGTGCAGTACGGCTACGACGCCGCCTCCAACCGCACCTCCATGACCGACCCCCAGAGCCTGGCCACCATCTACGGCTATGACGTGCTCAACCGCCTCACCAGCCTGGCTTTCAACGGGCAGAACCCAGCCTTCGGTTTCGGCTACGACGCACTCAGCCGCCGAACCTCGCTCACCCGCCCCAACAGCGTCAACACCACCTACGCCTACGACGCCGTTTCCCGCCTCATCTCCATCCTGCACAAGCTGAGCACCACCACCCTCGACGGCGCCACCTACACGTATGACAATGCCTTCAATCGAAAGACCCGCACCGACAAGCGCCTGAACACCACCCTCACCTACACCTATGACAACATCTACCAGCTCCAAACGGCCAAGCAGGGCTCTACGACCAAGGAGACCTACACCTACGACCTGGTGGGGAATAGGCTGAGTTCACTCGGCGTGTCGCCCTACACCTACAACTCGTCCAACGAGCTGACCTCGCTTCCGGCTCTGACCTACACCTACGACAACAACGGCAACACCCAGACCAAGTCGAATGGGACGACGTATAGCTGGGACTACGAGAACCGCCTGACCCAGGTGGTGCTGCCGGGCACGGGCGGTACGGTCAATTTCAAGTACGACCCTTTCGGACGGAGGGCGCAGAAGTCTTTTACTCAGAACTCTACCACTACGACGACGAACTACCTCTATGATGGCCCAAGGTTGTTGGAGGAGGTGGACAACGGCGGAAATGTTCTGGCGCGCTACACGCAGAGTCGCGGTATAGATGAGCCACTGGCCCAATTGCGGAGCACCACCACCAGCTACTATCAGCAGGATGGCTTAGGCTCTGTCACATCGCTCAGCAATGGTGCAGGTGCCCTTGCCAACACGTACACGTATGACAGCTACGGAAAACTGACAGCCTCGACGGGAACGCTGGTGAACCCGTTCCAGTACGCCGGACGCGAGTCCGACGCTGAAACTGGAATCTACCAAAACCGCTTCCGCTATTACGACCAGAGCGCCGGCAGGTTCATATCTGAAGATCCGGTAGGGTTCCTGGGCGGCATCAACAAGTATGTCTATGTCCTGAACAGGCCGACAAGTTTCAATGATCCGTTCGGTCTACAGGGCGGGTGTCCAGAGTACCCAACGGATTGTGTTCACTCACCCGGCGAGCGGGCGCAGATGCAGCGTGAGCACGATGAAATGATGCGTCGAATTCTTGGCCCGGACTCAGAACCAAACCCGCCGTCGCCAGCTCCTCCAAGCAACTGCGATCACCCGAAGAGCCCGAACGGCGACTGCACGGCGGCTTGGGGCGAGACCGGAATAGGCATCGCTGCGACCGTTGGGGAAGTTGCGCTCATATGGTATCTAGCCCCAGTGTTCGCGGAAGAAGGTATCGAAGGTGTCGCCGACTGGACTCACATTGGACCTGCGCTCGCACCAGGACCGCTCCTGTACTTGCACGGCATCATGGACATCACAGAGCAATGCCAATGAGCGAATTTAAAGTTCCATCTCACGACGCATCCGACCGAGGCCGCGAACGCAACATTCGGTTGATTACATGGGGACTGGTCCTCGTCATGTCGGCGATAACCCTATTCGCCGTTTACGATGCTCGTTCCGCAGGTCCTCAACTAGTCAGGGTGCTCACATGGCTCGCGATTGGAATCGTCGTTGCTGCGATCGCGGGCGCGCATTTCTTGGCTGCTCGCTTAGGCCTAGAAAAGTTCCAACACGACTTGGTCTTTGTGCTGACGGAGAAGGATCTAGTTCGTAGAAGGCGCGGACGGCCTGACGTTCAAATCGGGTTCTCGGAAATAAAAGCTCTATATCAAAGACCTGGCTGGCTTGTGGTCGAGAGCAGCGAACCTCGCCGCAGGATAGCAATTCCAGAAGGAGTTGAGGGTTTCGAGTCTCTCCGTGGAGAACTCGCGAAGCACAGCCCAATCGTCGCAGCACCACAACGTTCTCCAATGAGGTTGATCCCTCTGGTTGCGTCCCTCTTCTGTTGGGGACTGGTGCTCTGGTCCAAAGATGCTGGTGTAGTAATGGCCGCCGGAACGGCTGCACTGATATTGCTTGGGTGGGAGTCCTTTCGTCTCTTTGGCCAACTACGCCACAGTCCCAAAAGGGTCGCTCTGTCCATCCTAATCGGCCTCAGTTGGGTAGCAGCAGCCCTGCTCGTGTATCTTCGTGTCATCCGGGCGTCCTGAGAGTTCTTTCTTTAGCTGCTGATCCCATCGCAAGAGCCGTGCCGATCTGAGGCGCGGCCCTTGCCCTTTATCCCGCCGATCCGTTTGCCGCTTATGGTGAGTTCTGGCCTGCCGATCCGCGCCCTGATCCGGGTCGGTTTTAGCCCCCCGATCCGCGGACACTTGCTTGGCCGATTTCGGTTTCCGATCCGGTGTCCCACCGTGTAACGCGCAGTCGCCATCATTCCCCAGGGCCCAGGTCGGGGGGGTGTAGCATTTTCCCCTCAATGCGTAATACCCCGAGCTCTCGTTGACTTGCCCTTCCTCCGCGCCTAACATCAGTAGCAGCCCTGATCACCTGCCCATGATAGGTTCCACGATTTCCCACTACCACATCCTGGAGAAAATCGGCAGCGGGGGCATGGGTGTCGTTTATAAAGCGGAAGACACAGAGCTCGGACGCTTCGTGGCTCTCAAATTTCTTCCCGACATTGTGGCCCGAAACGCGCCGGCGCTGGAACGCTTCCGCCGCGAGGCCCGCGCCGCTTCCGCGCTGAACCACCCGAACATCTGCACGATTTACGAAATTGCGGAGGCGCAAGGGCGTCGCTTCATTGCCATGGAGTATCTCGACGGCGCGACCCTGAAAGATCGCATTGCCGAGGGGCCTTTGCCGCTCAACACTCTGTTAGGTCTCGCGATTGAAGTTGCCGACGCCCTGGATGCTGCGCGCGGCCATGGCATTGTCCATCGCGACATTAAACCGGCCAATCTCTTCGTAACCAAGCGCGGTCATGCCAAGATCCTCGACTTCGGCCTCGCCAAATTGACTTCGGCTGTGGAGCCGGAACAAGAAGCTGGGGACAACACCCAAGGCTTGGCAACTCGGCCTCCCGAGCATCTCACCAGCCCTGGGTCGTCGATCGGGACCATGGCCTACATGTCGCCGGAACAGGCGCTGGGCAAGCCACTGGACCACCGCTCAGATTTGTTTTCGTTCGGCATCGTGCTCTACGAGATGGCAACCGGTAAGCTGCCTTTCCGCGGCCAGACGTCAGCCGCAGTGTTTGACGCCCTCCTGCATGGGAACCCGGAGTGGCCTGTGCAGTTCGCGTCCGACGCGCCGGCCAGGTGGGAGGCCCTCGTTCGAAAAGCGCTGGAGAAGGATCCAGACCGGAGGTACCAAACGGCCACAGAAATGCGCGATGACCTTCAGGGCCTGAAGCGCATCACGGAGATGCTCTCCGGTGGCTCGGAAACGGAAGCGCAGTCTGCCTTCACATCCGGCGCGGCGCAACCAACTGGGGCAGGCCCTGCGGGCACGGCTGCGTTGCCTTCCCCCGCAGGCATAGGCAACTGGCGTCGGTTCGCCACTGGGGCTCTCGGAACCCTGGCTCTGATCGCCACGGGATATTTCCTGCGTCCTTCCTCTTCCCCGCCCGCGGTAGTCGGCTCCTTGCAAATTACGAATGATGGCTTCCCGAAGCGTTCCCTAGCCACAGACGGGACGCGCCTGTATTTCTCCGAATACGCCGGAGGCCATTCGGTGTTGAGGGAAGTTTCGACGTCCGGAGGCGACACCGCCCCGGTACAGAGCCCGCTGGCCAGCGCCGATATTTACGATTCCTCGCTGCGCAATTCGCAGTTGCTGGTCCGAGGTTCGGCAGAAGGTTCCGAGACCGAGTCTCCTCTCTGGATTTTGCCCGTGCCAGCCGGCTCCCCGCGCCGTGTGGGCGGGATCCTGGCACACGCTGCTGCCTGGACGCCCGACGGTCAGCACATCCTGTACGCCAACGGAAGCCATCTCTCTGTGTGTAATCCTGACGGCACTGAGTCGCGGGAATTTGCCAGTGGGAAGGGTATCCCGTTCGACCTGCGATTCTCTCCGGATGGCAATCGCGTGCGCTTCTCTGTTCGTGACACGAGCCAGCATAGCATTGCTCTTTGGGAAGTCACCGCGCAGGGTCAAGACCTCCATCCGCTCCTATCGGACTGGAACAGACCGCCACAGGAGGCGGCTGGTAAATGGACGTCCGATGGCCGGTACTTCCTCTTCGAATCAGCGCGCAACAATTCACAAGATATTTGGGCATTGCGGGAAAGAACGTCATTCTTCCGAAAAGGTGGGAATCTCCCCACGCAGCTGACCGTTGGACCGTTGTTATTCACCAATCCCACACCCAGCGCTGATGGCACGAAGCTGTTTGTCATCGGCCAGCAACGACGTTTCGACCTGATTCGCTTTGTGGGGCAATCCGGACAATCCTCCATCTACGCTCCAGGAATCTCGGCCGGAGAAGCGGACTTCGCCAGCGACGGCCAGACGATGGTTTACGTGGCTCATCCCGAAAGCGCGCTGTGGCGCAGCAAGATCGACGGCAGTGCGCGAACCCAGCTAACGTTTGCTCCCATGCAGGTCCACACGCCGCGCTGGTCGCCCGACCGCAAGCAGATCGTCTTCATGGCCTCTCTCCCTGCTCATCCGTGGAAGATCTATCTGCTTCCGGCCGACGGTGGTACGCCCCAGGAACTGAAAGATGGCGACCGCAATCAGGGTGATCCCACCTGGACTCCGGACGGGAACTCGATTGTCTTTGCTGGAATGCCCTGGGTCGACTATGCGGTGGCGCCCGGACCGAACATTCACATCCTGAATTTGCGAACCGGACAGGTCACCGCTGTTCCCGGTTCCGAAGGATTATTCAGTCCGAGGTGCTCCCCCGACGGCCGCTACATCGCGGCGCTTTCCTCGGACTCCACCAAGCTGCTGTTGTACGACTTCACCAAGAAGACGTGGTTGCCGCTGGCCACCTCGATGTTCGGGTATGAGAACTGGTCGCACGATGGTAACTACCTTTACGCCGAAGACTATCCAGATAAGATTGACGACATCGTTCGCATCCATGTCCCCGATGGCAAACTCGAACGCTTGTTCAGCCTGAAGGATGTTCCGCGGGGCTTCGATCCCTGGGAGTTTTGGGTGGGACTCACGCCCGATGATTCGGTACTCCTGATGCGCGACCGCAGCACGCAGGAGATCTATAGCCTCGAGGTCCGGTTCCCGTAGTCCGCCTGAGGCGGTTATGGGGTTGTGTCGCCCTCCCTGGAAGAGTGGGTCAGCTGGACCTTAGGCCACGACGCAGAGAGGCCGAGTTATCGATTGCTGATCGACCGAGATTCAGGATCCCACGTTCACTATTTCGCCGAAAATGGAAGCGGAGTTGTCGAGTGCCGTGAGCGGATTCGTGGCAGAAGATCGTGTACGGAGTTGAGCAAGACGGAAGCCCAATTTCCACCATGCTGGTATTCACCCAATTCGAAGGCACGCAGTTTGCGATTAGATGCCAGGCACCGACTCCCGACTTCTCTCGTTCGAGGATCTTTCATCGCCCTTGGTCAAAGCCTCCGCGTGCTTGGTACGCATCTGGACAGGGTCCCGAAGAGGATCTCGAACTAAACTCGCAAAGAATTGTTCAACAAACGAAGTCGCCTCCATTTACGGTCCATTAAGCCGAACTACCATTTCCCTCCCTTCGCGGTTTTTCGAAGGGTGGGATTCCACGCAAGAGGAGGCATTCGCACCAAATGCCGCAATCAGAAATCGCGCTCATTTCGTTTCGCCCGCAACGAGGAGCTGACCGTCGTTCTGCGTATAGACCTCTCCATCCGAACTGCCGAGGTCGTCCGCCACTTTGGCCGCCTGTCACCGAACAGCATCTTCGGGCTCGGGGGAACGTCGGGTGCGTTGCGAAGAAACTTCACAAGCCCCGCTCCGGCGGCCTTTCCTGCTCGCTTCTTGAAGAACTCCGCCGCAGTCTCCACCACTCCAACTTTTTCCGCGACCGCCATCCATTGGTTCAGGGAGACGGCGTCCTCCTTCGCAAGGCGCTGGGCGGCCTTCTTGATTGAGAGGGGAAGTTTCGACGGATTACGCAGATTTGCGCAAAATCCGCGACATTGGTATGCAACCAAGCATCGCCTTGGCCATGAATAGCCGCCTCCAGGACCATTTCATCGTTCGGATCCCGGACCTGAGGCCGCCAGAGAAAATGCACCTCGACAGGCTCTATCAATGCTGGAAGTTCTGCAGGAATTCGTCAATCGCCTCCGGCGTAAGGCCATGAGCCAGACGCTGCTCCGGCCGCTTCAGTACATCTTCATATTCTAAAAAGGTTGGAAGAGTACAAGAAAATAACTCCTGCCAATTTTCAAAAGCATCCGCCTTCTGATCTTGCCATCCATGGTGGTTCTGAAGTCTTGGAAGGCCCCAAAAGCGAGGGCATCGCCATCATTGAACTCCCAAGCTACGAACGAGGCTCGCCTTTGCCGCGTTGCGAGTCGGTGACACACCCTTGCTTTCCGGTAGCCGCGGCTTAAGGTCTCAAGAGTGACTTCCCATAGGCTACGGGAATGGCGAAATTCGAGCCGCCGAACTCGCGCACCATGGCAAAGTTAATTCCTATGACTTTGCCCTCGTTGTTGAAAAGCGGACCGCCAGAGCCGCCCGAAGTAGTTTGAGCGTCGTAGACAATCTTGTCGGGCAGTACGTCGCCGATGTGCCCCTGGGTGGTGATAGGCCTGATCAGGTGGCGGTGGGCGAGTTCTTCCATCACCTGCTTCGGATCACCTTTGGATGCAGTCGCGATGGACTGGAGCGTCTCTGCGCCGGCCCGAGCCAGAATTGCATCAAGAGCCGTAGGATATCCAAGCAGCACAACCGGCCCCCCACTGACGGGCGAGCGGTAGCCATCGGCAAGGGCGATCTGTTTGATTCCCAGCCCTGAGACATTTCCTTTGACGACAGCAACGTCTGCAGCAGATGAAATCTTCTCTGTGTTGACAGCAATGCCGTGGGTAACGCCGGGAAAATACGCCGTCATCTCAGCAATCATTGGCTCAAGACCCTGATCGAGAATTTCCGTCAACTCATCGTTCTGCCACCAAGGCTCCGCCACGTGATGATTGGTGAGGATTTGCCCATTGTCGGAGACGAGAAACCCAGTGCCAAAAGCATCCAGGTGTACCTCTGGACCACTCCCGGTAAGGCTCACGAGTGGGTTCTTGTGTTCGTCGGTCTCAGGCTCGCCACTGCTCCTGATCCCGCCGTAGTGCAATCTCAATCCGGTTGTGTGCTCGCGGAAGGCGAGCACAACGTGGATGAGGCAGACGCTGGGCTCGTAGGACTCGATAATCGTCTCAGCAAACTTCCCTTCGGTCTCAAGCTTCTGGAGGCGGCTTTGAACCGCGGTTAGCTGATTTTGCAAAGCAGAAGCGTCTTCTGTCTTGCTGACCGCGATTTGCGATCTCAATTCTTCTCTCTTCTTCTGGAGTTGAATCGTTTGCGGATCGCCGGCAAGACCGCGTTCTACGTCTTCGCGGGCTCGACGCGAGCTTGCCATCAACTGCTGTTGCGTCTGCATGCCCGTCGTCTGCAATCGGGCAATCGCTGCATAAACCCGAGTATTCTGTTCCTGGTTGCGACGGTAGAAGAAGAGAAAAACCAGGCCAGCAACGATTAACACGGCGACCGTCACCAGGCCGCCAACCCGAACTGTCCGCCGTTCTTCATTGACGGCGTCCACTACCTCCCGGGCGGCATTTCGATTCTCCTCCGCAAAGCGCAGCCGTTCCTGAAACTCGTCCGTAATGTGTTTGGTCCGTGTTTGCGAGCGCACGCGCGATAACAATTCGTGTGGGTCGAAGGGTAGTGACAGCACATCGTCTGCTCCAAGATCCATCCCTCGAGTCCGCTCTCCGGATCCTCCGGGAGAAAGCATCACAACGCGTATGTTCTGAGTGTGTTCGGAACCCTTGATTTCGGAGAGAAGGTTACAGCAATTGAGTTGGGGCGGATCAGCACCAAGAATAACCACGTCGGGACCAAAGGCTAGAATTGCCTTCATTCCTTCCCCGTAGTCGGTCGAGACCTGATAACCCGCATCGCTCAGCACTGCGACGATGCGTTCCCGAAGAGCATCGTCAGATTCAACCACCAGCAATTTCTTTGCTTTGGATTCCATAACCCCTGTTTCTTGAGATGGTCTCAGACGTTCGGAAGATTCAGGTCGTCCCGAAATTGCAATACCGATCGAAACCGCTGCGAAACAGCAGGAGGCTCCAGAAGAGAACCCGCCGTGGACATCCTCCGTTGGCGTCACGGTCGGGCATCTGATCCGGCAGAGTCTCGCTAGTCGTGTTCATGAATACGGCTTCGTGGGTACCTGCCTCTACGCGGAGAAGGAAAAAAGATGACTATATGGAAGCTCGTCGAGGAGGGCGTTCAATAGTGGACCCCAATGGAACTTGGGAAAGAAGAGCCGACGGAACTGCCGATCCGATTCTCTGGCGTACGACGAACGTTTTAGCACACGCCAGAATGGTTTGCCAGCCTTTTCGAGCGCCGTCTGCCGCATGCGTCGTACTACAGGCGACACACGACTAGTCCTCGAAGCTCCTCGCTCCCCGCTTCATGCGATTGCTCACCACCTGCTTCCATACCCATGTGATAACGCGAGCGTCGTTATAGCAGTATCCGAGGTTGTGATTGAGAGTCGAAAAGCAGTGGCGGTCACAGGTGTGTGTTTCATCTCTTTGAGCTGCTGGTGATCGAACTTCGCTTTGTCGATGTTGCCCAGTCGAAAGCGGAGGGGTACATGGGGAAACACGGAGCAACCGTGCCATCGGTCCGGATGATCACATTGTTCTGACCGGCACGGCAGTTCCAGTCGGTGAAATGCAACTCGCCGCTGGCGTCCTGCGCGATACCGGGTGTGTGCGCAAGCATCGCGGGGATATTGCCGTTTGTGCCTGTGCCATCTACGCACCAGCCATATTTCTTGAGATCCGAGGAGCTTTGGTGATAGGTAAAGATGCGAACGAGCAAGCGGAGGTTACATAGGATTTTCGGGTAAGACGTTGGGGTTATCTCGACGCAAGCCCTTCGAGGTATGTGTGTCCGGAAACGGCGAATCGCAGATCGCGCCACGAAAAATGCGGTATTCGATCAAGGCCGGAGGAAAAGGTCGAGACGCTTGGCTTTCACCACATCGGAGGAAGTGAGGTGCCTTAGTCCGCACGTGACGATTGGCTAATACAATCGCTGGAACCGCGCCTGACTTCGCCACAGGCCGTAGCCAACGTCAACTACGTTGCTCTGGGGCGGCATGGGATAATTGGCTATTCGTCTTGAGGTTCATGCATGCAGCCAGCGTCTCCCGATTTTGCTCAACTGAAGTCGAACATGAAGGCAAGCTGGGTGGCCGGGGATTTTGGCAAGATCGCGAACTTTACTGTCAAAGCTGCCGAGGAGTTCATCGCACGAACCCCGATCCAGCCCGGCACTCGGGTTCTCGATGTCGCCTGCGGCACCGGAAACACTGCGATCCCGGCTGCACGAGCAGGCGGGTTGGTCACAGGTGTAGACATTGCCCCCAATCTGCTTGAACAGGCGAGAAAGCGTGCAGCAGAGGAACGATTGGAAATACGCTTTCAGGAAGGGGACGCGGAAGAGCTTCCAGTCGGCGACCATGAATTCGATGTAGTGCTGACGATGTTCGGGGCCATGTTCGCACCCCGTCCTGAGCGAGTAGCAGCCGAATTGATTCGCGTGTGCAAGCCGGGAGGGATCATAGCGATGGCGAATTGGACGCCGGAAGGCTTTGTAGGAAAATCCCTTCAAGTGACTGCGCAAATGGTGCCGCCCCCCGCATGGCTTCCGGCCCCGACGCTCTGGGGCGATCAACTGGTGGTTCAGCAGCGGTTATCCAGCGGAGTTTCTAAGCTGAGCTTAACTCGGCAGAAAGCCGTATTCGATTATCCCTTCATTCCAAAGGAGGTGGTGGCATTCTTCCGGCAATACTTCGGTCCTACACAGGCAACGTTCTCAAGGCTCGACTCACAAGGTCAATCGGAGTTGGCTGCCCGGCTGGAGTCATTGTGGGTTGAATATAATACCGCAACCGATGGCCGAACGAGAATCGAAGCGGAGTATCTCGATGTCCGGGCGATTCGCGCCTAAGCCGCCGCTTTCCACCTTGACGCCAGCGGCTACCTGCATGGAACACGCTCGGCTCCGGAGGAGTGTGCGCCACCTGCCTTCATCAGTGGACTTCAGCCTGGCATCTGCCTTGTACCCGCTGGTCGCCACCTTCCAACTGGTATGTGCAGTGACTCAGGGCAAACAATTTGCTCGCGAGGTTTCGAGCATGGAAACCGGAGTTAACCCTTGATCAACGGTGCGCATGTTGTTATCTACACTAAAAACCCGGAAGCTGACCGGGCCTTCTTTCGCGATGTGCTGAAGTTTCCTTCCGTGGATGCCGGGCACGGCTGGTTGATTTTCTCCATGCCGTCACTCGAAGCCGCGTTCCATGATTCCGAGAAGAACGACCAGCACGAGCTTTTCCTCATGTGCGATGACATTGCGGCGAGCTTGAGCGATCTCAAATCGAAAGATGTGAAGGTCTCGGATGTGAGCGAACAGCGTTGGGGGAGACTTGCGACCTTCACCCTTCCGGGCGGCGGGAAAATAGGCATTTACGAACCAAAACATCCGAGTCCATCGGAACTCAAACGCTAGAGCCAAGACAATAAAGGAATTTGGCAGACAATATCGACCGAAATGTTCGACGCATGCGGGAGGACTCCGTGCCGAAACCGCCAAAAAGACGGAAGAATGAGCCGAACTCACTAAAGGGCTGGCAGCAAATCGCCGCTTTCCTGGGTCAGCCAATTTCAGTCGCCCAACGCTGGGCGAAAACCGGGATGCCTGTCACTCATGAGGGTCGCCGCGTGCATGCCTCGCCGGAACAACTCAACCGCTGGCTGGGAAGGGAGTCCGCTGGCGAGCCCGTCCAGATTGCAACTGAATCCGCCGACCTGGCCGCCGAACTCAAGCGCGGCCTGTCGTATGTCCGGGCGCACACACCTGCTCGGAAAGAGAACCGAGTGGCGTAGGTCCCACGGCGATTCTGTAAGCAGCTTTCTCTACTGGAAACCCAGCTTCCATCCACCCCTGCTTGCCCTCGGGATAATGCGCTACCTTGGTGTAGCCCATGGCTGCCAATTCACGGGCGGCGTATTCGCTCGCGTGTCAATGATTGTTTGGGCAGTACGTGACGATCTCAGCATCCTTGTTGGGCAATAACTGCGGGGCGAGTTCCTTGACCTGTTCCGGGGGGATGTTCAAAGCTTCGGGAAGGTGGGCTTCGCGTTAACGTTCAGGCGCAAGCGTCTCGACAACCTTAACTGGTTCTTTCCGGTCCAGCTTGGCTTTCAGGTGGTCGGTAGAAATGGTGGGTTCCATTCTGACCTCCTTGAGAATCGCTCTATACCGTGAGCGGCTCAGTCGCAACCGGGTTAACGGTTTTAGGCACAAACGGTTCGAGCAACGTTTTGAACTGAGGACGCAGGCGCAGTCGTTTACTTTCCTGCTCCAGCTGCCCGCGACAATCGTCAGCCGTTTTCAGTGCGTAGCGCATGCTTTAGCTCTACGGGAGTGGACAATGCAACAACGCCAAAGCCTTTCACGCACGATTAAATGAGACCAGTGCCTCCAGTTCAGCCAGCTGGTGGCGCGGCTCTTTGAGTGTCGAGTCGAATTCCTCCCGGTCCTCGTCCAGTATGCTGTCTCTGAGCCGATTCCGATGTTCCGTATATCTCCCCGATGTTGTCCTGGTAAGGCAACATGGCCTTCGCTGTTTCTCGGTTAGCGGTACGGAGGTTCGCATTTTTAGCATCTCCACAATGGTCGCAGCGAGTCAGGACAGGCGCAGACTCTTGAGCGAGGCGTGAGCCGCTCCTCGACTGGTGTCGGGCACAATGACCAATTCAAGAACGGTGACATCCGAGAGTTCAACCTTGTATTCCTCGATCTCGCGCATTGTCTTAGGGCGACTGAAATTCCACTGCTGGCGCACAATTTCTCGAAACGACCGTCCTCCATCCGGAGACCATCGCAAGACGAACTCTTGGGTGCGCTCTGTCTCGGTTTCTTCGAAGAAGAGCGAGATGCGTGCGAGTTTTTGTGGCTCGTCGAAGATTAGCCGGATGGTTTGAGTGCCAGAATCGGCGGCGCGCCAGCCGCGCATTTCTCCAGAGACTAGCGCAGACTCGACCGGATATTCCCTCTCTTCCGATGTGACCTCGACCACGGCGGCATCATCGAGGTCCAGCCAGCCTTCGTCGAGAGGCGGAGTCTCCTGTGGAATCAGCGTGATTAGGCGCTTGCGCATAACACGCTATTTTACCTCTGGTCCCGCGCTTGTGATCGCGGATTCGGTGTTCTCGACGGAACGTGTGAATGCAAAGAGCACAACTGACCATCTTGGTACGCGACCAGAAGCTTCCGCAGTTTGGTCAATATTGATCAGACCGGTGTGATTCGCGCCGGCTATCATTTTGGACACCTCTGGACCCAAATGAACGGAGGCCTCTGATGCCTACGAGCCAGGGAAACCATTGGCATAGAACGGTCCCGCTGGAATCGGAAATTCAGAATAGGCCGCAATGTACCGTCGTTGCCGACACGGCAGCGCATTCGACGGAAGGCATCCCGGCCATGGAGCCGACGGCTGCGGCCCAGTTCCGTTTTCGCATTCTAGTGGTGGATGACGAACCCTCAATACGCGGGGCGGTGCGGGAGATTTTGGAAAGTCAAGGTTATGAGGTTCTCACGGCAGCGGACGGGCTGGATGGATTGCACGCGCTCAGCAAGTCGCTGCCTGATTTAATCATTTCCGATTTGAATATGCCTCGGATGTCCGGATTCGAATTTCTGGAGATAGTGCGAGCGCGATTTCCGCACATCGCAACAATCGCTGTGAGCGAACGGTACATCGCGGGCGGAAATCCGTCCGGGATCGTGGCGGACGCTTTCTTGCAAAAGGGCTCCGACGCTTTTAAAGAGATTTCCCGCGAAGTCGAGAAGCTCCTGGCTCCTTCTCCGATCCGGTCGGAAGGGAAGAAGAGCGAGCTTGCCCCACTCTTCGCGCCGAGCGACAAGGCGGGGTATCTGATCATTACGTGCCCCGAATGCCTGCGTCCCAACAAACTGGAAGCGAGGAGTCTGAACGGGGGGTTGCACGCAACGCCTTGCCAGTCATGTGGCACGCCACTGAGATTTGAAATCCATCACGAGATTGAGCCGCGGATGGAACATAACCACGCCTGAGCTTGATTCTCTAAAACGACCTTGCTCCGGGTGGATTTTGCGCCCCCAAATTCGCGCGATGGGTGGCATGGTGTGACAGTTCAAAATTGAACAGCTTCTCAAAGGGTCTTAAAGCTACCCTGTTGGGATTGGAAAACCAAGGCGGTGCTGTATGAACCGAACGAAGGACAGATTGCGCATCGAGTCCGCGATTTCCCGTCAACCTTTTAGCGGTTCAGTTTGTTTGGCCCTGCCTTGAAGCAGGGCCTAAGTGCACTTCTCCACTTTCTTCTCCGTCGGTTTGCACGCTCGCCACAACCTCATCACAGGTTCGCGCAGGTTCCCGTGTTGGGTTAACTAAGAGAGCCCCGCAGTGGTACGAATTTTGATTGCAGACGACAGTCCGCCTGTTCGACGCGGGCTTCGCACTTTGCTGGAACTGAATTCAGACTGGCAGGTCTGCGGCGAAGCTGTGGACGGTGCCGATGCCGTCGAAAAGGCGCGACAGCTTGCTCCCGATCTGATATTGATGGACTTCTCGATGCCGCAGATGGACGGCGTCCAAGCAGCCTACGAAATCACCAAAACTGGCAAAGACATACCGATCCTGCTCTTCACTCTGAATCTTTCAACTCAGATCATGGAATTGGCTCGCAAAGCTGGTTTTCGTGGTGTGATGTCAAAGGCGGAAATAAGCAAGATACCCTATGCGATCAAGGCGCTTCAGCGTGGTGAAACTTTCTTCTATGCATGCCAGACAGGAAGGAATCAATGACACACGATGCCCCAGTTTGGTGAAGAGCGGCCTAATCCCCGTCGATTGCCGTCTTCCGGATGCACCCTCGCGCCCAATTTCACAGTAGCCCATCGGAGCCATTCCCACAGGGCAGATAAGAACCCAGGGTGGATGTGAGCAGCTTTCGGGGGAGGGCTGATCGACGGGCGTCCCGACTCAAACGAGTTTGGGCGCTTTCGTTTTAGTGTTGTTCGCACCCCCAGCCTCCTTTTTGCCTTGGCGCGCATGGCGTACCGCAGCGGGCGAAAGTAGGGGCAACCCGGGTTAAAGTGAACGGCTCTAGAGGTCCTTGGGAGCCATCCCCAGTTCTAGCCAACCCTTATCTGTCAGTACTTCGAGCAGACTGCGCAATTCTGCGGCCATCACTGTTGGCGCGAATTGGGAACCAAGACAGAACCATCGATCAGTGAGTGTAGTCGCCAATCCGAAACACATATCGGGTAGTCGGTCCACTAGCCACAGCGCCCGCTGCTTGGACAAACAGGTTGAACCGGCAAGGCCCCAATTGGGGCGGTCAAGACGGACGTTGTACCGCATCCGCCGCATGTGCCAGTTTCATGTGTCACGAACGTTTCAGTCGGACTGGACGATGATGCCAGCGGTCATCTTCGGATGCATTCGACAGTAGTAGGGGTATTCTCCCGGCTCCGTGAAGCGGAACTCGAACTTTTGGTCCGTGTCGAGTGCCGCCGACTTGAACTTGCCCTGCGCACTGTCGACCGTGTGGGGAATGTCGTCGCGGTTAACCCATGTCACTTGCGTTCCACGTTTGACTGTGACCGCCCCAGGTGTGAAGGCAAAATTGTCGATCTTCACTTCAGGTGCAGAATCGGTCGAGGCCGCCGCAAAACCAGCCGGTGCCATTTCTGTGCTGCCTCCCTTCCCTGAAGTTAAAGGTCTCGAGCCATCGAGTGGCGAATCGACGATTGCTAAGCTGCCGCCGCTGACCAGGTAATTCACATCTGTGATTCCCAGCACTCGCTGCAGCTGGTCGGCTGGTACTTTCATGGGCCCCGCTGAGGGAGCTGTTCCCGGCGCAGGCTGAGGAAAAGCGGTCGACATTGCAGTGTGAAATGAAACCTTACCTTCGATCTTCTGCATCACTTGATGAATGTGGCCGTTTAGCACCGTCACGGAACCGAAACGCTTGACGTAAGACAAGGCTTGTTCACTGTCGTCGGTGCCCCAGCCCCAATCCGGATAGATGGTCCACAGTGGAATATGTGCAAAGAGCACGATCGGAGTGCTGGCAGAGCGGCCCTTGAGATCGTCCTCCAGCCACTCCAACTGCTCCTGACCGAGTGATCCCAGGCCCCCAGCTTTCAAATTGACGACATTCACCAGACCGACGAAATGGGTACCCTTCTGGTCGAAGCCGTACCACCCTGCGCCCTTTGTCCCCTTTCCGTAGCGCTGGAGATATTGCTCGCCGTTGTCGGTCAGCATGTCATGTTCGCCCGGCACGAAGTAGATCTGTTTCGGAGACGTTCCTTTTAATACCTGGTCGAGCGTGTCGAACTCACTGGGCTTGGAGAGCTGGCTGAGATCACCGGTGTGAATGATGAAATCCGGTTTGTGGGCCATCGCATTGATCTTGTTGATCGCGCTCTGCAGTGTGGCCGTGACATCCGGATTTGCCGGCTTGTTAAAACCGATGTGGCTGTCGCTGATCTGCACAAAGCTGAAGTCCGCGCCCTTGCCAGCATCTTTGCCGCTACTTGTGGCGAATGCCCGCGATACCGGAATGCCGCCGCTCATGGTCCACACCAGTCCAGTACCTGCCCATGCCATGCACTTTAGAAATCCACGGCGGTCGACGCCATCGTTGTTGAGATCTTGCAACCTCTGATCAATGAAATCTTTCTTCTGGTCTGCCATTTGCCCTCCATAGTTTGTAGCGCTCGGAGTTGATAACTGGCCCCGGTCGCTTTTATTCCCAGGCGAGTCGAGGTAGCGGTTATTGCCCCCTGAGGCGCTGATCCGGTCGTTTAACCGGGCCCGTTGACACCGCTCAGGAAGCCCCCCAAGTGCCCGGTCAGCGCCACGACTACGAGGCCTAAAAACTCGATCGGAAGGCGGTAACTTGGCAAAGTTTCTGAGGTCCGCCGGGCGCGGAAGTGTAACCACCAGGCTAGCCAGATGATCAGACTCGAAACGCCTGCAAGCACCAGATGCATCAGCAGGATGCCCTTCAGTTTCTGCCCGTCAAGCTGGAACTGCCACGCGAGGATGCCCGTCGCAACGACGGGGATTGTCGAACTGGCTGCCACGAACAGGTTGTAGTAGGCTGCCTGCGCCAAACCCGGTCCCTTCGTCCAGTGCCCAACGAGATCGAAAGCCACTGCTGTAATGAACAGCGCGATCGGAAAATGGGTGAGCACTACGTGTTGCGCGTGCTTTGCGAGTAGCACCGTCTTCGGATCAAACGGGTTCAAGCCAGACCGAAGGAGTGCGAACGCCATGTTGATGACCTCCACCGCATAGAACCGGTGCTTCCACGAAATATTCCCATAGTCTGGCCTGACACAACGCCACACCACACACTCAAAACCAGGCGTCCTGACCTAAAGGGTTCGCTCATTTCTGTCGTTGGTCAGGCACGCGACCAGGGGTATTGCCACAGGCTCTGCCGTTTGGTCGCGGCCCACGAGAGGTTCGCCTCGCATGGCCCGTCAGTCTGGGCTTTAGTCCTTCGGAAGCTATTTGTGATTTGTTGGGCAGGGTTTGGGCAGGGGCATCTGCAACGTATTCGTCAAGAATGGGTTACACCGCCGCCCAATTCTAGAACGTCCAGCGGGGGTCAGCTCCAACCGGGTGTTTGGAGGTCCTCGAGCGTCAATCCCAGAAAACCGTAGTCACCCAGTCGGAGCCTCGTCGCCAAATCCAGAATCTGTTCAGTCATCGTTGACCGAGGTCCAAGGCGCAGCCTAGCATGGGGCGGGAAAGGAGTCCATGTGATCGGTCAGGTGCTCGGTCATTACCGCATCGTCGCGAAGATCGGGGAAGGAGGAATGGGGGTTGTCTATCGCGCTTATGACGAAGTGTTGCACCGCGATGTGGCCGTGAAAGTCGTTAACAAGGACGTTCGCTTTGATTCATCAGCTAGCCAGCGTCTACTCCACGAGGCGCGCGCTTCTTCTTCTCTCGCTCATCCCAACATTTGCACAATTCACGAAGTTGGCGAGACTGACGGCGAGCTCTACATCGTGATGGAACTGGTCGAGGGCAAGTCTCTGCGCGCCATGAGCGCAGATGCGGGGCTGCCGCCAGAGTCAGTCTTGCGATATGGTGTTCAGATTGCCCGCGCACTTGCCCGCGCCCATGACCGGGGTATCGTTCATCGAGATCTGAAGACCGCGAATATCGTCGTCACTTCTGACGGTCTGGTCAAAGTCCTCGATTTCGGTTTAGCCAAACAGGTAGGAAGCGGAATATTCGAAGGCCCCACCCGCTCGTTTGCAACCATACAGGACGCATCCAGCGTAAGCGGCACTTTGCCGTACATGGCGCCCGAAATCCTGCGTGGCGACGCGGCCGACTACCGCAGCGATTTATGGGCTCTTGGAGTCGTGCTCTATGAAGCGGCTTCCGGACGCCTGCCATTTGAGGGACGCACTGGCTTCGAGATCAGCTCGGCTATCATGCGCGAAATCCCGAATGCGCTTGGCCCTCCAGTGCCCCCCGGCCTATGGGCCACTATTCAACGCTGCCTGACCAAGGAGCCGATACAGCGTTATCAACGCGCGGGTGAAGTTCAGGCAGCGCTGGAAGCCGTTCAGTCTGCTGGAATCGTCTCCACGGATCCCGGCCCGGATCGAAGCGGACCCAGGACTACGGTCTTGCACAGCGTGCGACACGCGCATGTCAGGAAGGGAGACTTTCTTTTGTTGGTGGGAACGACAAAAGGAGCATTCATCCTTCGCTCCAACGCTCAACGCAGCCGTTGGGAGGTCGGTGGTCCCTATTTCCACGGTCACAGTGTTTACGCGATGGCCTATGACGGCCGCGGGGGCCAACGGCGCATATGGGCTTCGACGGCGAGTTATTGGGGCACCCTCCTGCGATCCAGCGACGATTTCGGGAAGAGCTGGACCAATCCGCAGCAGGCCCCCATTCGATTTTCCTCCGATACTGGCGTTTCCTTGAAGAACATCTGGCAAATAGCGCTCGGCCGACCCGAGGAACCTAACGTGCTCTATTGCGGCGTAGAGCCGGCTGCGCTTTTCGAAACCCGCGACGCAGGCGAAACATGGTCGTTAGTGCGTGGGCTGTTCGATCATCCGCATCGTCCCCGCTGGATGCCGGGAAACGGCGGACTGGCTTTGCACACCATTCTGCTCGACCCCGCCGACAACCAGCGCATGTATGTGGCAATCTCAGCCGGCGGTGTTTACCGGACTAGCGATGGCGGACGTTCCTGGACCGCGCAAAACCAGGGTATCCGCGCTACGTTCATGCCCGACAAATATCCCGAGTTCGGGCAATGTGTACACAAAATCGCGATGCATCCCGGCCGTCCCGAACGCCTCTTCCTGCAGAATCATTGGGGATTGTATCGCTCTGACAACTATGCCGAAAACTGGACAGACATTGCCAATGGAGTGCCATCGGATTTTGGTTTTGCCGTGCTCATGCATCCGAGAAATCCCGACTGCGTGTATATCGTTCCAGTTGAGTCCGATGAGTTTCGCTGCGCATGCGAGGGCCGGCTTCGAGTTTATCGGACCCGCAACGGTGGCGCCTCTTGGGAGCCTCTTATGCGCGGCCTGCCACAAAAGCGTGCTTACGAAACTGTCTTGCGTGATGCTATCAGTGCGGACTCATTCGACCCACTCGGAATTTATTTCGGTACACGGAGCGGGCAGCTCTTTGGCTCGCGCGATGAAGGAAGAACATGGCAAAAGATACTCGAAGGATTGCCGTCAGTGGTCTGCGTACGGAGTGCAGTCGTCGAGGACATCTCTGGCGGTTTAGGGCCGGCGTTGCCTAAGGCGGCGCCCGCGCCTTCACATCAAGCGAAGTCTCTGTCGAAAAGCAAGACGCGTCGACCGAAGAGGTGATCCATGCCGGTCACTTTTCACATTCCGGGTGCTTTGCGCCCATTTACCAATGGACACAGTAGAGTCGAGATCGAACAATCGCCCGCAACTTTGGGCGACGCGTTGTCGGCTCTCTGGACACTCTACCCGGGCGTTCGAGACCGCATCGCAACGGAGCAAGGAGAAGTGCGGGAACATATCAATATTTTCGTTGGGCACGAAAATGTCCGATATACAGGTGGACTCGCGAGTCCCGTCTCCGCCGGATCTGAGATTTCGATCGTCCCCGCCGTCAGTGGTGGCTGAGAGAATTCCTGTGATATGCAATCAGTCGGAGCCGGCCCTGTCTGCAGCGGACGAACGTCCACCAATCCCTAACGGTCGCAATCAGTCCTTTAATTGACTCTTGAAATCGGCTCCGAATCCCACTCTCTCCGTATATCTTCACCAACTTGCGCCGTTTCCTTCCGGCGGACAGCCCATCACTTGATGGACGAAGCTTTGCGACCTGCAAGCGGCTAGCGCGGCTAGCTAAAGGCTGATGCAAAACCCCGACTCTTCAATTTTTCGGCTGAAAACCAATAATTTTTTGGACAAGGTTGCTCGATGGCGTTGGTTTGAGTTGCCGGCCTGGCCGGCAACTTGCCAAGGCCCCATCGGTTCCGGTGGCCCGTGGTTCTCCTGGCCGGGTGGACCAAAATTGCCCACAGTCAATCCACAATCCAGGACCAGAGATCCGAAAGGTCCAGTGCGAGCCAGATGGAAGGCCATGCTTCCGACAACGGAACTTGGGGGCGAGTCGCATGTGGCTTGTGTCCTTCGATCGAATGAGGATCCCGAGCTGACGACAGGCGGGTAATTCCAATCGACGGCCTGAGTAAGGCCGAGGAATAGACACAGCAGTACGCAGCAGATGAGGGTTAGACGGAACCAGGGCGTCATTGCGAATCGGCCTCGCGGGCATGCTGCAAATTGCGCTCCTTATTCAACTCCGCTAGTTCGCGCAAACATTGCTGCATTTGTTGCCAAGCGGCCACTCCTTCTCGCGTGGCCTCCTCCGCTCCCTTGGGAACATAGTAGCCAGTGGTCTTGCCCTTCTCGCCGCGGTAGCTCACATTCAGATGCGGACCATGCTTGGGTCCATCGCCCTGACAGTGGCAACCTTCGCGTCCACAGGTGCGGTAGGTTTCCGAGAGTGTTCCAAAGACGGCGATCTCGGCCAGACGTTCGATCGTGCCCAGCAGCTTGCGGCGTTGGGCAGTACCCTCAGTTGGTTTCGGCATGGTCCCTCCGACGCTGTTGATGGCGAGCGATGGAAAACAGATTCTTGGTAATCACACACCAACCTACGTAGCGCTCGAATCCATGCCCTCCTTTATAGGTGGCTCGCCACATGGAAAAGGGATGCTTCAGAGTGCTGATGGTGGCTTCAATCCCCGCCCGCCAGCGCTGCCCGCGGCGAAACCAGCGCTGTTTCTGCTGCTCGGCCCGCTTGGCCGAGAGCCGTCCGCGCGCTGGCAGTGCCACCTTCTTCACTCCCAGGGTTTGCGCCTCCCGCTCGTTGTTGGCGGAAAAAAATCCGCGGTCGCCGCTCGCCATCTCCGGCGCTTGCCCGAAGCTTGCTTGATGTTGCTCGAGGGCCGGCATCCAAGACGTGCTATCGGCCGGATTGCCCGCGAGAACTTGGTAACCGCTCACGATGCCGTTTTCCACCTCGTCGATCCGCACCAGCCTACCAAACTCGTTGGGTTTATGCGCTTTGCCTTTGCGAATCACTTCGGTGTGGGGCTCGAACAGACTCAACCCCTTGCCCTCCGCGTTGTTGTCGCCGCCCAACACTCGTTGCTTGGTTTGGGTGATCACCTGCTCGACCAAGGGGAGAAAGTGTCGTAGCTGGCCGATCTGCCCTTCCACCCGCAGCCGCTTGCCTACCCCCTTCAGTCGTTTCTTCGCCCATCGTTCGATCACATCGCCGGCCTGTCGCACCACGCCCCGAGTCAGAGCCAACAACTTCTGGTAACTGTCCCGCATGCGCTGCTGGTTGGCCTGGGTGAGGCACTTGGCGGCGCGGCTGATCTCCAGCAGACGATGTTTCACCGCGCGTGCGTGCTGCACTACTTCCACGGCTCCCTGCTTACACTCGCCAGCGATGCGTTCGAGGCTGCGGCTGAGCACCCGGATGCCGTCGCCCAAAAGCGAGCTGTCGGTGGGGTAGTGCACGTTGCTTTCTACGACCGTGGTATCGGTGCGAAGTTTTAGTCCTTGGACTACGCCTTGCTCGCAGGCCAGACGGACCACCCGCTGATGAATCTCTTCGGTGACCGCCGGACTCAGCAGGGCAAAGGTGCGGCTAAAGGTAGTGGAATCGGGAGTAGCCTCGGCATCGAAGTGGGTGAAGCGACGGTAGACCAGATTGCTGCGCAGCTCCCCTTCCAGATCGCGGAAGCTCCAGCCCTTGAGATGCTTCATGACACAGCAGCGCAGCAGACGATCGGGGGCGATTCCGGTTCGCCCGGTGCGCTCCGAAAGTGGGCTGCGTGTGGCCAGACATGGGCGGACCAAGTCAACCAGAGCGGGATCCTCGAGGAGCTGATTGACAGGATCGAGCAAATCGTCTTTGAGCAGTTCGGCTTGCTGGGCCAAGGGAAAGTAGAATAGCCAGGCTTGGTGGGAAGTGGAGGCCATCATAATCGTACTCGCGTATATCGAGTAAGCTAAGATTTGTCAAGGAAAAAGAGTGGAAGCCGCGCGATTTTATTTGTGGAGATTAGCGAATGAAGATGAGCGAATCTGCAGATCTGCCACGCCGCTGCGTCAGCAACCCGCGTCAATCCAGGGGTTGAGCCCTGGGTTTTGCATCAGCCTTTAGCTAGCTACGCTAGGCCGTCTTCAAGGAGGAAGGCATTGGGGAGGACCGAATGTAGGTTGTCTGAGTTCTTCGGTTCTTCGGCGCTGTCAACCCTCAAACAAAATGAGACTAGCGAAAGTTACAGATCGTCTGGAATGGTTTCACCTGTGGCTCATAGATCTCCGCACAGCAGCGTAGAGACTTCGCCTTCTCACTCTGTTCGGAAAGAGGATCAGGCCAATGCGTGGGTCGCGAGCGTGTCACCATCGATTATTTTTCGTTCGTTCGGTGTTGAGGCCATGTACTAGTGAGACTTGAAACCGCGTACGCTATCAACGATAGTTGCCACTTAACTTTGTGTCGCTCTCGTTGACTAGCCACTTCGTAGAGTCAAATTCATAGGCGTACACGTGTGTTTCCACGCCAGGCATTCGAGTGCTTGGACCACGCCTCCTTCATCCCCCCTTGGTTTCGCGTGCAGGAAACGCGATTCCGAAGAAAGGAAGCAACAGTGGAAAGGCTGCATAACCTTCCGTGTCAGTGGCCGCCCTAATTGTGCCGCGCAGTCCTGAATCAATCTTTCCTTAGGGAGAACATTAGTCAGCCTATCTATCATCAGGGGATAGTTCTGCCTATCTTCCTCTGGATGCCTCGCCCGCCATCCTAGGCCTAACCGGCGGGCAAAAGACAAACGCATTACCGAACGGACAACGACGTGATGTCCAGTAAGGCGTCGTGGTCACATCCCACTTAGGATAAATCAAGGAGTAAGGGCCAATGAAGAAAACTCTGCTTGCAAGTGTCTTATTCATCTTAACGTTCTCTATGTCCCTGTCGGCGCAGTTGCCAAACTACACGCTTGCGGATGTAGTTAAACACAACACTCAGGCGGATTGTTGGATGATCCTCAACAATACTCAAGTGTATAACTTCACGACCTTTCTAGGATTGCATCCGGTCGGAGCAGGGCCGATGGTTCCGTTTTGTGGAGCAAATGGAACAGCGGCGTTCAATGCTGTAGGACACTCCACAAGGGCAATAGGTTTAGAACCTCAGTATCTAATCGGAAATCTAGTTGCTTCAGCAATTAGCGTTACGATCAGCCCAATTACGGCTTCGCTGAACACGGGGCAGACACAGTCGTTTACTGCGACCGCTACGAATTCCACACAAGGTGTTACCTGGACTGCAACTAGCGTTGGGACAGTTGACACCAACGGAGTATTTATGGCTGTATCTCCCGGAACCGGTACAGTGACGGCTACTTCAGTAGAAGATAAGACAAAATCGGCGTCAGCAAGCGTGACAGTGACAGCACCGCCCTCTCCGGGAGGTATTACGGTTACACTCAGTCCGGTTAATGCTATGGTATTTGTGGGAGCAACGCAACAGTTCACGGCTAAGGTGACGGGCTCAACAAGCGGCGTCACGTGGACGGCAACAGGCGCAGTGGGAACCATAGATAGTTCTGGACTATTCACCGCATCGGCTGCCGGCACAGGAGTAGTTAAGGCAACTTCCGTCGACGATCCAACCAAATCGTCTACTGCTTCAATAACAGTGACCAAGGCTTCGTCGTGCTCAGTAGCAGCAAACAGAACCGGGTTTGTTGTCAATTGTTCGCCGGCTAACATGATTCCAGGTAATCGGTATGAGTGTGTCGCAGCGACCAGTGGAAAGTCCACGACAGTTCGTTGTACAGCCAGGACCAGGAGCAATGGAGACGACTAGTGACAGCAGAACAAGAACTAGATTGGTGACAGACGGACGTTCAAAAGCAAGGCGGGGCAGTTTTTAAACCCGCGTTGTGTGTTTGTTTCCAAGCGCCCTGGGAAGAGTGGAGGGTTCGGCTCTGGACTCCCCATGATTCCCAGGGCGTCGCCATTGTTACCGCAAAGCCATACACGATGCCACTATGCCCATTTGGGGCTGACCTGCTCCGCTCGTCGCGCACGAGATCATACGACACTTTCCCTCAGTGGGTTGGTGCGGCTGATGAGGTTTTTGTGACTCAGAATCGACAGCCGCGCTCGCTGTTGGATAGCACATCTGTCGGCGCTACTTCGCCGGACCGTCAACTGTTGATAGAGGAAATTCTGGAGACTTGGAGGAATCGAGAACCCCAATCGCGCCAGCGGCGCTAATTTGTCGCGCAAGTTTCATTCCCCTCATTTTTTCTTCATCCCTTCTTGTCGTTTGAGAACGACTCGAGAACGACAACCCCGCGCCCATGGGCGCCCAGCTGGTTTTGTCGTCCCGCGATGAGTTTGCCGAAGGCTGGAGTTCCACCGCGGCTTCTACCGCATTGCGAACTCGGTTGATCGGCATCTGTTCGAGTTGATCGGGACACCCCGGGCCCAAGCCGAACTGATCAAGGCCCCCTGGACCAATGACCCGCTCGGGATTGGTCCACTTTGGGTGTAAGATAACCGTCACTTCTTGCATTCCACGAGGC
>Ga0137418_10000453_pt1 | contig 36424 bp, 31 predicted proteins | sample CZODoug3_1_2_16f_FD_122242 | JGI IMG/M metagenome (GOLD analysis project Ga0137418, IMG submission 122242) | Vadose zone soil fungal communities from Angelo Coast Range Reserve, California, USA - CZODoug3_1_2_16fungal (Hybrid Assembly) | ecosystem: Environmental > Terrestrial > Soil > Vadose... | reverse complement strand
GTGGGCTTTATGCCCGCGTTCAAATACCACCAGAAGACTTCTTTAATTGTGTCTGAACGCGGGCATAAAGCCCACGGCTACGTGGTAAGACCAACTTGATTCCATGTGCGAAAGACGCGTTGCGCCCGGGCAATAGAAGACACCTGTCAGCGGATGTCGCCGAAACTGGGGTATCCAGGGACCGATTTGGCTTTCTTCACGGCTCGGAGAATGGCTTCGGAGACGGCTTCGGCGGCAAGTGCGCCGATGGCGCTGATGTCGGCGCGGACGGTGAAAGTGCCGGTAGACAGGGCGAAGATGGTATCGCCATCGGCCATGGTGTGGATGGGATTGATGGCGCGGGCCATACCGTCGTGCGCCATCTCGGCGATCTTTCTCATCTCGACCTTGGTGAATGGGGCGTTCGTGGCAACGACGCCAATGGTCGTGTTTCTTCCTGGCTCACCCTGTTGTTCGATGCCGCGGCCGGAACGATATCCCTCGATGATGTCCTGAAAGCCTTTGCCGTCCATGGTTCGAGCGCCGGCAATGATCTTGCCTGTTTTAGGGTCGATCACATTTCCGACGCAATTGACTGCAACGATCGCGCCAACAACGATTCCGTTCGGCAATTTGATGCTGGCTGTTCCGATGCCGCCTTTCATCGGCCTGCCGCCGCCGCTCTTGCCGATGGTCGCCCCGGCGCCTGCGCCAATCGTGCCTTCTTCGATGCGGCCGGACTTTGCGTCCTGGCAGGCTTTGTAGCCGGAATCGGCGTTGGGCCGAATCTTGGAATCGCCCACATTGAGGTCGAAGAGGACTGCGGCAGGCACAATCGGCACAACACCAGTTCCAACCTTGAAGCCGGCATTGTGTTCCTCCAACCAGCGAACCACTCCGGTCGCGGCGTCCAATCCATAAGCGCTTCCGCCCGTCAACAGAATCGCCTGCGTCTGCTGCACCAGGTTTGTCGGATTCAGCAGATCGGTTTCCCGCGTCCCGGGGGCGGACCCGCGAACATCGACACTGGTGACGGCGCCCTTCTCGTAGAGAATGACCGTGCATCCCGTGGGCCGGCGAGAATCCGTAAAGTGACCGACCTTAATTCCGTCGACGTCTGTGATGAAGCCTTCCATAAGCTGCAACGGCGGTCTGCGCCCGCCGAAAAGCCCGCGCTCACAGAGCGCGGCTACAGCTAAGGTTATACCGAACGCGCGTCGATTCATGGCGTAATCATTATCACGAAACCCGCTGCGATGCCTATTAACGAAGGCGGCAGTATCCATATCCCCGCGCCGCCTGTTATGAAGTGTGTGAATAACGTAACGATGACGGAAGCGATAATCGTGACCATCGCACGGCGGGCAGTCGGCCGCCGTGAGTAGAGGCCGACCAGCAGGGGCGCGAATAGCGCAACTGCCATCAACGTATAGAAGATTTGAAGCGCTGCGATGATCGAAGGCAACTCGATCGCAAGCAGAACGCCCATGAGCGCGCCGAGGACCGCGGCGATCCTTCCCGCCAGCAATAGGTCACGGTCCGATGCCGCCGGCCTCAGAAATGTTTTGTACAGATCGATGCTCAGCGAGCTCGACAGCATCAAAAGGATCGCGTCGCAGGCGCTGATCTCGGCCGAGAAGACAGCGGCGAGCGTGAGCAGACCGAGCCACCCGGGAAGGAGCTTCGTCATCAGGGTCGGCAAGGCGAGCTCGCGATTCGCCAGGTCCGGATATTGCGAATGCGCAATCGCTCCGAGGATCGCCGGCGCGAAAGCGAACATGAGCAGTCCGGCAGCGTTCCAGTTTATTCCTTTGCGAACCGCGGCCTGATCCCGGCCCCCGTAGAGTTTTTGAATCAATCCCGGCGAAATGATGAACGATGGGACGAGAATCGCGACGTAGTAGAGAACGCCCTCGATTCCCAGCTTCTGCGATGCGGCCAGCGTCGGTTGAAGGGCAGACCAGCCTCCGATCGCGCGAAGTCCCACAGGCACTGCAAGCAGGAACCCGGCAAATTTCACCGTGAGCTGGATGACGTTGACCCATGCGGAAGCGAGAAGACCTCCGGCTGAAAAATATGTTGTGACCACAACACCGCCGATAATGCATCCTTGCCACTTCGGCACTCCGGCAACGACTTCAAGAATCTGCGAAATGGCGATGAGCTGGCCTGCAAGGATCATCAACGTTCCGGCCCACAGCAGCACTGCAATCAGACCTCGAACCGATCGGCTGTAGCGATGATCGAGATAGTCGCCGACCGTCCGCCATCCGTTCTTTGCCGCGAGCGCCCAGATTTTCGGTCCGACGGTATTGGCCAGAATGAGCGATCCAATGCCCGCAGATCCGACCCACCACCACGCTCCAAGACCGTACGCGTAGCCGAGGCCGGCAGCGCCGACAGTGGAGCCGGCTCCAATGTTGGCGGCGAGAAAAGTGGCTGCCAGCAGTCCCGGACCGAGGCTGCGCCCCGCTACCAGAAAGTCGTCTGCTTTTTTTACGCGCCGCGAAATGTACAGTCCGAAGGCAATGAACAGCCCGGAGTATGCGATGAGTGCGGCTAGTTGGGCGAGTTGAAGATTCACTTCCCGGCCGTGAAAATAATAATGTGCTGCCAGGGCAGGAAATCCAAGACCTTTTGAAATTTGAAACCGAGCGGCTCGAGCTCGGCTCGAACTTCCTGGGTGGTCATCTTGTGAAGAGGCAGGATGGGGACTTTCGGATCCTCTTTGCGAAACTCGACGAGCACCAAACGGCCGTCGTGCTTCAGAGCATTTCGAATTCTGGTCATCATCGAAACGGGATCCGCGAACTCGTGATAAACATCGACCATTAGAACCATGTCCACCGCATTCTCCGGTAACCTGGGATCCGTCGGGGTTCCGAGAACGACGTCCACGTTTTGTAGTTTCCTCTGGTCGATGTTTTGCTTCAGCATCCGGAGCATCTCCGGTTGAATATCTTCCGCAATGACTTTTCCAGTTGGACCCACCATCTCAGCGATACGCCAGGAGTGATAACCCACACCAGCGCCGACATCGGCAACAGTCGAGCCTTTCTTGATGTCGAGCGATGCCAGCATTCGATCGGGCTCTTCTTCTTCGATTCGTTCCGGCCGCGTGAGCCAGTCTGCGCCGGCCGCTCCCATGACAGGCGCGGGCTGCCGCTTGACCTGCGTTTGCGCGGGCGCCACAAGCGTAAGGGCCAGGAAAACAAGAACAATGGCGGCTCGAATTCTTCGCATGGGCCCAATGTTAAACTGAAAACGCGGTGAAAGCACGAATCCAGGAGAACGTTGCGCTCGCTCCATTAACTACTTTTGGTATCGGCGGCCAGGCACGATATTTCGTAGACGCTCCTTCCGAAAACGTTGTTCTCAGCACGATTCAGTTTGCAAAAGACCAGAATCTGCCGGTGTTTGTGCTCGGCGGCGGCTCGAACCTTATCGTTGCCGATCACGGCTTTCCGGGTCTCGTCATAAAAATCGGTCTGACGGGCATCGATTGGGAAACCCATCGGGATAAAGCCGTCGTTAGCGCCGGCGCCGGTGAGGAATGGGACCGACTCGTGGGCCTGTGTGTGGATCGTGATCTTGCAGGAGTCGAATGCCTGAGCGGCATCCCCGGATCTGTCGGCGGAACGCCCGTGCAGAATGTGGGAGCTTATGGCCAGGAAGTTTCGGAAGTTCTCGTTTCCGTCCGTGCTTACGATCGGCAAACCGATTCGATCGTCGAACTCTCCCGGGAAGACTGCCGTTTCACCTACCGCAGCAGTCTCTTCAACACTATCGCCAAAGACCGCTACATTGTTCTGCGCGTGACCTATTCCCTGACCAGACATGGCGACCCGGCCATCCGCTATCCCGATGTCCAGCGCGAGTTCGAAAGCAGGGTGGGCAATCCCCTGCTGGGCGAGGTTCGAGCAGCCGTGCGCCGGATTCGCGCACGTAAAGCGATGCTTCTGGTGGAAGGCGATCCCGATTGTCGAAGCGCGGGATCTTTTTTCAAGAATCCAATCGTCACGGAACAGCAGTTTGCCGAGCTTCAGGTGGTAGCAGGTGCTGCGGTGCCTCGATATCCCGCAGGGCCGGGCAGGGTGAAAACGGCAGCAGCCTGGCTCATCGAACACGCCGGCTTCTCGAAGGGATATTCGCTTGGTCCCGCTGCGCTCTCCTCGAAACACACACTCGCCCTGGTCAATAAAGGTGGAGCAACCGCCGAAGATATCCTTCGTTTAGCCCGGGAGATCCGCGGCCGCGTCGAGACGAAATTCGGCATCCGCCTCGTCCCCGAACCCGTCTTTCTCGGGTTCGACAAGGACGTCGTCACAGAATTCTCTCCGTTGTAACTGTAGCGGCGGTCTATGACCGCCAGCACCTCGGCGCTCATAGAGCGCCGCTACAGGCGCCCCAGGTGCTACAATCAACTGTTGAAGTTGCTCCCATGAAAAGGACTGAGGTACATGGCTTTTTGGAACAAAGAAGACAAAGACGGACCGGTCAACGAAGAGCAGGTTCTTGGTGTTCTCAAGAAAGTTCAGGATCCTGATCTTCGCAAGGACATTGTGTCGCTCGGATTCATTCGGAATCTGAAAATTGACAAGGGCCTGGTGGCGTTCGACCTGAACCTTACAACACCGGCGTGCCCTGTGAAAGACCAGATGCGCGATGAAGCCGTGTCACTGGTGAAGGCGCTCCCCGGCGTCCACAACGTCGAGATCAAGATGACCAGCGAGGTACGCCAGACGCCGCAGCTTGACAAGGGCGCATTGAAGGGCGTGCGGAACATTGTCGCCGTCGGCAGTGGGAAGGGTGGCGTAGGAAAGTCCACTATTGCTGTGAACATTGCGGCAGCGCTTGCCGCTGCGGGCGCGCGCGTCGGTCTGCTGGACGGCGATATCTACGGTCCGACGACTCCGATCATGCTGGGTTTGGATCTCCCGCCGAAGTCCGTTGGCAATCGTATGATCCCGCAGGAGTCCGCGGGCCTGAAGTTTATGTCCATGGGTCTGCTCGTGAAATCCGAGCAGCCCCTGATCTGGCGCGGCCCGATGGCGCACAAGGCCCTGCAGCAATGCCTTTTTGATGTCGATTGGGGCGAGCTGGACTACTTGATGGTCGATCTCCCGCCAGGCACCGGTGACGTTCACCTCACTCTTGCGCAAGCGGTTCCGTTGACAGGTGCCGTTATCGTTTCCACTCCTCAGGATGTGGGTCTGCGCATTTCAATGAAGACGCTGCGCATGTTCCAACAGACGCGAGTGCCGATTCTGGGCATCGTCGAGAACATGAGTTACTACATCTGCCCGCATTGCAACGCTCGGGATCATATCTTTGGCCAGGGGGGCGGAAGTAGAGCTGCAGAGCAACTGGGCATTCCCTTTCTGGGCGAAGTCCCGCTGGATCTGGCGATTCGAACGCAATCGGATATCGGCGTTCCCATCGTCGTGGCCCAACCGGATGCGCCGAGCGCGCGCACGTTGCGTCAGATTGCCGAAAAAGTGGCGGCGCAGGTCAGTATTCGGACTTACGAGGCGCCCGTTCTCGAGGTGGAATGATGTCGAGCTCGGCGAACGTACAAGCCACGACCCCCACGAAGATCAAAAAGGTTAATCCCGGCGAGCTGATGATCCAGTGGGCCGACGGCCACGAGACTCATCATCTGGCTCCACCGCTTCGCGGAATGTGTCCCTGCGCCTCCTGTAAAGACGAGATGACCGGAATTCGAATTGTTCTTCCCATCCACATCCCGGACGACCTCGGATTCCGGAAGATCGAACTGGTCGGCCAGTACGCGCTGCAGTTCGAGTGGAGCGACGGGCATCGCACTGGTATTTATAGTTTCGAGTATTTGCGCGAGCTCTGTCCCTGTGCGGAATGTAAACGAAAGACGAACGCGGGCTAAAGCCCGCGACTACAGATTCGGCGTCACCAATGTAGTCGCGGGCTTTAGCCCGCGTTCCTAACCCACAGCGGGTTCGACAATCGCGGCCATGGAGCCCAGCGAGCGGGGAAGCCGCGGATCCGGGCCGTAGCTGTGAATCTGATCTCGTTTCTGCTCGGCCTTTTCGAGTTCGCAGGTCAAAAGGATGGTCGTTCCCCTGGTATCCACTTCGACTGCATGTGACAGCGCCTTCGATTCCGCAAACCCGAATATCTTGCAAAGCATCTCGATGACGTAGTCGTACGTGTGGTCCTCGTCGTTAAGAAGGATTACGTGATACAGCGGCTGCAGCTTATCTGAGGTGTCGTCTTCGACTTCTGGATAGGCCGACGCCGACCTGGAACTCATTCTTAAAAGTGTAGTCCGTGGCCGCGCCGTAGGCGACAAAAACCGCGAACACGATGCAGGGGCCGCCTTCGATCAGCCGCTGGCCGACGTATTTGTTACTTTTTCCGAAAATTTGACGTGGCTTTCCAGTTCCCACCTTTGTTAGATTTCAGTGTTCTGTGGTTTCTCGTACTTCAGGAGGGAATGATGGCCGACGGCAGCGGGCCGGGTCGAGTTACTCTCAGCGGAGTGGTCCTGGCGGCCCTGATTCTGATTCTTATTCTTGCTTCCCTGTATCTCTTTATTGCAAAGCCATATTGGTTTCCGGCCCTGGCCTCCGTACACGGCGAAAGCATTGACAGTCTTTTCTTCGTAGTGTTGGTGGTTACCGGAGTCGCGTTCGTCGTTGTCCAGGGAATGCTTGGGTTTTTCATTGCGCGTTATGGTCAGAACGGAAGCGAGCGCGCGGCCTACTGGCACGACAATCCCAAAGCTGAAGCGATCCTGTTGATCGGGACGGCGGTGATCCTCACAGTTCTTGTCTTCATGGGCCAGCGCGTCTGGGCCTCATTCTATTTCACCGATGCGCCTGCGGATGCGCTCGTGGTGCAGGTCACCGGTGAGCAGTTCGCCTGGAACTTCCATTATCCGGGCCCCGACGGTGCTTTTGGGCGAACGGACACCAGCCTGATCACCGCGACGAACACCATCGGGCTCGATCGCAATGATGCTGCAGCGAAGGACGACATTCTCGTTATCGGCCAGATGCACATGGTGACTAACCGTCCAGTGAAGGTTCGTCTCCGTTCGAAGGATGTCATCCACAGTTTTTTTCTCCCCAATCTCAGAGTGAAACAGGATGCGGTGCCGGGAATGGGCATTGAAATCTGGTTCGTTCCAAACAAGGCGGGCGCATACGAGATTGCCTGCGCCGAATTGTGCGGCATCGCGCATTACAGAATGAAAGGGGCTCTGACGATCGACGCATCGCAGGGGGACTTTGATAACTGGTACCGGGAGCAATTAGCCCAGCAGTAGCCAGCCGGCTACGTAGAAGGGTAGGTAATCATGGACGACGCACACGCCGTCGAACACCATCATCCGCAATTAGGCTTTTGGCGGAAATATGTGTTCAGCACGGACCACAAAATCATCGGCATTCAATACCTGATCACCGCGATGGCGATGGCTATCGTCGGGGGCCTTCTGTCGATGCTCATGCGCTACCAGCTCGCCTGGCCAACCTCGCTGTCACCGTTGATGGCGAAGATCTTTCCGGTGGCTTACAACGGCGGCATCATGGAGCCGGGCTTCTACATTTCGCTCGTCACCATGCACGGCACCATCATGGTGTTCTTTCTGTTCACGGCGGTCCTGACGGGCGGCTTTGGGAATTTCCTGATTCCGCTGCAGATCGGAGCGCGGGACATGGCGTTTCCGTTTCTGAATGCGCTCTCTTACTGGGTGTTCCTGCTCTCCTGCATCGTGATTTTCTCTGCACTGTTCGTGACGAGCGGCGCCCCGATGGGAGGTTGGACGGCTTACGCTCCGCTGAGCGCAATTCCCGATGCGGCGCCCGGCCAGGCAACCGGGATGACGCTGTGGATTACGGCCATCGCCTTGTTTACGGCGTCGGGTCTGATGGGCGGTTTGAACTACGTCACGACCATTCTCACCATGCGGACCAAGGGCATGTCGATGATGCGGCTGCCGCTGACCCAGTGGTCGCTTCTCGTCACCGCAATCCTCGCTCTTCTGGCTTTTCCCGTTCTCCTGGCAGCCGGGATCCTGCTGCTCTTCGATCGAATGGGCGGAACGAGCTTCTTCGTCCCGGCCGGAATCATCATGAATCAAGTGCCGCTCATGGGCCATGCCGGCGGCCATCCGCTGCTGTGGCAGCACCTGTTCTGGTTCTTCGGCCATCCTGAGGTCTACATCGTGATTCTGCCCGCGATGGGTATGGCTTCCGACATCCTTTCGACTTTCTGCCGCAAGCCCATCTTCAGCTACCGGATGATGGTCTATTCCATGGTGGCGATCGCTGCTTTGAGTTTTGTAGTGTGGGGCCACCACATGTTCGTCAGCGGCATGAGTCCATTCCTGGGTTCGGTGTTCACGCTGACCACGCTCCTGATCGCTGTTCCGTCCGCCATCAAGACGTTCAACTGGCTAGGCACCGTGTGGGGGGCACGTATTCGATTTACGGCTGCGGGCCTGTTTTCCCTGGGCTTTGTCTCGATGTTTGTCAGCGGCGGTCTGAGCGGAATATTCCTCGGAACGTCGGCGGCTGATATTCAACTTCAGGACACGTACTTCGTCGTGGCGCACTTCCATCTGGTCATGGCCATCGCTCCCCTCTTTGCAGCGTTCGCCGGACTGTATTACTGGTTCCCGAAAATGTTCGGAAGATTCATGAACGACACGCTCGGCAAGCTTCATTTCTGGCTGACCTTCACTGGCGTGTATGCTGTGTTCTTCCCCATGCACATCCTCGGCATCGGCGGCCAGATGCGTCGAATTTACGATCCGACGCAGTACATGTTTCTCGTGCCGCAGCAGCCCGTGAATGTCTTCATCTCCATTGCGGCATTCATTCTCGGGACTTCCCAATTGATCTTTCTTTTCAACTTCTTCTCGAGCATTTTTGCGGGCCGGCGCGTGACCGAGTACAATCCGTGGCACGCGACCACACTCGAATGGTCCGTACCCAGCCCTCCGGGCCATGGTAATTTTGGAGATGAGCTGCCCACGGTTTACCGTTGGGCCTTCGATTTCGCCGTGCCCGGTGAAAAGGAAGATTTCATTCCCCAGACTGTGCCGGCGACAGTTCAAGCTAAGCACTGAGTTGTTATGCCTGTAGTTACAGAAGAACGACGAGACGTTATCATCCCACCGCCTGTTTTGCCTGGCGACGGGGGAGGAGAGGGAGGCGGCTCCGGCGATTTCAGGGCGTTCCCTGTATCCAAATATCAGATCGCAATTTGGATTCTGCTGACGACCATCGTCATGCTTTTTGCCGGCCTGACGAGCGCCTACATCGTGCTTCGCGGCGTGCCGGCATGGCAGAACATCGCGCTTCCTTCACTGCTCTGGCCAAACACAGCCATTCTCCTTCTGAGCAGTTTCACGATTGAGTTCTCGCGCCGGGCCGTGCGTAAGAATCACCTTCAAACGATGAAAGGCTGGCTCGCGATCAGCGGCGTACTGGGTCTGGCTTTCATCGCTGGTCAGATTGCAGCGTGGCGGCAGTTGGTGAACGCAGGGGTTTATCTGCCGTCGACCCTTCAGAGTTCCTTTTTCTACCTGCTGACGGGTCTTCACGGCCTCCATCTTATGGGAGGTATCGTGGGGCTCAGCTACGTCCTTTACAGGGCGGTGGGGAGCGGGTTAACGGCATTCAATCACGAATCACTGAAGCTGTGCGCGACTTACTGGCACGTGATGGATGCTCTTTGGATTTATCTGTTTCTGCTGTTGTTGTTGTCGTAAATCACCTGTGGCGGCGGTCTATGACCGCCGGACGGCGCTCATAGAGCGCCGCTACAGTAACGGAGAAGATCTGAATGGATTCGAGCTTAGCTGCTGAACAGCAACGGATACTCGCTTCGGATTGGGGCGGCGGAAAATCACCGTTTGGCACCAGTTGGAGCAAGTTTATGATGTGGATCTTCATCATCTCCGACGCGTTGACATTTGCGGGATTTCTGATCGCGTACGGTTTTATGAGGAGCATCAGCCCGGCATGGCCGAAGCAGACCGAAATCTTCAACATGGTCCTGATCACGTTCATGACGTTCGCTCTGATCTCGTCGAGCGCGGTCATGGCCATGGCCGTCGGTGCCGCCCGCGCAAGCAATCCGAAACTGGCCTTTAGATTCCTGGTGCTGACGATTATTGGCGGATTTATCTTCCTGGGATGTCAGGCTTACGAGTGGACGCACTTCATCGAGGAAGGAGCGCGGCCCTGGACCAATCCCTGGATGCCCGCAGTACCGCAATTCACCGCCGCCTTCTTCGTCATTACCGGCTTTCACGGATTTCACGTCTTCAGCGGCGTCACAATTCTGGCGGTTGTGGCCATACGTGCGGCGATGGGAAAGTACTCCGGTGATCAGGTCGAGAATGCCGGATTGTATTGGCACTTTGTAGACGTGGTCTGGGTCTTTGTTTTCGCGTTTTTCTACTTGCTGTAGGCGTGGGGGAACCGGCCAAATGCATATCAAAGAGGCCGCCGAAGGCGGTGTACCGGCAGAAGCTGGCCGGTGGGCCCGACGCTAAATAGAGAGGATTTGAGAATGGCACATGATACACACGCGATCAGTTACAGGACCTACGCGCTGACCTGGTTCTGGCTCCTGGTCTTGACGGGCCTCGCGCTGGGCCTCGGCTATGCCCCGATTCCTGAAAGGATCAAAGCGCTGCTGCTCGTTTGCACCACGCTGGCGAAGGTTCTGGTAATCGCCGCAATCTTCATGCACCTGCGCTACGAGAGAATCAACCTGATCCTGATCACCTTGACGCCGCTTATACTGGCAATCATCTTCTTTTCTTTCACGTTCCCGGAAACCATGGGCTCCGCAAGCCATGTGATACAGGTGCGTTGAGTATGCGAAAGCTTTTACCGGCGATCTTGATTGTCTTAGCGATTCTTGCTCTTGAGTCCTCCGGATGGGGCCAATGTTCGATGTGCCGAACGGCACTCGAGTCTTCTCCCGAAGGAAAATTTCTTGCCAGCAGCTTTGCGCACGGCATTCTGATGCTTCTGTTTTTGCCGTACATCATCTTCGGGACGATTGCCACGGTTGTGGTTCGCGCCTATCGGAAGAAATCGAAAGAGTAGGCGCCGGCTTTAGCCGGCTAAAGCCGGCCCCCACAGCCCTTCCTCGTGAGTGCCCTCGCCCCTCACATTGTGCGCATATAATTGAGCCATGGACGATCTGGTTCAGCTTGGGACTTTTGGCATGCCGTCACGACCGCCGGAGTTTGAAACGGATCCGGTGTGCCTGATGAAGGTCCTGCCTGAAACCGCTGTCGGCAAATACGAACACAAGGGCCGCACGTATTACTTCTGTAGTCTTCGGTGCGTTGAACGCTTCCGCGCAAACCCTGATCGCTTCGTAGGTTCCCCGAAACCCGGAGCCCTGAATCCGCCATCCGAGATCGTTCAGGGTTTCTACACCTGTCCCATGCACCCTGAGATTCGCCAGCCCGGTCCCGGTTCTTGTCCGAAATGCGGCATGGCGCTCGAACCCGAAATGATCACGGCCGAGGAAGAGGAGAATCCCGAGCTCACGGACATGACCCGGCGATTCTGGATTGGCGCCGGATTGAGCCTGCCGGTTTTCATTTTGGGGATGCTCGAAATCTACCCGATTGTCCAACTGGCCCTCGCGACGCCGGTCGTCCTCTGGGCCGGCTGGCCCTTGCTCCAACGCGGCTGGGCGTCGATGGTCAACCGCAGTCCCAACATGTTTACGCTGATCGCAATCGGTATCGGGACGGCGTATCTCCACAGCCTCATCGCGACGCTTTTCTTCAGCGGTGTTCCCATCTATTTCGAGGCTGCGGCCGTGATCACCACACTCGTCCTGCTCGGCCAGGTCCTCGAACTCCGGGCCCGCAGCCGAACCGGTTTGGCCATCAAGGCTCTTCTTGGTCTGGCTCCCAAAACAGCGAGAGTTGTGGCAAAAGACGGGTCCGAGCGCGACGTTCCCCTGGACCAGGTGCATATCGGCGACGTGCTTCGAGTCCGTCCGGGGGAGAAGGTTCCTGTCGACGGAACCATCATGGAAGGCCAGAGCTCGGTTGATGAATCGATGATTTCCGGCGAGCCGATACCTGTCGAGAAGACGCCGGGCGACCGCGTTATCGGCGGGACCATCAACGGCAACGGCACATTTCTTATGCGTGCCGAACGCGTCGGCCGCGAGACGCTCCTGGCTCAAATCGTCGCCATGGTCAGCCAGGCTCAGCGAAGCCGAGCACCCATCCAGCGTCTGGCGGATGTTGTATCTGCCTATTTCGTGCCTGCGGTGATCGCTGTGGCCGTTGTTACGTTCTTCGTCTGGCTTTTCATTGGTCCGGAGCCCCGCTTTTCGCATGCCATCCTGAATGCTGTCGCTGTCCTGATCATCGCGTGTCCGTGCGCTCTGGGTCTGGCGACACCGATGTCGGTCATGGTGGGCGTCGGCCGCGGCGCAACTGCCGGAGTTCTGATCAAGAACGCAGAAGCGCTGGAGGTCATGGAAAAAGTCGATACGCTGGTTGTCGATAAAACCGGGACGCTGACCGAAGGCAAACCCGCGCTCGCGAGCATTACGGCAAGTGCGGGCTTCAGTGAATCTGAAATCCTGCGCCTGGCCGCCAGCCTCGAACGTGCGAGCGAACACCCCCTCGCCTCCGCCATTGTCGGCGCCGCAGCGGCGCGGAATCACCAGTTGGCACCGGTACGAGAGTTCCGTGCCGTTGCAGGCCAGGGCGTTGTCGGTTCCGTGGACGGCCGGGCGGTCGCTTTCGGGAATCTCAAACTTCTGGAAACGCTCGCAGTCGATGCGAGTGAGCTTCGTGACAAAGCAGAAGGACTTCGAAGGGATGGTCAGACCGTGATGTTCCTGGCCATCGACAAGAAACTCGCCGGTTTGGTGAGCGTGGCCGACCCTGTAAAGCCGTCAGCTGTTGAAGCTATTCAGGCCTTGCACCGCGACGGGCTTCGCATTGTCATGTTAACCGGCGACAGCTGGACGACGGCGCGAGCCGTGGCCGCCAGGCTCGGCATCGACGATGTGAAAGCTGAAGTTTTGCCGCAGGCCAAAGCTGAAGCGATCAAGCAGCTTCAGAAGGAAGGCCGAATCGTTGCGATGGCCGGCGACGGCATTAATGACGCACCCGCACTGGCCCAGGCACATGTCGGCATCGCGATGGGCAGTGGAACCGACATCGCCATGCAGAGCGCCGGCATCACTCTTCTGTCAGGCGACCTTCGCGGCATCCTCCGCGCCCGCGCTCTCAGCCGCGTCACAATGAAGAATATCCGCCAGAATCTGTTCCTCGCTTTCATCTACAACACGATGGGAATTCCAATCGCAGCCGGCGTGCTCTATCCTTTTTTCGGCTTGCTTCTCAGCCCGATGATCGCCAGCGCTGCCATGACGTTCAGTTCTGTGTCGGTCATCACCAATGCACTGCGCTTGCGAAACGTCGCGTTATAATGTTCCCCGACTTTGATTATCCCTATTCCAAATGGAAGGAGCTTATGAAGAGATCGATTCTTGTCTTCCTGACCGTGATGACAATGACGACCATTGCGCTGGCCCAGGCACCGGCTGGAGGCGGGCAGGGCCGCGGTGGAAGGCCCAACATCTTTGCGCCACCACCCACCGCGACAGGTCCAATTGCAGACATGGTGAATGCGATCGTGACCGCCTTCAACAATCGGGACACGGGTTATTTTCAGAAGATCGTCGCACCTGATGCGGTCTGGCTTGATGAGGATGGCCATCATCTCCAGGCAACAGTCTGGTATAACCGTATATTGACCGCGAATCCCCCGAGAAAACTTGCCATTTCTAATCTCCGGGTCCAGACCTGGGATACCGGTGCCTGGGCTGGTTTCAACTACACGATCGAGGGCACCAATAACTTCAAGGGCACGAACAGTCTGGTTTTCAAGAAGACGGGGAACGACTGGCAGGTCGTACTCATCCATGGTGCGGTCGACACGTCGGTCGCCGGCCACTAGAAAAAATGGGGACGTAGCCGCGAATGACGCGAATTACGCCAAATGGGCGCGACAAGAAGTCTTTTGATGCGCCCATTTGGCGTAATTCGCGTCATTCGCGGCTACGTCCCCATTTTCCCCGGCGGTTCGAAGACTTCGGGATCGATTTCGTGAAAAAAATCGGCGTGGAGTTTCTGGATCGCCGCGTCGGTGTCTTTTTCATCGACGATGAAACTGAAGTTGATGTTCGAGGCGCCATGAGAAACCATCAGGATATTGATATCGGAAATGCTGCTGAAGGCCCGGCGGGCGACGCCCGGCGTGTACTTGAGATTGCTTCCGACCAGGCAGATCAACGTCATTGTTGAAGCCACTTCGACATCCCCCAGCGGGCGCAGATCCTCGACGATTGCGTTGAGCGACGAGACGTTGTCCAGCGTCAGAGAAACCGAGACTTCCGAAGTGGCAACCATGTCCACTGATGTCCGGTGACGATCGAACACCTCGAATAGAGCCTTCAGAAATCCATGCGCCATCAACATTCTCGAGGATGAAACAGTTACAACCGTAATTCCTCTCTTATACGCGATGGACTTGATGACGTTCCTGCAGGGCCGCGCCTCGCGCGTGATGCGAGTGCCAGTCCCCTTCGGCTTTTTCGAGTTGAGGATGTACACCGGGATGTTTTTTTCCACGGCCGGCAATACAGTCAACGGGTGGAGAACCTTCGCTCCGAAATAGGCCAGCTCGGAGGCTTCATCAAAGGAAATCTCTTTCACCTTCGAGGCTCCGGACACGATGCGCGGATCCGCGGTCATCATTCCGTCTACATCCGTCCAGATCTCAATCTCCTCGGCATTCAGCGTGGCGCCGACAATGGCTGCGCTGTAATCGGAGCCCCCGCGCCCGAGCGTCGTCGTGGTGCCGGATGTCGTCGAACCGATGTAACCACCCATCACCACGACGCGGCCGGCGTCCAGGTGTGGAATGGCCATTTCTTCGAGCCGTGCCGTGGTCCGGTCCATGAGCGGCGCAGCCTTGCCAAAGTTATCGTCGGTGATCATGCACTGGCGTGCATCCAGATGAATCGCGTCAAATCCCATGCGTTTCAGGCGATCGGTAAAGATGAGTGAGGAAAGAGCTTCGCCGTAAGAAGCGATCAGGTCCTGGGTGCGGAAAGAAAACTCGCCGATCGCGCTGAGCGCCTTCAGAAGCTCGCGCAATCGGACGAAGTGTTCCGCTGCCGATGGTAGAAGCTCCGCGTGTCGCCGTTCGAGGGCAGTTGCAATTGCAGTGGCCTTGCGGACTTCTCCACGTGCGGCGAGGGCTCCTGCTTCCAGGAGTCCATTCGTCGCGCCTCCAAGGGCGGAGACGACAACGAACGGCTTTCGCGAAACTCTTTCTGCGACGATTGAGCAGGAGCGCTCGATGGCGGCCGCGTCTTCGACAGACGTGCCGCCAAACTTCATTACAATCATGGTTCCCGAGAGTACCATACGACACAAACGCGGGCTAAAGCCCGCGACTACATTCTGGGCGTCATGGCTTCGGAATCCCCAATGTAGTCGCGGGCTTTAGCCCGCGTTCATGTCTTCGTGTTTCTATGGAAGTTCGGTACTACCCATCAAGTATTTATCCATGCAGCGCGCCGCTACACGCCCTTCACGGATGGCCCAGACGACCAGGGATTGGCCGCGCGACATGTCGCCGGCGGCGAAGATGCCCGGGATGCTGGTCATTTTTTCGGTATCGGTGGCGACGTTGCCGCGCTCATTGATATTCACTCCGAGCTGCCCAAGCATGCCGTTGCGTTCAGGGCCGAGGAAACCCATTGCCAGAAGAACAAGGTCGGCATTGATGGTGAATTCCGATCCCGGGACTTCACGAATGTTCCGTCCTTCGAATTCCACGCGCACAGCGTGAAGCTGTTCGACCTGGCCGTCGCGACCGGTGAAACTCTTCGTCAAGACACAGTACTCGCGTCCACCGCCTTCTTCATGTGCTGACGATGTTCGGAAGATGTTCGGCCAGTTGGGCCAGGGATTGTCGGCGGCGCGCTCGAGAGGCGGCTTCGGAAGCAATTCGAACTGAACGATGGAGCGTGCGCCCTGCCGATGGGAAGTTCCCAGACAATCCGCTCCCGTGTCGCCACCTCCTATAATGACGACGTGCTTGTCTTTCGCCGTAATGAACTGCGAATCGGGAATCGTGTCGCCTTCGCAGCGTTTGTTCTGGAGCGGCAGGTATTCCATCGCGAAATGGATGCCCCTTAGATCGCGGCCCGGAACGGGAAGGTCTCTCGGTGCGGTGGCGCCGCCCGAAAGAAGGATCGCGTCAAAGTTGCCCCGAAGTTCTTCAACAGAGACGTTCACGCCCACATTCGCATTGGTTCTGAACGTAACGCCCTCTTCAGTCATGATGTTCAGCCGCCGGTCGACGACACGCTTCTCCATTTTGAATTCGGGAATGCCATATCGCAGCAGGCCGCCGATTCGATCGGCGCGCTCGAAAACGGTGACCCAGTGTCCTGCGTGGTTCAGCTGAGCCGCTCCGGCGAGCCCCGCGGGGCCGGATCCCACTACTGCGACTTTCTTTCCTGTGCGTACGGCCGGGGGTGAAGCCTTGACTATTCCTTCCTTGAAAGCGCGATCGATGATGCTGATTTCGATGTTCTTGATCGTCACCGGATCCGCGTTGATTCCCAGGACGCAGGAACCCTCGCAGGGCGCCGGACAGATGCGTCCGGTGAACTCGGGGAAGTTGTTGGTTGCAAGAAGCCGCTGGAGCGCGTCCTTCCATTGATCGCGATAAACGAGGTCGTTCCAGTCCGGGATGATATTTCCAAGCGGACAACCTTGATGGCAGAAAGGCACCCCGCAGTCCATGCATCGCGAGGCCTGGGCCTTCAGCTTGTCTTCGGGAAAGTCTTTGTAGACTTCCTTCCAATCGAGAATCCGTTCTTCGATCGGCCGGCGCTCAAATGTGACTCGAGCGATTTCCATGAAGCCGGTGGGATTACCCATGTTGCACCATTGCGACCGCCTTTAAGGTTGTCTGTTTCTTCTCGGCAAGTACGCGCCGATAATCGAGCGGCATCACTTTGATCATTTTTTCCCGAAGTTTTTCCCAATCGAGGAGAACCGTCTCCGCTCGAATGCTCTTCGTAAGTTCTGCGTGGCGCTGGATCAGACTTCGGACGAACCGTTCTTCATCAGGATCATCGAGCTTCTCGAGATCGACCATCTGAAGATTGCATCGCTGGGCAAAATCGCCCTCGTCGTTGATGATGTACGCAATGCCGCCGCTCATTCCTGCCGCGAAGTTTCTGCCGGTGCGGCCAAGCACCACCACTCTTCCACCGGTCATGTATTCGCAGCCGTGATCGCCGACGCCTTCGACTACGGCAATCGCGCCGCTGTTTCGAACCGCGAACCGTTCGCCGGCAACACCCCGGATGAAAGCTTCTCCCGAAGTGGCGCCGTACAGCGCGACGTTCCCGATAATAATGTTATCTTCAGCCCGATAGGTGGCGGTCGCGGGAGGGAAGATCACGATCCGGCCTCCCGACAGTCCTTTGCCGAAGTAGTCGTTCGCATCGCCTTCGAGAGTCATGCTGAGACCCCTCGGAATGAAGGCGCCAAAGCTCTGGCCGGCAGAGCCGGTGAACCGGATGCGAATCGTATCGTCAGCCAAACCTTCGGCGCCATGACGCCGCGTGATCTTGCTGCCGAGCATCGTGCCGACAGTCCGATTCGCATTGCGAATCGGAAGCCGCAACTCGACTGGAGTTTTGTATTCGAGCGCATCCTTGGCGAGCTCGATGAGCAGATTATCGAGCGCCTTGGCCAAACCGTGATCCTGTTCGTGGACGCGCCGCGTCACGACGTTTTCCCGGACCTCGGGCATGTACAGCACGGGTGTGAGATCCAGCTTACGCGCCTTCCAATGCTCGATGGCCTGTCGCGTATCCAGTTTGTCCCTGCGGCCGACCATCTCGTCCACGGTACGAAAACCCAGTTGGGCCATCAACTCGCGGACTTCCTCGGCGATCATCCGGAAGTAATTCACGATGTACTCCGGCTTGCCGCTGAATTTCTCTCGAAGCACGGGATCCTGCGTCGCGACTCCGACCGGACACGTGTTCAGGTGGCAAACGCGCATCATGATGCAGCCTGAAACGATTAACGCGGAGGTTGCGAATCCGAATTCCTCCGCTCCCAGGAGCGCCCCGATGACCACATCACGGCCGGTCTTCAACTGGCCGTCGGTCTGTACCGTGATACGGCTGCGCAGGTTGTTCATGACCAGCACCTGGTGGGTTTCCGCCAGTCCGAGTTCCCATGGGATACCCGCATGCTTAATGCTTGTGACGGGGGATGCACCCGTCCCACCACTGTCGCCCGAGATCAAAACGACATCCGCATGCGCCTTGGCAACGCCTGCCGCAACCGTGCCCACGCCAACCTCGGCCACCAGCTTCACGCTGATTCGAGCCAGAGGATTGGAGTTCTTCAGGTCGTAGATGAGCTGCGCGAGATCCTCAATCGAATAAATGTCGTGGTGCGGGGGCGGCGAGATCAGTCCCACGCCCGGTGTAGAGTGCCGCACGCGCGCGATGTTTTCATCGACTTTGTATCCGGGAAGCTGTCCGCCTTCGCCGGGTTTTGCGCCCTGCGCCATTTTGATTTGAAGCTCATTCGCGCTGACCAGGTATTGACTCGTGACGCCAAAGCGCGCCGAGGCGACCTGCTTGATCGCGCTGCAACGCGAGTCGCCATTCGGATCGGGGATATAACGGGCAGGATCTTCGCCGCCCTCGCCGGTATTGCTTCGGCCGCCAATACGGTTCATCGCGATAGCGAGCGTTTCATGCGCTTCCTTACTGATCGAACCGAATGACATGGCTCCCGTTGCAAAACGCTTCATGATGGATTCAACGGGTTCCACCTCTTCGAGCGGAAGCGGCTTCTCGGCGAACTTGAGTTCCATCAAGCCGCGCAGCGTGCAGAGCTTCTGACTCGTCGAGTTCATCAGCGCTGTGTATTCTTTGAAGATCTTGTAGTTGTTCGTACGCGTCGAGTACTGGAGCCTGTGGATCGTTTCCGGGTTGTACATGTGGTACTCGCCATCCTGGCGCCACTGGTACTGTCCGCCCCAATCCAAATCGGCCGGGCGTACCTGACGCTCCGGAAACGCGTGCCGATGACGCGTGATGGTTTCCTGGGCAATCTCGTCGAACCCGATTCCACTGATGCGTGACGGCGTGTTCGTGAAATACGCATCGACGAACTTCTCATCGAGACCGATTGCCTCGAAGATCTGCGCCCCACGGTAACTTTGAAGCGTGGAAATGCCCATCTTCGACATCACCTTCACGACGCCCTTCTTGACGGCTTTCGTGTAGTGATTGACCGCCTTGCGATGATCGATGCCCGTGAGCAGGTTCTGGCGGATCATGTCATCGAGCGTCTCAAACGCGAGATACGGATTGATTGCTGACGCGCCGTATCCAATCAGCAGACAATAATGATGGACCTCTCGCGCGTCTCCTGTTTCAACAATCAACGTCGCCTTTGTGCGGGTTCCCTCACGAACAAGGTAATGATGCAGGCCGGAAGTTGCCAGAAGGCTCGGAATCGGAGCGTACTCTTCATCAATCTGACGATCTGAAAGGATCAGAATCGTTGCGCCGGATCTGATCGCGAGACTCGCCGTCTCGAACAGGTTCTCCAGCGTTTGCCTCATGCCCGCACCACCTTCGGCCACTTTGAACGACATCGGAAGCGTGACGGACCGGAAACCGGGCAGCGAGATGTGGCGCAGCTTCGCCAGATCATCATTGTCCATGATCGGCGAAAGAATCTTGATCATCCGGCAGCTTTCCGCTTCCGGCTTCAACAGGTTCCGCTCCGGGCCCAGCGCTGTAGCCATCGAAGTGACCAGCTCTTCGCGGATTGCGTCGAGCGGGGGATTCGTGACCTGCGCAAACAACTGCTTGAAGTAATTGAACAGCGATGGCGCGCGATCCGATAGAACGGCCAGCGGCGTGTCGGTTCCCATCGAACCGAGCGCTTCCTCGCCTGCCTTTGCCATGGGCATCATCAGGATTCGAAGATCTTCATGCGTGTAGCCGAAGATCTGTTGCCGCAGAAGAACCGTTTCGTGGTTGGCTTCGGGCACGTGCTGCGGCGGCAGATCCGGCAGGCGAACGAGGTTCTCGTTCAACCATTGGCGGTAAGGCTTCTCTGTCGCCATCCTGGACTTCAGTTCGGTGTCGTCAACGATTCGGCCTTCCCGCGTGTCCACGAGGAACATCTTGCCGGGCTGAAGACGCCCCTTCAGAAGGACGTTGTCGGCCGGGATATCCAGCACTCCGACTTCGGAAGCCATGATGACCAATCCATCCTTGGTGACACAGTAACGTGATGGCCGGAGCCCGTTGCGATCGAGCACCGCTCCAACCTGAGTGCCGTCAGTGAAGACCATCGACGCGGGTCCGTCCCAGGGCTCCATCAGGCACGAGTGATACTCGTAGAAGGCTTTCTTCTCGTCGCTCATCGTCTCGTGGCCGTCCCACGCTTCCGGAATCAGCATCATCATCGCGTGCGGAAGCGAGCGGCCGCACATCACGAGCATTTCGAGGGCGTTGTCGATCGTGGCCGAGTCGCTGCCGCCTTCGACGATCACCGGGACCAGGTCCTTGATGTCATCACGGAACAATTCGGATTGGAATAGGGCCTGCCGCGCTTTCATCCAATTGATGTTGCCGCGCAGCGTATTGATTTCGCCGTTGTGAGAGATGTACCGAAATGGATGCGCCAGCGACCAGCTTGGGAACGTGTTCGTGCTGAAACGCTGATGCACCACGGCAAGGGCCGATTCGATCCGGGTATCTGCGAGATCGGGAAAATAGAGCTCCATCTGCTCCGCCGAAAGCATTCCTTTGTAAATCAGGGTATTCGCGGAAAGGCTGCCGAAGTAGAGTTCGGTCGTCGTTTTTTCGATTCGCTTCCGGATGAGATAGAGTTTTCTTTCAAACTCGGCAGTCGTCTGGATATAGGAATTTCGCTCGATGAACACCTGCTTGAAGACAGGTTCAACCGCTTTCGCCGAATCGCCGATGGGCGAGTTATCGGTCGGCACCAGGCGCCATCCGAGGAGTCTCTGTCCCGCGCGCGCGATGGACGCTTCGATGATTTCCTCGCACCAGCGTTGCGAGTGCGCATCGCGAGGAAGGCAGACCATTCCGACGCCGTATCCTCCCGGCGACGGAAGATGGAAGCCCAATTTCTTGCATTCAGCCTTCAGGAACTCGTGCGGAATCTGCATCAGGATTCCGGCACCGTCTCCCGTGTTCGCTTCGCAACCTTTCGCTCCGCGATGTTGCAGGTTCAGGAGAACCTGAAGTGACCTCCTCACAATTGCGTTCGATTTGCGGCCGGCGATATCGACCACGAAACCGACACCACAACTGTCGTGCTCAAATTGAGGATCGTACAAACCTTGTTTTGGCGGTAGGGCTGAATACATGGGTTTGGCCTCGGAGCTGACGTTAATTGCCTTTCTAGTTGAGCTAACTCTATTCGTTTTTGGAGGATAAGTCAGCCCGAAAAATAAAAGTACTTTGCATAAGTACATCTAATACCGTATGTTCTGGCTCCTGGAAGCGCGAAGCAGCTTACAAACATGAATCTTGACACCTTAAGCCTCTATTGCGACGTGATCCGGTCCGGCAGCTTTTCGCTCGGCGCAGCGAACCATCGTATTTCTCAGTCGGCGGCCAGCCAGGCCGTCCGGCAGCTCGAAGAGGAAGTGGGCGCACAGCTCATCGACCGGACAAAACGGCCTTTCATGGTGACGCCGGAGGGCCGGAAGTTCTTCGAGGCGTGCTTGATACTGCTCGAGAATTTCGAGAAGGCGAAAGCCGAGATCACGTCACAGCGCACGCTGGTGAGCGGCGTGGTGAGGGTGGCGGTCATTTACTCGGTCGGCCTTCACGATATGGGTTTCTACACGCAGCAATTCACGACGCGATATCCGCAGGCGAAGATTCGTCTTGCCTACCTGCATCCACACGAAGTTGTCGAGGCCGTGATCAACGACGAGGCCGATCTCGGCATTCTTTCGTTCCCGACCCCGCACCGCTCCCTGACGATCGTTCCATGGCACTCCGAGCCCATGGTGTTTGTGTGCCATCGATCGCATCCGCTGGCGAAGCGCAAGGCCGTTTCGTATCGGGACCTTGAAGGCGAGTCCTTTGCCGCCTTCGACCGCAGTTTGAGCATTCGCCGCGCAATCGACAAGGCGCTGCGCCAGCGTGGCGTGAATATCAACGTCGCGATGGAATTCGACAACATTGAAACGATCAAGCACGCGATCACGATCCAATCCGGTGTCAGCATCCTTCCGCAGCCCAGCGTGTTCCGGGAAGTCGAATCGGGCATTCTTGCCGCCATTCCTCTCGACATGCCCGAACTCGTCCGCCCGATCGGGATCATTTATCGCCGCCAGAAACTTCTCACGCCCACCGCGGACAAGCTTCTTGAGTTTCTGCAAAGCCAAAAGCATTAGCCGCGTTGGTGCGATGTTGTATGTTCCCCAGCCGCGTAGCGGCGGGCGAGGGGACTCCGCAAGAGGCAACTACAACAACCGCATGGCACGGCGGATTTCTTCTTCTCCGCCGATCAGGTAGACGTGGTCTCCTTCGTGGAGGGTGTAATCAGAAGCCGGATTGGGGACGACACTGGAATCGCGGCGGACAGCGATAATGCTGGCTCCGGTGCTTTCTCGGACACGGAGATCCGCGAGGGACTTACCATGGGATTTGGTCCGGACTTCGACTTCGAATGGTTCGAAGCCGACTTCCGTTTGGATCGGAAGCTTTTCGATGGGTCCTCCGCGAAACATTTCGTATCGCCGCTGGCGCATCGTGAGAACCTCGCGGTCGATCGTGGATGGTCGATACCCGAACCGGCCGAGAATCCGTCGGATGATCTCCAGTGAGGTTTCGAATTCTTCCGCGATGACCGTATCGGCGCCGGCCTCATAGAGCTGCTCGATCTCAGCGATGTATCGCGTCCGCGCGATGATATACAGATCAGCATTCAGCCGCCGGGCCGTCGCGACGGTGTGACGTGTCGCGACCGGATCCGAAATTGCCAGGACGGCGCACTGGGCTCGTGCCATCCCCAGACTGCCCAGGACAATCTCGCTGATCGCGTCTCCGTAATAGATCGGCTCGCCCGCCGCTCGCGCCGTGCGTACGGTTTTCGGATTCATCTCCAGTATCACGTAGGGCATTCCGATCGCGCGGAGCGAGGCCGCCACGTTCTGTCCATTCAATCCATATCCGATGATGACGGTGTGATCCGCGATGTCTATCGCCTCGGAATCGATCGGCCGGATTCCGGTCGTCATCAGGCCAACCCGATCTGCAATCATCGCCAGAAACGGCGCCGCCACCATCGTGACGAGGATCACGGAGAGCGCCATCTGATCGAAAGTCTCCGGGAATGCGGCAACAGAACGCGCGGCCGTCAATAGAACCAGAGAGAATTCTCCAATCTGCGCCAGATACAGCCCAACCATCAGCGCGATCCTCAGCGGCATTCCAAGCAGTGAGACGACGCCGGCGGTGATCACGGTCTTGCCCGCCAGCACGGCCAGAGCGCACAGCAGAACAACGACGAGATTCGAGGCAAGAAACGACGGATTCAGCAGCATTCCAATGGACACGAAGAACAAGCTGTTGAATGTTTCGCGAAAAGGCAGCACATCGGCAAGCACCTGATGGCTGTACTCCGAGTCGGATATCACGATGCCGGCAACGAAGGCCCCGAGCCCCGTACTCAATCCGGCTCGCGATGTGAGATAGGCAATCCCGAGAACGATCACAATGACGGAAAGAATGAAAATGTCCCGGCTGCGCGCAGCGATCGTCGCTGCAATGACGCGTGGCGCAACAAACCACGCGACAATCAGGATTGCGACGACAGCAACGAGCGACACCGCCAGGGTTGCGGCGAAACTTTGGAGATCGAAAGATTGCTGGCCCGTGAGAATGGGCAGAAACATCATCGCGGGAACCACAGCAATGTCCTGAAACACGAGGATCGCGAGTGCTGTGCTGCCTTGCGGTGCGGATGCCTGTCCTCTCTCATAGAGAAGACGCAGCGCGATAACCGTGCTGCTGAGCGCGACCAGGATGCCTGAAAAGAGCGCCAGGCGCGAAGACTGGACCCATGGTCCTGCGATCAGAGCCGTGATCGCTGCGGTTATCAGCATTTGCAGAGACCCGCCACCGAGAGCGAGCCACTTCATCCGCAGCAGCTTGTCCGTGGAAAACTCGACGCCGATGCTGAACAGGAGGAGCATCACGCCGATTTCCGCGATCCGCTCGACTTCTGCAACCGAAGAAATGAGCCGCAGGCCGAAAGGTCCAACTAAGGCGCCCGCCACCAGAAATCCCGCAATGCTCGACAGCCGGAGCACACGAAATACGTACGATACGACCACCGCAATTCCGAAAAGAACGACGAGATCTCGGAGAAATGTGGAGGTTTCCATGCCTGGCTCCGAAACGTCAGCCGCTTAGTAGATGTAGAACGGCATCGGCGTGAAACAGAGAATCAGCATCGCGAGCGCGAACCATCCGAGCCAGATGTGGCGGCGGCTGAGTGGGACCGAGTCGTCGAGCGTTATCGGATGGCGCAGGCCGATGAACAGCAGGGCGGTTGTCCACAGGAGCCATCCCTGCCAATAAAAGATTCCGAGAGGAATAAGCGTTAAGAGAAATCCCTGGGAGATCCTCTTGTGGATGCGCCCGAACAACGCATAAGCTATGTGGCCTCCGTCGAGTTGACCCACCGGAAGCAAGTTGAGCGCGGTCGCGAAGAATCCAAACCACGCGGCCAGCCCGATCGGGTGGAGGGATAAGTCCATGCCCGGAGGCGGTGTCTTGCCCATGAGCGCCGCAAAAGCTTTGAAGATGAGCGGTTCACCGAGTCCGAATGTGGTGGCCGATGGATCGACCACCTCGAAACGTGACTGGCTCAGAGCGATGACGAGAGTCGGAATCGCCAATACAAATCCAGCGATCGGACCGGCCACACCAACATCCAACAGCGCCGGCCGATGATGAATCGGAGAACGAATCCTGATGAAAGCGCCCATGGTTCCAATTGGAGGCCACGGAACTGGAATGAAATAAGGAAGGCTCGCGTCGATGCCATAGTAACGGCAAGTCAGATAATGTCCCATTTCATGCGCGAGCAGAATTCCCATGACGGCGACGCTGAACGGCAGACCCTTGAGCAGCAGTGAAGGTCTTCGCGCGATCTCGCGGATGAAAGAGCCGACGTTGTCGCCAAGTGTGTGGGTAAAGTCCGCCATCAGAAGAGTTCCGATGGTGAGCGTGGTCAGGCACGTCAACGCGAATAAGGCGATGTTCAACCAGGGAAATCTTTGCTGTGGAGCCTCCTCGAACAGAATCTCGGCGGGCGGATTAAACGTGTTGTTCATGAAACGCTTGAAACTTCTTTCTGAACACTCAGAGCGACTGCAAGTCTTTGCCTGGCTTAAAGCGCACGGCTTTTCCCGGGGGTATGTTCACTTCAGAGCCGGTACGAGGGTTCCGTCCGATGCCAGTCTTCCGCGGCTTGACCGAGAAGACGCCGAAGCCCCGCAACTCAATCCGATCATTGGCCTTGAGGGCGTCTTTCATGCAATTGAAGATAGTGTCTACTGCCTGTTCTGCTTTGGTCTTGCTGACTCCCGTCCGTTCTACGATCTGATTGACAAGGTCAAGTTTGATCACTGGAACCTCCGTCGTCGCATTTTGGGACCGCTGGTCGAAAACCCGTGACTACAACTGCTATCTCTTTTGTAAACATATTTTTAACACCAGAAGGGGAGTTAGGCAATGCCAATTAAAGCAGACAGGTGGATAAGAGCAATGGCCGAGGCCCATCGTATGATCGAGCCATTCAATCCTTCGCAAGTCGCAGAAGGCATGATCTCTTATGGTTTGTCTTCTTATGGATACGATCTCCGAGTCGCCGACGACTTCAAGATTTTCTCCCCGCCGAACGGCGTAACTCTCAATCCCAAATCAATCCCGCCCGAGTACTACCGCGACCATCACGGCCAGTTTTGCGATATCCCGCCTAATGGCTATGTCTTAGGACGCACTGTCGAATACCTGCGTATTCCGCGGAATGTTCTAACCCTCTGTGTCGGAAAATCGACATATGCGCGAACCGGCATTCTTGTCAATGTCACGCCGTTCGAACCGGAGTGGGAAGGCTTCGTCACCGTCTCTATCGCAAACACTGCACCCGTGCCCGTGCGGGTATTCGCCAATGAAGGTCTCTGCCAGGTTCTATTCTTTGAATCGGATGAGCCCTGCGAGATTTCATATAAGGATCGAAAAGGAAAGTACGATGTGCAGCGACGGATAGAGTTTCCAAAAATTGAAAAAAGAAACTAACCACAAGAAGCACAAAGCGCCGGTCACCATATCCTCGGGTTCCTGCACTTGCTGGTCAGCATCTGCCGGGAAGCGCTCTGGCTCCCGCACCCCTTGTGCTTCTTGTGGTTTCTATCCTTTAGATCGCCAGGCCCCCATCCACCTGAACGACCTGCCCGGTCATGTAGCCCGCTTTCGGCGACAACATGAACAATACGACATGGGCCATTTCTTCGGGTGTTGCGAAGCGGCCGAGCGGAATCTGTGCGAGCGCCTTCGCGCGATACTCTTCGTTCAGCACTCCGGTCATGTCGGTTTCAACGAAGCCCAGAGCGAGTGCGTTGACGGTGATATTCACCTTTGCGATTTCCTTCGCAAGTGCTTTGGTGAAGCCGATCATCCCGGCCTTGGAGGATGAATAATTGACCTGGCCGGCCATACCAACGATGCCGCTGATCGAAGTGATGTTGAGGATCGTTCCGGACTTTTGCCGCAGCATCACTCCCACGACGGGCTTCGTCAGATTGAACACGCCCTTTAGATTCGTGTCCATCACATCGTCCCAGTCCTTCTCAGTCATCAGGGCGAGGAGTTTGTCACGGGTGATGCCGGCATTATTGACGAGAATATCGATGCGGCCGAACTTCTCCTTCACCTGCTTCACAAGATCTTTTGCCTGTTCGAGGCTTGTGACGTCCGCTTGAAAGCCAAGCACCGTATCGCCATTCGAAATCTCATCAGCAAGTGCCTTGTTCTGCGCATACGTAAATGCGACCCTGGCATTCTCGCGCGCCAATGCCTGCACGATTGCCCGGCCGATGCCGCGGCTTCCCCCGGTAACGATTGCGACTTTGTTCGAAAACATAGGAGCGGAAATTTAGCGCTATTTCCCCTAGTTGCCCAGTGAGAAGTTTACCTTGGCGGTAAGAATCACTGGAACCGGTTGTCCATTGAGGACGGTCGGTTCGTACTTCCAATTCTGGACTGCCTCAATGGCCGCCTGAATGAGTAGTGGTGGGCCGGAGATGACCTTCAGTTTGTCCACGTTTCCCTGTTCGGTGACCACCGCTTCAAGAATGACCACGCCCTGGACACGAGCTCGAACTGCCGCCGGTGGATATTTAGGCTCGACCAATTTAACGACCTTGGGTTCGCGGACGTTGCCTCCAACGCGGACGGGTTCCTTCGGCGCCGGCAACGGCGTGTTGGGGACGCCGCCAATCACTCCGCCTGGAATTCCGCCGGGGATTCCACCGACGATTCCGCCTGGAACTCCACCTGGCACCCCGCCGGGGATCGCGCCCGGCACCGGAGATTCAAGAATGCCAGCGATGTCTTTCGGAATCGTTGCTGGCGCAATGACTGGATGGTCGACCGGCTGGGGCACTTCTTGTTTGATCGTGGGAACAGGTGTATTCGCTACGGCTTCCTTGCGGGTTTCACGGTCCACTTTCTTGGGTTCCGGGCTTGCCGGGGCCGGCGCAGGCGCCGGCGGGGGTGGAGGGGGCGCCATATAAAGAGTGTCCAGAAGGCGCAACTGGCCAAACTTTTCAGGCATGACCATTTGGATTGCGATAACGGCGGTCACCAGGACGGCCTGTATCAACACTGCTACGACAAAAGCCCTTAATTTCTTGTTGTTTCTGGCCGGATTTGTTTCCGGAAGCTGTTCAAACATCAGATTAGTTAGACGACGAGGGTGAGCATGCGTCTAACTAAATATCCTGAAAAAAGCTATCTGCCTCATGATCAGTGTGTTTCATGGTGTGCTTTAGTGTGCCCATTGGCCCGACGCGGAGCACGGAATAACCACAAAGACGCAAAGCAGGGAACTGTAGCGGCGGTCTATGACCGCCGGCATTTCCGGCGGTCATAGACCGCCGCTACAGTAGGTCCTCTACGGCTTCCCGCCTATCAATTCCTGCAGCAGAGCGATGGTGCTGGGTTTTCGAACCGGCGGTTGACCAGCCAGGAAAACCCCTTCCGCGAAGGTCATGGGTGTACGTCCTTGTTTGTCTTTCAGGTCAAGCTTTGCGCCGTTCGCGGCCAGCAGTTTGATCATCTCGTCGAAACCGCGGTTCGCGGCGCCGTGCATAGCCGTAAACCCCTGCGAGTTTGCTGCGTTTATATCGCCCCCTCGTTCGAGACACAGCTTGACGGCTTCCAGATACTCCGCATTGGATCGGCCGAAGGTCTGCGCCACCACCCAGTTGATTCCTGCGGCGGCCATCAGAGCTGTGGAGCCTTCGTTCGTCTTGACGTTGGGATCGGCGCCGTGTTCGAGCAGCAGGCGCATCAGTGTGACGTCGCCCGCCAGGGCTGCGCGGATGAATGGTGTCTCGCCATCGAAGTTCACCCAGCTCGTGGAAACTTGCATGAAACCGCGGACGGGAGTGGTGTTGGTTCGTAAGTTCGGGTTGGCCCCGCGAGCCAGAAGCGCTTTGATCAAGTCCACAGGATCTCTGGCGTCTTCCACAGGAGGTGCGGTGTCGCGGGTGAAGTCCCGATCTCGCATCTCGACGGCAGCGAAAAGAGGTGTGCGCTTGTAAAAGTTGTCGAACGCGTTGGGGTCGGCGCCCTTCTCGAGCAGGAACAAAGCGAGCTCGATGTGATTATTGGTGATTGCGACCACCAGCGGATGCGTTCCGTTCGCAGACGGCAGCTCGAGATCCGCTTTTGCGTCCACCAGAATGCGAGCCATTTCAAGGTTGCCTTCCCGGGCCGCGAACAACAACGGCGTCATCGCCCCTGAAGGACTGGGCACAGCGCGCGGCCTGTATATCCCGACGCCATGCGCCCCGATGTCGGCCGAAGTCGCCTCCGGGATGCCGGTTGTTCCATCGGGAATACTCACGTTTGTCTGGGCGTTGACATCCGCTTCATTCGCGATGAGCAACTTGACCACTTCGGGATGATTTTCCAAAACCGCCCACATGAGCGCCGTCTGTCCGCGCACGTCTTCTTTCGCGTTCACCATCGCGCCACGGTCGAGAAGCTGTTTTACAGCGTCCGGCTTGCCCGTTCTGACGGCGGTCATCAGGGCGGTTTCTCCGCCGGTGTTGGTCGCGTTCGGACTCGCTCCCGCGCGCAATAACGCGTCGATCATGGCCGCGTTTCCATTAACGCAGGCGAGGTAAAGCGGCGTCACGCCGTAGCGGGTAGGCGCAGTGACTTTTGCGCCCGAGCGAATCAGCAATCGGGCTGTTTCCAAATCATCGTGGCGGACTGCCCAATGAAGCGCAGTCGTGCCGTCCGGTTGGGCCACGTTGACGTCGATCTTCTGCTGGAGCAGTGACCGAACCGTGTCTCGATCCGCCCGCATCACCGCGTCAGCCAATCGAAAGTCGGCGCCGGCTGCCGCGGCCAGGCTAACAGCCGAAAGCAACATGCCGATCAACAACTTATACATAAGGCATATCCCCCTGCGAGGCTTTATAAGGAAAAACGCCGCCAGTTTATCTCATCCCGCGTTTCCCCCACAATTCTCTGTTATGTCTGAATTGAACGCGGGCTAAAGCCCGCGACTACATTTTAGGGTTCACGCCTGTCCCCAATGTAGTCGCGGGCTTTAGCCCGCGTTCATTGCCCATAGGACAGAATCTCATCCAGCACGCGGATGAATTTCCAGCTCTGCGGTACATAGAACCCGAAGAAGCTTTCAATTCCAAACTCGGGCCAAACCGGGCGGGTGTGTCCATACATACCGAGAACAGTGAGGCTGTATGGGATGTGGAGAGCCTTCGCGGCTTCGACCATTCGAACACTTTCCGATGACGGAACGCACGGATCGGAACCGAGGTGAACGACGATCAATCGGGCGCGAATACCATCGATGTAGCGCGAAGGCGACAGTCTCTCGGATCGATCCTTGAGCTGAGGGACTGCTGCAAGCCGGACGCTGAACTCTTCTGCGTCGCGCGATTCGAACAATGCAGTCATGGCCTTCTTGTCGCTCTCGTTCCGAACCAGGTCCAGGTTCGCTTTCATGTAGACCCACTTGCTGTAGGCGAGCGCGCTGGGCGGACTGGTAATAACGAATCGAAGCGTATCCGTCAGGTCGAAATAGGCGCCAAACGTTAGAACGAACCGAACCCTATCGCGGATCTCCGGCCGGCTTGCCGCGATCAAAGCCGGACCGCAACCATAGCTGACGCATGCGATGGCAGCTTCGCTTCGCAGTGAATCGAAAACTGAAACAACATCATCGATGTCCTCGGGTGTGACATTCTGCCGCGTGAGCCGCTCGAATTGGGGGACGACGACACGGAATCCCGATCCGGCGAAGGCTTCGGCAAAAGGTTTCACCTCAGGGCTGTTTTTTCCCGTCTCGTTCACTCCGTGAACCAGGAGCAGCGGAAAGCGGGATCGTGAGCTGGTGTAAACATCGGCCGGAATCTTTCCGATCGATGTCGACGAGAGGCTTACCGGGCCGTGCCAGAGGTCGAACAGATAGCCCGAGCCCAGCGCCTTGGCCGATGCCGTGGCCACCACCGCAAATTTATAAAGCGCAAAAATGCTTACCGCGATGACCAAAAGCAAAAATATTCGCCGACGTCTCATGTCGTTTCGCTGCGAGCCCAGGTTCCTCGATTTTGGCGTATCGTCTCACCTATACTATCGCTCCGCAAGGAGGTTATCAGGCTATGAGGATCCCGCGTGCGCTGAAGCAAACTGTGGTGGTTGGGCTCGCACTGGCTGCGCTGTTGTTCGCAACTGTTGGTGGCGCGCAGCAGCGTGTTCCATTTCGAAATAACATTCCGGTTGCGCCGCAGGGAATTCCTGCGCGCCCGCTGCCGGATAAACCGGTGGAATTCCAGACGGCGGAAGGACAGGATATCCGGGTCGTTGTGGTTACGAAGGGACTATCGCATCCCTGGGGTCTCGCGTTCCTGCCCGACGGCAGCATGCTGGTCACGGAGCGTCCCGGCCGGCTACGAATCATTCGTAACGGAGTGCTCGATCCGCAGCCGATTGCGGGTGTGCCGGAAGTACGGGCTGCCGGCCTGTCCGGCTTGATGGACATCGCGCTCCACCCAAAGTTCGCTGAAAACGGCTTCGTATATCTCACCTACACCAAGCCAACCTCGGATGCGCAGACGACAATCGCGCTCTCACGAGGACACTGGAACGGCAGCGCGCTTACGGACTCCCGCGACATCTTCGTGGCGGGGCCCGGCACCAATGGTGCGTCACGTATTGCGTTCGGCCGCGACGGCTTACTCTTCATGACGACCGGCGGCGTCAACAACGGTGCCCAGGATCCCAACAGCCATGCCGGCAAAGTGCTCCGGCTTCGTGATGACGGCAGTGTGCCGGGCGACAATCCCTTTGTAGGAAAGCCCGGCTATAAGCCTGAGGTGTACTCGCTCGGTCATCGAAACGCGCTTGGCCTGGCTGTCCATCCCGGAACCGGCGAGGTCTGGGAAAACGAAAACGGGCCGAACGGCGGCGACGAGATCAATATCATCAGGCCGGGCGGCAATTACGGCTGGCCCATCGTCAGCTATGGACGCACATATCCGGGTCCGCGGCAATCGGAACAGCCATGGCAGCCAGGATTCGAGCAGCCGATTGTGTTCTGGGTACCGTCGATTGCCATCTCGGGAATGGCGTTCTACACAGGGGACCGGCTCCCCAAGTGGAAGGGCGATGTCTTCGTCGGCGGTCAGCGCACCGGCGAGATTCCGGGCACCGGGCACCTCGAGCGAATCCTGTTCAATGAAAATATGGAGGAACTCCGCCGGGAATCACTGCTCGTCGAGTTGAGGCAGCGGATCCGCGACGTTCGCCAGGGTCCGGATGGACTTCTCTACCTGTTGACGGACGCAGACGATGGCGCGGTTTTGCGGATCGAGCCGAAGTAAGGAAACATTTTTAGCCGCGGATTACGCGAATTACGCGGATGGGCGCTCGCACACTGTTGCCCGGCTGTATGAGGATATTGCGAGCGCCCATCCGCGTAATTCGCGTAATCCGCGGCTAAAAATGTTTCCCAATCAACCCGGCGATGGCCAGTTGCCTTTTTGGGCGAACTCAAGTACTAAACTATGATGAGCCGTCAAATTCGTTTTGGAGTACAAACACCACCGCAGAACACCACCTGGCAGGAACTTGTCTCGGTTTGGAAGGCCATCGATCAGGCCGGCTATGACACTGCCTGGGTGTTCGATCATTTTTTCCCGATCTTCAGCGAACCTTCCGGTCCATGCTTCGAAGCATGGACCACGCTGACCGGCCTTGCCCTGCAAACGAGCAGGATCGAAGTCGGCGTGCTCGTGACGGGCAACACGTACAGGCATCCCCCAGTCCTGGCCAAGATAGCCGCGACTCTCGATCATGCAACCGGCGGTCGTCTCATTCTCGGCATTGGCGCGGGCTGGTTTGAAGCCGAACACCGGGCATATGGAATCCCGTTCTACACCACTGCGGAACGCATTCAACGCCTGGATGAGTCCGTTCAAATCATCAAAGGTCTTTGGACGCAGCCGAAAACGACATTCGAGGGCCGCTACTACAGCGTCAAGGATGCGTGGTGCGAGCCCAAACCCGTACGCAAACCGCACCCGCCAATCCTCATTGGAGCGGCAGGCGAGAAGATGACCCTGAAGGTCGTGGCAAGACATGCCGATATCTGGAACACATTTGGTTCGCCGGCGGTTTTCCGCAACAAGATCCGGGTCCTGCAGGAACACTGTGCCAGTGTCGGACGCAACTTTGACGAAATCGAAATCTCATGGGCCGGTGTCGCCGTGATTTGCGACTCGGCGGCCATGAAGCAGGAAGTGTTAGGCAAGATAGCCGAGGCCTGGCACCGACCGGTCGAAGAAATGGATCAAAGTGCGCTGGTGGGCACTGTGGACCAGATCCGATCCCGAATCGACGAATTCATCAAGATCGGCGTGACACACTTCATCGTAGGCGCAACTCCACCGTTCGATCCAGCAGGGCTTCGCCGGTTCGCCGCAGAGGTGATACCAAAATTCAAGTCGTAGTGGGAGATTTTTTAGCCGCGGATTACGCGAATTACGCGGATGGGCGCGCTAGCACGTGTTGCACGGCTGTATGGAGATATTGCGCGCCCATCCGCGTAATTCGCGTAATCCGCGCTAAAAATCTCCCTAAGTCATTCGAGTCCCCAACTGAATTTCCTGGTGGGTGTCACTTCCACGATGACGGAATCACGTTCGCCAAGGGGGGCATTCGATTCGTACTGAGCAAATTTGCTGTAGATCTTCTTTCGGAGTTCCTGAAACTCCTTCTTATTGACGACACGACCTGTGCCCTGGATCATGACTCCGCGAAGGAAGCTCCACGCCTCCGAGTATTCGTCGAAGACGACCGTCACGTTGGGATTGGCCTGAATATTACGAACCTTCCTGGCCTTTCGCTCGGTTCCGAAGTAAATCTTGTCTTTGTCCACGAGAGGACAAACCGGGACGTTGTGTGCAACACCGTTCGAATCAACCGACGCCACTCGCGCCACACGCTGATACTGCAAGAAGTCCTTCTCTGTTTTCGTGAGTTTCATGTTGCCTCGGCAGGCGGGCCTGCCGGCGATTTTCATCACCGGAGGCCCGCCTCGGTTGAATTTTCTTAATGGTTACAAGCCGCCCAGCAAGCCCAACACCTGGTTGAGAAGATTGACCAGGTTGGCGACATTTGTAAGGGTTGACAGAACATTGCAGAGGAGAGTACCCAGAGCATTGGATCCGCCGGTTTGCCCTCCAAGGGTGAGATCCACCGGCATTGTGGTCACCGTCAGGCCGGCAACATTCAGATTCACCGCGCCAATCGAAATTGCGACCGCCTGACAGGTCGATTGAGGTGGTGCGGGCGGCACGGTGAGCAGCAAGAGCACCGATCGTTTGACCGCGGCGCCCGGAGACGAGTCAGCGGTACTGGACTGCCTCGATTCAGGTTGTGTCATCGCCGCGACGGGAGTGGTTGCCGCCCCGACTGTTACCGGCAAAAGCAGCGGTCCTCTCAGAGCGGTGCCTAGTGGGATGCCGGACGCGTCGGATAACATGCCCTTGATTACGCCAACGGCTTTGACCTGGCCGTTGACTTGAACAAATCGTTGAATGGTTAAATTTCCGGTGAATTTCGCAGTTCCCGCACTTCCACCGATCGGAAGTGTTAACTGCTCCTGGTCTCGGTCTCGGTCTTCTTTGGCCAGAGACGAAACGGGTGTTAACAGAAGGCACAGGAGGCCAACAGTTGCAATAAGGGCCAGCCGTGTCCTTTGACTCGGAATTCGTTGTGCAGACATCTGAGAGGCCATGCTCCTCCTTTGTAGGAATTTTCTTGTCGTGGAATGCGTCCTGCTCTGGTTCCAGAACAAATCACGTCTTGTGAACAATTACTCAGGCGTAACGTAGGCAGGCGGATGGCCAAAATTTCGTGCAGGTAAATCATGGTGGACTGAAGGTTACATCGCAGTTCCACCGACAAAAATTTCCGAAGGAAGGAGAAAAATACCTGTCGCAATTCCTGCGTTGTACATAGCCGCGCCGGGCGGCGCGGCTATGTGGTCAGGCGCTATTGTTCACCCTGGTGGTCTTCGTCGTGGTTTGTTTTGAGGTCGATCGTGTCCGCTTCGCGGTTTGTTTTGGCGTCGCGGTACATCAGCAGGATTCCGGTTTGTGATGGTGAAGCGACATCGCCTCCGCGGACCGCCTGGATGGTCAGCGTACTCTTCCCGCCCTTAGGCACTCCTGTTGCCGGCACGCCTGAGGCCACGAAACGAGGTGTCGACGGCGTATAAGTCTTGCCGACGATCGCGTCCGTCAGTTTTCCAGTGAAGTAGTTGTCAAACGCAAACACTGAAAAATCGAACTTGCTGCTGGCGTTCAGGCCAAGGGCAGACAGCGGCGCGGTGAGAATGGCGTTTGATGAATCGAGATCCGCGTCGGTGAAGAAAAAGATCGAACCGGCGCCAGTGGCAAGGTTGACGACAGCCACGACATTCTGGCCCGTTACTGCAAATCCTCCATTCTCCAAATTGAAAACGACATAGTCGAATACGCCATCGCGATTGGAGTCAATGTAGATGTCGAACTCCGCAGGGTAGTTGGGATGGGAGCGTGCGCCGAATGTGTTGATGGCGAATTGGATTCCCGGTCCAAATCCAGTGCTGACCAGCCGGGCTCCGACAGCCTTCAGGTCGATGACGGCGAAGTTGTCGCCGGGGCCGGGCAGCAAATTTTTCGAGATTCTGGGGCTTGTACCCAGGAGTGAGAAGACGTCGACGCGGCCATTCACTGCTCCATCCTCGTTGCTCAGGACGACCTTTCCTGTACCTCCGTGGAATTCGCCCTCGTCATCTCCTGTACCTCCGTGGAATTCGCCCTCGTCATCGAGATTCACGTCTGCTGCCCGGTGTGGCAGGAAGTGCCAGGGCAGGTGGATGTTGTCGGACCCAGCGCCCAAATTGATGAATCCGTCAAACTCCACGTCTTGTAGCCTGAAGCCGTCGCCGCCGAGGCTACCTCCGTTCAACGTCCACACCGGAAGTTTCATCGCGTCCGTCTTTAGCTTCACTTTGAATTTCGCAGTGCCGTGGGCCGGCACGCTAACGCTGGACGGGGCACTGATATCCACCGCACCACTCGCGGCGTCCGACGCGTATCGGAAACTCGTTGTGATGGAGTACGTTCGATTGCTCCCGCCGTAATTATGAACCTCGACCGTCTTGTTAAACGTCTTCGACTCACTGAGCGCGTTGTATCCGAACGAAAGGCTTGGCGTCAGGTCATCTGCATCCCATGCCGCTGTCGTGCTTGAAAATGCGCGATTCACGCGGACTTCACCACTGCCAATCCGAGTGATTGGCGCCAGAACGCCCGGCTGTGTGGCTGGGTTGATCTTGATATTTGTTTCTGCCGTATTCATCAGCAGGGCTTTGATCTCGAGTGGAGCGAACGAGGGGTGGGCTTGAATCAAGAGTGCAGCCGATCCTGAAATCATCGGTGTTGCACCGGACGTGCCGCCAAAA
>Ga0137418_10000452_pt1 | contig 36426 bp, 31 predicted proteins | sample CZODoug3_1_2_16f_FD_122242 | JGI IMG/M metagenome (GOLD analysis project Ga0137418, IMG submission 122242) | Vadose zone soil fungal communities from Angelo Coast Range Reserve, California, USA - CZODoug3_1_2_16fungal (Hybrid Assembly) | ecosystem: Environmental > Terrestrial > Soil > Vadose... | reverse complement strand
GCTCAGTCCTTCGATGTCATTGTAGCCGAGGCCGTCGACGCCGATCTCGTTAGCTACCTTCGCGTTCAATTCTGGAATCGACATTGTGTCACCGTCGACCCTTGTAGCGAGCAGTTCGTCGTGTGTTGGAAAATCGATGCCCATGTAGCATGGGTGGCGTATAGGTGGAAAGGTCACGACCATGTAGACCTTCTTGGCGCCGGCATCGCGTAGCGCCCGTACGATGTTTTTGCTGCTTGTTCCCCGTACTATGCTGTCGTCGACGACGATGACGTTCTTCCCGTCCACCACGGGTCTGATGGTTATAATCTCTCTAACGATCTCTTCCCGGCTCTCGTCCGTGGGTTCTATGAAGCTCCTGAGGCTTCCCTTCCTCCGATACCGGTCTTTCATCAGTCCCTCTTCCATCGGTATCCCGCTCTCCTCCGAGTATCCAAGGGCAGCTGGTCTGGCGGAATCCGGGACCGGTATCACTACGTCTGCTTTGAACGGATACTTTCGAGCGAGGACTCTGCCCAATTGCCGCCGGGCCTCGTACACGTAATGCTCGTCGATCTTGCTGCTTGGGTGCGCGAAGTATGTGTATTCAAACGCGCAGTGATGATGTGGAGACTCTGCAAACTTCGTAACCGTCACGCCGTCCTGGTTGAAACGCACGAGCTCTCCGGGCTGAACGTCCCGGACAAGATCCGCATGAAGCGCTGTCAGCGCACAGCTCTCTGAGGCCACGATGTTCGTCCGGGTCTCCTCGTCCCAGCCTAGGCAGAGTGGGCGGAAACCTGACTCGTCCCTTGCAGCAAGCACCTCTCCCTCGTGTGTGACGATGACGAAGCTGTAGGATCCGCTGATCTCCTTTGCCAGCCTGGTGAAAGCTCGTGTCCAATCGTGTTCTCGACGATAGTGCTGTAGTAGCCGGTATCCTGCAAGCTTCGTGTCCGAGTTCGAGTCTATGATCGGGAATTCGCCCCTGACTAAAGGTTCTAGGTCCTCTGTGTTGGCGATGGTACCGTTTTGGGCTATCGCGAACTCTCCATGAATATCCAGTGGGTGAGCATTCTCGAGGTTTGTTCGTCCCCGTGTAGAATAGCGAATATGGCCGATCCCTCGGTTACTCTCCAAACGCAGAATCTTCCGGGCATTGGCTGCGGCTCCTACGCCGATTAGTCCGAGGCCTTTGATGATGGGCTCGTTAGGGGTGGCTAGGCCCCAGGACTCCTGGCCTCGGTGTTGGAGCGCAGCTAATCCTTTGACGATACGCTCGGCGATGGGCTCTTTCCTTAACGAGTAGATCCCGATGACTCCGCAATGCTCCTTTAGGCCATGGCGTTCATCTACCGAGTCGAATTGTGGAATCTGGATTGGCTCGGGGCGAGCGAGGACGCGATCCTTCGCTCTGACAATGGGGTCGGTATTGAAGCCCCTCAGGTTCAATTACAATCCTGTATCAATTTCGGGCCGTGTATAGCTCTTTCTTGACATGATCATCTAAATGGACACTCAGCCGCCTCTTGGTTATGGAGCAATGTCCATCGTCTTGGAGAGAGTTTTGGACCAGGCGTCGGTTGCGACTGACAATGGGATTGTAACGATGCGTTCTTCCTCGGACTCCAGTTCGATCGTAGCGCCTTGAACCCTACCTATCTTCGCCGACTTGATTCTCGCCGCTTTCAATCTGCGGAGTATGCGGGGTGTGTTTTTTGGCCGTGATTCCAAGACGAATCTGGGTTTCGATTCCGAAAATAGCAACTGAGCCATGTTTGTCGTCTTGGTTGGAACCTTGTCTATGTTGACTGCAAATCCTCGCTGGCCTTGAATGGCCATTTCGGCTAGACCTACAGCCAGTCCACCTTTGGATATGTCATGAGCTGCTTCGACAAGTCCGCTTCCTACTATCCTTGAGACTGCTCGAAGGAGTTGTCGCTCTGTCTTCAAACTGACTTTCGGTACTCGTCCACCTACTATTCCTTGGACGCTCTCGTAATACTCGCTCCCGCCGAGTTCAGGGAACGTCGTTCCGACTACCAATAGATCATCTCCCTCGTTGGCGAGAGCCGAGCAAATTTTCGGTGCTCCAGCATTTCGGAGTCCTAACGCAGCAATTACAGGTGAAGGCTTGATAGCGCGCCTTGTCTGTGCATCCTCGTTGTAAAAGCTGACTTTGCCTCCGACACATGGTACCCGTGTCGCCTTGAGATAGTCTCGAATGGCACGTATTGCTTCCTTGAAAGTCCAGAAGACCTCAGGATTGCCCGGGTCGCCATACTGAAGATGGTCGACGATCGCGATAGGCTCAGCTCCAGAAGCGGCTAGGTTGGAGAAGGCTTCGCTGAGAATCCCCACCGTTCCCCAGTAGGGGTCTAGATAGGCTTGCTTGCTATTACCATCGGTCGTAATCGCCAATGTTCGGCCGTTGGGAATTCTTAGAACAGCGGAATCAGCCTGACCTGGCTTGATGATTGTCCGCAGTCCTACTTCGAAATCGTATTGCCGGTAGATCCATTCTCGACTGCAAATATTTGGATTAGCAAGTAGCGTCAACAGCGTAGCGTTGAGGTCCTCTGGAACTGAGGGTTCAGGAGCATCGACTAGTTCGTCAATGTACGAGGGCCTTCTACTAGACCTCGGAGACGGGGGAGCTTCGGCAACAAATTTGGCAGGTGTCTCCGCAACCATCCGGTCTTGATGTTTGATCCGCAGCATCCCGTCCTTTGTGAGGTGCGCAATGCGTGAGTAGCCGACTTCCCACTTGTCCAGGATTCGAGTGAGCTTCTCCAGATTATTTGGCCGAACAACTACTACCATTCGTTCCTGGGACTCACTGATCATAATCTCTGATGGACGCATTCCAGGCTCGCGGATTCCAACATTGTCGAGATTGATCTCCATCCCTATCCCAGCCTTCGCAGCCATCTCCGACAATCCACAGGCCAGACCTCCACCTCCTAGGTCTTTCATTCCCTGAACAACACTCGCATCTACCGCCTCCAAGATCCCTTCGATTATCAGTTTCTTGGTGAAAGGGTCGGGAACTTGAACAGCGGATCTTTCGCTATCAGATTTCTCTGTTAGAGTTCTGCTTGCGAAGCTTGCGCCTTGAATTCCATCGCGTCCGGTGCTTCCTCCTACGAGGTAGACTAGGTCCCCAGGACGGCTGGACCCGTCGAGAACGAGCTTGTTCTTTCGGCCGAGCCCGAGGCATACAACATCTACGAGGCAGTTGCGCTCGAAGGAGGAGTCAAACTCTACCTCGCCTCCGACCGTCGGTACTCCGATGCAGTTGCCATATGCACCAATTCCGCGAACCACGTTGTCGAAGAGCCAGCGACTATGGCTGGTCTCTATGCTACCGAATCGAAGGGGGTCGAGTAGTGCAACAGGTCGAGTTCCTAGTGAGAGAATGTCCCGGACAACGCCTCCGACGCCTGTGGCTGCACCACCGTAGGGGTCGATCGCGCTCGGATGATTGTGAGACTCAATGTGCAGAGTCACGACCCATCCATTTCCGACATCGATGACTCCTGCATCAGATCCGGGTCCAACGATTACTCGGGGTCCCTTGCTGGGCAGGAGCTTCAACAGTGGCTTGCTGGATTTGTAGCTGCAATGCTCGCTCCACTGGGCCTCTAGCATCGCCCACTCAACCTCGTTGGGTTCGCGGCCGAGCTTCTTGACCGCATACAGAATCTCTTCATCGGTGAGATTCGGTTTCTGAATCTGGACTGTTGTCATTGGTCCTGTTCTCTTGCCTTTTGCATGAGGAGAACGGTTCGTGAGCCTACTATTGTTCCTGCGATGAACCCGATTATCAATCCCAAGATGCTGTTTATGGCGTAATAGCTGATGAGCCCCGCAGCAATTCCAGCGATCAGTCCAGCAAGGATAGCGCGGGGAATTGGACTCGGTCTTCGATTTTCGCCTGTTGACCCACTCATTAGGTAATGGCCTCTTTCTTCGCGATGAGAGCCACGCCGAGAGCTATCATGACTGCGCCGTATGCTCCGCCGAAAATGCCTAACCCAAAGTAGTAGCTGGTGCTTGATAATCCGACCAGCGATATGCGTCCCATGATTATTGCGAAGACGCCGAGCGCGATTCTACGCTTGGAACGCGCCTCCTGGCTCATCTTGATGGTCGGCTCCGTCCGGATGTGTAGAAGTAGAGACCTGCCGTTATCAAAGCTCCTCCGGCGAAACCGAGAAAGAAACCCTGTAGAGTGAAGCTTGGGCCGATTAGAAGGCCGACGACCAGTCCAGTTAGTAGTCCGACAACAATTATGCCGAACACTGATGGTGGCGGCGCGCGGGTGTCTGATCCGGTTGAGGAGTCCCTATTTTCCGCGGGAGAAGTGGTGAGATCTAGACTGAGGCTATTCATTTTTCTCTCCGGGCGGGTGCATTGTTCTCATCATAGAGTCAAAGATGAGTCGACCATCTGTTTGGTTATCTGGTGACAGCACTGCTAATGAGGCTCTTTCAGGATGCGGCATTAGGCCCATGACATTGCCTTTCTGGCTACATACGCCTGCGATGTTGTCGATTGACCCATTAGGGTTAGCGTCTTCTGTAGCTTCTTTCATCTCATTGACGTATCGGAATACTATCTGCCGGTTTCTCTCCAGCTCCGGAATTTGCTCTTTATCGAGATAGTAGCGTCCCTCATTGTGCGCTATTGGAATTTCCAGCACCTGTCCTTTCTCGGCCTTGTTCGTGAATGGTGTGCGAGTGGTTTCGACCCGTAACCTAGTCCACGTGCAAGCGAAGCGAAGCGCGCTGTTACGTAAGACGGCTCCTGGTAGGAGTCCAGCTTCTACCAATATTTGGAATCCATTGCATATTCCCAGAACCGGTTTGCCCCTCTCGGCAGCACCCCTGACGGTTCTAAGGCTGGGACTGGTAGCCGCGATCGCGCCTGCCCGGAGATAGTCGCCATAGCTGAATCCACCGGGAAGAACATACGCATCGTAATCGTCATGCGCCAAATCCTTGTGCCAGACAAGGTCTGTCCTTGCCTTGACTACGTTTCGGAGAATTTCTAGAGCGTCTAGGTCGCAGTTGCTTCCCGGGTATTGGATTAGCGCGACCTTTACCATTACCGGGTTATCCTACTATTCTGATCTGGATTGTGTGGGCAGCTGGGTTGTAGATTCGCAGGTCGTCGGAGAGCTTGCGGACTATTGCGCGTGCATCTTCCGGAGTGTCGGCCTCGACGTTCATCCGGAGGAGTTTGCCTGAACGGACTCCGGTCACTTGCTTGTAGCCGCCCTTCAGAATGAGATTCTGATGAATCGTCTCTCCTTCAGGGTCTCGGGCTAGAGGTTTGTTCTCAACGATGACTTCGACCACGTAGCTGCCGGGAGTCATACAAGTTTGTATTAATTTCCGCGTCTATTTACCCCTTCTTTAGCATGTTCATGCTAGAGAGGTACTGTCAAGCTATCCTTCTTTTCTGAAGATCAAACAGTACTGGTGATGCCTATTCCCCACCCAGGCATTGAAGACTCCCAACGGGAGGAGGGTCTTGTCGTCCTGACACCATACTTTCTCATCCTTAGGAGTCCAGGCGAAAGGCTGCTGGGAGAGTGTTGAGACTGTGTCAAATGCCAACGGGTACATTCTACCATCGCTGAAGACATTGTTCGTAATAATCGTCAGGTAGCCTTTCGGCCTCATAATCTTGTAGACTTCGTCGAAGGTGAGTTTTAGGGCGCTCAAGAAATCATGATAGTCCTCTATGTTGCCGATCTCGTCAGGATCATCACTGTAGGCCGTATCCCATCCCTTTTCTGCCCGACCCTTCTGTCGCATGTGGCTCCTTCTCAGCTGGTTCCAGTAGGGAGGCGATGTAATGCAATAGTCGGCCGGAGGGAAACCTTTCTCTCTCCAAATCTTGGAAAGTTTTGATGAATCAGCTGTCAGGATCCTTGTCCAAGAGGATCCGCTCTCGCGTGTGCCACGAACTGCGTTCTGGGTGAGCGCATCTTTGACTCTGCCTCTCGCTATGTCGGAGTACTTTTTGACAATCTCAAATCCTATTCCTGAGCGACTTGTCTCCACTGCTGCCACCAACGCGCTTCCGGTTCCGAGAAACGGATCTACTACGAGCTCGCCTTTCCTAGTGAAAAAAGAGACAAATTCTCTGACTAGAGATTCTGGAAAAGAGGCCGGATGTCGAACCTTCCGGTCTCCCCGGGGCTCGGGCCGATGGACAAACCAAGACTTCGTGAACTTGATCCAGTCCCTTCCAGAAAGCTCGTTCAGCTTGTTCCTCTGGGTCCTCGGCGTCGATGCCTCGCGATGAACCGTTTCAGTCTCGCCCATGCCAGTCTTCCTCACAGAGAATGCCTCAAGGTAAATGAGAACCGTACTTATGAAAGACACCCCAAACAGAATCATCTGGAAAGAAGGACTGATTCATCTTGGTCCCTAAGTTACGAAAGTTTACTCACGAAGACCGGTTGAAAATCGCGCATCACATCGCAGATCGTGTGGTCAAGAAATATGGGAACAACATCCTCGCTGTTTACGTCTGCGGCTCAACATCAAAGAAACTTGACCGCCCATATTCAGATTTGGAGCTGATTGTCGTAGTCCGTGATCGGGCTGAGATTTCAATGAAATATTATCTTCACCGCGGACTCATTATACAGATTGAATATCTCAAATCCTCAAAGATTCTCAGCGACGCTGAACAGTTTACTGATAATTGGCCTTGGGAGGCCGACCAGTACAGGAACAGAATTGCGCTCTACGAGCGAGATAGATGGTTCAAAGGGCTCGATGAAGCCATTGAGAAGAATGACAAAAAGAATTCCGTTATGGCGATTAGAAAGTCGTTCATGATGATGACCGAGTCTATGGCTGTTCTGAGAAACGCCGTGCTGACAAACGACGAGGCTGGAGTATTATCAAGAGGGCGCCTACTCGCAGAAGATGCAGCCAGAATACTCCTTCTCTTGAACAGAAGGTATGTGACGACGACCAGCTTGCTCTGGAAAATCGTCTTCGGAATGCGCAATAATCCGAAGGATTTCAAAAAGCTCGTCGAGAAGATGAGTGGGTTCGTCCCGACTACTAAAGCGGAAGTTATTGTTTCCTCTGAGAGACTCTACAAAGAGATATCTGAACTTATCGACCATTATGGTGTCAAGATAGTTCGGGATCGTTTGTGGGTCTGAGCGGTATAGCCGCGACGGCGCCCCCCCATCGAAACACAGGCTAGACCAAGTAGCGTTCAGCTTTCCCTGATTCCCGCGCTTTATTGAGAGGGGTTACATCACTCCATTATCCGGCCGAGATTCCATGCGACAGATAGATGCTGGCATTGGCCCAGAGGCGACACTCTCATTCTACTAGAGCGGTCCATTCAGTGGTGGATGATGAGCTCAGAGTCTCTACTCACAAGAGCATCATCAAAACCCTGGGGCGCCAGTACACTGATGCGGCGCAATTCTTCGTCGAACTCGTAGTGAACTCTTGGATGTGGGGCGAAGCCACCAAGGTCGAGATCAGGATTCCCGAGAGTGGCTCTACTATCGAGTATGAGGAATGGGGAAACGGCATGGACCTCATAGGACTGCGAGAATTTCTGACCAAAGGGAAGCTTACTGACGAAGGCTTCTCGCCCAAGTACAAGCGTCCAATCCGAGAATCGTACGGAATGGGAAGTCTCGCCTGGCTGACCGTGGGTAAGGATTTGGAGCTTCAAGTCCACAAAGCCCGGTTCGATCGTACGATTACTCTGAGCGAGAGTCTCATCGACAAACATTGGGATGAGACGGACCAGTCAACGTGGAGACCCCTTCGACTCACTCAAGCGCCTCTAGATCATGATGGTCTGAGAATTCGGATCCGTTCACTCACCAAGAAACCTGATCCCGTGGACGTCCGTAGAGCCCTCCTGGCCCGGGCGAACGTTCTAGCCCTCCGCGGCTACGGGCCCTTCGAAGTCTCGGTCAACGGAGAATTTGTAAAACCCGAGGAGTTGAGGGGCACTACTCTACTCCCAGTCAGCATTGCAACGGAATACGGGAAGATAACAGGGGAGATCGTGATAATGCCGATATCAAAGGTCAGAGCTGGAATATCCGAGGCAGGCATAAGCGTACAGCAGAAACACATCACCTGTCTCCAACACCAGTTCTTCGGTCTGGACCAATACCGGACCCACGGACTGTCCCGCATCCAGGGATGGGTCAACGCTGACTTCCTCCGACGCCTCCCCGGCGGAAACGACTTCGAACACGATAGCGCTCAGTGGCGTGTCTTCGAGAAGGCCATGCGAGGCTTCGTGAAGAACAAGGTCTACAAGTTCCTGAAACAGACAGCCAGCAGAAGAGAACTAAGAAGCATCCAGTATCTCAATCGAGAGATTGCTGAGAGGCTTCGCAGAAGTCTCCGAAGAAACGTTCAGATCCTCTCCAAAGTAATGATGAATCCAAGAGTTACTCCGAAGATCAACATGGTCCCAGGCAAGACGAGAAAGGAGATCGTTCTTGGAGAGAGGAAGCACAGAAAGGGAAAGAAGCATAATAGAGAAGCGACCCGGAGCGTTATCCATCTCAAGGACCAGATCCTAGCCTTCGACGTCGCCCATGGTGGAGACCGAGGCCAGGCATATGTTGAGACTGAGAAGAATGGCGTTCGGACTATCTACGTCAACATGGATCACCCTATGTGGTATGTAGAAGCGGGTATGACTCCGACGAAGCTCCGCTATTGTATCAGACAGATACTTGAGAGGTCTATAGCGGAAGAAATTCTCCCTGTGAGCCCTTCCACTCCTGAGGAGACATTCTCTACCCTAGACGCATTGTACAACGACGCCTTAGCCTAGACGCAGAAGATCTGAATGTCGCTACAAGTTTTTCATCTTAATTAGTTGTAGTTGACTCAGAGACACTGTGTCAATGCCCAGTTTACCCAGTGAGTTTACCCCAGACCTTCGTCGACTGAAGAGCTGGCCTTCTATGGAGGGAAGTCCGTGGAGGCAGCCATACCTTGCCGAGCTGACTTATGGGGAGATGTTCCGTCTCATTAACAGGGTCGTATCAGGCAATAAACTGAGAATACTCGAAGTGGGTTGCGGTAGAGGCTACCTCAGCCTAGAATTGGCGCGAAGAGGCCATGACTTGTTGGGCATCGATGTCAATGAAGAGACGATCAGGATTGCATATCGGACAATGATCACTGATCCTTACAATTCGGGTCGTGGAAGCCTGGAATACCAGGTTTCAGATTTTGCCGTCTGGAATAACGTGGGTAGAGAGTTTGATCTCGTGATCTTCAACCGCGCTCTCCATCATATTCCTCAACCCGCCAAGGCTCTGGAAAAGGTTCGGAGCCTTCTTGGTCCTAAAGGGCGTATAATCTGTGTCGAGTACTCTTACGACCAGTTTGACGGTCGTTCAGCCACTTGGTTCTATCATGTTCGAAGGATCTTGGAACAGGTAGGCTGGTTTGAATCCGACACGAAGCTAACTGACAGTCTCGGGGACTCAGTAGATCAACTCAAGGAAGAATGGCATGAGCACGGACGAAGGGAGCGTCTCAACCGGTTCGAGGATATGTATGGACCCCTGAAAAGCCTATTCGAGGAGAAGCATTTCTCATGGGAGCCTTACATTTTCTGGGACATCATAATGGACATGCGAATCTCGTCCACAGACACCGAGATGGCTTTTGCTCGATCTCTGAACGCGATGGAGAGGGCTCTCATCGAGAGGGATGCGATAGGGCCGGTCCTGTTCTGTTTCAGTGGCGAGAATAGTCAAGACCCCTCATTGAGATCGTATTCGGACCTGAACCGTCATTCATGAAGAAGCGGTTTGGTCAGGGGTAGTCAATATATTCAGTGAATTGAAGTGAAACAGGATCTGGAGGAGCTTGTCTATGTTCTCTGAAGCTGAAACTCAATATTTGAAGTCTCAACGCCTAGCTAGGATTGCCACAGTATCCCGTAATGGCCAGCCTGATGTTGTCCCAGTCGGGTTTGAATTCGACGGAAAATATTTCTGGGTGGGAAGCCACAGCCAAGATATTTTTCACAAGACACTGAAATATCATAACGTGAAGAACGGTAACAAGCTGGTTGCACTGACAATTGACGACTTGGAATCGGTCGATCCTTGGAAGCCAAGGGCGATCAAAGTATACGGAACCGCAGACGTCTTAGATCATCAAGGCAGATTCGGCCTAGGCAGATATCTTCGAGTTACGCCGAAGATTTCTTGGAGCTTCGGAATACCAGGTCTCAAGCCAGAAGGACCTGGTTGGGGACGAGTAAAAACGGTACATCGCTAGCTGCCCGTCACCGAACTATCCTCAATCGGGGGATCAGACCCCGGATCACAGATCTCTTGCCACGAGTGATTCCGAAGGTTTCGAAAAAATGGAAAGTTTGAGAGTGGCTGAGTCAGTTGTCTAGGCTCCCGTTAGAGGCACAACCAACACTCGTATGCAGGTTGCAGTTGTCGAGAGACTGCCTGAGCCTATCACCTGGACACTAACGGTTGTGGGACCGCTCCATCCTGCTGAGACTGTGTTGCTGATGCTGAGGCCTGGAGCTGCGACGACTATTGTTGTTGCTGGAGTGGCTCCTGTTCCTTGGTACGATAGAGTCAATGTGAGGTGGCTGCTGTCGACGATGTTGAAGCCTGTGACTGTTACGTTGGCGATGGTGCTAGCTGCTCTGAAAGTTGTGAAGGTCCCGTTATGGCCTGTCTCCCAGCCCAGTGGCCCGGCCCCCTTTAAGCCGAGCCATTGTCCATTGTGAGTGTTGAGGCCGTTTTGGTCAGATGAAGTTGTAGGAGCGGCTGAAGCACTGGCGAGAACGTATGCTGTAGTGCCTGCGCCGAGCCCGACGAGCAGTATTACCAGCACCAGGGAGCGCGTTGAGACGCCCTTCCTTGCTGCTTGTTGTGTTTCTATCTGTGACATTTTCCTCGACGGTACGGTCTTATTGGCATGATGATGGTGATTCTCCTAGGAATCCGTTTAAATTCTCACGTTACGTCGTCGACTAATTCGGTGTTAAACGAAGCAGAAGATGAGACTATGCTGATCAGGTCTTGTCTGGCTGTGTTCCATTAGCCGGCTGTGTGCCAGAGGCCGGTTGTGTGCTGGTCGTTGGTGTGGTACTATCCGCTGGTTGAGCAGTGGCCGTTTGCGTGTTGGTCGTTGGTTGTGGAGAAGGGGCTGGTTGTGTACTAGCGGATGCTTGTGGACTAGTGGTTGGCTGTGCACTCGTGACTGGCTGTGTGCCGGTCAGTCCCAGACCACTCAGGGTTGTATGACTGCTGGAGGGCTGGAAGCTCTGCTGATTTCTCTTTTTCTTTGATATCACGAAATATCCCATGAAGGCTCCGACGCCGGCCAGAGCAAGCGCTAGGATGATCCAGTAATCAGTCTGTAGGCCTAGGAACGTTGTGCTGGTTGCCCCAGGGGGCGGAGGCGACGCGGGATTTGCTACTAGTAGGAAATTGCCACTACTGGTGGTGTGGTTGGTGTCGCCTGGATAGCTATAGCCAATCATATCATTAGTTGCGGCTGTTCCACCTGGAGTGTACGTCACGGAACACGAGGCGGATGCAGTTGTTCCGCTCAACGTGCATGTTCCTGTGAACGTTCCAGTACCGCTTGTAGTAAGCACTACTTCACCTGTCGGAGTGATGAATGTCCCAGGCGAATGGTCCGTTACTGTGACTGTGCAGCTGGTCCCGACTCCGATAGTTGCAGGTGATGTGCAGGTCAACGAGGATGTCAGTGATCTCACGTTCACGGCCACAGTGGCTGTTGCGTTTGGGTTCGCAGCGTAATGAGCCGCATCCCCGCCGTAGTATGCAGTTAACTTGTGCGAACCTGTTCCGATCAACATAGGCTTGTAATTAGTTGAGCAGGTTGCAGAGGCGCCAACGCCTGAGAGTGTGCATGCGGTGAAGGTGCCCGTGCTATTTGTTGTGAGCGTGATCGTTCCAGTGGGCGTGGGGGCGGGAGCTGGAGAGGTGTCTGTGACGGTTACTGTGCAGGCTACCTGGCTGTTGATCGGTGTATTGGTCGGGCAGCTAATTCCGATTGCGCTTGTCCTTAGGGTCGAGGTTATTGTTCCGCTTGTTCCACTGCTAGTGGAGTGCACATTGTCGCCCTGATAGTTCCCTGTGACTGTGTCTGTGCCTGCACCGGTTGGTGTGAATGTTACTGAGCAGTTTCCCGCGAATAGGTTGCAACTTGTTGCCGGGCTGAACGAGCCGCCCGCAGTTCCGGATGAGGTGAACCTAACCTGCCCAGTGGGTGTGCTAGCTGTTCCGCTTGCGGTATCTGTTAACGTCGCAGTACATGTTGAACCGTTGTTCGTTACCACAGACGACGGCGCGCAACTAACGAACGTTGAGGTTGAACGACCCATTACCGTGAGTGTGAACGATTGGCTCCCGGTGCTTGTACTGAAGGTATGTTTTGTGTCGCCATTGTAGGTTCCGCTGATAACGTGGGTCCCGGGTGCGACAACGGTGGGAGTATAGGTTACATTTGTCGCGCAGCTAGCTGTCGCGCCACTTCCCGTGAGCGTGCATGTTCCGGTGAAGGTGCCTGTTGAGCTGCTGGTGAAAGTGACATTTCCAGTTGGCGTGATCGAGCCTGTACTGTTTGTATCCGTGACGGTTGCGGTGCAGCGTGTTGAATTGTTGACTAGAACTGTGGCTGGGCCGCATGTTACTGCAGTGGTGGTCGGGTTTCCAGTCTGCACGGCCGCCTCTTCGTTAGTTGTCAAATAAGCGCCGTTAGCCCCGCCTATTATGTACATTCGATGATTATAGCTTGACGTTGCTGCGGATAGTTCTCTGCGAGCGGTTGGTAGATTCTGCGTGTTGATGTACCATGTGTTTGTTGCCGGATAGTAGGAGTAGACGGAGTTGTAGTATGGGGTAGAATTGTTACTGTATGTGTTTGAACCACCGAACACGTAGACGAGTCCGTCTGGTCCGAGTGTGGCTCCATAGACGAGTACGGCGCCAGGCATTGGGGCTTTTACAGTCCAGGTGTTCGAGGTTATGTTGTAGGCTTCGACTGCCGTTGTGGCAGATCCAGTGTATCCGCCGATGGCGTAGAGTAGTCCGTTAGGTCCGGCTACCAGTTGAAATTGTTCTCGTGCAACGGTCATTGAAGCTCCTAAAGACCAAGAGTTTGTTTGAGGATTGTAGATCTGCAATCTGGTTGACGGTCCGCTCGACTCGCCGCCTGCCACGTAGATTCTACCGTCGGTACCCGTTGCTACTCCGGGCATCCAGACTGTATAACTTATGGGAGTGCCTGTTGTCCAGGTGTTGCTTGTAGTGTTGTAGATTTGGTTGTTTGTGGTGGCTGCACAGCAGCCGCTGATCACGTAGATCAGCCCATTCTTGTCTACCGCGATGCCTGCTCCTCTGACTGAAACGAGGAGACTTGCTAGCGTTGACCAGCTGTTCGTTCTAGGGTCGTAGGCGCTAGCTGAAGTAATTCCAGAGCCGCCTGAGTATCCTCCCATGACATAGATTCTTCCATCCAGTCCATTGATTACTCCAGCCTGTGCGATCGCATAGGGAAGTGGGGCTTTTGTCGTCCATACGATCGGGTTTGGAAGCGAGGCGTGAGCAGACGGCAGTGAGGATATTCCTGCGAATATTCCAACTACAGTCGTAATTATGACTACTAGGCTTATCGAGAAACGACGGTTGTGCATAGGTGTGTAGCTTTGGCTATATTGGCGGTTACTATAGGAGTCCGGAACCTGTACAGTCCTCCCAAGGTGACGCTACCGCGGGGCGAGTTTTCCGGGTTGTATCTAGTAAATCGCTTAAATGCTCAAAAACTCGTAATTTTCTAGTAGTCTTTCTCAGAAAGGAGACCGAGTCTAGAACCATGTCTTCCATCGACGATCCGCTGCTAAAGGAACTGCTCGCGGCGCTGAAGGAGGACACTCAACGAATGGCAGAGGACCTTCTTGGCGTTATCACGACCAATGCTCTCATCGCCATTTTTGCCCTATTCCTTGCCGTTGCCACATTCGTAAGAATAATCCTCTTCCCACCCAGGTTTGGCCCCGGGCCTGGTCCAGGGCTCATCGAACCAACTCTAACCTTCGTTCTCTTTGCTCTCTCCGTTGTCTCCATCTATAACCTGCTGCGATTGCGCGAAAGATACGCCCGACTTCAAGCTCTGGCTGAAAAGCTCGGCCGATAGTCGTTGCCGCTGTCTCCTGACACAAAGAAAGAAGCGGAGAAGAGACTTACAGTATTGAAGGTGATAGAGGTCTTCGCGGACAAGTGCGCGAAAAGCACCTTGTTGAATGGACCCTTCGGCGGAGACGATAGAGCCTTCGATCGATTGCTGGGACCAGCAGGCATCTTGACACGGACATCTCTAGTCACAGCAACTATGGATGGCAGAGTAACGTATTATGGCCGGACAGAGGCGGGAAGAGTCTACCAGCAGATCTTGGATACCGAGCTGAACTTTCTAGATCCCTATACAGGGGGTGAGGTCTGGAAGAAATAGTGACGGGTCTTGAGCCGACAAAGCTGGAGGCTACGCTATTGCTCGCGAGGCAAAAAAACGGTGTTGGAAGTTTGACTGGTTGGCGTGTTACTTTTTGGCGTAGATCTTGCCGCTGCTTTCGCCGGTGGACATGTTGCCTTGCCCTTCGACCCAGCCGGTCGAATTGTTGAGCCAGGCTAGTTTGGGGGACTGGGTCATGAAGTGTAGTTCTCCTTCCCAGGTGCCGGTCGTTGGATTGCTCATGTGGCCTTTGCCGCCTCCCCATACTACGACCATATCTCCGTCTTTGGTGTTGTGGATGGATTTTAGCTGCCATTCATTGGTTCCGTCGGTCTTGAGGTTGACGCTGACGGTATCGATGTGTCCTGCGTGGTATTTGCCGCTGACGTCTCCGTGATCATTCATCTCTAATTGTATGCCGTTGGGGCCGATGTCTTTGATGGTGGTGCTGTTGTTCTTGGCTTTGAATTCGAATAGAAGTTCGCCTTTCATTTTCTGTGTTTGTGCTTGCATTTCTTGTTCTAAACCTGCGACCCGTGTCGAGGCTATATCAACGTTCTCGATAAGGATCACCTGCGATCACTACAGATATCTCTATCTTTGACCAAGTGACTCTGAAACACAAAGGGCTCGAAGCGTTCAGGCAAAATAGACTAGATCCACTGAGCCTATCCGTTCTTGCTGTGAAGATAATGGTGATGAAGCCTTATGCAAAACCGGGGTTTGGACCCAGTGCCCCGGTTTCTCTGGAAGAGACCAGATACGTAACTATTGAGCGGGTGTAGTCTGCTCTGCAGCTTCGTGAGGTTGTCCTTGAGAGAACATTGCCATAGCCTGCTTCTCCTTCTCATCTCTCTCAGCCTTGCTCATCTTGACTTGTTCCGCTATTGACCATGCGTGGCCGAACGGGTCGGTAAGCTGACCATACCGCTCTCCCCAGAACATATTGTCCAAAGGCATAACCGCCTTCGCGCCTGCGTCGATGGCCTGTTGCCAGAGCTTGTCCACATTCTTCATGTAGATGTGGAGAGTGACCGGACTCCTGGTTCCTGCGTTCAGGGAGGGGGTGTTCGGGCCTGGGAATATGTCAGACAACATTACGATAGAATCGCCGATCCTGATCCGAGCGTGCATGAGTTTGCCGTCGGGTGTGGGTTCGCGATAAAGTTCCTTGGCGCCAAACGCTTTCTTGTACCAGTCGATAGCTGCAGCTGCTCCATCAATCGATAGGTAAGGAGTAATGGTACTGAAGCCCTTCGGAACAGGGTTCACCTTAGCTTGTTTCGGTTTAGACTTCTTAGTTTTCTTGGATTTCTTGGCCATTTGATAACTCTCGATACGGGTCGCCCAAACGTCGCCCATAAAAGAAGTTCGGTCGATCGATAGGAAATGGGCTCAATTTAGCCCGCTCCGACTCGAAAAAAGGCAGCGGTATTATTTCGGCGAGGTGGCGGCTTGAGTCACTCACCAAGAACATAGCTAACCAAGGTGGGCTTCATGTGAAAGCGCGACCTAACTCCACCATAATGGTGGTCAGACTGCAAGTCTTCCGCGGTGCCGCAAATATAGACGTCGGATTCTCTCTTTCAAGATTCGGTCTCGTTTGATTTGTAATACAGAGTCTATTGCAGTAGCCAGGCACGCCTCGTAGCCGCGGACCAAGGACCGGCTATTTCTCTAGGAATCTACGGAAATCTCTGGTTGAGGCGCGGCTATTGCGGGATTGAGAGAGCGGGGCCATGCTTAATGCGCGGGGGCATGGTAGAGTGAGTTGCAGAAGCAACGGATGAGCAAGCCCCTAGACAACCCGCTCTCTGATCAAGTAGCGAATCCGTCGGCTGATCCGTCGAGCCGGGTAGGTGTGATGGAGGAAGGTGTTTTACCTGAAGTCTTCAGAGGTCGGATGTTCTGTACGGTACATGGGCGGCAATGCTATCGTAGTACTACGTTTACAGGAGAATCTGTCTGGATATGTCCAGATGAGCGGCACGTAATTCCCCTGCGAGGATGAGAAAAACGACTGGGGCGTTCCGCTCGGGCTCTTTACCGGGTTACTGTGAACGGGAATTGATTGTTTCTGGCAGTCGTTACAGTTACCGTGTATGATTGTCCGACAGTGAATTGGAAGAATAATCCAGGTATTCCACCATAGACACAACCAGGGCAGTTGGCGCCGATCAGAATGATCGCTGTGCCGAAGCCATTTGGAATTATCACGGGTCCTGCGAAGTTCGAAAGACTCCACGTGTTTCCGGACGAATCCCGTACCACGTAGGATTGAATGGTCACGGAACTATTTCCAGTGTTCTGGAGGATAAGCGATAAGCTGGTGCCGTTGAGGAACTGGTACCCGGTTAGCTTCAGGGATTCGATTACTGGCGGTGGTACGATAGGGTCGACGACCGTGAGGCTAATGACTGTTGAATGAGTCCGTGAGCCAGAGGTTCCTGTAACTGTGATGTTGTAGGTTCCTAGCGTCGTGCTGAGACTGGTTGTTATGTTAAGGGTGCTCACTGCTGTTCCTCCGGAGGACAGGGTCAAGGGGTTTTGGTTCCCCGTCACGGTGATATAGCCGAAGGGCGCTGTAAACGTGAGACCGACCGTTCCCGTGTAACCGTTCATGCTTGTAACGGTGATAGTTGTCGTGTTGCTCGATCCGAAAATGTTGACGATGCTCGACGGAGAGGAAGTGATTGTGAAGTCTTGATTGGACAGGACATATACTGATACTTCAGTTGAAGCGTAGTTTGTCTTTCCGTGACTGCTTGCGATCCCAATGACCACTACGTTGAAGTCTCCAATGTTACTAGTTGCGGTGACTGTCAGCGTGGACTTGGCTGTGCCGTTTGTCGGGACGCTCACACTGGTAGGACTCAACGACGCCGGAAGTTTTGAACCTGCGAAGAATATTGACAAGGATACAGGCCCTGAGAACCCGTTGACGCTCATGACGCTTATCGTAGAGCTAAGAGAAGTTCCCTGCTCGATAGTCAACGTTGTAGGATTCGCCGTCAGAAGAAATGAAGGACCCGCTTTGCCGCCGTTCACGTAGGAGCTGAGCACTGTGCCTCCCGCTACGGTTCCCACTGCGGCCGTGAGGACCATTAGGAGCGCCTTTAGATGGACGAGATTGCTGAATAGCATTGTCTTGCAATCCCCTACTCCTAAGGCCAACTAGCAGTCAGACGGCTTACGGGTCGCGTAACTAGCGACGGTTACTGGTCGGTTGAGTGTGGACACAGGGCATGCCACTCCATAGCTCAAATCCCCGTCTCCGATTGACGTAGATGAGATAGCAAAGTCGTTACTGGTTGTTTAACGACTAAGAACACACAATAACGCCCGCCGCGAACGTTTTCCACCGTTTTCCATTGCGGGGTCCCTTCTTGAAGCCCACCCGAGCTACCAACGACCGTACACTGTTTGCAATGACGTTTAAGCCGCCGTAAGAAGAATGAGGTGCATTGAATGGTTCACTATCATGAAAGAAGGTGATGGCCCGAGAACTCGGATCCCTATTCCATGGGATCCAAAAGAACGATCTTTTCCGTTCTCAAGTTAGATACTTCTGAAATACCTCTCCTCCACCTCCTACCTGTCCGAGTCCCATAGCTGATGCGCGTAAACTGGTTCCTGATGCTGGCCTGCGTCCTAGCAAGCCTGTATGCATGGCAGCAGGATCCAAATTGGGCCGACCAGAATCTGGTCTTTAGTCTCAACAATCTCTACGCTGGACGCGTCTGGACTCTTGTCACGGCCCTCTTCGTTCATGCGAGTTGGGAGCACCTGCTTGGCAACCTTCCATTTCTATTCGTCTTCGGAAACACTTTGGAAAAAATGATCGGCCGAAACAATCACCTCTTAGTCTTCTTTCTGGGCGGATTCACAAGCTTCCTACTGCCACCTATCATCGGAATCTACAGCCCCGACACAGGCATGCTGGGTGCAAGTGCAGCAATCTTCACGCTCGCAGCCATCGTCATGCTAATGTCCCCGCTCAAGTTCAGCTGGCTCTTCCTCGCGCCACAAGGACTCGTCGCAATCATCTACTTCGTCCTGAACGTAGCACTCGTCTACGCCCCATCAATGATACCAGGCTACAATCCAAACGTTGCATATATCGCGCATGTCATTGGTTTCACGGTCGGAGTACCATTCGGTATCGCATGGAGTCTTCACTGGAAGAAGAACCTAGTAATCAGCCTCGGCCTCTTCAGCATCTACCTAGTAATCCTAGCTTTGCTAGGCGCGCTGACCGGAATCCAGACGCCTTTCGGCGTCTTCTAGAGAAGCTGATTCTCCAATAGTGGTCTCATCTTCAGAAAGACCTCTCGAGTCACTCTAAGATCGTCGAGACAGTGGTCTCTAATTGACTTCAACGCTGTCTCGTCTCCTTCCAATGCCTTCACGAACAATTGAGGGACCTCCAATCCCATGGGTCCTTTGTCCCGCTCTATCCCGAAGAAGTCAGAAACGTGGTCGAGGTATGTGAATGTGAGACGGAGGCGAGATCTCACTACTTCGTTCAAATCGAGATGCGTTTTTGCTAGGAGTAGAAGAGGGTTCATGCCGTGCTTCAAGAGACGAGTCGTGAGAAAGGGGATGTCGAAGCCTCGACCGCTCCAAGTCACGATTACGTCACATACTTCCAATCGCTTGAGAAGTTTGACTAGCAGACTTTTCTCCTGGTCTGTCCTCTTGGCCTCAAAGTACTCGCTCTTACCAGTCTCCAGCAATAGCCCTGCGCCAACTACTATGCCGGCGTCAGCCTCTAGGGAAGAAGTCTCAATGTCAAGAACAACGATTTTAGGTGACATGAGACTCGACTCATCGGCCCTAGTCTAAAGCGCTTCGTCCAAATTATCCGAACGTAGGTTTCATAGCCCAGAATCGTCTGCTAGATGCTCAATCGGAGACCGCTTTTGCAAGTCCCAGCTGTTGTGGAGCTAGAAAATCTAGAGAAGAGCTACAGGCTGGGAAAGGTCACCGTTAATGCGCTCCGCGGAGTCACGCTGAAACTCCTACAGGGTGAGTTCATGGTGATAATGGGACCCTCGGGGTCCGGCAAGACGACTCTTCTCAACATAATCGGGACCTTGGACAAGCCAAGTTCTGGGCGGGCCCTCGTGGACGGAGATGATATCACCAAAATGAACGACGGGCAATTGACCAAGCTGAGGCGGCACAAGATAGGCTTCGTTTTCCAGTTCCACAATCTCATTCCAGTCCTAACAGCGCTGGAGAATGTTGAGCTTCCACTCATAACGTCGGGAGTCAAACGAAGAGTCTCCAAAGCTAGGGCGATGGAACTACTGGTCCAAGTGGGTCTTCGGGAACGGACTGATCATCTTCCTGACGAGCTGAGCGGAGGAGAACAGCAGCGAATAGCGATCGCTAGGGCCCTAGCTAATCATCCGCGTATTGTTCTTGCCGACGAGCCGACGGGAGATCTCGACACGCAAACAGGCTCCGAAGTAGTGCAGCTAATGCATAGCATGGCTAAGCAGGAGGGATCTTCGGTCGTAGTGGTGACCCACGATCCAGTGGTGGCAGATAGAGCGGATCGTCTCATCGAAATGAGAGACGGGAGAATTACAGAGAAAGCCCTCGACAATCTTGGGGGACCGAGGCGCACTATCAGGGCAGTAGAACCTCTGCCCCCTGAGCCTGGACGCTCGTTATCGCAGCCGAACTAGGCTCCTAGGTCAATCGAAGTGCTCTCAGCAAAAATCGCCTCTCGAAGTCTTCCAAAACGTCGAGCCCGGACGATACTGACCATAGCGGCAATATTCCTTGGCGTCGCCCTTCTGGTGGGAATCAACATGGCTACAGCCAGCGCCCTCGGCGAGTTCAACAATTACATCAACAAGTTCTGGGGAACCACTGACATTGTCGTGACCTCAGGCAACGAACTGCCTTTCCCCAATCAGACAATGACGGTCGTGCAGGGCAATCCTCTAGTCCGACAGACCGCTGAGAGACTCCAGTCGATAGCATGGGCTAACAATGCGTCTTCCAACACTCCCTTCTTCCTTACAGGAGTAGATCCAGCAAAGGATTTCGACTACGCGAGCTTCAACATCACTGGCTCGCGACAGGTCTCATCTGGTGAAGCTGTCGTAGACAATGTAGTTGCACAGAGATACGGACTCGAGATCGGATCAACAATCAACGTCACGACACCAACATCACAATTGCAGAACATAACCATAACTCTGAAAATTGTGGGAATCAACTTCCCACTCCGAAGCCTTGGCTCAACCATCTACGTGCTCCTTCCAGAACTTCAGACCCTTGTTGGCTTACAGGGATGGATTACTCACATCTACGCCAGTCTCAATGACCCATCAAAAGCGATACAGGTAGAGGACGAGTTACAGAGAGCGCTTCCTGAGTATACTGTGAGTGCTCCTAAGGCAGAGGCGGTCCAGCGGATCGACGCCCAGACAGCCGGGTTTGAGATAGGTCTCAATGTCATGATCGGAGTATCTCTCGTGGTGTGTTCCTTTATCGTGTTCAACACTCTCTTCATGACAGTCAGCGAGCGAACCCATGAGATCGGTATACTAAGAGCAGTCGGCAGCTCGCGTAGTCAGATATTCAGAATATTTCTTACAGAAGGACTACTACTAGGCGCTCTTGGAACAGTGGCTGGAATTCTGGGAGGCCTCGGACTCGCCCGACTATTCACCTATGTCTTCGAATCATTGTTTGACATACCTGGCCTACCAACAGCCCAACTCACTCTACGCATCGCTCTTCTCGGTTTGGGAGCTGGATTCGCGGCCGTCCTAATAGGCGCCCTCTACCCGGCCCTGGCTGCCAGTAGAATAAACATCATACAAGCCATCAGGCCCTCGGCGAGGAACTCAAGTCGACAAGTTCCTCTCCTCCCGGTTGGACTTCTGGGAGTCCTTATGCTCGGACTAGGAGCTGGAGAGTCTCTCCGATTGACCCCATTCCACGTGAATTACTTGGACGTGGTGCTTGTTCCAGTCGGCCTCGTCTTGGTTGGCGCTGCAGTCTTTGGGAAAGCCGGTAAGGGCCTCACACTACCGGTCTTCCCGTTTTCTCCCGCTGTTCGGAATATTGCGTCAAAGAGCGGCCGGAGGAGATTGCTGCGTAGCAGTGTCTGTTTTGGAATGATCGTGTTGACCCTGAGCTTCGCAATAATGATTGGCGGGATACAGAGCGGTGTCCAAGGAGCGCTTCAACAAGGAGTCGAGGAAGCCCTGGGCGCAGACATTATTCTTGTCGCAAATCAATCGATCCCCATCAGTTTCACCAGCCAACTTACTAGTCTAGCCAACGTATCGGGCGCTACTCCGATGGCTCCGAGCCCCGTCCCGGCGAGGGCCTTCGGCCCGGCGGGCAATAGCAGCATTGGAGTCGTCGCCGTGAATCCTATGACATTTCCCACAATTATCTCGTACACCTTCGTCAACACGCCTAACTCAACTCAGGCTTACTCTCAGCTCGAGAACGATAGTCAGTCGTTGTTGATGCCGGACTCACTGGCATCAAAGCTGGGTGTCATTACCGGCGACACGCTCCCGATCTCAACACAGATCGGCAGGACCCCGATTCCCTTCAAGATCGCTGGCATCTTCACTGGTGCAGTGTTACAGTACATCCAGTTTGGAGAACATTTTGCAAGTGACTCAATAGTCGTCTCTTTTGCATCCCAACAGGAATACTTTGCAGGCAAGAACACGGCGCCCTTGTTTCTAGTCGATCTAAAGCCACAGTTCAAGTCTCAAGCGACGATGATCGCTAACAACATTGCGGCAGCGTATCCCCAGTACGGTTTCAGCCAGAACTCCCTTACCCTAGGCGAACTTCTATCATTAGTTAACGACACCATCAACAGAATCTTCGCACTAATCCTGCTGATACTATATTTCGCGCTCCTCATCGCGAGCCTCGGTATCGGCGCGACAATGATAATGAACGTTTCAGATCGGCGAAGGGAGATAGGATTATTGCGATCTCAAGGTATGAGCAGAGGGCAAGTCACTGGGCTCTTCATAGGTGAGGGGGCCTTCCTCGGACTCTTCGGATTCCTCTTAGCAGTTCCCGGGGGACTCTTGCTACTCAAGGGAGCAACTAACAGCACGACTCTGGCCGGTTTCTTCATACCCTACGTTGTTCCGTATACAGCCATTGTTGAGGCCTTTGTCCTTGCCATGGTTGCAGTCCTCGCAGGGAGCATCTACCCCGCCCTGCGAGCTTCTCGACTAGAGATCACCCAAGCTCTGCAACAAGTATGATCTGGGCCCGAGACTAAATATCACAGCAAACACCTTCACAGGGAAAGGGTTTGCCCGGTAACGCCCTACTCTCGGTCTACGACAAGACAGGGCTGGACCGGCTAGGCTGGATCTTCTCGAAGCTTCAGGTCAAGATGCTTGGTTCTGGAGGAACTGCTGAGGCTGTCCGGAAACTTGGCTTCAACGTAGTGGAGGTGTCAGAGTACACTAGAATCGCGGAGATGCCTGGGGGACTCGTGAAAACACTGCATCCGAAGATTCATGGCGGGATTCTTGGAGACTGGAAAGATCCCGTTCAACGGAAGTATCTGGAGGCAAACGGGATTGAGCCTTTGGATTTTGTTGTCGTGAATCTCTATCCCTTCCAGGAGGTTGTCAAGGCTGATCCCCAGAATCTTCGAAAGGCCGTTGACAACATCGACATTGGAGGCGTGGCATTAATCCGGGCCGCGGGAAAAGGCGCATTGTTGAACCAACGAGTTGTTCCAGTGACTTCCCCGTTGCAGTATGAGAGCGTGGTCGGAGACCTGGAGAGGAAGGGGTATGTTGGGAACGAGCTGCGGCAGCGGCTGGCCCGGGAAGCGTTTGTCTTAACATCAGATTATGACTGTGCAATACGGGACTACTTGATAGGTCAGGCTCGATGAGCAAACAGGAAATTCGGAGAATCTATCGGACCGCTCTGAAAGAGGATTTTCCCCAAACTCTGCGATTAGAGCTCGGGGGAAAGATGTTCGAATATTCCAAGGTACGCTGGACGATTGGCGGAGAGAATCGCGGGTTACGGTATGGGACGAACCCGCACCAGAAAGCCGCGTTGTACAGGGCTGAACATTCCAAGGGAGGGATTGGAAATGTGGAATGGGTCAAATGGGGAAAAGACGGACCATCGGCCACGAATATTGAAGATGGGAGTCACGGATCCCAAATAGTCGGGTATTTCGACGAACCGGCTGTGGCGGTGATGAAGCATCTCAATCCATCAGGAGTTTCTGTCGGACATAAGGGCGAAGCGTTGTCCTCTGTATATGCGCGAGCCCGAGATGCTGATCCCAGAGCCGCGTTCGGTAGCGTTGTTGTTCTCAACCGTAGAGTTGACAAATCCACGGCCGAAGAATTGTCGAAAACCTTCGTCGAAGTGGTCTACGCGCCCGACTATGACGAATCGGCGATTACAATTTTCCAGGCGAAAAAAGATATTCGGCTTGGAAAGGTCCCACGCCCGGAACATGATTCGAATCCTCCCGACATTGTCGTGCTCGATGATGGGTCGCTGATTCTCGAGGATGCGTACTCGACGGGAATACAATCCTTGGAACAGCTTAAGCAGCTGCCCGTGGCTACAAACCGGTCACCATCGGAAGCAGAGTACCGGGCTCTGCTGCATTCCTGGTGGGTTGCATGTGAGGTCCGGTCTAACGCTGTCGTGTTCTGGAAGAACGATGGGTCTCTCGCAATCGGGACAGGACAGCAGGACAGGATTGGCGCTATCGAATCCTGTATCGAGAAGGCTCACAAGTTCAATCACGACCTCAAGAGTAGCGTGATGGCTTCGGATGGGTTCTTGCCGAAGATGGACAATGTAGAGGCTGTTGAAACAGAGGGAGTTGCGGCGATTGTTCAACCGGGTGGGTCAGTTGAGGACCAAGAGCTGATCAGAGCCTGTGACCGGCACGGGATCGCTATGGTCCTGACTGGGGAACGGGCCTTCCGACACTTCTAAACTCAGGCGCACAAGGCAGAGGCGAAAAGCATTGGGGTCATTTGTCGGTTCAGAATCCATTTTCGTGTCTCTGATAGGATGATGGTCATCGTCCCAACTCGACGATATGCATCAGATTTGAGCAATGCTCATAAGCACGTTTTACTGGAGAAATCGGAATAATATGACTCAGCCAAGTGCACCTGCAACGAGCTCCTTTTCCAGCAAACTTCGTCAGCCGAAGTATATCGCCGCAATCGCGTTGGTAATAATTGTCATCCTATCAGGAGTAACGGCCGCATATTTCCTGACTCTGCCAAAGGCGAGTTCACCCTACAAGATAGTTACTGGAACCAGTGCCCAGATCAGATACCTTGTCTTCAACCTCAACAAGGTGACGGATGTTAGGGTTCGTCAAGCTATCGCTTACGCCGTTGATCGCGGAGCGATCAACTCGAATGTTTTCTATAACCAAACCCAGCCATTGTATAGCATGGTGCCTCCCTCTTTGCCCTATTCTCAGCCTGTGTTCCAGACCACTTATGGCAGCTCTCCCAATCTTGCAAAGGCTCAAGCTCTCCTAACTCAGGCGGGCTACAACTCAACAACGGGCAAGCTTACCATAGACCTATGGTACAACAGTGATGGCCATTATGGTGATACAGAACCTACGGCGGCCTTAGTTCTCAAGACTTCGATTGAGAAGACCGGGATGGTCATTATCAACTTGAAATCCGAGACCTGGGCTCAATTCGTGCCCGACAGAAAAGCAGGGACCTTCCCATTATTCATGCTCGGCTGGTACCCAGACTATTTCGACTCAGACGACTACGTCTCGCCGTTTCTCACCGCTAGCGGTGCAAAAGCGCTAGGCTCGTTCTATAACAACGCCACAGTGGCCGGCTGGCTCAACCAAGAAGAGTCCACTGTAAATGATACTCTACGAGCCAATGTGTTCGGTCAGATTCAGAATGCAGTGGCATCGAGTGTGCCTTACGTGCCTCTCTGGCAGGGAAGCGCCAACATAGGATACAGATCCGACATCAACGGGGTCTATCTTCACCCGGTCGTCTTCAAATATTTCACGATGAGCAGACCTGGGTCGACGCAGCTAAATGTGGGCACAACCGACTCAGTCGTCTGCCTTGATCCAGCATGCGCTTACGACTACTTCTCGATAGAAGTAATCAACCAAGTCTTCGACACTCTGCTGGTCTACGCACCTAATTCAACCACACTTCTGCCCGGTCTCGCTTCCCAAGTGCCAACTGTGGCCAACGGAGGCATATCAACCGACGGGATGAATTATACCTACCACTTGCGGCAAGGTGTGAAATTTACTGACGGAACGGCGTTCAACGCAACCGTAATGAAATGGTCGATTGAACGAGCGATCGCCCTAGGCGACTCCTTTAGCCCGAACTATGACTCCACTAAGTATGGCACAGGCTCAGCTTTCCTGCTCTTCGATGTCGGAAAACTCGGAAACAACACCAACTGGACTACCCAGACGAATGACCGGATAATAGTCATCGATCCCTACACGATCAGGTTCCATCTAAGCAGTCCCGTATCATTCTTCAACGGCCTGATGGCATACTCTGTATCGGCACCAGTTTCCATGTCTGCCTACAGCAAGACGTCCGGTCAACCTGACGTTCCGGTTAGCAAGGTAATAGGAACAGGCCCATACATGGTTTCCTCATACACGCCCAGCCAATCGATTACGCTGACCAATAATCCGAACTACTACAACCCAGGGGTCTACAGTAGTTACGGAATCCCATCAATTCCAATCTTTACCAAGATCGTCATCGCATTTTACAGCAGCGCTTTGGGACTGAAGAACGATCTTCTAAGTGGGCAGATTGACTTGGCCTACCGCACCCTGAACCCGCAAGACGTAACAGCGCTATCCAAACAATACGGCTCCTAACGGGAAAGCTCTACTCAACAAGGATCCAACGGACTCAAGACCGGTCATAAACCGGCCGGCCTCCAACCCTTTTTAGTTCGAGAATGAAGAATTCAGTATGACGGGGTCCTTTGCCCAAGACCGGTTCTCTCATCACGTATGCGGTGACCCGTCTTGTACTATCTCTGCCTATGCTTCTGATACTTCTGACCGTGGTGTTCTTTGTTCTCAGGGTAATCCCGGGCGACCCCATCGCGGCTCTGCTGGCGGAGGGGACACCTACATACATTGTGGATGCCGTGCGGCATTCGCTGGGTCTCGACCAGCCTTACTGGGTGCAGTACCTCGTGTATCTGGCTCAGATTTTCACAGGTAATCTAGGGACATCTATCGGTCAGTACTTCAAGGGTCAGAGCGTTCTAACGGTAATACTCCAAAGGCTTCCAGCAACTGCCGAACTGACCGTCGGTGCAATGGTTGTAGCCACCATCATCGGCATGGGCACCGGTCTTATCGCGGGCGTGAATAGAGACAAGCCAGTCGATCTACTAGTTCGTCTCTATGGAACGATAATCTTCGTCATCCCCATATTCTGGCTGGGAGAAATTCTCCAAATTGTTTTTGCTGTCAACCTGGGCCTGCTTCCAGCTCAAGGCCGATTCTCGAGTCTTGACCCTCCAGCTACTGTGACAGGCCTCTATACTATCGACTCGTTGCTCGAAGGCAGAATCGACAAGTTCCTCGTCGCTCTACAGCATCTTGTTCTGCCTTGTCTAACACTGGGACTAGTATTGAGCGGCTTCTTCACCAAGACCGTCAGGGCCAATCTTCTCCGCACAATCAATTCGGACTATGCGGAAGCGGCAAAGGCCAGGGGGATACCGCGCGGCAGAATAATCACTCGATATGCTTTGAAAAACGCCCTCATACCGGTTGTTACCGTCTTAGGCCTGCAATTCGCTATCCTCTTCGCAGGGGCCGTTCTCACAGAACGAACTTTTTCCTGGCCTGGAATGGGCTCCTTGCTTCTTCTCTCGATCAACACAGCGGACTATCCGATGATTCAAGGAACCATAGTTGTCTACGCGTTCATAATCGTAGTGATCTCCGTAATCATTGACATGATCAACGGGCTTATCGATCCAAGAGTGAGATATTGAAGGCGGAACGCTCAAGTCATGAGCGGTTATCCTATCTCTCGGAGATTCCTCTCCCATTCTTAGGACGGCTAATCCATCCCCTCATCCGTGAGAGACGTTCTCTTGCCGGAGTGCTGAGCTGGATGGGTCTGGGCATTCTCCTCTTTTTCATATTCATTGCAGTCTTCGCTCCGTTGCTTGTCCCAATCAGCCAGACGCAGCCGTTCTCAAGTCCCGTTCTGCAAGCGCCCAGTCTTCAGCACCTGATGGGAACCGATAATGTGGGAAGAGACGTGCTGAGCCGGGTCGTCTGGGGTGCACGTACTTCATTAGAGATAATGGCTATTGGTGTTCTCATCGCGCTGGCCATCGGTTTCCCAGTCGGACTTTTGTCTGGCTACGTAGCTGGAAAATTGGACCGAGTGCTAGTCTTGGTCATGGATTCGATCTACGCCTTTCCAGGCCTGCTGTTGGCTGCACTAATTGCGGCTGTAATAGGGAAAGGAATATTCAACATCGGAATAGCGATCACTGTCATCTACATTCCGCTCTATTTCCGAGTGACAAGGAGCCAGACGCTCTCCGTGAGGGAGGAGCCGTATGTAGAAGCGGCTCGAGCTCTCGGAGCGAGGCCGCTCACCATAATGTTCTCGTACATAGCGCATAGTGCAATAATCGCTATTCCCGTGATCTTCTCTCTAAGTTCGGCAGATGCAATTCTAACCGCTGCAGGGCTCAGCTATCTGGGTCTTGGTCTCGAGGTGGACACTCCCGGAGATTGGGGACGCGACCTGAGTGATGCCCAGCAATTTCTCGGAGTGGGCGTCTGGTGGACTTCTGTATTCCCTGGGCTCATGATACTGCTCCTAACAGTAGGTTTGAGCTTTCTGGGAGAGGGCCTAAATGACATCATCAATCCCATTCTGAGAAAGGAGAGGACTTGAGACGGCGGCCCTCCTCAAAACAAATGATCTCACTGTACACTACAAGACGAGGCGGGGAGACGCCCACGCCCTAGACGAAATCAGCCTAGAAATAGCCCCAGGTGAAACCCTAGGGGTAGTTGGAGAAACAGGTTCCGGAAAATCCACTCTCGCAAAAGCTGTACTGGGAATCCTCCCGTCGAACGTGACGGTGAAAGGGGAGATCATCTTTCGCGAGATCAGCCTCACGCGGTTGAATGACGAAGCCTACCGCCAGCTTCGAGGAAAAGACGTTGCCCTAATTTTCCAGGACCCGATGACGCGCCTCAACCCTCTCATGACAATTGAAGATCATTTTGTCGAGGAAATTCAAGCCCACGAGCCTGTATCCTCGGACGAAGCTCGTTCCAGAGCAGTTGAAGCCCTTGTCTCTATGAGAATTCATGAATCCCGAATCAAAAACTACCCCCACGAATTTTCAGGGGGAATGCGACAACGAATAATGATTGCACTGGCGCTTGTACTCAAACCCTCACTTCTGATTGCCGATGAGCCTACGACGTCTCTGGATGTCATCGTCGAAGCGCAGATCTTGGAGATTCTTCAAGACCTTAGACGCGTCTACAAGATGTCACTCTTGCTCATCACCCACAATCTAGGCATCGTCGCAGAAACCTGTGACAGAGTCGCCGTCCTCTATGCGGGGAAGCTGGCGGAGTTGGGCCCGGTCAGAGATGTCTTCCACCGGCCAATCCATCCGTATGCCCAAGGTCTTCTTTCTTCAATCATCTCTCTAGACACTAAAGAGCTGCGTTCAATTGATGGAAGCCCTCCTGACCTTGTCGCGCCTCCATCGGGATGTCGGTTTCATCCCAGATGCCCATACGCTCAACAGATCTGCACTGATCAGACTCCTCCTCTCATCGAGTTTCGACCTGGGCACTATGCCGCCTGCCACTTCGGGGAGAAGTTCGTGTGACAGACGCGCCCGAGTCGCATTCCAATTCGAACGTCGACAAGAAACGGCCAGGTCTCTTCCGAAAATTGCTGGATTTTCTTGGCCTCGGCTCCGGTCACGGGCCTCGCAGATCTAGCACAGTATTACTACTCAGCCTCAGTGCATTCGGCTCAGCCGCACTCAACCTCCTTCCAGGGATTTTCGCAATTCCCAGTATTCCTGGAGCGGCAGATGCTCTCAGATTCAATGTGGTGATCGGTGCCACGATCGGATTAGTTGCCCTCGTCTACTGGTTCGTTAACAAACCAGACTACGCCACTAGGTCGCGACCGTTTGGAGTGACATTTCTAGCAGTGGAAACCATTCTGATTGGACTGGTCTCAATTTCCGAGGGAGTGTTCCTTCTGTTCATGCCTGTCGTAGGGATAATCGGGGTGATTATTGCGGGTCTCGGCTTGGGTTTCTTCAAACTTGGGAAGGGACTCTGGGACGGCAAGGAATGGTCTCGGGAGATCATGTTAGTCTTGAGTGCAATAGGTATCATCATCTCATTTGTACTGGAATTTGCCGGCCTTGGTAATCCGATTCTTGCGATCTACCAGCTCTGGTACCTGAGACGCCCTTATGCTGCGAACTACTTTAGACTGGCATACGCCGTAACGCCCGAGGTCGCTACGGAGGGCGTCTTCCCCGAAGAAAGCCTGGTCAGAGTGGAAGACGTTCATGTTCATTTTCCCGTCAAGGTACCCTTCATTCAACGCCTGATTTCTAGAGAAGAATCTGTTGTGCATGCAGTTGACGGTGTTTCGTTCGAACTCCGTACCGGAGAAATACTTGGACTAGTTGGAGAAAGTGGTTGCGGCAAGACCACCGTGGGCAGAGCTATCGTCAGGCTGGTCAACCCTACATCAGGACGAATAATCTTCGAAGGCCGGAACATTACCCATACCCCGGATTCTGAGCTTCGGCCGATGAGACGAAGAATGCAAATTATCTTCCAAGACCCATCTGCCTCTCTCAATCCCGCTATGACAATTGGACAGGCAATTGGACATCCGCTATGGATTCATGGTCTAGTTACTTCTAAGGAAGAGGCCAGGAAGACGGTCTTGAACATAATGGGCGAAGTTGGCCTTACCCCTGAAACGCAACTCTACGACAAGTACCCTGCGGACTTGAGCGGTGGACAGAAGCAGAGGGCTGTCATTGCCCGAGCGTTGATTCTAGGGCCACGACTACTGGTCGTGGATGAAGGCGTCGCGATGCTTGACATGTCAATCAGAGCCAAAGTCCTTCAACTGATGCTTGACCTGAAACGTGCGTTTGGTCTGACCTACCTATTCATCACCCACGACTTGGCCACTGCGAAGTTGATCTGTGATAGAATCGCTATCATGTATCTCGGGCGTATTGTTGAGATAGGATCTTCAAGCGAGATCTATAGAGACCCGAAGCATCCCTACACTCAAGCTCTTCTCCAAGTCATCCCGGTGCCAGACCCGGACAAGCGTCGGAAGAAAATCTTGCCGAGAGGCGAGGTGCCTGACGCGGTCAACCTTCCTGCGGGTTGTCGATACCACCCAAGATGTACGGCTGTACTATCCTCCTGCGGTTGGGAAGGCCGCGACTTTATCGATCTTCTGGATGAGCACTTGTCGGGTATTACGAGAGCCGTCGAAGACGTCGAAGCTCTCGGGCCAATCGAAGATTGGTGGGCGAAGGGGCTTCTGGCCGGCCGAAATGTAGGGACCCAGGATCCACAGAGACTGGTTGAAAAGGTGCGGGCGGTCCTTGCTAAGGCCACCCCCCCGATGCAGCAGGCAGTCCAGTCGGTTGCCGTCCAAGGCGAATCAGTAATTGTTCAGTTCAGAATACCAGAGCAGCTGAAACAAACCGTCTTTGCAGATAGAACGGTGGAATGCCTCCTCTACCAGTAATCGAGTTCTTCGTTTCCCGTAGGCACTCTGTAGGATGGCGTGTACGAGTTTGTACAGTTGCTCCTAAAACCCTTTTACCGGCGTTTTTTGCCCCATTCACTTGTTCTGCAATTGCAAGTCCGACGGTCCAGCAGTGTCCGCGCATACTATGAGCTGATGAAGCCGAGGATCGTCTACTTGCTAGACTTTACCGCAGTAATGGCCTTTCTAGTTGCTGCTTCAAATATCAATGTCGTTCGTCTCGTTGCGGTTGTCGTCGCTGGGACTCTCGCGTCGGGCGGGGCGGGAGCCCTGAACTGCTACATTGACCGGGATGTAGATCGAACGATGGGACGGACTAGTTGGAGACCCATTCCTCAAGGAGAGATCTCTCCAGTCCGCGCGCTCTTCTTTGGACTTGGACTCATTGGCATCGGCGCGGTCATCTCTGCGTTATTCCTGCCCCTGCTGGCGGGCTTTTTCATCGTCCTGGGCGCAGCGATCTATGTGCTATTCTATACGAAATATCTCAAGCGTCGAACGAGTCTGAACATTGTGCTAGGTGGCTCAGCGGGAAGCTGCGCCCCCTTGGCGGGCTGGGCTGCAGCGACAGGACAACTGACTGCTCCAACTCCATGGCTGATGGCCCTCTTAGTCTTCGTCTGGACCCCCAGCCACTTCTGGGCGCTAGCTATGAGGGCTGTTGGCGACTATTCGAAGGCGGGAATACCCATGCTGCCCGTTGTGGTAGGGGAGAAGAAGACGGCGCTGTATATTGCCCTCAACACCTTCTTACTTGTTCCAGTATCTCTAGCTTTTGTTCTTCCCTCCTTGGGAGGATTTGGAATTATCTATCTAGTGACTGCTGGTCTACTGGGTCTCGGTATGATTCTTGTTGACCTTAGACTCGTCACCAATCCAACCAAAGCTCAGGCTTGGACAGCGTTCAAGTTTTCCAGCCCGTACCTAGCAATCGTGTTTCTCGCTATGGTCCTCGACGTGAAACTTCTTCCGCACTATCTCCCATTCTAGAAATTCGGGCTAGAATCTCGCGGCGAGTTTCAAAAAGTTCTGCAGGATAATGCGTCCATGAGGATGCTCCTCATCTGCTCTCTCGGGATGGAATTGAAGCCCATAGATGGGTCGTGACTTTTGGCCGATAGCCTCTACTTGTGAGGTTGCCGATGCAGCTAGATGGCGGAATCCCTCAGGGACGCTTACTATAGCTTGACGGTGCGACTCGGATACTCTGATCGAACTGGGCAGTCCGTCGAGTATGGGATCGCTTCCAAGCAGTTTGACCTCTTTGAATGCACGAACATTATGGCCGAGGTCCACGACCTGCGACCCGTAGGCGGCGCCTATGAGCTGGTGCCCGAAACAGATTCCAAGAAAAGGCAGGTCCGCTCCTTTGACTAGATCCATCTCAGGCTGGAATACCATTCGAGTGTCGGGTTTGGACAGCATGAAATTGGAGCCGGTAAGAATCACAACGTCAGGATCTTTCAGCAAGACGGTTTCGCGCAGACGACTGGCAGTGTGGTCCAACATCTCAGGCTGTTGACCTGTACATAGTGCTATGTTGTGAAGTGCCTGTTTCGCCTTTTCGGGTTCCTTGTAGTTGTTGACTACCAGAATCTTCAAGCTAAGAGGTCACAGGGCTGCGAGGAGTTTGTCTATTTCCTCCTCGGTATTATAGTAATGGGGAGATACTCGTATAGCTTTGACTCTACTCGCGACAGTGATGTTCAGTGACTTCAGCTTGTTGAACGTGGCTTGTGGATCTAGGTCTTCGAAGACTACTATTCCGCTCCGACGCTCAGACTGAAGTGGTGTCAGTATTTTTCGTCCCCTTTGCTTCAAACCATCGATTAGACGGTCTGTTATCTTGAGGATCCGATGGTATCTCTCCTGCTGATCATGCTTCAGAGCGTACTCAAGAGCAGCTTTAGCGCCCACGATTGAGACTACTCCCCAGCTTCCTCCCTCGAAACGGGTTGCGTCCAACGCCGGTTCTGCATCGTCGATGTTGAAGGGCTTGCCAAACAGATCTTCCTGCTTGGATACTCTTCTGACGACAGAGTCTTCGACGCCGTGCCATCCGATGTAGTTCGGGTCCAGATCATTCAGCCTGTCACTGTGAGTGTAAAGGTAGGCGGCACCGTGGGGTCCCTGCATCCACTTGTACATCCCGCAAGCCAAGGCATCTACTCCATCTTGTTTAGCATTGATCGGGAAGACTCCTAGTCCATGGAACGAGTCTGCAATGACAAACGCGTTGTGCTCATGAGCGATCTTCGCGATCTCTCGGATCTTTTCGCGGCAGCCGTTTGTCCAGGATACGTAGTCAACTGATACGATAGAAGTGTTATCATCGATCGCTTTCTCCCATTCGTCTAAAGGAACGACTCCGTTCTGGTCTCTTCTTAGTAGCCTAACCTCGTTGGCGCGTCCGTGTTTCTTCTGGAGATGCCAGAGGTAGATGTTTGTGGGAAAGTTCAGTTCGCTGATGACGATGTTCCCGTTCGGTTTGTACTTGATACTACTCGCCAATGCGGTGAGAGCTGAGCTGACGTTCGGGAGACTGGCGACTTCTTCGAGGCTTGCTCCTATCATCTTTCCAAAGAGCCTGCGGGATTCGATAATCATGGGTAGCCATTCTTCCCAGTTCTCTCCATAGTCGCGCCAGTCCGTTAGATATTCGTGGATCGCGTTGAGAACACTGATCGAGGGCGGGCCCGTCCCGGCGTTATCGAAGTAGGCTCGTCGAGAGGTTACGGGAATTTCCTTTCTGACAAGATCAATATTCAAGGGGTACAGCGCCTGGTGACGTTCCAAGTTTTCCGTTCGAAGTATAAAGGGAGTGCTAGCCGGAGTGGAAGACGGCAACGCCAGCTTCTGAGATGCAGTTCTTGCACCAGAACTGGTTTTTCTCGGGGCTGTACTCTGCATGGGAGTCGGTGACAACGTTTCCGCAACGGCTGCATCGTAGAATCATGACGCGCCGCATCTTGTGATGCGGAAGATCTTTCTTGTGGATAGAGATGTCAGCATCTCCAAGCTCAATGATTACGTTGCACGTCTCGCAGTAGTAGACCGTGTTTAGTACTGCTTTGTCTCTCTCCTCTACCCATTCTTCAGCCATGAACTAGAATGTGCACTCTCCTTGAAAAATCTGCAAGAACAGCCGGTCATAGTCCGTAAATGCACAGTCATCCACGGCAGGCTGGAGGAGTTAGGGTCAAGGCCAGGAAGCTTCCGACTTTGAAGGAGTAAGTCGTTGCTCAGGTATTGCGTCGAACGGGACTGGACTATTTTGTGACGATGAAGGTGAAGTTTGAGGCTGGCCCAGCGGTCCATCCTGGGGCATTCGGCTGGATTGGTAATTGGGAGTAGAAGATTGTTGCCTCGGCCTGGTACCTTGCTCTGATCGGTGGAGGGGTCCAACTAGTCTGAATGATAGTCTCTTCGCCAACGCTCAGTCTGGTAACCTGAGAAGTAACGAAGTATGCGGTGTTGTTGCCTCCCACCATTTTGAACTGGACGTATACGTATGCGGGGACTCCTGTTATGTTAAGATCGGCTAGCAGGGTTTGTTCTGACGACTTTCGTAGACCGATGTGGTGTGAGCCTGCGGATGCAACGAACTTTTGGAAGGATGGTGTCCCAATAGGGACCTGTATCGTGAAGGTTGTGCTGGCAAATATTCCTGCAGAGTTCATGGCTTGGATGGTGATGTTGTGGGATCCGCCTGATGGATTTGTGATGTTGAAGGCAAAGTCTCGGATGGTCCTGCTGATGTTGCTTGGCGCGAGCAGCGCGTCTGTCAGTGTTCCTTGGTCGATACTGTATTGGACCGCGGAAATTCTACCGATTGATATGTCTCTTCCTCCGGGACGAAGGGTGGGATACGAAGTGGCCATGGCTTCTCCCATGACGGTCGTGACGGGGCTTGTTATGACGGTAGGTGGTGAGTTGACAACGATGGCTGGTCTTGTCTCCAGAATGTCAGGGATCCCATCTCCGTTGCAGTCTACGTGGCCTACTTGCGCTTCAGTGCTAGTGCTCACGGCGAGCGTGTTTCGGTTCATGAGGCCTAATGACCCGTCCGCGTCAGGTGTCCAGAGGTAGCCCGAGTACTCCGGCGCGGTGTCGTATTCGTCTGTTGCTCCGAAAATGTGCCCGGTCTCATGAGACGGGACCGCAACGTAGTACTGGTTGCTGTTAAACGCCCAAGATGAGAGGCGAGCCATGGTGAGCCACGGACCGCCTATGAGGGCGTGGGCATACTGGTAGTCGGTAAACCGTCCCTGTATGTATTGTGGGTCGTTGTCTACAACGAATATTGTGTACGCCCAGTCTGTGTTGTTAGCTTTCCTGATCGCATTGTCGTAGGCTCGAGTCGCAGTGAACGCGTCGCCAGGATATCCGAGGCTATTCATTACCTGAGTTATCCAGATCGTATCCTGACTCAACGGAAGCTTGGTCGGCTCGTAGGAAGTAGGAACTCGGATATGAGTGTCAAAGTCGAAGGTCAGGTTGGCACCCGGGTCTTGGCTGGCCCAAAAGTTCATCGCCGCCCTTATTCCACTGATGCTCTGATTGACCTGTGCGTCCGTCCAGTTGTAAAGTGGGCCGTTTGGCAGAATTATTCCGACAGCGATCTTTCCGATCATGAAACTGCTTGTGTCATAGAACCCTGGCGAGGAGTCTATTGTGAAGTTAGACTGCGAGACTAGGGGCGGCCTATTGTTGAAACAGCCACCCATGTCCCTGTGGTCTATCTGAACACCCTGTAGAGCGAGTACGGAGTTAGTTACCCGTAAGTTGCTCAGGCTCGTGATCAGTACGGTGAAGAACGTGTTGAGGAGTATTCCATTTCCCTGAGCCGTGATGCCGCCTTCGACAACTACATGCAATACTCCAGGGGTGAACGTGTAGTTGAAGACTGACTGGTAGATTGTGTGTTGATAGAAGACTGTTCCTTTCAGGGTCGTGTTTACCAGCTGGATTACGGTAGGGTTGAATCCGAGGTCGAACGAGTAGAAATCATACTGCGGAGCATTTGTAATGTTCAC
>Ga0137418_10000451_pt1 | contig 36455 bp, 27 predicted proteins | sample CZODoug3_1_2_16f_FD_122242 | JGI IMG/M metagenome (GOLD analysis project Ga0137418, IMG submission 122242) | Vadose zone soil fungal communities from Angelo Coast Range Reserve, California, USA - CZODoug3_1_2_16fungal (Hybrid Assembly) | ecosystem: Environmental > Terrestrial > Soil > Vadose... | reverse complement strand
AGGGCCCTTCGTTGTTGATGGACCTGCGCCGCCTCGAGGTCTTCGCCAAGGTCGCCGAGCTCGGCAGCTTCTCGCGCGCCGCCGAGGCGCTCTACCTCACGCAGCCCACCGTCTCCGAGCACGTGCGCGCGCTCGAGGATGAGCTGGGCGTGCAGCTGCTCGACCGGCTCGGGCGCGGCGCCACCCCGACGCGCGCGGGCCAGCTGCTGCTCGGCTACGCGCGGCGCATCCTCGGCCTCGCGCGCGAGGCGCAGCAGGCGCTCGATCAGTTCCAGGGCCGGATGAGCGGCGAGCTCGTGATCGGCGGGAGCACGATCCCCGGCGAGTACGTGCTGCCCGCGCTCATCGGGACGTTCAAGACGAAGTACCCCGACATCTCCGTTTCGTTGCTGATCGGTGACTCGCGGCAGGTCGGCGCGTGGGTGGAGGAGGGACGCGCCGAGCTCGCGGTGGTCGGCGCGCGGCCCGCGTCGCGCGCGCTCGAGTCACGCGAGCTGATGCCCGACGAGCTGGTGATCGTGGTGCCCGGCGGCCATCCCTGGGCGGCGCGCAGGACCGTGTCGCTCGACGAGCTGCGACGGGAGCCGATGGTGATGCGCGAGCGTGGCTCCGGGTCGCGCGAAGCGGTGGAACACGTGCTGGAGAAGGCCGGCGTTACGCTGGCGTCGTTTCGCATCGTGGGCGAGATGGGCTCGACGCAGGCGGTGAAACAGGCCGTGCGCGCGGGCGTCGGCGTCGCGCTGATCTCGCGGCGCGCGGTGGACGACGAGTGCCGTGCCGGCCTCGTCGCCTGCGTGAAGGTGAAGGACCTCGAGGTCGCGCGCAGCTTCTACCTCGTCACGCACCGGGACCGCACGCGCTCGCCGCTCGCCCAGGCGTTCCTGGACTTTCTGGAATCCCAGCCCCTCGATCGCCCGTCCAAATCGACATGAGCCGGCCGGCGCCCTCGGGCAAGGAGATCCGCCTCACCGCCTACGCCTCCTGCGCCGGCTGAGCGTCGAAGATGGCTCCTGGAGATCTCCAGGAGGTGCTGAGCGTGCTGCGCCGGCCGGTCCTCTCGGAGGAGACGGCGCGCAATCTCATGGTCGGACTCGACGCGGCCGACGACGCGGCGGTCTATCGCATCAGCGACGACCTGGCGCTCGTCGAGACCGTGGACTTCTTCCCGCCCGTGGTGGACGACGCGTGGACCTGGGGCGCCGTCGCCGCGGCCAACGCGATGTCGGACGTCTATGCGATGGGCGGGGAGGTGATGTTCGCGCTCGCCGTCGCGGGCTTCCCGCGGGAGATGGACAAGGCCATCGTGGCCGAGGTCTTCCGCGGCGGCGCCGAGAAGGTCGCCGAGGCGGGCGGGGTCATCGCCGGGGGCCACACCGTCGTCGACAACGAGCCCAAGTATGGCCTCTGCGTCACGGGCCGCGTCCACCCCGACCGTGTGCTGATCAAGGGCGGCCTTCGGCCCGGCGACCGGCTCTTCCTGTCCAAGGCGCTCGGCACCGGCGTGATCACCACCGCCGCCAAGGACGGCGCCGCGCCGGACGCCGCGCTCGCCGCCGCCATCGCGAGCATGCTGCGCCTCAACCGCGTGGCCGCGCGCGTCGCGCGCGACGCCGGCGCCACCGGCGCGACCGACATCACCGGCTTCGGCTTTCTCGGCCACGCCGGGGAGATGGTCTCCGCGTCGGGCGCGGGGATCGCCGTCGATACCGCGCGCCTGCCGTTCCTGCCGCACGCGCGCGCGCTCGCCGACGCGGGCCACTTCAGCGGCGGCATGAAGCGCAACCGCCGTTACCTGGAAGGGTTGTTCGGCGCGCGCCTGGAGATCGCGGCCGACGTCCCCGCTGTCATCGTCTCGCTGCTCATGGAGGCGGAGACGTCCGGGGGACTGTTGTTCTCGGTGCGTCCGGATCGGGCCGGTGGCGTGCGCGAGGCATTTCGCGCGGCGGGCGACGAGGTCGCGGAGATCGGCGAGGTGCTGACGGCACCGGTGCTACGGCTACGTTAGGAGCGGGTTTCTCTCGGGTCGCGGGCAGATTTCACGAAGGCGATGAGACGTTTCTTCAATTCGACGGGCATCGGAGCATCGGGCAGGCGGCGCGTCACCGAGATCGTCTCGCGATACGTATTGATGAACGCCACGCACGGTTGACATCCGTCGATATGCCACTCCAGCAGCTCGCGGAGATGATTGGGGAGGGATCCGTCGAAGTAGTCGCCAAGCAACTCGGCGATCTGCCGGCACTCGAGTTCGGAGGCGCTTCCGGAACCACACTCACCCATCTACCACCATTATAAAGAGATGCTTCAGCCTTATAAAGAGATGCTTCGAGCTTGTAAAGAGATACTACGGGCAACGCCCGGGACTCGCAACCCTCTGACGCGTGGCGCCACGGCCGCCGGGCCGGCACAGATCGACCGCGCAGGGTATGCTGCGCGCGTGCCCCCGGTGGCCGTCCTGACGCCGTTCGGGTTTCCCTCCGTCCGTGGTAACGCCATCACCGCCGAGCGCGTCGTCGCCGGCCTTCGCGAGCGCGGCCTCAGGGTCTCGGCGTGGGATCTCTCGGCGACCCCCGAAGCCGACGTTGCCGCCGCCGTCGAGGCCTCGCGTCCGGTGCTGGTCCACGCCTTCCACGCGTACCGCTCGGGGCCGCTGGCGCTGCGTCTGGCCCGGCGGCTCGAGGTTCCGCTGGTCGTCACCCTGACGGGAACCGACGCCAACCATGAGCTGCTGGATCCGCTGCACGCCCCCGTGGTGCGCCGCGTGCTCGAGGGCGCCGCCGCGGTGACCGCCTTCGACGCGTCGATCGGCGAGCACGTGGCGGCCGTGCTGCCGGACCTGCGCGCACGACTCGTCACGGTGCCGCAGGCGGTGCACTTTGCCGCGGCGGAGCCGTTCGACCTCGAGGCGCGCTGGCGGCTGCCCGCCGACCGCCTGCTGTTCGTCCTGCCCGCGGGTATCCGTCCGGTGAAGGCGCCGCGGCGACCGCTGGGCCCGTTCGACCGCGTCGTCGCCGCCGAGCCGCGCGTGCGGCTCCTCTACGTCGGCCCCGTGCTCGAAGCCGCCGAGGGCGAGGCGCTCGCGCGGGCGCTCGGGGGCCGGCCGTGGGCGCGGCACCTCGGTCCGATCCCGCATGGCTCGATACCCTCGCTCCTCGAGCGCGCCGACGTCGTGCTGAACTGCTCGATCTCCGAGGGCGGCATGGCGAACTCCGTCCTCGAGGCCATGGCGCTTGGCCGCCCGGTGCTCGCCGCGGACATCCCGGGCAACCGCGCGCTCGTCGAGCCCGAGGTCACCGGCCTCCTGTTCGGCACCGACGCCGAGCTGGAGGCCGGCGCGCTGCGTCTGGCGCGCGACGCGTCGCTGCGCGCGCGGCTCGGCGCGGCCGGCCGGGCGCGGGTGAGCGACCGCTACCCGCCCGAGCGCGAGATCGAGGGCTACCTGCAGGTCTATCGCCGATTGATTCCAGTACGTGCTTGAGACGGACGCGAACCTCGTGCATGCTCGCGACAAGGGGGCAGTCACCGTCGATCCAACTCGCCGTCCCGATGCCGCCACGATGGGCAGTCGTGAGTACGCCCGCACGTGGATGGGCAACGCGCGCCATGCGGCCGCGCCGCCCGGTGCTCAGATGATCGCACTGACATGCGCTTACGGCCGCGGCGTGCGTGGCGATATTTGGCGTGGCCCTTGCACTGGCGAGACGCGGAGCTCGCGCGCTGCTGGTCGGGTCCACCGCCGGTCCTTATGCCGGTCCTTATAGTGAACCGGGGACCTACCGGGTCGGGTGACGTTCTCCAGAGAGACGTCATCCAAAGAGAGGAGACTCGATGACCGACGACGGCCGCGTCCGGGAGTTCGTCACGGCGTTCGAGACCTTGCGCGCGGAGGTCGAGAAGGTCATCGTCGGCCACCGCGAGATCATCAACCACGTCCTCATCGGGATGTTCGCGGGCGGTCACGTGCTGCTCGAGGGCGTGCCGGGCCTCGGCAAGACGCTGCTGGTCAAGACGCTGTCGGAGAGCCTCGAGCTGTCCTTCGCGCGGGTCCAGTTCACGCCCGACCTGATGCCCGCCGACATCATCGGCACGAACATCATCGTCGAGGACGCGGGCGGCCGGAAGCACTTCCAGTTCCAGCAGGGCCCGCTCTTCGCCCACATCGTGCTGGCCGACGAGATCAACCGCGCGACGCCCAAGACCCAGTCGGCGTTGCTGGAGGGCATGCAGGAGGCGTCGGTGACCGTGGGCGGCGTCTCGCGACCGCTGCCCGCGCCGTTCTTCGTGCTCGCCACCCAGAACCCGATCGAGATGGAAGGCACGTATCCGCTGCCGGAGGCGCAACTCGACCGGTTCCTCCTGAAGCTGCGCGTGCGCTACCCGGCCATCGAGGAGCTGAACGCGATCATCGACCGCACCACGCAGTCGCGGCAGGTCGTCGTCGACCGCGTGATGAGCGGCGCCAAGGTGCTCGCCTATCGCGAGCTGATCCGCGAGGTACCGGTGGCCGCGCACGTGCGGGACTTCGCCTCCGGCATCGTGATGGCCACGCACCCGCAGTGGGCGGACGCTCCTGACGTGACGCGGCGGTTCGTGCGGTACGGAGCGAGCCCGCGCGGCGCGCAGGCCCTGATCCTGGGCGCCAAGGTGCGCGCACTCGCCGAGGGCCGCTACAACGTCAGCCTGGACGATCTCAAGGCGCTGGCCGCGCCCGCGCTGCGGCACCGCGTGATCCTCAACTTCGAGGGGGAGGCCGAGGGCATCGACGTCGACACCCTCGTCAGCCAGATCATCGAGAACGTCGAGACGATCACGGCGCAGTCCCGGGAGCCCTTCGTCCGATGACCCCGGACGCCGCGCTCGACCGGCTCGTCCGGCGCGTCGGCGCGCAGGTGCGCCGGCGGCGCGTGGAGCACCACGCTCTGCGTGGCTTCTTCTGGGCGTCGCTGCCCGCGGTGGCGCTGCTGGCGCTCAAGGGCCCGCTCGGCCCTCGCGCGGTGCCGGCGGCCGCCGCGCTCCTGGTGGCGGGCGTGCTGCTCGGCGCCGCCTGGGGCGCCCTCAAGCAGACGAGCCGCGCTGACGCGGCACGTCTCGCAGATCGTGCGTTCGGCCTCGAGGACCGCGTGGCCACCGCGCTGGAGTGGGCCGAGCGCCCCGATCGCACGCCGCTCGTCGACGCGCTGGTCGCCGACGCCACCGCGCGCGTCGAGCGGCTCGAGCCGCGCCACATCGTGCGCCGTATCCTGCCGCGCGAGACACGCTTCCTGCCGGTGCCGCTCGCGGTCGCGCTCGTACTGACGCTGGCGCCCGCGCTGCCGCTGCCGTCGCCGCGGCTGCCGGACTTCATGGGGAGCAGCCAGGAGGAGGACAAGGACACGCGCACGGGCTCCGGGCTGCTCGAAGAGCGCAGCAAGCCCGAGGCGCGCGAGCGCCTGCGGTCGCCGGCCTTCGAGGAGCGTGAGTTCCAGGCGCGCAGCGGGGCGTCGACGGCGAGCACGGCCGGCGATCTCTCGGCCGTCTTCAAGGACACCTCGCTCAGCTCGCAGCGTCCCGACTTCAACAGCTTCCTCAAGCGTGGTGACGAGCGCCTGAAGCTGCTCGAGCAGGTCGACCGGTTGCCCGATCTCGCCTCCGACTTCACGGCGAGCCAGTACAAGATGGTCTTCCGCAAGTCCAAGGCGCTGTCGGGCGGCCTGCGGCCCGACCAGATCTCGCCGCAAAAGCTCAAGGAGCTGCTCGAGGAGATGGAGCGGCTCGGCCGCAAGGGCGGCAACTGGAGCGGCGACGTCGGCGAGGGCATGGAGGCGCTGGAGGGCGGCCAGACCGACAAGGCCATGGAAGCCATGCAGAAAGCGCTCGACAAGATGCGCGCGCAGGAAGAGGCGCAGCGCTCGGGCAAGGGCCTGCGCGGGGGCCGGGACAGCGAGCGCGGCGGCGGCAGCCGCGATCGACGCGGCGGCGAGGGCGGTGGCGAGGGCGAGGATTTCGGCGAGGGCGAGGGCCTGCTGCCGGGCAAGGGCAAGAGCGGCTCGCCGAAGGGCGAGGCCAGCCGGCGCCTTTCGGCGACGCCGTACGACGTCGGCGTCGAGGGCGAGTCGCGCCGCGGACGGAAGGACGGCTACGACACGAACATGACCGGCCGTGGCGGACCGATGGCCTCGCGCCTCCACTATCTCGGCGTCATCGGGCAGTACCGAAAGCTCATGGAGGACGCCATCACCCGGGAAGCGGTCCCGCGCGACTACCACTCGCAGATCAAGGACTACTTCCAGGCGCTGGATGAAAGATAGGACCGTGGCCGCCGACACGCGCCACGCCTTCTTTTCGCCCGAGTTCCTGGCGCAGCTCGAGCGGCTCTCGCTGGTCTCGCGCCGTGCCTTCCGCGGCAGCGTGAAGGGCGAGCGGCGCAGCCCGCGCCGGGGTCACTCCGTCGAGTTCGCGGACTACCGTGCCTACGGGCACGGCGACGACCTGCGCTACGTCGACTGGAACATCTACGGCCGCCTCGACCGCCTGCACGTCAAGCTCTTCGTCGACGAAGAAGACCTCTGCCTGCACCTCCTCGTCGACGGCTCCGCGTCGATGGACTTCGGAACGCCGCGCAAGCTCGAGTACGCGGTGCGCGTGGCGGGGGCGCTCGGCTTCGTCGGGCTCGTGAGCCACGAGCGCGTGGGTGTCGGCATCCTGCGCGAGCGCGCGGTGGAGGGCTGGCCGCCCGCGCGCGGGCGCAACCAGGTGGTCGCGCTGCTCGACTTCCTCTCGGACGTCGACGCGGGCGGGCCGACCCGGCTCAACGAGGCCCTCGGCGAATACGCGCTGCGCGCGCGCGAGCCCGGCCTCGCCGTGGTGGTCTCCGACTTGCTCGACCCTCAGGGGTTCGAGACCGGCGTGCGCACGTTGCTCGAGCGCCGCTTCGACGTGCACGTCATCCACGTCCTCGACCCGGGCGAGCTCAACCCGGAGCTCGGCGGCGACCTCCGGCTGCACGACGCGGAGACGGGCGAGACGCGCGACGTCACCGTGGACGCCGAGGCGCTGCGTGGCTACCGTGAGCGGCTCGCGCGCTTCCTGGAGCGCGTCGAGGCCTTCTGCCGCAGCCACGAGGTCGGCTACCACCGCGTGAGCACGGAGACGCCGGTCGAGGAGTTCGTGGTCGCGCAGCTGCGCGGGCGGGTCGTCGCGTGAGCTTCCTCACCCCGCTCGCCTTTGCCGTCCTCGGCGTGGCGGCGCCGCTCGTCCTCCTCTACTTCCTCAAGGTGCGGCGGCGCGAGCGCCGGGTCTCGAGCCTCATGCTCTGGGGCGCCGAGCTGCGCGACCGCGAGGCCTCGGCGTTCTTCCAGCGTCTGCAGCGCGACCCGCTGCTGATCCTGCAGCTGCTGGCCCTTCTGGCGCTGGCCCTCGCGCTGGCGCGGCCGGTGGTGACGGTCACCGGCGAGGGCGCGCGCAAGGTCGTGGTCGTCCTCGACACCTCGGCGTCGATGAAGGCGCGCGACGTCTCGCCGTCGCGGTTCGACGCGGCGCGGTCCGAGGCCGCCTCGCTCGTGCGGCGGCTCGGCGAGGGTGCCGAGATCATGGTCATCGAGGCGGGTGTGCAGCCGCACGTCACCGCCGCCCTCGGGCGCGACCGTGACCGCGCGCTCTCGGCCATTCGTACCGCGCGCCCGCGCGACCTGCCGCAGCGGCTGCCGGAGGCGCTGCGGACGGCGCGCGCGCTCGTCGGCACCGACCCGCGCGCCGAGATCCACGTGTTCACCGACGGCGCGTTCGTGATGGGCCAGACGGCGGAGATGACGGATCCCCGCATCCGCTGGGTGGGCGTCGGCCGGCGCGGCTACAACGTGGGCATCGTCAGCCTGGCGATCCGCAAGACGTACTACGGCGGCTTTGGCTACCAGGCCTTCGTCTCGCTGGTGAATCACTCGCCGGTGGCGCAGACCTTCGACTTCGCGCTGACCATCGACGACCAGACGATCGCCGAGAAGTCGCTCACCCTCGAGCCCAACGTGCGCCGCTCGATCGTCCTGCCGTTCACCCACCAGGGCGGCGGCACGGTCACCGCCAAGATCGGCGTGAGCGACGACCTCGCCACCGACAACGTCGCCTACGCCGTGATCCCGCCCCCCAAGAAGATCGCGGTCACGCTGGTGAGCCCCGGCAACCTCTTCCTCGAGAAGGTCCTGCGCACCGATCCCACCGTCGCCCTCGAGGTGAAGACGCCCGAGCAGTACCAGGGCGGCATGGGCGACGCCGACGTGGTGGTGCTCGACTCGTCCACGCCGCCCAAGGTCGGCCCGGGCCGCTACGTCTTCGTCAACACGGTGCCACCCGACGTGCCGCTCGAGGTGCTCGGCCGCATCGAGGCGCCGACGGTCATGGACTGGGACCGCGCGCACCCCGTCATGCGCCACGTCGAGTTCGCGAAGGTGGCCATCCAGGACGCGATGCGCGTGCGGCCGCTGGCCGCCGGGCGCGCGCTCGTGGAGGCGGTCGGCGGACCGCTGCTCTACGCGCTGGAGGAGCCGGACCGCAAGGCGATCTTCATCGGCTTCGACCTCTTCAAGACGGACTTCCCGCTGCGCGTGGCCTTCCCCTTGATCCTGTCCAACACGCTGCGCTGGCTGCACCCGGCCGCGCTGGACCAGTCGAGCCTGCAGCTGGCCGCGGGGCAGCCGATCCTGCTGCCGGTGGCGCACGGCATCTCCTCGGCCACCGTCAACACGCCGAGCGGGCGCGCGGTGAAGGCGCTCGTCACCCGGGGCGTCGTGTCGTTCACCGACACCGACGAGGTCGGGATCTACACGCTGTCGACCGCGCGTGGCGACATGAAGCTGGCGGTGAACCTCGGCGACGGTGACGAGTCCGACATCACGCCGCATGCGCTGCCCGCGCCGCCGCCGGTGGTGGGCGCGGCGTCGCCGCCGGTACCGATCCAGCGCGAGCTGTGGCCGCTCTTCGTGCTGGTGGCCGTCGTCCTGCTGGCACTCGAGGGCGTCTTCTACTGGCGCCGGCAGACGGGGGGGCGGCTGCGGGTGCCGTCGGTGACGGGGGACCAGTGGGCGCTCGCCCTGCGCGGCGCGCTCGTCGTCGTGCTGCTCGTCACGCTGCTGCGGCCGACCCTGCCGCGCTGGGTGGATCGCCTCAACGTCGTCTTCCTGCTCGACCACTCCGACAGCGTGAGCCTCGTCGCGCGCGAGCGGGCCTACCGGTTCGTCTCCGAGGCCGTGCGCCATCTCAAGAGCGGCGACCGCCACGAGGTGATCGTGTTCGGCGAGGAGGCGGTGGTCGACCAGCCGCTGTCCAACCGTCCGAGCGTGGAGCGGCCGAAGGCGGCGGTGAGCGGGCGCGGCACCAACATCTTCCAAGCGATTCAACTCGCCCTTGCCACGGTCACGCCGGGCCACGCCAACCGCATCGTGATGCTGACGGATGGCCGCCAGAACGCCGGCAACGCGCTGGCCGGCGCCCAGGCGGCGAAGGACGCGCGCGCGGACATCTTCTACGTGCCGGCGCCGCTGACCTTCGCGCAGGAGGTCGTGGCCGAGGCGATGCTGCTGCCGCAGGAGGTGAAGTACGGCGAGCCGTTCCAGGCCAAGGTCGTGGCGTGGAGTCACAAGGAGACGCAGGCGCGGCTCTCGCTCTTCCGCAACGGCGAGTTCCTCGGCTCGCAGATCGTCCGTCTCACCGCGGGCAAGAACGTGTTCGCGTACCGGCAGGCGCTGGACCAGAGCGGCATCCATGTCTACCAGGCCGCCCTCGACGTGGAGGGCGACACCATCGAGGACAACAACCGCGCGGTCGGCACCGTGGTGGTGCGCGGGCGCCCTCAAGTATTGATCGCCGACCGCGACCGCTCGCACGCGCAGTCGCTGGCCGGCGCGCTGCGCTCGCAGAACATCGAGGTCACCGTCGTCGACCCCGCCGGGATTCCCAAGGACGTCGCGGGACTTCAAAAATACGACGGCGTCGTCCTGTCGAACGTCTCGTCGCTGAAGCTGAGCCGGCCGCAGATGGCGCAGATCCGCGACTACGTCCGCGACCACGGCGGCGGCCTCATGATGATCGGCGGCGAGGAGTCGTTCGGTCTCGGCGGCTACTACCGCACGCCGATCGAGGAAGCGCTGCCCGTCACGATGGAGGTCAAGCAGAAGGTCGAGATCCCGAGCCTGGCCGTCGTCCTGTCGATCGATCGCTCGGGCTCGATGGCCATGTCCACCGACGAGAAGGTGACGAAGCTCGACCTCGCCAAGGAGGCCGCGCACCTCGTGGTGGATCTGCTCGACGAGCGCAACGAGGTCGGCGTGATGTCGTGGGACACGGAGTTCATCTGGGACTCGCCGATGCGCGGCGCGCGCGACAAGGGCGCCATCCATCACGCCATCGCCACCATCAAGGCGGGCGGCGGCACCGACGGCTACCCGGCGCTCAAGGAGTCCTACCAGATCCTCTTCGACCGCCCGGCCCTGCTCAAGCACGTCATCTTCCTGTCCGACGGTCAGATGACCCGCGGCGACTTCGCGGGCCTGCTGCGACGCATGGCCAAGGACAAGATCACGGTCTCGACCGTCGCCATCGGCAAGGACGCCGACGTCCAGCTCATGGTCGACATCGCCAAGTGGGGCAAGGGGCGCTTCTACTACACCGAGGACTCGCAGACGATTCCGCGCATCTTCACGCTGGAGACGCAGCTGGCCTCCAAGGCCTCGCTGGTGGAGCAGCCCTTCAAGCCCCAGCTCACCGCGCCCAATCACGAGGCCATGCAGGACATCAACTGGAAGACGGTGCCGCCGCTCGGCGGTTACGTGGCCACCACCGTGAAGCAGAACGCCGAGCTGGTGCTCATGAGCCACCAGGAGGACCCCGTCCTCGCCACCTGGCGCTACGGGCTGGGGCGCGCGGCGGCATTCACCTCCGACGCCAAGGCCAAGTGGGGCGTGCTCTGGCTGCGCTGGGGCGAGTTCAACAAGTTCTGGGCCCAGCTCACGCGCTGGACGCTGCGCAGCGGCTCGCGCTCGGACACGACGGCGATCGTGCAGCGCATCGACCAGACCGGCGAGGTCGTCGTGGACGCGGTGGACGGCAAGGGGGACTTCATCAACTTCCTCGACTCCCAGATCGGGGTGGTCGCGCCCAGCCGGGAGCGCAGCGTCGTCGACCTCGAGCAGATCGGTCCCGGCCGCTACCGCGGCCGCTTCCCGGCCCCGCAGGAGGGCGTGTACCTGGTCGGCATGGCGCAGCGGAAGGCGGAGCGCGTAGTTGGCTCGCAGCTGGCCGGCCTGGTGGTACCGTATGCTCAGGAGCTCCGCGATCTCGGTGTCGACGAGACGCTGTTGAGGGAGCTGGCCGAGCTGACGGGCGGCTCGTCGCTGCAGGAGCCCGCGGACTCGTTCTTGAAGGCGCGGCGGCGCTCGCGGATCGCCGTCGAGATCTGGCCCTGGCTGGTCGGGTTCGTGGCGCTCATGCTGGTGCCCGACATCGCGCTGCGGCGCGTGGGGCCGGGAGGACTGGCGCGGCTTTCGGGTTGGCTGAGCCGGAGGATGCGCCGGGCCCCGCCGGCGTCGGACCGAGGAGAGGAGGGCACGTGATGGCTCGACGCTGGATGGTGGTTGTGATCCTGGCGTTTTGCGGGCTCGTCGCGGTGGTTCCCACCCAGGCCGCGGTGAAGCCGCGGACGATCCTCGTCGTGCCGTTCGAGACGAGCGGCCTGTCCAGCGACGAGCAGTGGATCGGCGAGGGCGCCGCCCAGGCCGTGGCGCTGGGCCTCGTGCAGTCGCCGGCTTTCGTCCAGCTCGACCGGGCGCGCCTGCGCGCCTTCGGCCAGCCGGAGGCCTGGGGCGAGGCCACCGTGCTGCAGGCCGCGCGAAGCCTGCGCGTCGACGCCGCGCTCTACGGCCGCGTCGCCCGCGCCAACAACGAGCTCGTGCTCCAGCCGAAGGTCCTCGAGCTCCGCAGCGGAGCCGGCGAGCCCGTGTCCATGGAGCCGGTGAGCGTGCCCGAGGGCGAGCTGATCGTTCGCCTCGCCGCGCTGCCGACCGCCTATGCCCGGACGCTGAAGGTGCCGCTCACCGAGGCCGAGGCGCGCCGCATGGAGAAGGCCGCGGCGCCGACCAAGTCGGTGCGCGCCCTCGAGCTGTTCGCGCGCGCGCAGATGGCCGCCGCGCGCGGCGGGCAGGAGGCCAACGAGAGCGCGGTGGACCTCCTCTCGCGTGCGATCGAGATCGACGCCAACTTCGTCGTCGCCCAGTACACGCTCGGCGCCGTGCACCAGGTGCTCGGCAACCGCTGGAAGGCCGCCGCACAGTTCCGCGCCGCCACCCAGCTCGATGCCACGTACCCGGAGCCGTACAAGGCGCTCGGAGATCTGTTCCTGGCGGCGCCGCGTCGCCTCTTCGACCAGGCCGTCGAGGCGTACAACAAGGCGATCGAGCTGCGCCCGTTCTATGCCGACGCCCACGTCGGGCTCGGCGACGCGCGGGCGGCGAAGGGCGAGATCGACGGCGCCATCAGCGCCTACCAGAAGGCGCTGACCTACAACGCGATCAACCCCAAGGTCCACATGAGCCTCGGCAAGATCTACTACGCCGAGAAGGGGCTCTATTACGAGTCGGTGCAGGCCTACCGGCGCGCGATCGATCTCGATCCCCAGTCCGTCGAGGCCCGCATGGGCCTCGGCGAGGTCTACGAGGACAAGGGCCTCTACAAGGAGGCGGTCGAGGAGTACCGCAAGGTGATCGAGCTCGACGACAAGAACACCGGCGCCCTCTACAACCTGGCGCTCGTCTACGAGAAGACGGATCCCAAAGAGGCCATCGTGCAGTGGGAGAAGTACATCGCGCTGGCCTCGCAGCTCCCGTCCGAGAAGGACTGGGTGGACGTGGCCCGTCAGCACCTGCGCAAGCTCAAGGGCCAGATCAAGGAGTGACCGCGAGTCGGTGGACGAGCTGAGGAAAGATCCGACACGTGGGCAGTGGGTGCTCATGCGACCCAAAGGCGCGTGGGTACCCGACTCGCCTTGCCGTTACTGTCCCGGCGCGGAGCACCTGACCGGGAGCGAGATCGCTGCCTACCGCAAGGATGGCTCGCTCGCCAACGGCCCCGGCTGGACGGTGCGCGTGGTTCCCGAGGCCGACGCCTACTTCCGGATCGAGTGGGAGCTGGTGCGCGAGGGCGTCGGGATGTTCGACATGATCACGCCGCGCGGCGCCAGCGAGCTCATCGTCGAGTCGCCGAACCACGACGCCACGCTGGCCACCATGGACCCCGAGCAGATCGAGGGCGTGCTGTGGATGTACCGCGACCGCCTCCTCGACCTCAAGCGGGACGGTCAGATCCGCGACATCCTCATCAACCGGCACCACAAGAAGCCCGGCGTGCTGCCGCACCACCCGTACTCGCGGGTGACCGCCATCCCGATCGTGTTCGACGAGACCCGGCGCGAGCTGTACCAGGCGCGCGAGTACTACCAGTACAAGCGCCGCTGCCTCTACTGCGACATGATCCGCCAGGAGATCGCCGCCGAGGAGCGTGTGGCGAAGCTGACGCCGGCCTTCGCCGCGCTCGTGCCCTACGCCTCGCGCACGCCGCTCGAGACCTGGATCCTGCCGCGCCAGCACGGCTGCTCCTTCGAGGACGCGCTCACGGCCGAGACCGGCCGCGACCTTGCGCGTCTGATCTCGAGCTACTTCCGCGCGCTGGCGCGCGATTTCGGCGACCCCGGCTACGAGCTGGTGCTGCACACGGCGCCCAATCTCCGCTCGCGCATCCTCCAGGGCGACTGGGCCACGATCCGCGACGATTACCACTGGCACATCGAGATCGTCGTCCATCCGGAGCGCGGCAACACGGTCGGCGGCATCTTCATCAACGAGACGCCACCCGAGCAGGTGGCCGCGGACCTGCGCCGAGCCCTCGCCACCCCTTAGGAACCCGTCGGGGTATCGAGGGGTGCCACGGCTTCGCCGGGGCGCTCCGAACGTTGGGGGGGTTGGGGGGCCATCTCGGGGCCCCCCATGTTCCTAACGAGGCTCCGCCTCAGACCGACGAGGCATGCAACTCAACCTACGCGACCGCGAAGAGCCATTGACAACGCGCCCGACTCGCCATGAAATCTCATTCGCGCCTTGGCTCTGGCGCGGCTGGACTCACTCCACGACGGCACAAATCCTTCATCGTCCTCCCGCCGAGGGAGACGGGCTCTACAGCCAACCGCCGTCCCGACGAGTCCACGCAGTCAGCGTCAGGAACCGCCCCATATGGCAGTGCCTGCCTACCGCCTCGGGGGAAAGGGGGCGGTCTGTTTTCGTCTAGAAAACTTGACTCATTTGTGAACGAAACCGCCCGTCAAGGACTCTAGGCCGCGCGCCGGGCGCTCGTCTTGGCCTGGCGCGAAAGCGCCGTCCGCGAGGCCGCGCGCCGCGGCTCGCGCTTCAACGCGCGCTCCGTGGCTCGCGCGCGACGCGCGGAGGTCGTGCGCTTGCCGTGCTGACTGGCGCGGTACGCCGAGATGGCGCTGCGGCGCGTTCGCGCCGACGTGCTCCCCTTCTTCGGCGGCGGCAGCTTGACGCCGGCCCGGCGCGCCTTGGAGAGGCCGATGGCGATGGCCTGCTTGGCCGAGCGCGCGCCGTGCTTGCCCTCACGCACGTGGTGGATCTCCTCGCGCACGAACTCGCCGGCCTGCGTGGTGGGACTCTTGCCCTCGCGGCGGGCGCGTCGGACCCGTTCGAGCGTTCGCTTCTCCCGCATGGTCCACCTCCTGCCGCGGTGGCGTGCGAGCGCTGTGCCAGCGACTACGCTTTCTTGCTCGCCTCCTTGTCGGCGTAGGAGACGGCGAGGCCGGCGCCGGCGTCGGACTGGATGCCATACGGAGGGATCGGGTAGCGCAGGCCGTTCTTGTCGAGCGCGGCGAGGCCTTCGATCACCTTCGGCAGGAAGCGCGGCGGAATCGCCATCAGCAGCTCGTCGTCGGCCACGCCGCCGTAGCGCCGCTCGGCATAGCACGGGATCGTGAGCGCGGGCTCGCCGGTCTTGAGCGCCTTGCCCCAGGAGTCGGCGCACGCCGACTCGCCGACCGACGTGAACGACATCTTCCTGTAGCCGCTCCACTGCAGCCCGTTGATGAAGAAGATCATCTGGCCCGGGGTGCCGTAGATCAGGCAGATGTCCGGGGGGTTCAGACGGCCGGAGGTCAGCGGCGCGACCGCCATCGCGCGATAGCGGCCGTGCGGCACGCAGTCCATGGCGTGCTGGTGCGCGCTGGCGTCTTGCTGCGTCTTGAACCACACGCCGGCCATGCGCGTGCCCGACAGCCACTCGTCGTCTTGCGGATGCAGGCCGATCACGGCGCCGCATTGTGCGCCGATCAGGTCCGCCATCGTGATGCCGACCGTCCAGCCGAGCTGACGCGCCTGCGCCACGATCTGGTCGGTGGTATGCCGGGCCTTCGGCCGGCGGATCTTCGGAACCGCCTCCATCGCCTCCACCGTCTCGAAGAGCTTCATGCCGATGGGAATGGAGCGCAGACGGAGATAGCGGTTCAGTCCCTCGACGATCGCCGTCCAGTCGTAGGTCTCCGTGGTCATCACGTTCCTCCGGACCGCCATGATACCGCTTCGATTTCACAACTCGCGGAGGCGGTCGAGCGCGCGGCGCTCGCGCTTGGTCGGACGGCCGGCGCCCGGCGGCCGGAAGGGCGGCGACGCCCAGCGCGGGCGCGGCGGCTCGGGCGGCGTGAGGTCGTCGTAGAGCAAGCGTGCGTGGGCGGCCGCGCCCCGGCGCTCATCGAGGCCCACGACCTTCAGGACCCGCCGGCGCCCCTGGGGGAGCGTGACCTTTATATAGTCGCCCGGACGCACCCCCTTGGCCGGCTTGACGGCCTGGTCGTTGACGTCGACCTTGCCGCCGTCGCAGGCGGTGGCCGCGAGGCTGCGCGTCTTGAACACGCGCGCAGCCCACAACCATTTGTCGATCCTGACCGAATCCACGCGACGACGGTATCATAGGGCTCGTCGTGTCCTGGGATCCCGAGGTCGAAGAGCTCAAGCGCCGCCAGGAGCTGGCGCGCGCGATGGGCGGCGCCGAGAACGTCGAGCGCCAGCACAAGGCCGGCCGCCTCACCGTGCGCGAGCGGATCGAGCGCCTGCTCGACCGGGACTCGTTCCACGAGACGGGCGCCCTCGCCGGCGTCGCGAAGTACGAGGGCGAAACGCTCGCCTCCATCCGTCCCGCGAACTTCGTGATGGGCACGGGCCGCATCGACGGCCGCCGCGTGGTGGTCGGGGGCGACGACTTCACCGTGCGCGGCGGGGCCAACGACGCCTCCATCGGCGGCAAGCAGGGCTACAGCGAAAAGATGGCGCGCGAGCTCCGCCTGCCGATCGTCCGCTTGGTCGACGGCACGGGCGGCGGCGGCAGCGTGAAGACCTACGAGGTCGCGGGGCGCACGTACGTGCCCGGCAATCCGGCCTGGGACGTGATCGCCGCGTCGATGTCGGAGATCCCGGTCATCGCGGCCGCGCTCGGTCCGGTGGCCGGTCTCGGCGCCGCGCGCGTGGCGTGCTCGCACTTCTCGGTGATGGTGCGTGGCATCGCGCAGGTCTTCGTCGCCGGTCCGCCGGTGGTCGAGCGCGCGTTCGGCACGCCGATCGACAAGGAGTCGCTCGGCGGCTCCCAGATCCAGGTCGAGGCGGGCGCCGTCGACAACGTCGCGGACTCCGAAGACGAGGCGTTCGCGCAGATCCGCCGCGTGCTCGGCTACCTGCCGCGCAACGTGTGGGAGATGCCGCCGCGCGCGACGCCCGCGGACGATCCGCGCCGCCGCGAGGACGGATTGCTCTCGATCATCCCGCGCAATCGCCGCCGCCCGTACGACGTTCGCACCTTGGTGCGCCACGTCGTCGACCGCGATTCGTTCCTCGAGATCGGCGCCAAGTACGGGCCCTCGCTGGTGGCGGGGCTGGCGCGGCTCGACGGCTATCCGGTCGGCGTCATGGCCAACGACCCGATGCACTCGGGCGGCGCCCTCACCGCGGACGGCTCGGAGAAGATGACGCGAATGGTGGATCTGTGCGACACGTTCCATCTGCCCGTCGTCAACTTCGTCGACAACCCGGGCTTCCTCATCGGCACCCAGGCCGAGAAGGCCGGCACCATCCGCAAGGGCGTGCGCGCGCTGCAGGCCGTCTACCAGGCCAGCGTGCCCTGGATCACGATCATCGTCCGCCGCGTCTTCGGCGTCGCCGGCGCCGGCCACGCCAACGTGCAGGCGCTGAATCTGCGCTACGCGTGGCCCTCGGGCGACTGGGGTTCGCTGCCGCTCGAGGGCGGGATCGAGGCCGCCTACAAGCGCGAGCTGGAGGCGGCGCCCGACCGCGCCGCGCTGCTGAAGGAGATCGAGGCGCGGTTGAACGTCTACCGCAGCCCGTTCCGCACGGCCGAGGCGTTCAACGTCGAGGAGATCATCGATCCGCGCGACACGCGGCCGCTGCTGACCGACTGGGTCGCGCTCGCCTACGACAACGAAGCCACGCGCCTGGGTCCGAAGACCCGTGGCATGCGCCCGTGAGGAGATCCATGCGCCTTCGCGCCGTCATCGGACTCGTCGTCCTGCTCGCCATCGCCGGCGTCGCCACCGCCGCCGACCAGGTCGTGATCGAGGACTGGAAGGCGTACCCGGTCGGCACCACCGGCGTGCCCGGCGACTGGAAGCCGCAGAACTGGGGCACGCCGCACTACGAGAACCTCAAGATCGTCGAGGACGAGGGCCATCGCGCGCTCTACATGAAGAGCGTCAACGACAGCTCGACGATCAACAAGGAGATCAAGGGCAAGGTCCACCTCAAGGACACGCCCATGCTCGAGTGGCAGTGGAAGTCGATCGTGCTGCCCAAGGGCGCCAACTCGTGCAGGAAGGCGACGGACGACCAGGCGGGCCAGGTCTTCGTCGCGTGGCCGCGCTTCCCCGAGGCCGTGCGCTCGCGCATCATCGGCTACGTCTGGGACACCACGCAGCCCGTGGGGACGATCTGCAAGAGCGAGAAGACGGGCACCATCACCTACGTCGTCGTGCACTCGGGCCCGGCCGACCTCAACACGTGGGTCACTGAGAAGCGCAACGTCGTCGAGGACTTCAAGAAGGTCTACGGCGAGGCGCCCGACGATCCGTCGGTCCTCTCGCTGTCCATCGACAGCAACGACACCAACACGAGCGCCGAGGCGATGTACGGCCCGCTCGTGTTCAAGAAGCAGTGACCGCGGCGCAGGCCGCGGCACGCGCCGCCTGCCGGGTCTGACCCGTCCCTCCGCCTGATTTTCCGGAGGCTTCGACGCCTTCGGACGATTTTGCTCACACCCGGCCGCCGCTGCACGCCACTATGGTTCCTGGGTGGGTTTCCCCACCCGGGGGGACGCCAATGGCACGAGCAGCCCGCCGGAGCGCGGCCGTCATCGTTCTGCTCGTCGTCGGCCTGCTGTCGGTCACGGCGCTCGTCGCCGCCGGTCTGCTCCTGCCCATCCCCCGCCCGGACCTCTGCGCCACCCTCGTCACCGTCGCCCTCGACGGCGTCGCACGCGGCTGCGGCGACGTCGCCCGGGCGAGCGCGGCGCTTGCTGCCGGCCGCGCGGCGGCCGAGCGCAAAGCGTACCGGGACGCGCTCGCCCACTACCGCGTCGCGTCGACCGCCTCGCCCGCCGTGGCCGGCGCGCACGTGGCGCGCGGCGAGCTCGCCGAGATGCTGGGCGAGTACGACGAGGCGCTCGCGGCGTTCCGGCAGGCGGCGGCGATCGCGCCGTCGGCGGACACGAGCCTGCGCCTCGGCGCCACCGCCGATCGCCTGGGCAGAGCAGACCTCGCGGTGCAGACGCTCGAGGCCGCCTCCGGCCCGTGGCGGCGACACGCCGCCGCCGGCGCACGGGCGGCGGCCGCGAGCTTCGCGGCCTGCGCGCCCACCTCCTGGTCCAACCCCGCGCGCCTGTGGGACGCGTGCGTGACCGGCTCCCGCGACACCTACAGGTTCTATTTCGAGGCGTCGCGCGAGGAGATACCGCGCTGGGTCTTCCGCATCCTCGTCGAGGAAGGGCGGCGCGACCGCGCCCTGGCCTTCGCGCGCGAGCGCGGCTGGCTGCGCGAGGACGTCGAGTATTGCGGCCACCACGCGCTGCCGATCGACGACGAGACGTCCGCGCTGCTGGCGATCCTCACCCAGCCCGAGCGCGCGGACTGCGCGCTGATGACGGCGGTGCGTGTCGCCGACGACGGCGCCGCGCGGCTCGGACGCATGATGCTGCTCGACCGCATCGCGCACTCGCGCGAGGCCGAGACACGCGAGCGCGCGCAGCACTTCCTCCGCTACCGGCTGCCCGATCACGAGATACCCCGCCTGGCGGAAGCGCTCAACGCCACCGGCTGGCGCCTGCAGCACGTGCACGACGATCCCGACGACGCGCTGGCCGTGTTCCAGAAGGCGATCCAGGCGGACCCGCGCTTCTCGTGGCCGCACCACAACATCGGGCGGATCTACATGGGCCGCCACGACTACGAGCAGGCGCGTGTGTGGCTCGAGCGCGCGCTCGAGGTGAACCCCGACCACTGGCGCGCGCTCTACAACTACGGCGTCACCAACGCCAACCTTCACCGCTGGCCGGAGGCGCTGAGCGCGTATCGCACGGCGCTGGCCATCGCCCCCTACGACGCGAGGCTCCACGCCAACGTCGGCTGGACGCTGATAAAGCTCGGGCAGGAGGCGGAGGCCGAGCGCGAGCTGCAGATCGCCCTGCGCCTGGATCCGAGCCTCCAGGCCGAGCGCAACTATCTCAACGCCCGCTACGGCCGCGACGCGCGCGGCGGACCCACGCCCTCGTCCACCCGATGAGGAGCCATCTGACAGCACGCGTGACGGCGGCGCTGGCCATCGCCCTCGCGTTCGTCTCGGTCGGGACGGGGACGGCGGGCCCGCAGGAGCCGCGACCGACGACGGCGGAGTCGCCGGGCGCGCTGCTGGAGCGCGCGTGGGCGGCGTACGCGCAGGGGCGCCACCAGGAGGCGCTGGAGACGGCGCGCCGCGCGGCGCTGGCGACGCCGCGCTCCCTGTCCGCCCTGCTGGCCCTCGGCGGCATGGCGGAGTTCATGGGTGAGTTCGACGAGGCGTATCAGGCGTACGCCCAGGCCCAGGCGCTGGCGCCGAACGATAACGTGACCCGCTATCGCGTGGCGTCGTTCGCGACGCGCATCGGCGACTACGACCGCGCGCTGCGCGAGCTGGACGCGATCCTCGGCACCCAGCCCAAGTCGATGCAGTTCTTCTTCCGCTGGGCGCCGCCGTTCCTCCAGAAGCCGCTGCTCAAGCGCAGTCCCGCCCTCGAACAGTTCGTGGCGCTGCAGATCGACATCCTGATGGAGAAGGGCGACGTTGCCGAGGCGCGCAGGCTGGGGCGCCGACACGCCATCGTCGACTCGGGCCGCGACTACTGCGCCGAGGCCAACGCGAAGAAGACCGGCGGCGGCTCGGCCGACGAGGTCTTCAAGGCGTTTCGCCTGGCCGTGCTCGGCCAGCCGAGCGCCGCCGACTGCATCTGGTGGTACGGCCAGTGGCTCACCGACGAGGGCTACATGCGGCTCGGCCGGCTGATGGTGGAAGAGGGCACGCGGATGACGAGCTCACAGGAGAACAAGAACTCGGGCAACCGCTTCGTCCGGATCCGTCTGGGCGGCCCGCGGCCGGTCGCCAAGCGCGCGGAGTCGCTGTTCCTCATCGCCAAGCAGCGCTATCTGCGCGACGGCGACGGCGAGGGCGCCGCGCGGCTCTTCGACGAAAGTCTGCGCCTGTCGCCGACGTTCGCGCGGCCGTACTCGTACAAGGCCCGCCTCGCCCTGGACGACGGCGACCGCGAGGGCGCCGTGCGCTGGCTGCGTCGCGGTGTGGAGGCCGATCCCGATTCCTGGCGCACGTGGCACAACCTCGGCAAGGTGCTGCTCGCCGCCGAGCGCTGGGACGAGGCGGAGCAGGCGCTGGCGAAGACCGTCGACCTCTTCCCCGACGACGTCGGGGGCCGGCTGGCCCTGGCGCGCGCGCTCTACGCGCAGGGCAAGTGGGACGGCTACCGGAAGCAGACGGAGTACGCGGTCGGCTTCGCGCGCGGCTGCTGCGGCGCGGACGTCGTGAAGGAGCCCGCCGGCTTCTTCGACAAATTCCAGCGCTGGGGTCCCGGCGCGGCGCTGCCGCCGACGTCCGACCCGCGCGTGATCCTCGGCTGGAACCAGGACTGAGCGAATTGGGACAGGCCGTCAGCATATATGGCCTCTCCAGACGCGGGCGCGCGCCGCTGTTCATCGGCATCGCAATCCTCATCGTCGGAGTCGGATTGTTCGCCGTCTCGCTTGCCCCCACGCTTCGTGGCGCGGCCTGCGGCGTGCTCGGCCGGGTTGGAATCGACCGCGTGACGCCGGGGTGCGCCGCCGCCGCCCGAGCTCGCCTCGCAATCGCCGCGGGCCAGGCGGCCGTGGTCCGGAACTCGCACCGAGCTGCGCTGGCTCACTTCCGCGCCGCCGTGGCTGCGGCGCCCGATTCCGCGGACGCCCAGCTCGCGCGCGGCGAGACCGCCGAAATCCTCGGTGAGTACGGAGAGGCGCGCGCCGCGTACGGCCGGGCGCGCGCGTTGAGCGGATCTTTCGAGGCAACGCTTGGCGAAGGAGAACTGGCCGCCCGTATCGGTGACGTCGAAACGGCGGTCCGGCTGCTGGCAACGGCGACGCCACCGCGGAGACGTTCCGCGACGTTCGCGTTCTTCGGTGGCGCGGCGACGATGATCAGCTGCGCCGCGGATCAGTGGCCCGATCCGTCGGCGCTATGGCGTGAGTGCGTTCCCGCGACGCGCCGCGCCGGGCACCGGTTTTTCATCGCCTCGAGGAACGCGGCGGCGCAGATCGCGTTTCGGTCACTGGTCGAGGATGGCCAACGGGAGCGTGCCCTCGCCTACGCGCGCGATCACGGCTGGCTGGCCCTATCTTCTGACTGGTGTGGCGGAGAGTCGGCGTTCGACTTCGAGACGACGGGAGCGCTGGCGGTCCTGGCTCATCCGGACCGCGCCGGCTGCGCGGCCGAGCACGGAATACGGGCGGCCGACCTCGGCCGGGTTCGCATGGCGCGCTTCCTGCTGCAGCACGCGCTCGCCACGCCTCTCGATCCGTCCATCCGCGCGCGCGTCGAGCACACGCTCCGCTATGGGCTTCCCGAGCACGACGTGCCGAAGCTCGCCGAGTCGCTCTACCGGACGGCGTCGCGGCTCGACTGGGTTTATCGGCAGCCGACCGAGGAGATCGGGGTTTGCCACAAAGTGATCGCGGCCGATCCCCGCCTGTCGTGGCCGTATCACGTCATCGGCCGTGACCATATGCTCCGCGGCGATCATCGGGGCGCGCTCCCCTGGCTCGAAAAGGCCCTGGAGGTCGGTCCGCGTGACCTCAAGGCCCTCTACAATTACGCGGTCACCCTGGAGTGGCTCGACCGACGCGAAGAAGCGATCGCCGCCTATCAAAAGGTCCTGGCCGTCGAGCCGGACAACGCCAAAGTCCATGCGAGTCTCGGCATGGCTTTTGACCGCCTCGGCCGCCACGACCAGGCCAGGCAGCAGATGGAGTTGGCACTGCAACTCGATCCTCGACAGCGCGAGGCGCGAGATTATTTCAACCACCAGTTCGGACGCGACGCCCGGGGCGGGCCCACCGCATTCACAGCGCGATGAGAGCCCTGACGCTGGTCGTGATGCTCGCGCTGGTGCTCGGCGGCGCTCGCGACGTCGAGCCGGCGGAATCGCCGGCGGTCTTGCTGGAGCGTGCGCACCAGGCCTATCGACAAGGCCGCTTTCCCGACGCGCTCGACGCCGCCCGACGTGCCGCGCAGGGCGCGCCGCGCTCGCGCGATGCCCTCCTCGCCCGCGGCACCATGGCGGAGTTCATGGGTGAGTTCGACGAAGCCGCTCGGGCCTATGGCGACGCGATCGCGCTGGCGCCGAACGACCCGGCGCTGCACTACGCTCTGGCCAGCCTCGCCGTCCGGTTGGGCGACTACGATCGCGCGTTGCGCGAGCTCGACACGATTTTCAAGAGCCAGCCGTGGCCGGCGCAGCTCCTGTTCCGCTATGCGCCGGCCTCGGTCCAGAAGCGGCTGATGGCGACCAACCGGGTCCTCGCTCAGCTGGTCCAGCTCCAGGTCGACATTCTGATGGAGAAAGGTGACCTGGGCGCGGCTCGGCAGACCGCCTGGCGTTACGCGATTGTCGAGCCCGGTCGCGACTACTGTGGCGAGTCGAAGGGACCGGACGCCTCCCGCGTATCGCGCGACGAGCGGTTCACCCGACTCCGCCTCGCAACGCTGGCGCAGCCAACCGCCGGCGACTGCATCTGGTGGTACGGGCAATATCTCACCGACGACGGCTACATGCGGCTGGGCCGGCTCATCGTCACCGAGGCGTTGAAGCACGGCGACAGCGAAGAACGCAAACAGCCCGGCTACCGGTACGTGCGCAGCCGTCTCGCGGGCGGGAGCGAAGTGCCCAAGCGTGCCGAATCCCTCTTTCTCGCCGCGCGCCAACGCTATTTGCGCGATGGCGACGTCGACGGAGCGGAACGGCTGCTCGACGAGGCGTTGCGTGTCGCCCCGTCGTTCGTTCGGCCCTACACGATGAAGGCGCGCATCGCGCAGGACGCCGGCAATCCGGACGCCGCCCTTCAGTGGCTGCGTCGCGGTCTCGAGGCCGATCCGGATTCCTGGCGCACGCTGCACAATCTGGGACGCTCGCTCCTCGAGCTCGAGCGGTGGGAAGAATCCGAGCGGGCGCTGGTGAAGGCTGTCCAGCTGTTTCCGGAGGACATGGAGGGCAGGCTGCGGCTGGCCCGCGCTCTGTATGCCCAGGGGAAGTTCGACCGGTATGCGGCCGAGACGCGGAACGCCATTCAGATCGCCCGCGGGTGGTCGCGCGGTTCTGCCGTCGCGGGCGCCGCGACGTTCCTGGAGAAATTCGATCGGTGGGGGCCAGGCGCGGCGCCACCTCCCGCCCCGGACGTCGAGCCGCTACTCGGCTACGGCCAAGACTAAGGAGGCCGAATGCGTCGCCTACTCGCACTGCTCGGTATCGCGGCGGTCGCCGCCCTCGCGACGCCCGCGCATGCGCTCGAGGTTTATCGCTGGATCGAGGGCGCCACCGTCGTCTACAGCGACCAGCCGCCGCAGTCCGGCGGCGTGGTGCTGACTTCGCTGCCCGGCCGCGAGCCGCTGCCGGTGGTGATCGCGCCGGACGCGCCGCCCGCAGACGCGCCGCCGGTCGAGGCGGCGCCGGCGGAGACGGCGGCCGTGCCGCCGCCGCCGGAACCCGACGTCATCGTGCGCGCGGGATCGGCGACGGTCGACGAGATCCTCGAGCTCTCAGGGATGCGCCCGCAGCTCCCGGGCATCGTGCGCGCGTTGGGGGCCGAGTACCTGCCGCCCGCGGGACAGCTCAGCGAGCACGACACCGCGCTCATCGGCCAGATCGTGGCCCGACACTTCGCGCCCGCGCGGCTTTATGCCATCATTCGCGACGACTTCCGGCGCCGGGTCGATCAAAAGGGGCTCGATTCGATGGCGGTGTGGTTCCGCTCGCCGATCGGCCGCAGGATCACGGCGCTCGAGATCGCCGCGTCGAGGCCGGAGGTGGCGCCGAAGATCGGCGCCTTCGCGGCCGGACTGAAGACCTCGCCGGCTCCGGCCTCTCGCCTCGAGCTGGTGCAGCGCCTCGACTGGGTGACGGGGACGAGCCACGAGGCGACAGAGCTCGGGCTCTCGATCGCCGGCAGCGTGGCGCGCGCCGCGGCCGCATCCGCGCCCGCGGAGCGTCGGGCGCGCGTGGGCCTGGTGGAGCGCCGCGTCGAGGAGATGCGTGGCCAGATGGCGGCCCTCGTTGGGCAGAACGTTCTTGCCCAGATGCTCTACATCTATGGACCGCTGAGCGACGCCGAGCTCAAGGAGTACGTCGACTTCCTGGCGTCGCCTCCGGGCCGTGCCTACGGCCGGACGGCCCACAACGCCCTGCTGCATGTGGTGCGCGAAGTCGCCGATCGAACAGCGCTCGAGGTGCTGCGCGCGGTCCCGCCGCAGCGCTGGGTGAGTGCGCAAAAGGCTGCGGGGGCGACGGCGCCACGCTGAGACCGCCGTCCGTGGCAAACCTCTTGCACTCGAATAGAGCGGAGGAGTTGCACCGATGAATCGACTGACGGTCGACGAGCGACGCCGCGCGAACGAGCTGAGACGGGTGGCTGCGCCGACCCGCGTACCACGGGCCATCACCCTCGAGCACCTGGAGCCGCGCGGCGTCGGATGGGGACGCAACGCACGCATCGCGACGCTGGTCACCCTGGCCCTCGGTGGCGCGCTCGCCGTTCTCCAGCTCGCCCAAACGCTCTCGCTCTACGGTCCCGGCTCGGTCCTCGACTGGCTCCTCCCCCGGTTGTAGAGACGCGCCAATGAATATGGGGGGCCCCGAAATGGCCCCCCAATCCCCCCAGCGTTCGGAGCGCCCCGGGGAACCCGGGGCGCTCCTCTAAATCGCCAGGGCGTAGCCGTCGCGGCGGGGATCGGCGCCGGCCATGAGGGCGCCTGACGCCGCGTCGCGCATGAGCCCCTGCCCGCCGCCGACGATCCAGGACCAATCGGCGATCTCGTTCATCTGATGGCCGCGCGCGGCGAGGCCGTCGCGCACCTCCGGCGCGATCCGCGCCTCCGCGTCGACGAGACGATCGCGGTAGACACGCACGCGCGGAGCCTCGATCGCTTCCTGGACGTTCATGCCGAACTCCAGCGCGTTGAGCAGCATCTGGGCCGTCGTTTGCAGAATTCCGTACGAGCCGGGCGTGCCGACCGAGAGCGCGAAGGCCCCGTCGCGGAAGACCTGCGTCGGGGACATCATCGTCCCCGCCTTGCGGCCGGCGCGGACGGCGTTGGGCGAGGTCGGATCGAGATCCATCCACTTGAGGATGTTGTTGAGCACGAGGCCGGTGCCCGGGATCGCGAAGCCGGAGCCGAACGGGACGCCCAGGGTCTGCGTGACCGAGACCACGGTGCCGGCGGCGTCCGCGCACGCGAAGTGCGTGGTGTGCTCGTCGGCGAACTTCGCGGGGTGCCCCTCCACGAGCTGGTTCGGCAGCCGGTCGCGCGTGTGACGCTCGCCCTCGCTGACCGCGGCGCGCTTGGCGTCGATGCGCGCGCGCTGGCTGTCGGCGTACTTCTTCGACAAGAGCCCCTTGATGGGGACGTCTGGCGAGTACGCGTAGGCGAGGCGATCGGCGGAGCCGAGCTTCACGGCCTCGATCAGGTGATGCAGATAGTCGACGGAGTTGTGGCCCCACCCACGCAGGTCGTAGCCTTCCAGGATGTTCAGCGTCTCCAGCATCTGGAAGGCCGAGAAGGGCGGCGGCATCGAGTAGATCTGCTGGCCGCGATACGCGATGGTCGCCGGCTCGCGCCACTCCGGCTTGAACTCCGCCAGGTCGTCCTCGCCGAGCCAGCCGCCGGCTTCCCGCACGGCGCGCGCGATCGCCTTGCCCACCGGGCCGCGGTAGAAGACCTCGGCGCCGCCCTCGGCCACCTGGCGGAACGTCGACGCCAGCTCCTTGTAGGTCACCACGCCGCCCGCGCGCGGCCCGCCGGCGCCGAGATACAGCCGCGCGGCTTCCTTCGAGCGGCCGAGCGTGGCCCGCGCGGCGTCGACGAACTCCACGTTCTTGAACGTCAGCGGCACGCCGCGCTCGGCGTGGCCGATGGCCGGCGCCAGCACGCGCGCGCGGTCCATGGTGCCGAAGCGCTCCAGCGCCGCCAGCCAGCCGCCGAGGTTGCCCGGCGTCGCGCACGACTTCGGCCCGCCCGCCAGCTCGTCCTCGGTGCAGCGCGCGGCGTCGGCCGCCCGCGGCGCGCGGCCGATGAAGTCGAGCACGTGCCGCTCGCCGCCGCGCGAGATCAGCATGAGGCCGATACCCGCGGCGCTCGACATGAACGGCTCGACGACGTTGAGCGTCGAGCCGACGGCCACCGCGGCGTCCACCGCGTTGCCGCCGGCCAGTAATATTTCGATGCCCGCCATCGACGCGAGCGGGTGCGCGGAGGTGACGACGCCGCGACGGCCCATGACGGTCGGACGGTAGGCGAGACGATGAGGAGGCATGGTGGCTCCTTCAGGCGCGCTCGCGAACGAGCCCGCGCAGCCGTGGATCCAGCAGGTCGCGCAGACCGTCGCCGAGCAGGTTGAGGCCGAAGATCGTGAGCATGATGGCGGCGCCGGGATAGAGCACGAGCCACGGCGCCTGCTGCAGGTACAGGCGGCCCTCGGCCAGGATGTTGCCCCACGACGGCACGTAGGGCGGCACGCCGACGCCGAGGAAGGACAGCGCCGCCTCCGTGAGCACGGCGGCGGCGAACACGAACGAGCCCTGCACGATCACGGGCGACAGGCAGTTCGGCAGCACGTGGCGCGTGACGATGACGACGTCGGAGACGCCGAGGGCGCGCGCCGCCTCGACGTACGTCGTCTCGCGGATCACCAGCACCGAGCCGCGCACGATGCGCGCCACGCGCGGCGCGTAGACGACCCCGATCGCGACGATGACGTTGGCGACGCTCGGGCCGAGCGAGGCCATCAGCGCGATGGCGAGGATGATGGCCGGGAAGGCCATCAGCCCGTCCATCACGCGCATCACCGGGTTGTCGAGCCGGCGCCAGTAGCCGGCCGCGAGGCCGCAGACGAGCCCGACCGCGAACGCGAGCAGCACCACGGCCGCGCCCACGAGGAGCGAGAGGCGCGCGCCGTACACGACGCGGCTCCACACGTCGCGACCGACGTCGTCGGTGCCGAACCAGTGCGCAGCCCCGGGCGCCGTCAGCCGCGCCGAGACCTCCATGCGCAGGGGGTCGCCGGCGATGACGGGCGCCAGCGCGCCGACCAGCGTGGTGACGCCCAGCAGCACGAGGCCGACCACCGTCGCCCGCCGGCGGACCAGGCGCGACAGCCAGAGGGTGCGGCGCCGGGCGGGCTCCGCCGGCCGCGGCAGCGCCAGGACGCTCATTGGTACCTGATCCTTGGATCGAAGACGACGTACGACAGGTCCACGGCGAGGTTCACGAGCATGTAGATGCCCGCGATGCACAGCACCACGCCCTGGATGACGGGATAGTCGCGGCGCAGCACGGCCGAGATGATGAGCCGGCCGAGCCCGGGAATGTTGAAGACCTGCTCCACGATGACGGAGCCGGAGATGAGGATGGCCAGCGAGATGCCGATGACGGTGATGGTCGGGATCATCGCGTTCTTGAGCGCGTGCTTGTAGACGACGGCGCGCTCGCTGAGGCCTCGGGCGCGGCCAGCCGTGATGAACGGCTCGCGCAGCACGTCCAGCATGGCCGAGCGTGCGATCCGCGCAATGAGCGCCGACTGCACGACGCCCAGCGCGAACGCGGGCAGCGTGAGCGAGCGCAGCGTGCCGAGCCAGCCGGACTCGAGCGGCACGTAGCCGGCCACGGGAAACCAGCCCAGCCGCACCGAGAAGAGCAGGATCAGCAGCAGGCCGAGGAGAAAGTTCGGGATCGAGATGCCGACGAGCGCGCCCGCCATCAGCGCCTGGTCGGCCGTCCCGTCGTGGTGGCGCGCCGCCACCACGCCGGCCGGCACGCCGAGCGTGACGGCGATCAGGGTCGCGTAGAGGGTCAACAAGATCGTCGGCTCGGCGCGATCCACGATGGCCTCCAGCACCGGACGGCGCAGGAAGATCGACTGGCCAAGGTCGCCCCTCGCCAGGCGCCCGTACCAGCGGAAGAGCTGGACGTGAAAGGGCGCGTCGAGGCCCAGCTGGCGCTGGATGCGCGCGATGTCGTCCGGGCTCGCGTCGGGCCCGGCGATGATCGAGGCCGGATCGCCGGGGGCGAGGTGGATCAGCACGAAGGCGACGGTGGCGACGACGAGGATGACGGGAATGAGCGCCAGCAGGCGCCGCGCGACGTACGTCTTCACGCGCCCGGCGTCACTTTGACAGCCAGACGTTCCAGAAGGCCATCTCGCCGGTGGGATGGTAGCCGTGCAGCTCCTTGCGCGTCACCTCGAGCGTGAAGAAGTCGCCGAACTTCACGCGGCCGACGTCCTCGTAGAAGATCGCCTGCACCTTGTCCCACATCGCTTTCCGCTTACGCGGCTCGCTCTCGCGCGCGACCGCGTCCAGCCAGCGGTCCTTGTCCTCGTGGCACCACCAGCCCGGCCAGTTGCACTGCACGCCCGTGTTGTACGCGGGCTCGGGGTTGAACGTGATGGCGGTGGAGAAGACGTCCCAGACCTCCGGCTTGTTGCGACGCTGCACCAGCGTCGCCCAGTCCACGACCTGGAGGTCGATCTTGAATCCCGCCGCCTCCAGCTGCTGGCGGGCGACGAGCGCGTTCTTGTACATCCACTCGTATTCCTTGGTGGTGATCCAGCGCACCGGCTGCCCGGCATAGCCCGCGTCCTTCAGGAGCTTCTGCGCCTTCGCGGGATTCTTCTGGTTGTACGCGTCCTCGCCGACCTTCGTGTACCACTGCGGCTGCTCGACGTGCATGAGCGACGGGTCCACCCGGTAGAAGGTCTTGTTGCCCCAGCCCGCCGCGAGGATCGGCTCCATGTCGAGCGCCGCCTGGAACGCCTGGCGGATGCGCTTGTCGGTCATGAGCCCCTGCTTGTGGTTCAGCACCGCCGTCGTCCAGCCGGCGGGCTTGATGATGCCGGGCACGATGTCACGCACGGTCTTGACCCGCTCGTACTGATCCGGCTTGATCTGCTGGCCGTAGTGATACTCGCCGGTCTCGACGCCGGCCAGGCGCACGGCCACGTCGGGCACCGGCACGAAGAGGATCTCGTCGAGGTAGGCCACGCGCTTGCCGGCCGGGCCGTTGGGCGGGTCCGCGCGCGCGACGTAGTCCTTGAAGCGCGCGAGGCGGACGTGGCGGTCGGGCTTGTGCTCGACGAAGCGATACGGCCCGGTGCCGATGTACTCCTTGATCGCTTGATCACCGGCCGCGTCCGCGATCTCCTTCGGATAGATGGCCGCGCCGTTGTTGGGCCGCGCCAGTACTTGAAGGAGCGAGCCCGACGGCTCCTTCAGGTACATCGCCACCGTGTACGGATCCTTCGCCTCCACGCCCTCGACGTTGCGCCACGCCGCCTTGCCCGGCGTCGCCAGCCGCCCCCAGCGCCTGAGCGATGCGACGACGTCGGCGGAGGTCAGCTCCTTGCCGTTGTGGAACTTCACGCCGCGGCGGAGCTTGAAGAGGTACGTGCGTCCGTTGTCGGTGACCGTGTGCGTATCCACGAGCATCGGCACGGCGTTGTACTGGCGGTCGTAGGTGAAGAGGGTCTCGTAGATGTGCCACGTGATCTGCTGCACGATGACGGCCGTCGTCGTGTGCAGGTCCAGCGTCGGCGGCTCGCCGATCATGGCCGCGCGCAGTACGCCGCCGGTGCGCGGCTGCTCGGACGGCTGCACGACCTCCGGAGCGGCGAGCGTCAGCACGAGGGCGAGCGCGAGGACGGCGGGTCTCATGGCAGGCTCCTTAGGCGCGAATAGTACCGCAACTGTGCTATAAGTCCCTGTGTTCAAGAGGGCGCGACGCCGATTCGGGCGCCTTCGCCTCCTCGTCGTTCTCGTCGCCGCGTTCGTCCTCCTCACCGTGACGGTTCCGGCGGTCTTCATCGCCGTGAGCTGCTATCGGCCGTTCGCGCGGGTCGCCGAGCCCTCGATGGAAACGATCCGGGCGACGGCCGGCGTGCCCAACTACGCGCGCGAGGGCTCGGCGACGTTCCTCACGCTGCCCGCACGCTCCATCGTCTACAGCACCGAGGAGTACGCGGCCTTCGTGGCGAGGCGGCCGCCGAGCCGCTTTCCGTGGCTCGGGTCCATCAGCCAGTTCTGGCGCACGTATGCCGGCGCGTGCCGGGCGACGCGCAAGGCCTACGCCTTCGACGCCGGCGCGCATCTGAGGATCGGGATGGCCGGCGTGCGCTTCTCGGGCGAGCAGGCGCTCAGGGGCACGTACGAAGTCACGCTCGGCCGATTGGGCGAGTGGCTGGGCGGCCACCGCACCGACGAAGACGCGTTCGCGCGCCGCACGGCCGAGGAGTACGGCCGCTTCATCCACGCGGGCCCCTGGTACGAGTTCCCGTTCGCGACAAAGCTGCGCGCGCTGTGGCGCGAGACTCCGCTCTGGGGCCCGCACCCGGCGCGGAAGTGGGAGCGCAAGATCTTCCTGAGCACCGCGTACGGCACGAACGCGGTGTATGCACGCCTCGTCCTCGCCGCGACCGGAACCGCCGACGCGGCGGAGGATCAGGAGATCCGCGCCTGGATGGAGGACGTGCCCGCCGACGCGTTCGCCGACGCGCGCGTGAAGAAGCTCCGGGCGCTCGGGCCGGGCGCCTTCATCGTCGGCCTGCCACGCCACGACACCTTCACGGCCGTGGCTCTCGGCCTCCTGCGCCGCGGGGCGAGCTTTCGGGACATCGCCGGCAACGACGTCATCGTGCTGACGGCGCTCGGTCCCCGCGACACGCAGCGTGTGCTGCCGCCGGCCGCGGGCGTCGTGTTCGACGAGCGGCTGCTCACGAATCCGGCCGTCACGCGCCTGGCCGTGCGCGCCCCGGTGCAGGCACTCGGGCCGATCGTCGCCGCGCTCGAGCGCCACGGCGCGAGCATCGAGTACTTCTACGACTACTGAGTCACCGGCCCCTCGTTCAGCCGGTGCAGCGCCCAGCCGTCGCCGGCACGCTCGAGCACGCTGAGCGCGCCGTAGTCCTGGCCCAGCGCGAGCAGCCGGCCGAGCGGTAGCCCGAGCGCGCGGCAGAGCAGCGCCCGATTGGTGCCGCCGTGGGCGACGATGGCGATGGCGCGGCCGGGTGCTCCGGCCACGATCGCGTCGAAGGCGGGGCCCGCGCGCGCGAGCAGGTCGGGCACGCTCTCGCCCTCGGGAAAGGGAAACTCGCCGATGCGCCCCATCCAGTCGGCGAACGCCTCCGGCTCGCGCGCGCGGATCTCGTCGGCGGTCAGTCCCTCCCAGCGGCCCATCGCCATCTCGCGCAGATCGGGCACGAGCGTGGGCGTCAGCCCGTGCGGCGCGCCGATGATCTCGCCGCTGCGCCGCGCGCGCCCGAGGTCGCTCGTGTAGAGCGCTGCGATCGATGCGCCGGCGAGCCGGCGCGCCTGCGCGACGCACTGCGCCTCGCCGCGCGCGGACAGCGGGACGTCGAGGTGGCCGATGAACCGTCGCGGGGCGGCGTGCACCACCTCGCCGTGGCGCAGCAGATAGATCAGGGTCGCGCGTGCGCCCACGCGGAGACCGTCAGCAGCACCGCCAGCTCGGCCAGCTCCACGCCCGCGCCGAGGACGTCGCCGGTGACGCCACCCAGCCGGCGCGCCAGGAAGGCGCCGAGACCCAGCGCGCTCGCGGCACCGACGGCGAGGGCAACGACGCCGGGCCAGCCCAGCACGGCGACGGCCACCACGAGGGCGATGGCCAGCGACGCCGGCGCCGCTGCGCGGTCGAGCCCGGCGGAAAAAACCGCGCCCTGCCCACCGGCGCGCGCGGCGGGGAAGAGTCGCCCCAGCAGCGCGGGAGTCGCGCGCGCGATGGCGGGCGCCGCGACGAGGGCGCGCCAGCGCGCCCCGTGCGGCAGCTCGCTCACCGCCGCCAGCTCGAGCATCAGAAAGAGGATGAGACCGATGGCGCCGAACGTCCCGATGCGGCTGTCATTCATGATGGCGAGCCGCGTCGCCGGGTCCCGGCCGGACAGCCCGTCGAGGCAGTCGGCGAGGCCGTCGAGGTGCAGGCCGCCCGTGAGGAGCTTCCACACCGTCACCGTCAGCAGCGCGGCGAGCAGCGGCGGGAAGACGCGCCCGCTTCCCGCGTCGACGGCGGCGAGGGCGAGCCCCAGGGCGGCGCCGACCACCGGGAACCAGGGCGCGGCGCGGCCGAGGTCCTCCAGGCCGGCGTGGCGACGACGGGACGTGGGCAGGATCGTCAGGTAGCGCAGGGCCAACAGGGCACGCGACACAGGGGGATGCTAGCACGCTGCAAGAAATTTACTCTCGCGCAAGAAGTTGTTTGACACCGCGCCGTCCTGCACGGACAATCGAAATCACCGGGGGGCGAATCTTCAGCACAGCGAGGAGTTTCGTCCATGAATCGGACCAGCGTGGCTGAGAAGTGGGTCGACGGCACCGCCGGCATGACCCGGCCGTCCAACGTCGTGTGGTGCGATGGCTCCAAGGCCGAGTACGAGCGCCTGATCGAGGAGATGCTCCGCGACGGCACGCTGTTCCCGCTCAACACCCACACCTATCCCGGCTGCTACCTGCACCGCAGCCACCCCTCCGACGTCGCCCGCACCGAGCAGCTCACCTTCATCTGCACGCGCGACAAGGACGACGCCGGTCCCACCAACAACTGGATGGCGCCGACGGAGGCCAAGGCGAAGGCGGGCGAATACTTCAAGGGAGCGATGCGCGGCCGCACGATGTACGTGATCCCCTATCTCATGGGCCCCGCCGGCTCGACGATGAGCCGCACGGGCATCATGGTCACCGACAGCGCCTACGTGGTGGCCAGCATGCACATCATGGCCCGCGTCGGCGACGTGGCCATCAAGGCCATGCGCCGCGACGACGACTTCATCGCCGGCGTGCACTCGCTGGGCGATCTCTCCCCCGACCGCCGGCTGATTCTGCACTTCCCCGAGGAGAAGCTCATCTGGAGCGTCGGCTCGGGCTACGGTGGCAACGCGCTGCTCGGCAAGAAGTGCCACGCGCTGCGCCTCGGCTCGTGGCAGGCGCGCCAGGAGGGCTGGCTCGCCGAGCACATGCTGATCATCGGCGTCGAGGATCCGCAGGGCGAGGTCACCTACCTCGCCGCCGCCATGCCGAGCGCGTCGGGCAAGACCAACCTCGCGATGGCCGTCTCGTCACTGCCGGGCTGGCGCGTGTGGACCGTCGGCGACGACATCGCCTGGATCCACGTGGACGCGACCGGCCAGCTGCGCGCCATCAACCCCGAGCGCGGCTTCTTCGGCGTCGCACCCAACACGAGCCCGAAGACGAATCCCAACGCGACGGCGATGGTGAAGAGCAACACGATCTTCACCAACGTCGCGCTGACGCCGTCGCGCGAGCCGTGGTGGGAGGGCCTCACGCCCGAGCCGCCCGCGGGCCTCGTCGACTGGCAGGGGCAGCCCTGGAAGCCGGGCACGCCGGCCGCCCACCCGAACTCGCGCTTCACGGTGCTGGCCCAGCAGTGTCCGTCGATCGCGCCGAACTGGGAGGAGCCGCAGGGGGTGCCGATCTCGGCCTTCATCTTCGGCTCGCGCCGCTCGAAGGTCATCCCGCTCGTGTTCGAGGCGTTCGACTGGGGGCACGGCGTCTTCCTCGGCTCGGCGATGAGCACGGAGACGACGGCGGCCATCACGGGCCAGGTCGGCGTGGTGCGGCGCGATCCGATGGCCATGCTGCCGTTCTGCGGCTACAACATGGCCGACTACTTCGGCCACTGGCTCGCCACCGGCTCTCGCGCCTCGAAGGCGCCGCGCATCTTCCGCGTGAACTGGTTCCGCCGCGGTGACGACGGCAAGTTCCTCTGGCCGGGCTATGGCGACAACGTCCGCGTGCTGAAGTGGATCGTCGAGCGGATCCGCGGTGGCGGGCGCGCCCAGGAAACACCGATCGGCTGGATCCCGGCGCCCGACGGCCTGGACACCGACGGGCTCGTGCTCTCACGCGCGCAGATCGCCGAGGCGCTGAAGGTCGACCGCGGCGAGTGGCGGCAGGCGCTCGGCGAGCTCGGCGACTTCTACGGCCAGTTCGGCGCGCGGCTGCCGCATCCGATCGCCGCCACCCTCGCCGACACGCAGCGCAAGCTCCGGGCGTAGCAAGGGGGCGCTTCGGGCCTCCTGACCCCGCCTGGTCGTCCCCGCACATGCGTGCGACGTGGACGAGTGGGCTGAAGCCCGCGCCGCCGTTTGACACCGCGCGGCGGTGCGTGCTATCCCTTCCACACCTTTCGATTGCGATCGTCCCCCGAGCAGTGCACGTCCGCGCTGGAGGCCACGCCGATGACGTCGTTGCGCCGCAGTCTCCCCTTCGTCCTCGTTCTGCTGCTCGTCGTTCCCGTCGTCGCGCTCGCCGCCGGCGTGCAGGCACGCTTCGACCTTAGCTCGCCGGCGCGCGGTCCATTTCCCAGCGACCGCTTCACGTTGGCCGATCCGAGCCACCTCACGGGTGTCCGGGTCAACCTGCCAAAGCCGTTGTGCGTCGCGTGGCCTAGCGACTGCGCCGACATCGATGTGCTCAACACACTAGACGGCTTCAACTTGCAGCCGCGGGTGTCAATCCCCTTCAGCGGCGGTGCCATCGACCCGACCTCGGTGAGCAGCGCCAACGTCTTCCTCGTGAGCCTCGGCAGCGCGCTCGGCGGCCGCGGCGGCAAAGTGGTGGGTATCAACCAGATCGTCTGGGACCCCGCGACGAACACGCTGCACGCGGAGTCCGACGAGTTCCTCGACCAGCACACACGCTATGCGCTCATCGTCACGCGCGGCGTGCACGACGTGGCGGGCGACCCGCTCGAGGCCGGCGACTTCGCCCGTTTCCGGCACGATCTGAACTTCGGGCAGACGACGGATCCCGTGCTGAAGGCCTACCGCAAGGAGTTGCTCGAGGCGCTGAGGGACGTGCCGGTCGCTGAGTCCGACATCGCGGCCATGAGCGTCTTCACCACGCAGAGCGCGACGGCGGTGCTCGAGAAGATACGCGACCAGATCAAGGCGGCCACGCCGGCGCCGGCTACGATGCTCGGCACCTTCCCGCTGAGCGGCGTGACGGCCATCCAGTGGCGCCGCCAGGTCGGCACGAACTCGTTCACGAGGTCGTTCCTGCCGACACCCGCGCTCAGCCTCTTCCCCGGCTCCGTCCGCGCCATCGCCTTCGGCACGTTCTCATCGCCGGACTTCGAGACGGCCGAGAAATATATCCCGGCCATCGGCACCCGCACGGGAGTGCCCGCCGTGCACGGGACTAACACCATCCAGTTCAACCTGTTCATCCCGTCGGGTCCGACTCCTGTGCGCGGCTGGCCGGTGGCGATTTTCGGGCACGGCTTCGTCGACTGCCGCCTCGACGGGCGGACTCAGACCCATCTGGCCAAAGTCCTCGTCGAAGTCGAGCGTGCTTGGCTCACAACCGACCACCAAAACGCGCGGCGGTCGTCCGCCGAGCGCGTGGACCAGGCGCAGCACGCTGGCCGGGTCCATGCCATGCGACTCGATTGCCGGCGCGCCAGCGTCGACGGACGCCTCAATCAGGTACAGGGTGCCGGGCTCGCCGCCGCGCGGCGTGGCGTCCACCAGAACGGCGGTGGAGTCAGCGTCCATCAGAGCGTGCGCCA
>Ga0137418_10000450_pt1 | contig 36461 bp, 18 predicted proteins | sample CZODoug3_1_2_16f_FD_122242 | JGI IMG/M metagenome (GOLD analysis project Ga0137418, IMG submission 122242) | Vadose zone soil fungal communities from Angelo Coast Range Reserve, California, USA - CZODoug3_1_2_16fungal (Hybrid Assembly) | ecosystem: Environmental > Terrestrial > Soil > Vadose... | reverse complement strand
TGAAGCCCGTGTTCGCCGGGACGCTCGATCCGGGAGTGGAACTCACGTCGCCCCGGACTCCGATATCCCAGTAGGTTGCTCCGGTCACGCAGGCACCGGTGCCGCCCGTGATTACGCTGCTTCCGCCGACCGTGGTCAAAGCGTCCGCTTGCGGCTGAGTTAACGGCGGAGCCAACGTGACCAAGTGCTGTTGAGAAAGCTGACCAGGACCGTTGTCGCCAACCATGATGTTGAACGCGCGGTTCTGCCAGAACAAGTCATTGCGCAGTATTGGGTTGGACACGGTGGCACAGTTCCCTTGGCCCTGCGGACATGTGATTCCGCCCGCGGGCAGAGCCGAAACCAAGTTCGCTGTGTTCGGTAGCACCACCAATCCCGCCGTCTGTTGTGTTGACGAGGTCACCTGACTATTCGAGCAGGTAGGATCGATCGTCGGATCACAGTTCGGTGGCGGTGTGTTCGCGGCCGGGGCTCCCAGCGTATTGAAGAGCACGCCTGCGGAAGCCGTCGAATCGTTGGACATCACCGTGTTGTTGATAAAGCTCACGCGCAGAGCATCCACCAGTGAAACTCCGCCTCCGTCCCAACCGGCGACGTTGTTCGTGATGATGTTATTGGTGACCGTGACCTGGTACCAGTTGCCCGGGTTGTGCGGGTTACGCGCAACCTCGGTTCCGTTGACACTCTGGAACCGAAGACCGCCGCCGCTGCCGCTCTCAGCTGTGTTCCCGACGATCAGGTTCGAGTCGATGACCAGACCCGGCCCAACGCCGTCGGACAGGGCTGGCGGACAGTCAATGTCGATAAGCGCGCCCTCGCAAACCGCTCCATCTGGTGGCGCCCCAGCTACCAGCACGCCGCCGCCGTGAGTTGGGATCGACGGGTTGGTGCTCTGGTTGAAGAGGAACCAGTTGTTGGAAATGTTGCCGTTGTAGCTCAACCCAAAGTGGGCGAAGCCGCCGCCATCTCCAGTACTCAGGTTTCCGCAAACCCAGTTGTGGTTGAACTTGTAGTTGTCGGAACCAGTGCAGAAGGTTACGCCGCCCGCCGCCATCGGCGTGGTGGAGTTCAATTCGTCGCCGTAGGCAGTGTTGTTGGTGACGGAGTTGTTGTGGATGTTGGCGTTCTTGATATAGCCGTATGGTAATTCCTGCGTGCCGGCAATCGTCCCATCCGTAACCTCAGACTGGCCGACGGTGATACCACCCGTCAGAGTTCCGGCATTGGAGTGAATACGGTTGTTGGCCACTTCGATCGAGTGATTCCAGCCGTGGAGGAAGATACCCCCGCCGCCTTCGGAGCTATTGAGGAAGCTGATGCCGTCAACACGCGACGGGTTACAGAGGAAGTTGCCAACCCATCGGTTGCAATCTCTGTTGCTGTTGGTGAGCGGAACGCAGACGCCATTCGCAGTGCAGTTCGCATCCGGCGACTGGACGCCCTTGGCGAGGACCGTGATGGCCGCGCCTTCGTAGGCTCCGAGTAGCGTGGGCTCCTGCAACAATTCCGCAATATTGCCGTTCAGCGTGGGATCCCAGCCAACCAGCGGCTCCAGCGGAATTGGATCTACTTGACCCAGCATCCCGGCGGAACAGCTGAAGGAATTAGTCGGATCGTAAGGGTGACCCGGTGCGACCAAACCGCCATCCAAGGCCAGGCCGAAGAGGCAAGCTGCTTGTCGCCTCCAAGGATCGATCCTGCCCGAGGGGTGCGTGTTGGCGTTGACGATGGTGGAAGCCGCCGCGACGCCCTGCAGCCGTACCGGCTTCCACATCAGCAGCATTTCATAGTAGGTACCGGGACCGACCATGATCAGATCGCCCGGAGTAGCGCTGTCGATCGCTGATTGGATCGCACTGTTGGTGGCATTCTCGCCCGAGATCCGGGTTGGGGCCTTGCCACCTACTGTGACGGTCACGGTATCGATCGACTGTTTTCCGTTCGCCGCGGTGATAACCAACTCCCCGCAAAGGGCGGTGCCGACGACTCCACGCTGCTGGATCTTACAGCTGGAGTTTGCTGCCGGGATCGAAGGCACTGTGACCGTGATGGTTGAATCGCTCCATCCCGTGACGGGAGCAGCGACTCCGCCGATCGTTACTGTTCCCTGTGCTGTGCCGAAGCCATAGTGGCGCGTTATGGTTTTCTGGTTGAAGGGTGCGACAGACGCGGCGGGTCCAGAATAGCCGTGATTTGGCACGACCTGATCACCCAACGCCTTGAGCGTCAGCGTTTTGCCGACTCCGCTCACCCAGGGTCCGACTCCATCGCCATCCACTTCGGAGACGGCTGGTGTCGCATCTGGATAAGCGCAGTCCGGCAAGTTGTAACCTTCGGCAAAGGCCGAGGTCGGAACTACCGGCGTGTCCATGTACTGGGTCTGTCCCGGCATGAACGGGATCTCATAGCAGAACTGGCTGTATGCCGGGTTGTACTGAGGATCGGTGATCATCTGGCCCAGTGTTGGCGAACCTGCTCGTGTATCCACAATCGGACCTGGATCGTTCATGCACGTAACCATCATGGTTGGCGCGTATCCGGTCGGATTCGGCGGATTCACTTCCCATGTCGAGTACTGCAGACCGTTGAAGATTCCCCATTGGTCTGCGTAGGTGCGTAGGACCTCGACGCCCGTGTAGTCCTTGAACGCAACAGGGACGTTGGGGACGGCGAACTTCTCCCCGAATTGCGGCGAGAACGGATCGAACTCCGAAGAGAAGTCGTCCAGGATAATGCCGGTGAAATGCGCCGCTACGTGAGTTGAGCTGAAGATCCAGAACTTGGCAACGGGCGCCGTCTGATCTTCCAGCAGAACTTCTTTACGGTCGCACAGATTGCGGGTGGCTCCGGCAAAAGGGGCCACTTCCTTGGACTGCGGGAACAGACTGATGTAGTCGGGAACCGTACGCGCTGCGCCGACGCAGGGCCAGAACGCTTCCACACTGCCGGTATCGCCCTCGTGCCTCGGGTAGTCATGGGTTCCCAAGGTTTGAGTTGGATTCTGGGCGTTGTTGGCGTTGTAGAAGCTGCTGATTTCGGCTTGGTCGGGCAGGATGAAGATCGAGCCCAATCCACCGAACTGCTGTGTGACCGGCGCGATGTAGTTGTCCCCGATCAGGATGTTCTTGTCTTCTTCCTTCACCAATTCGTAGCCCGGTGGCACGATCACTTCAACTACATATTTGCCGGCCGGCAACATCGGCGTGTTGTAGTCGAAGTCTGTCGGGGCTGCTTTGGAGTTTGGAACACAACCGGTACAGTTGGTCCCCGTCGGCTTCCCCGTCGTGAGATCCGTGGAGGTCACACTGGGGAAGTGATAGTAGCCGTCATAGGGTGCAGGCTGCACCTGGTTGAACATGGCGAAGCCGTCGTAGCACTTGTAACGCGAGTTATCGGGCAGGACGGCAGTCGGGTTCAGCAACTCCGAGCTGTTCGCCAAAGAGAAGAAGAACATGCTGTTGGGATCCTGTCCCGGGCAGCTCATGTTGGGATTGCTGTCCGAGCGCGAGCCCTGCGCGAAATCGTCCCAGCTCGTGGTCTTGGTGGTGTCCACCAACTTGAGGCTCGTGCTGCCATCGGCAGCGACGCCCTCTTGATACAGATTGATGGTGACGTTCGGCACGTTTGGCGTCCAGCTCGTGTGGATGAGAAGCGAGGGATCGTCAAACGGGCGAGTGGAAGCGTAGGTCACCTCCCCGTGGATGCCGCCATTTTCGCCAGTGTTGAAGGGTTTTTTGCCGAATTCGACAAACTCGTTCATTCCGATAAAGCCTTGCCATGCCTCGGTGGTGACCGAGCCCGGATCAATGCGTCCGGTCGAACCGCCCGCGCCGGTGAGTACGTTGCCGGCCGGATTGGTCAGATGGTTCTCCGTGGAGCAATCAGCGTCCGAACAATACACCGAGCCCGGCACTCGCAGACTGTTGGGCACCGGAAATTTCTCCAACGTGTTCGCCATGTTGGCGCCAATGTTCGAACTGCCTCCTCCCGGTGTGTTGTCGGCAGGACCACCGGCGTCATAGACGACGTGCACGCCGGTCTGCTTGTAGCGCGTGGTATCGGCTTCTATCACGTACCAGTTGAAGAGCGGGAAGACTTCATTGAAGCCCGCATATCCATTGAGATCGGTATTGTTGAAGTTGGAATAGCTGCCATCGCGGAAGCGGATGTTGGTCGGCAACAGAGTCAAGCCAGGTTCACTGTCCGCCTGCGAAACTCCGTCCCCGTTCAAATCAAAGTAACTCCGGGTGTAGATATTCGTGTGCCATTGCTGGACCGGAACGTCTTTCATATTGACGGTTATGCTGGCACCAGTCGCGCTGGCCGGAACGCGTACCGGCGTCGAAAGGCCGTCGACAATCTGGTCGTTCCACTGGTCGAAGAGCGTGATTCTCCAGTCTCCCGGAGGAATCATGTTCTGGAATGTGAAGCGTCCATCCGCATCGCACTTGGTAAAGGCAAAGTCTTCGCCGTCCGGATCGCCCAGGCTGGCATAGCATTGAGTGAAAGCGAGCGAGTCGCGCGAACCGCTGCTGTAGAGTCTTTGATCGGGTGTACGGCTCATGCGCTCGGTCGTAACCACGCCGGTTACGGTGTTATTACAAACGACACCTTCGCTGGCGCAGAAACCTGGCCGACGGGCATTGATGATAGCCGGGTTAGCGAAGCCGACCAGGACGTGGTATCCACCAGGCCCGAATTCCTGGAAGTAGGCTGGCCCCGCGATCTTGATGAAAGAATCGTGGGCTTTCTGGCCATCGAGGGTATTGGTCTGCAGCCACTCCTCCCCTCGAGCCAGCCGATCGGCCCCTACATTGGCCTCAACGCCATACCGGCCCGGCATCATGTTGGCGATGACGGCCTGGCCTTCGAGAGGTGATGCTGTAACCCCGTCCGATTCAAAGTGCGGACAGGTGACAACGCGGCCAATGAGAGCGTCCGGGTTCTTGGTAAGCGGGCAGGCATCGTTGCCCGGATGCGCGGGATCGGGGGTTCCCGCCAAGCTATTGGAAAGCGGGAAATTGAACATGTCGTAGGTCATGAGACCGGTCGCGTCGCCCGTACCGCCCGCCTGGTCGTAGAGGCTAATTTCAAAGCCGCCCAGACCGGGCTCGTGGATGGCCAAGGTATCGACACCACCGCCGGCGTCTTCTTCGCCGTTGAGCGGCCAGTCATCTTCAAACACGAAGACAGCGATTTTCGTGGGTGCGTAAGGGGTCTCTTCCAGCGCCACATTCACAGACAACTGAGTGGGCGCGATGGTAGCGCCGCCCATACCGTGGCCGCAAGTTCCGCTGCCAGGAGTCCAGTTCGCGGCAGTACTTCCACCGGTGATGGAACCGCAATCCTGGGCAATACTGAATTGCCGATAGACCGGATTGCCGTGGCTGTCGACACCAGTTTGCACTGGCGCACCGGCACCGGCGCTGAACGAGTTGCCGGCGTCTCCCGGGAAAATCGTGATGTAGTAATGCTTGGCCGGATCCAAGTACACCTGGCCCGGTTCCACAGGGACTTGCTGCGCAGAATCGGTATGGCAAACACCGTTGCCGATGTCGCAGACCGCTGGCTGGCCCAACAACATCTGGCCACTTTCGCAAGCAGCGGTTCCCACGCATCCCGCCGCGACTACCGGCATGTAGCTGGTGTGGAAGTTGGTACCGAGATCCGGAGCCGGTTTGTAGTTAGGATTACAGCCGACGGGAACGTTTGCCGAGGTGCACGGCACCGAGGTGGTTGTGGCGTTGGGATCGATGTGGAACGTGCGGTCCTCCTCAATCAGCCAGCGGTAGTCGGCGATCGGGATGGCGCTGCTCGCCGGTTGTCCGTTTGCCTGAAGGGGCAACGTGCTTGGCGCGTCGTAGACGTGGACCTGGAGACCGCTGCCTCCGTTGAACGTCACAGTAACCGTCGCAGGTGTGGTGCTCGACGTTTTCTGCGAGTTCACGGCGTTGTACTGAAAGCTCACCATGGTCGTCGCGCCTGTGGCCGGCGGCGCGTTCGGAATTGCTGTAAAGGAGCCATCCGCATTCAACGTGACGGTGCCACCCGCTGCACTTCCGGCGACGATCGCAGCAGTCATTGGATATCCGGCCGGATCAGTGGCGTAAGCCAACACTCCAGGTGGGGCGATCTGCAGCCGCGACGCGATGTTGCTGGTATAAGAGGTTCCAGTGACGACCGGAGGGCCACCGTGGCAGCCAGTTACTGTAGCGCAGTCCGTAATCGTGGCAGTAGCCGTCAACAAGCCGCCATTGGCGAAGTAGCTGAAACTGCCTCCGCAGGAAGCGCTCGGCGGCGTGTAGGTAAAGGTGCCGTCCGAATTGAGAACAACCGTGCCACCGGTAGCCGTGCCCAAGGTTACGGAGAGAACGTTCAGGTCATTCGCGATGACGCCCTTCGCAGGGTCAGAGACCGTGAGCGGTAATCCCGCCGTACAGAAATAGCTGTCAGGGTTGGCTACAACTGCCGCCGAGGCCAATCCGCTGGGGGCCACGGCGCCGTTGACGCCAATATAAGCCGTCATGCCACCATCGCGGTGATTGTTAGTGGACAGGCTCAATTGGCGGTCGAACACCGGGAGAGCAGCAGCCCCGCTAGCTGGGGCGTTGATTAACACGTCATAGGTCTTGCCGGCGGCAAGGAACACTTCACTCTGAATCCTGGGCGTACCGGGTAGGACGTTACCGTCTTCGGCGATAAGCGCGAAGCCACCCGAGGGCGGGGCACCGGTCGTTGCCCCGACGATCGAGGGAACGTGCATGCGCAAACCAGCGTTCACCAATCGCACCAGCACTGTACCGGTGGCCGTGGCTGGACTCGTACCAAATAAGGACTTGCTCACGGCGGTCTTGTCGAGCGAAACGCCGTTAATGAGATAGTAGCGCGGATCGTAGTTCACCGCGGGCGGGTAACAATCGCCGAAATTCGCCGCGCTGGGGTTGCCGCATTTTCCCGGCTGGCCCGACCACACGGTGCTTTCGCTGAAGTCCGCGAAGCCGACAGCTTTGGTTACCGCCGCGTTCTGCACAGGATCAATCTCGCTCAACACGAGCGGGATTTCAGCGTTGTAGCTCACGCCGTTGTAGGCGGTGCCGGCTGTGGTCGTGGCCGGCGTGGTCACCACCAACACTCCATACAGTCCCATGGGACCCTGGACGGAAGGGTGAGTGCCCGACTCGATCAAGTAGGTGCCGGCCTTCAGATTGCTCCAGGTGAGCGCCGTGGTCGCTCCGTTTGCCACGGGAGTCGAGAACGACATGACACGGTTGCCCTGCGGGGGCGGGGTGTACTGCGGACCCGAAGTATCGCCAGCGATCGGCCACGTCGCGCTCTGAGTGGCGTGCGCGGGACTCGCAGCGCTCGAAGCTGTCGTTCCCAGACCGGCACCCAACTGGCCGACGATGACCAGAGAAGTCTCCGGCACCTTCGCAGGCAAGTTGTTGGTCAGATTGATCGTCAGGTTCGAGCCTGGTGTGGTGGTAATCATCACGGGCGACCAATTGCCTGCAGCGTTGGGGTTCGCCGCAGCGCACGTGGCGGGAGCCACGGCGGCTGCGCTACAGGTGTAGCCCCACATCGGGACCTGCTGGCCGTCCGGCAACAGTGCATTCGCCGGGGCGGCGGTCAGACTCACGGTCTGGGCGAAGGAAGTACTCGCTCCGAGGAGGAGAATCGTTACCGCGAGTACCGCCGTGTTCAGGGTGGACTTCAATTGGTTGAATCGCATCGCTCGTCTCCTCAAGTAATTCGACAATTATTTCGACTCGTCAATCGGGAAAACCCGGGGGTCTACCAGCATCATCATCAGCATCCCGCCGGGGAAAATATTGCTGGTCGTAATCTCGCGCTCGTTATGCGAGTGCCACATAAATGCGTAGCCGGCTTCGGTCCCGGGAGAGTTCGCGATCGTACCGGAAGGTGGGGTGGTCGCATCGACGCCGGTGGAACGGATGGTCGCATCCGGACCGAGGTAAGGGCTGCCACCGTACCAGGCGCCGTTCGCCACGATGTTGGCGTTGGGCAGAGTGACCGGACCGCCGCTGGCAACCAAGCCCAAGGGAGCCGATTCCAGCGACTTATCGTGATCCGCGCACCACTCGAAGTAATTCGGGGCAGCATCCGGAGCCGCTGAAGGACTCAGATTCGTGTAATAACCGTTGGCATCTGGAGAGCATGCGGTGGTGTCTCCAGCGTAGCCGTGCCCAAGAACGTCCCAGTTCAAGCCCTTGCCCGTCCAGACAAAGATTCCATCCATGGCTAGACCCGGTGTCGTGGTCGTGGTGAAGAGCAGAGGTCCGGCCAGCTTGCTCGCATCTGTCTGGCTAAGAATGATGTTCCCATCGCGGGCCAGGATGCGCACGTGGTTGCCGTGCTCGTGGAAAGGATGTTGCCAGCGGCCTTGCCCAACAATGCGCACCAGCACGAGTTCGCCTGGATGCATGTGGGGATCGCCGTTGTAAGGCTGATGCGGATACTCTTGCGCGTAATTCGTATCCATGTCGTCGGGCATCGAGCGCCCGTTGATCATGAAGTAGGTCGGGTGATAGGGCTCGGTGGCGACATCCAAGGTGGTCGGGCAGTTCGCACTAGTGCAGGCTTTGATCGACGCTAGCTGGTCGATTACCTGCTGGTGAATGCGGGGATCGATTTCCGAGAACTGGAACAAATATTCGCGGTCGTAGCAGCTCTCCGTCAGGTGGAACGCGGCTCCCGTGGAGGACAGCCGGAAATCTGTTTCCGGTGTACCTGCGGCGCTCCCGTTGTGATGCGGACAACCACCGGCAGGCGGGGCATTCGGCAGGACCACGATTGAGCCATAGAGGCCCATCTCGACCTGCAGATCCCCTTGCGTGCCGCTGTAGTAGGAACGGGTGCCCGGTGTCGACGCGACGAAGGTGTAAGTAACAGGTAGTGCCTGCGTGGCTTCCGTCGTTAGCAGGCCCGGTGCGCCACCAGTTGCGGTCACCTGAAACCCGGGGAATATGATCGAGGTATTGCCCGCGGCGGCAGGCAGACCGTTGGTGAGCGTCACCGTAACCGTGTCGCCTTCAGTGACGATCAGAGTCGGTCCCGGAACCTGCATGCTCGGGCAGTTGGCGCCCGGCATTGCGGCCGCCGGTGGATTAAATCCAGCCGGAGCGCTGTTGCAACCATATCCCCACGAGTAAATCATCTGCCCGTCGGGTTGGCTGATGTAGTTCGGTTGAGCGATCAAATCGAACTTGGGGGTCGATGCTCCGCCCGTGATGCCGGGAGCGGCGGCGAAGGCCGTGCTCGTCAGCAGAGCTGCTGCTACCACCATTGCCGGGAGCAGTCGTGAAATCGAAAACAGTTTACAAGTATTCAGTCTCATAGCTGCTCTCCTAGTTGACATGGACTTCGGTCATGAGCCCACCGAAGTTCTCGGCGTCGTTCGACAAGTGATCGAGTTGTGGGGTGTAGAGGTAGTAAGTTCCCACCGGTACGTTGGTGGCATCGAGAAGCACATCCAGGGACTCGCCACCAGCCAGCGTGATCGAGTTCGTGGTGTAGTAGAGGTTGTTGCCAGCTTCGTCACGCAGCAAGCGCGCATTGAGCGCGATGACCTGCATGGGAATGCCAAGTGAGGCCAGCGTCTGGTATTCAGAAACATCCAGGTCGGAAATACGGAGGAGGGCTTTTCCGCCGGCCGGGATGTTGATCACGGCGTTCAGCGGCTGCGAGGGACGCTGCACACCGTCGGCGTCCTGCGTGTACATCGCGTTCGATACTGCCGGCGATCCCACGAAAGGCGAGTTGCCGCCGGTGAGGGTCCCATCTTGGTAGCCGGTGGTGTTGAGCGTGTCAGGGTAGCTTCGGCCGTTGAGCAAGAAGTACTTGTCTTTCATGTCGGCGAAAGCTTCCGGGTTGAAGGTCATGCCGACGAAGTGGAAGTTGGGATCGAAGCCGTGGATCTGAAGGGGATATTCAACGTCGTACGCAGTACTGCCGTCACCGTCGTTGTAAGCGTACAAAGTAGGTACGCCCGCTTTGTTCAGCCCATGCGTGACCGCGTTCGAAGGCGGCAGGGGCGTCGAGCAAAGAACGTCATCGCACTTGGTGCGCAAGTCGTTCTGCTGTGCCTGCAGTCCGGAGTAAAGGGTTGTGCCGTCCGTGGGAACGCGATTCTGGCGCGGACGCACATAGAGTTGTCCGACCATACCCATCTGTAAGTGCTCTGGGGGAGTGATGTGGCAGTGCCAGAAGTAGGTTCCGGCGTCGGGCGCGAGATAGTAGTAAGTGAAGCTGCCGCCGATGTCAATTGCGACCGAAGCGTCCGGCACGCCGTCGTAGAAGGACGACGCATTGGGATAGCCGTGGAAGTGAACTGTGTGCTGCTCGAACAAGTCGGGGCGCATGATCATGCCGACGTTGGTCAGCGTGAGAAAGAATTCGTCATCTTCATCAATGGCCATCATCGGGGCCGGGATGTTGCCGTTCATGACGCCGACGTCCATGATTTGGCGGGGATCGACGTGACCGGTGAAGCAATTGGCCGGCGGGTTGGCGCCCGCGCACAAACTGAAACCGGTCCCCGGATCAACGACTCCGTCACGATCCGGAACAATACCCACAGCTCCGTTCGACGCGGCCGAACCGGGCGCGGCCGCTGGATCGAAGGGCGTCATAAAGACCGACCGCTGCTGGGTTCCGGGGAGCCCGCTCGCCAGGTCATGCAAGCCGGAGAGGGGGCCAAACGCGAATAGATACGTCTGCGTCCCGTCCGCCATCGTGGCGTAACCGTCACCACCAGATACTTGCTGACACTTGATCTGACCGCCGCCTGGGTTCGCGCCCAGCGCGGCCGGTGTCGGGTGGAGCTGAGTTGTGGCCGGACATTGCACCTTGAACGACTGTCCGCTCGCGGCCAGCGTCAATAGCGAGACAAAGAGCGTGAGCAGACCAACCTGATGCATCTTGCGGATCGCCATGCGACCTCCTCAATCATTCGGAGCTTAATAATCACGATTGGTACAAACGCATGTGCGCTGCGTCCAATCTCAATGCTGATGCTGGGGGAAGAAACGACATCGTACGGACTAGGACAACTGAGTGCTACGTTACGTTGGTGAAACATGCGCAGCCAACGCGCTATATCTCAACAGAGCGGAGTCTAGCGGGGAGTAGGCGGAGGATCATTGCGCAGCATCAACTCGAAATCACTCTTTACCGCCAATTTACTTTTCTCACAGCCATTACATTCTTTACATCGCTTACATCTATTACATCGAGACATACCCGGCTTCAGGCTTGGCAGTGGTGCGACGCTTCGTTCGAGAGACACTCTGACATCGGGGTACGGCGAGGATGGTCTTGGAGCGCCAAGGCACGTGCTTACGGCTTCTATCGGGCGAGGGCGGATGTCCGCAAGATGTGCAGCCCAGTTGAATCTAGGGGAGGCGTAGGTCAACTTCGAGAGGCGGGTGATCTCTCGTGGACTCGTGAGTGACAAACTTCCAAGTGATTTATGGCGATGGCTGCGAAAGAATCCGGAGGCTTACCCGTGTCGTGAACCCACAAATTTATAGCCAACCCCAGGCACCGTAATGATCAGTTCCGGCCGTTTGGAATCTAGTTCGAGTTTTTGCCGCAGACTGGCAATGTGCACGTCCACGGTTCGAGTGAACATTCCCTCGTCGTATCCCCATACCGAACGCAAAAGTTCGGTGCGCGGAATCGTGGTTCCGGCCTTTTCCACCAGATAGCGCAGCAGCTGAAACTCGCGGCCTGAAATATAGACAGACTGGCCTTCGCGCGTGACTTGGCCTCGGCGCAAATCCACCCGAATCGAACCAAAATGATGCACGCCGGTCCCGGCATGTATCGGCACCCGGCGCAGAAGAACCTCCACTCGCGCCAGGAGTTCGGCGGCCTTGAACGGCTTGGTCACGTAGTCGTCGCCACCGAGTTTCAGCCCAATCACCTTGTCCTCGGTCTGGTCCTTAACGCTCAAGAACAAGATGGGTGTCGCCATTCCGGCTTGCCGGATATCTCGACAAACGTCAAATCCATTGCGAAACGGCAGCATCACATCGAGGATAATCAGGTCAAAAGGCAAACTCATCGCCTTGTTCGCTCCCTCTTGTCCATCCTCTGCCGTGTCGACCACATATCCTTCCGCTCGCAGCCGGTCGCTGAGCGTCGTTCTCAACGCCTGTTCATCCTCGACGATCAAAATACTTTCATTCATTCCTGATTCACCCTGGAAGCGCCATTCGTAGCTACAGCTTCAAGATCCGTGTCGGGTACGGGCAAGTGTAACGTGAAAGTACTTCCCTTCCCGATCTCGCTTTCCACAGACAGAGTGCCTCCCATCGCGCCCGCAATTTCGCTAGCCAAGGTCAGCCCCAACCCGGTTCCATGAATCTGCGCCGAAGCCACCTCCGGACTGCGGTAAAAAGCTTCAAACACGTGCCTCAATTCAGAGGGGCTGATGCCGAGACCCTGGTCGGTCACGCTGATGCGTACTTGCTTCTTGTGTGCCGCTGATTCCTGCAGCTTAGCGGCAACTACAATCGTACGGTGAGCCGGACTGTACTTCACCGCATTCGCAACTAGATTCTGCAGGCACCTCGTCAGAGCCGTGCGATCTCCCAGTACCGGGGGGAGGCCAGCTTCGATTTCCTGCTCCACCGTAAAGCCTGCGGCCGAAACCAAGCCAGCGGTATTTTCGCGCAGCGATTCAAGCAGGTCGGGAATTTCCAAAGGCTTGAGTTGGTAGCGCTGGCTTCCGTCCCGGGTCGCGGAAAATCGTAGCACCTGATCCACCAAGTCAATCAACTGCGAAGCCTGACTCGTGATGATCGCGCCGTACCGCGTCAGTCCCACCCTGGTGTCAATCAGGCCATCCGCAATGTTTTCTCCAGCGGATAGGATTGCGGAAAGAGGAGTACGCAACTCATGCGATACCGAAGCTACGAACCCCATCTCCAGTTTCGCCAATCGTTGTGCCCTATGGCTAGCCAGCACAACCACACTCAAGCTCGCAGCCAGCAGCAATAGAACCAAACCGCCGATCAAGGTATTGCGGCGACGAAGCTTAGTCACCACTGCTTCCAACGGTCCATCTTGATTGCGCAGCATCAACGTCCACGGCTCTTCCGTCTCTGAGTAACGAATGACGGGGAACCACACCGGCCCGGAGAAGCTATGCCATTCCACTCCAGTCAGCGAATTGCCTTTCTTGAACGTCTGCCAAAAATATCCTTCGGTACTTTCCGGAGGCGGACCAAAGATGTTCATGGTTGCGTCGGGATGGGCAAAAGCCGTGGAGCCCTTTCCATGCCCCGAAGCGTAGATCAAGTGATTCGCCTTGCCACCGATGCCCACCGCCAATTCGTAGGGACTGTTCGCGATGTATCTTTCCGTGACTTCCGGAAGAATTTGGGCTTGGATTGTGGGCAGATCCAAGACCACGATGATCCAGTCCACTCCCTTTCCGCTCTTCGATGGTTTCGCCTCCAGAGGAAGAGCGTGGTGAATAATCGGATGAACAATTGCGGGGACGCTCTGGTCGAACTGCCATCCCGTCAAAATGTCGGTCTGCGGGGAAGCGTGAGGTCTCTCGGCGGTAATGTTCGGTCGGCGGTTTTCCGCAGTCGGCTCCCAGGCGCGCAAGGCTACATCAATACCCCCGGACCTCTCTTCCAATCGGGTCAGTAACCGTTGCAGCCGCTGGTTCGGACTGTCGGGCGTGGCTTGCCCTTGGTCCGGGCTCAGACGCAATAGTCTTGGCACCGTGCTCTGACTCGTCTCCAGAATATATAAACTCCGGATCAACGACGGGTGCGGGTCGCTCCGATTCCAATGCGAGAAACGTTCGCTGTAGGCGCGCCAGCCCTCATAAGCTCCCGAGTCGGGACCCACCTGAAGAGCGACACAAATTGCCGCGAACGACTGATAGAAGTCCAGGTGCCAATCCAGCATGAGGGACTCAACGTTGTTCCCGATTCTTGTTTCGGTCGCCTCCGTCAGTTGATTCGTCCAGCGATATTGCAGAAACCCAACAGTCAACAGAAGGGCTGCCATGCCGGTCAGCACCGCGATCCAGAAAAACGACGATCTCTGAGCTCCAGTGGCATAGCCCAGCGTCGTGCGGGAATCAAGAAAGGACTTTCTCAGCAATCGGCGATACTCCTGTAGCTGCAGGAACCAGGGGCTGCCGGACTAGCTCTTGCCACTGATCTTTCAGGCAACCAAGACCTAAGGGTGCCCCACAATTGCGTTCTTTGTCCAGCCCTCGCCGCCGCGTGCGTGCGGCGTAGGTCATAGAGCCAATCCGTGCCCGTCGATAGCGCCTTCGGCCTGCGCCCGGGAATCAATTGGCCATGAGATTGTTTGGACCCCTTCCCCTCTGCCCGCGGTTACAAGAATCGCGTTAGACCCGAGACGAAGATCGCCCCTGTGGAATACATGAGCGCCAACGCACATTTTCAAAGGGGAGACCCCAATTGCAACCGAAGGGAACGTCATGAGCACCGAGGTGACGAGCAGATAGGTGTCGAAAACCTTTGGCGGTCCCCCAACTCTATGCCAAAAAGCCCTACGATCCACGATCAAGGATCTCGCAGGCGGTCGTTCAACAATTTCCTGCGAGATCAACGTTCTGGTTGTGGGCGTTTTTGTAGATGGAGCCGCGAGCTTACCGGGGAGAACACTCACTCAATATCATCTATGCGCTTACCATCTATGCGGTTGCCGCGCCTGGACGACCCTGGGGTGAAACCAGGTGATCCATCCGGACCTCATAAATGCTTGAAAACAATGGTCGGGGAGAGAGGATTTGAACCGCCGACCCCCTGGTCCCGAACCAGATTCCAGCGGTTACGGAAATTCGTCAATTTTGCGGTTTTAAAGTGCTTTGGATTGAAATAGTTGCAGGCCGCTTGTTGAGAACTGTTGAACTTAGGTGATCCGGAGTGCTTTCGCAGCCTCAATTTCGTCTACAAATCACGTGGTAATGACTGAAACAATTTGCGCTCCGGCACTCTCCAGATCATCGGACCTAGCATGCGGAGCTTTTGCCTAAGTGCGCGCATGCAGGAAAATCAAGCACTCCGAGTGCTTTCCCGAAATCAATTTCCCAAATTGCTCGTCGTCTTGGTAAGAATTCTTTCTTTGGAGTAAGCCAGGTTATCGAATCGCAAGCCTTGCCCATTCTTTAACTGAAATACAATTTTCGAACTGGTCTCGTGCCAGCCAGTCTCAAGTCGGCGCAGTTCACCGGGCTTGATGATGAAGGATACTTCTCGAATCTCGGGCGAACTGATCGTCAACGTGGCGTCCCCTGGCCCGTCATTGAAGACATCGATCCCCGCGAATACGTGGTGCGGGTAAAACTGAAACTCCGCCTGCTGCGTTTTCGGATCAGCCAGAGCCAGCGTAAAAGTTCCAAACTTAGCGTATGGAGTGCCAATCTGCCATTTCCCTTGGCCCCAGTCAATCACGCCCGAAGGATAGGGCCCCGTCAAACTGGTTCCGGCAGCTAGATGCGGGTCATCGAATGTGACGTAGTCTGGCGGCATCCGGTCGCCGTTTCCTTGCACGTCGATATCCCTGGAACTGGTATGGCGAATGCGCAGAACCCGCGTCGAGTCGTCAAATGTGTATCCGTCCTGAGCTAGATCTTGCCTGCGACTGAGCGGTTTTCCGCTGGCAGTGACGGATTCCGGCACGAAATCGAGGCGGAGGACATCGGTCGAATCGGTATCGAAGGTGGAGTAGGTCACCGTACCCGCGTCGTAGGCAATCTTGGTGACGGGAGAAAGAGAACCGAGGAAATGCGATTCATTGGCCGGAGCCCATTCGGGAACGGCCCAGAAGGAATCCATCATGCGTCGCGGCCCATCGGTAAATTCGTCGGTGAACCACCATTGGTCTCCCCAGGGTGCGTGGGCACCTGCGGGGAGCCCTTGAAAATACGTGACCCAGTTAAAGGAACGAAACGCTTCTTCCTTGTAGGTTGCGTCTCCCGTTTTTGCAAAATAGAGGGCCTCGACCGCCGCCAGCCGCGATGTGTGACTGTCACAACACTGATTGGGCAAGTTGCAGCAAAACGATTTGCCGTTGCCTTGCTCCGTGGTCACAGTAGCGCCGTGGACCTTGTATTTCGGCCATTTCGGGGTCGTCTTTACCCACTCAATGAGCTGACGGGCATGTTGGCGCCAATCCGCATCCTTCTCCGGGTGTAAAAGCACGTAGCGCGCATATTCCAGGGGGATGACCTGGTTCATGTTCGCCATGTCGGGAGTGACGTCTTCAAAATAACCGACCCAGACATTGTTCTGCATGGGGTATTTGTTCAGCCAATCCGCCGCACCCTGCCGAACTCTTGTGTAGCTGGCGAAATCTCCCTGCCGCAACCGGACCAGCTCATCGAAAAGCATGATCGGCTCCACGACATTGGCGGAATAGGGGCCCATCCCGGGCTTTTGAAGAGGCTTGTCAAAGTTGGAGGCATGAGGTTCTTGCCCTTGGCCTTCTGTCTTGCCATCGCGGGCGTAGCTGCGATACGGCCAGGGAGAGTTCGTTTCATCCCCAGGTTTGAAATTCTTAACCAGAGCATCGGCACAGCGAATAGCGGCTTTCAGGTACTTCGTGTTCCCGGTGATCTCGTAGAGGCGGAGATAGGCATAGCCGTCCGCACCGACGACGTGGGGCTCGACGTAATCTTCGCCGTGGAAACTCCATCCGGTGTACCGCGAATTACCCGGATTGGCTGATGCGTAGGGAACCTGCGCCCAGGCATAGCCTGCCGGGGTGAGACCGTTGGCCAGTTCATAGTCCACAAAGTCCTGCAGGAACGTCAACGTCCGCGCATCACCGGAATATGGATAGAGGCGTTCGACGAAGCCTTCCGCCATCGCGCGCAGGTAGCCTGTTGAGTTGGCCCAATATCGGTCGGGCGTCATCTCGAAAGTGATCCGGTCGAAATCGAAGCAGCAATAGTAATAGGGTAACCTTTGCCGGTTGTATTGATCCCAGAGGATGGTCCATTGGGAAAGAACATGAGAAGAGTAGGAGTAGCCGGTGTCTTTCGGCATGGGCCAAGGCAAGAGTTTCCCTTGCGCATCGAGCTCCACCGGACGGCCAGCGATTGTGGGTTCGTCCACTGTCGAAGTCACCGGAAAGGGCTTCTGCGCTTCCGCGACAGCGCTCATGGCCATCAAGAGGATGCTTATTACTACCTTAGTAGCTCGTGTCATATTTCATCACCAGCAGGGTCGCACCTAGAACGACGGCGGCCCCGACAATCGCCAGAGGATTTAAATGCTCGCCCAGCAATACAAGGGCAAGAACAACGCCAAACAGAGGTACCAAATAAAGAGATGCCGATGCAGTTGTGACGTCAAGGTGTTGTAGCGCCTTGAAGAAGAGCAGCATCGATGCCCCGTACATAAAGAAGGCAAGGAAAGCGAAGGCTGCCCAGCTTTTCCAGTCAAACGCCAGGAAAGCCCGGAAGTGAAAGGGCTCTACCCAGATGAAAAGTGGAACGCTGGCAATCGATGCCGTGATGTAGCTGAAGATGAGGATTTCGATTTCCTGGAACTTCTGCATCAACCCTTTGCAATAGACGTTGTAGAAGGATGATCCCAGACAACCGCCGAAGATCAGGATGTTCCCTGTCAGAAATTTCATCTGGCCGAAAGAAGACTCGCGGAAGTCGCTGGCGGAAAGAAGAATGACACCGACCAACCCAATCAAGAGTGAGCTGATGCGAAGGGGCGTCAGGCGCTCCTTCAGCATGAAGGAAGCCAGAACGGCGCTGATCACCGGAATCAACAAATTCAGGATGGCGCCATTGGAAGCGAGCGACTTGCTGATTCCCCAGGTCATGCCCAGTTGGGCGAGCACCTGGCCGGCGACTCCAGCGACAACGAATTGGATCCAGTCCTGCCGGGAGGGCTTGGCGGCATTGGGATTTGTCCGGCGCATGCGCACCAGGAGAAAGACGAAAAAGATCGTGGTGACAAAAAACGGCAGGAACGTGATGGCAATCGGGCCCAGGTGACGGTCCAGAATCTTCACGGCCGTCCCTTGCGCCGACCACATCAGCGAGGCCAGCGCCATCAAAAGGAAATACCAAGCCGTTTGCCGTCTTTTGGGAAGTACGGGCGCCGTTGTGGTCATGGTTTCCCCTGCAGAACGCGCACACCAAAGCGGTCCGCGCCCATGGAACTGCCTTCGAACACATACGGTTCGAAAGAACTCGCCCGGGCATAGTTGACGACAACCCTACGAAAGGCCTCTCCCGCTCCTTTTGCACCCAGCACAGCAACGGTGCCACCTGCGCCGCCGCCCGTGATTTTGGCCCCGTACAGTTGATTCTCGCCGCATTCCTGACGTACCAACTCCACGAGCAAGTCGGTCTCGGAACAACCCAGCCCGCATTCCGTGTATGACCAGTGCGACTGGAACATGAGATCTCCCATCAATCTGAATGCATCCTGCGCCGGTGCATCTTTGGCGCCTCGTGCAAGCTCGATGAACAGCTCAATGCGCTGATTCTCTTCCACGGCGTATCGCGTGCAAGCCCGTACCCGGTAGTTGACCTCCGGGCGCACGCTGGTGAAGGGATCGGGATGGGTCTTGCCAAGCGCGAGTATCGCGGATCCGGCGATAGTTTCGGGTAAACGATGCTCGTACTTCGATCGAAACACGGAGGGTACAAGATTCGAAAGGTAGCCATTCCATCTTGGATCCCGGAACTGGGGAATTCGCCCAGCCTCATCCAGAGTCAATGGCAGGCCGTCCCAATCGCAAATCATGCGATAGCCAATGAACCCCGCGGCGCGAGCCGCTTCATACTCAATGCCCGTCACGGCATGCTTGACCCCCGAATCAATGGCCCAGCATTGCAATCCCTCCGGAAGCCGCACGAGAGGCTTGGGCGCGCAGGGCTGGCAGAGCAACGGCAGAACGTGTCCCTCATCCCCGAGCACGGAAGCCGCCTGATCCATGATGCCGCAAGCGGATTCAGCGATGACGTTCTCCACCCATTGGCAGGCGAGCGCGAGTTCAATACCGGCAAGCTCGACCCCATACGCCGCGCTCGCGGCTCTCATGACCGACACCTCCACCGCCGCGGATGAACTCACACCCTTATTCAACGGGACGTCGGACTCCAGATATACGTTTGCGCCCCTGGTCACGCGCTCCGGATAACGAAGCCGCAACAGGTAGAACACGCCCAGGAGATACGCTGTCCAGCGGACTTCGGGACTGCGATTGACGAGCTTGCGTACGGCTGCCTCATCCGACAGCGCCTGCATTTCGAATTCGACACGATCCGACCAGCCATGATCGCGCATCTGCGGGTTCCAGAAAACAATCGATCCGTCGCTGCGCAGTTGCACAGCCGCCCAGGTGGCCTCTCGAATGGTTGCTTGGAAGACAAGGCCGCCGGTGTAATCCACATTGCCGCCCATCAAATCGAGCCGTCCCGGAGCGCGGCTTATATGGACAGGAAGCTCGACGGAGAAGTAGCTTCCTGGTCCTCGCAAGCCGAGAACCTTCTCGAAATCCGTCACGCCAGCTCCCGAATGCTTTCGATGACGTACCCGATCGACGCTTCCGTCATTCTCGGATGAATGGGAATACTCACGTACCTCTGATACATTTTTTCAGCCACCGGGCATTCCCCTTCGCGGTGCCCCCGATTGCGGTAGGCGGTGGAGAGATGAATCGGCACATAGTGGGACCAAACCTTGATCTTCTTCTGCGTATACAGCGCCCACATGAAGTCCTCTTTGTTCATCGAGAACCCTGGTTCCACCAAAACCGTGTACACATGAAATGCGTGCTTGACGTCCGGGCTGACAAAGGGAAGCCGCAGGCCGCTGATCCCCTGTAATCCTTGGGTATATTTGTTGGCGATTTCGAGGCGGCAAGCGTTCAGCGAATCCAGTTTCTTCAACTGCACCAGGCCAACCGCGGCCTGTATATCCGTCATGCGGTAGTTGAAGCCGATATCATCAAAATCGAGATACCAGTATCGCTTGCCCATGGGTTGAGTCGACTCGTCGATCGGAAGATACTTCCCTTTGGGATCATAAGTGCGGCAACAGAGAGACCGGTGAGAGAGCATACGCTCGTACAACGCCCTGCTACTAGTCGTAATCATGCCCCCTTCCCCGAGGGTGACCATGTTCTTTTGCTGATGAAAGCTGAAAACGCCGATGTCTCCCAGCGCACCAGCCCTGCGCCCTTTGTACTCAGCGCCGGCAGCGTGTGCGGCGTCTTCCACCACCACGATGCCGTGTGCTTTCGCGAGTTCGTTCAAAGCGTCCATGTCACAGCACTGCCCATACAAATGAACCGGCAGGATGACTTTGGTCCGGTTGGTGATCTTAGTGGCAACGGACTTCGGATCCAGATTCAGCGTGAAAGAATCTACATCGGCGAAAACTACTTTTGCGCCCAGAGCCGCCGCGGCGTTCGCGGTCGAGATCCAACTCACGGGAGTGGTGATGACTTCGTCGCCGGGCCCGACACCCACCGCAATCAGGGCGAGGGTGAGTCCCGAGGTCGCTGACGTCACGGCTAGTCCGTAAGTGGTGTTGCAATACGCTGCAAAGGCCTCCTCAAATTCCCGCACCTTCGGCCCGCAGGAAGGTGCGCTCGAATTTAGAACGTCGAGCACGGCGGCCTTTTCTTCTTCTCCGTAAATCGAGCCATGAGCAAATTCCAGCTCGAACACTGCCTTAGGCAACTGCATCAAAACACCTCGCGATTACTTGGTCGCAACTTGGGATGGGGGTGCTGCAAACAGCTCGGAGTTTATCCGTTAGTAAGAAATGATCCAAACCTCGTGGCGCACGTCCGAGGACAGGCTCGGTCTGGGCCAAAACAAGGTCCCTCGCGTACCCCATGCGCTCCGCAAGCTTTACATTCAGGTTGTAGCGGGAGATGGATTCACTGGCCCCGACGTGGAATATACCGCGGGCTTCTTGGTTGCTGAGTAATTCCATCATAAAGCTGCTCAGGGAGGACACATCAATGGGATTTCTGTATTCGAATGTCGGAGTTGCCACGGGAGACCCGCCGGCCCAGCGGGCGGAAAGACTTTCCAGTATGGCGTTCGTTCCCTTCCTTCCAGCAAAACCGAGCACCAAAGCAAATCGCAGAACGATCGCGGAGGGATCAAGTCCGAGGACTGCGGCTTCCGCACGAGCTTTCGTTTTTCCATAAACGCTCACTGGCGACGGTGCATCTTCCTCGGTATAGCCGTGTTTGCGGCCGTCGAACACAGCCGCAGAGGAAGCGAAGAGAAGGCTGGCATTGCAGCGGACGCACGCATTGGCAACGTACTCAGCGCCCCGAACGTTAACCGCAAAAGCCTGGTCTGGCTCGGCCTGGCACCGGTCAATATCGGAGAGCGCCGCCAACAACAGCACGGCATCCGGCTCCACGCGCCGGAACGCGGCGTCGACGCTCGCTTGGTCCGTGATATCGATCTGGACGCTCCCCGGATCGGTGGCAGCCGTGCGGCTGCCCGCGAATACTTCAAACGAGTGAGCAAATCTCCGCGCTGCGTAGGAGCCGAGGAATCCCTGCGCGCCGACTATAAGTATCCGTTCCTTATCCATGAATGCTCGAGTCCCTCGCAACCGCGCATGCACACAGCGTAACCAAATCGATTTCAGATCAGTTTTGTTCTGGTGAATTGAAGACTTGCTGAGCATCAAGATGACTCTAGCCCCCGCAAAGGGCCAGAGCCGTCCTCGATGCTTAGAATGAATACCGCAGCGAGACCTGCATGCGGCGGTTGTCCACGGAGGTCGAAAATACTTCGCCTTCCGTGCCGCTGCCTACACCGGAATCCGGTGCGCCGAAGTTCGGATGATTGAAGGTATTAAAAACATCCGCGCGGAACTCAAGCTGCTGCCGCTCGGTTAGACGGAAAGCCTTGGAGAGTGAAGAATCCAGTTGCTGCTGACCATCCGAATGAAGAGCATTGATTCCAGCCGTCCCATAAGTCTGGGGAGTGGTGTGGACGATGAAGGCGGTGGGGTCAAACCATTTCATCACTGTCGGGTGGCTGAGGACACCGGTTCCAATACGGTCGGCGCGATTCGTTTGCCCATTGTTCAAAGATGTTGTGTCGGAGCTGATCACATCAAAGCGTGCGCCGCTGCGAATATGGAGGAGGCCGGAGTATTCCCATCCGCCGATCAACGTGTCCAACACACGGTTGATCCCGCCGAGAAAGGGCTTTCCCCGTCCAACCGGCAGCTCAACTCGGAATTGTCCGTTGAAAATATGGGCAATGTCCTGCTGGGTGGGGCCGTAATATTGGTTCAGGTTGCTCAAATCGAGGTTGTTGCCGTTGCTGAAATTGCGACCGTGAGCGTAACTAGCATTGATAAAAACATATTTCTTGACGTTGGCGGCGAACCGCACCGTCACGGCGTCATAGTAGCTACTGGCCTCCGAGTAGGAGACTGGAACGTCTCCGAGTTGGGGATAAAGGCTGTTGAGCGGACGCTGAGAGTTGTAATCAACGCCCGGCGCTTGCGGGAGCGCCTGGTTAATATTGCGGGAATGGTTGTTGTTCCGGCCGCGTACGTCGACGTAGCCGATATCGAGGACCATGCCAGGATGGATCTGCCGCTCCACGTTCAAGGTCGCCTGGTCCACTCTCTGATTCTTCCAGTTATATTCCGCGCCCCGGATGAGCGAATTGGCAGGCAACGGACCGGGTTGCACGTTGGCCAGAGGCAGGCCGTCCTGCGAGAGCAGCAGCGAGGGCGTGAGGTTGTTGGGCGTAATCAAAACCTGTTTCGCATAATTGGGATAAGTCAGCCCCAAAACTGTTAACGGACCCGACCAGTATGCCATCCAATAGGAGACTCCATAGCCTCCGCGAATGCTGGTCTTGCCCAGATCCGGACTCCAGGCGATGCCGACGCGCGGCCCCCAGTCGTTCTTGTCCAACCCCAGCGCCGGGCTGCGATTGCTCGAGGTTGCGACAACGAGCTGGTTCGTTCGGGTATCCCAGTTGGATTCCCGGTTGGAACGCTCGATGGGGCGTGTGACTAATTCATAGCGCAGGCCGAGGTTCACGGTTAGCGAAGGCAATATTTTGAAATCGTCTTGCGCATACCAAGCATTCTGCCAGTAGGTCTGGTACGGGGCACCGGCGACGAAGTGTGCGCGGGCGCTCGAGGTCATGGTTCCCAGCAGAAAACTTGGGTACGCGAAGGGCTGGACAGAAGTACCGTCATACGAAGTCATGGCCGGATCGAACCCGACGGCGCCGCGTGGATTGTCCCCGCCAATGGTATCCGCGGAAACATCCACAACGTGATTGAGGTTGGTTCCAACCTTGATCGCGTGACGTCCCTTGATCCAGGTGAAATTATCGGTGACCGCGATTGTGTTGCTGACGATATAACCGACCCAATCCGGCTGGGAAATACCATGCACGCCGGCGATGTTGAATTCCGCGCTACCTTGGCCCGCCGCGCCACCCAGGTTCCCGTTGGGGATTCCGAAGGAATCATTCCAATTCTGCGTCAGACTCTTGTTGCTGGTCCGCACATTGGTGCGGTTCAGAGCCAGCCGCAGTTCGTTCATTTTGGTTAGGCTGAGGGTACGAAGGTGGGACAACTGCATGTTCTGGTTGAACGTCTTCGAGTCCGCATTGCCATCCTGGAAGAACTGATTCACGTTCGTGGAATTGTCACTGACCGCATCGAGCACGGAGTACCGGAAGAAAATCCTGTCCTGGCTGGAGCGATCATAGTCGATGCGGCCATCCGCTTGATGCGCTGTCTGAGAATTATTGCCTAGATATTGCAAGTTGTTGCTAATTCCTGGAAGGTTGGCCACGCCAAAGACTTTCGCGGCATTCATGGCCTTCGCGGCAGCGTCCCAGCGGTTCTGCGGGATGACATTGCCTGGGAACGGCGTCGCGCTGGTCACATTTCCAGTTACACCGAACACCCGGGTGAACGGGTCGTAAATCGTCCCGAAGGTATTGCCCGCGCCGTCGTTGGGCTGTGTGGGATCGAGTAGTTCCGAGAAGTCGCCGTTCATCATCTTCGCCGTGGGCGCGGAGGTAAACCTCGGAGTGCTAGTCTTGAGAAGAGCGCCCTGATAGTCGGCGAAGAAGAACAATTTGTTTTTCCGTATCGGTCCACCAAAAGCTCCGCCAAACTGGTTTCGGCGGAAGAGCGGATTAGGCAAGCCGCCCGCGAAGTAATTATGTGCATCTGTGGCTTCATTGCGCAGAAACTCAAAAGCGGCACCGTGAAAGTCGTTGCCCCCGGATTTCGTTGTGATATTGACAACTGCGCTTCCCGAGAATCCAAACTCGGCATTGTATTTTCCCGTGTAAACCTGCACCTCTTGAACTCCTTCGATGGGAGGCGTGATACTGATGTAAGCATTCTGTGGCTCGCGATTGGGAACGCCTTCGATATAGACGGTGTTCGCATTGGCGTCGACGCCGCCGATGGAAGCGAGCTGCGGACGAGTCTGGCCGATGGCTGAACCATTCTCTCCTCCGTTGGTCTCGTAATTGCCGCTGCCCACATCATTGTTGGCGCCGGGAATCAGGTTCATCTGGTAGAGCGGATTCCGATCGATGTTCGGCAGCTTATCCAGCTCTTGGTGGCTGAAGGTCTGCGAAAGCTCCGACGTCTCGGTGGCGACGCTGATCGAATTAGCTTCGACACTGACGGATTGCAGCGCATCGCCCACGTGCATGGAGAAATCGGCGCGGACGATGCCGCCGGCATTCACCACGACGTGCGACTCCACGGCCTTCTGAAAACCGTTTTGCTCCACCTCCACGTGGTAGGTCCCCGGCACCAGGAAGTTGAGTAGGTATTCCCCGGTCTCCGAAGTCTCGGCTTTCGTAACCACGCCGGTTCCATCGTTGGTCGCCGTCACCGTAGTTTCCTTGATAATTGCGCCGCTCGGATCGGTGACGAACCCCGAGATCTTGCCCGTGTTGATCTGCGCCGGAGAGACCACGGAAAACAACGTCAATACAATCAACAGTGTTGGGCCTGAACGTCGCATAGATACGCTCCTCAGAATGTATTGCCGGGAACCCGGTTATTTCGCTATTAGAACTTTTGTTAACTTGCGAAGCCGCGCCAAATCGGACGGCTTTACTGCGCTGTCGGTAATGACAAGATCGCAATGCTCCACCGGACATAGCCGGTAAACCGCTTCCAGCCCCACCTTACTGCTGTCAATCACCAGGATTCGCTGTTTGCCGGACTGCAAAATCGCCCGCGGCATCTCCGCGTCGTAATTCATCACGCCCTTGTGAAAGGAAAGAGCCGCCGCGCCGAAAAATACTTTGTCGGCGTTCAAATCCCCCAGTGCCTCGATCACCGCGTTCCCCGAGAGATCGTGACTGCTCCTGCGATAGACTCCCCCGGTCAGGCGCACTTGCACGCCAGAGCTTCCCGCCAGCTCCTCCAGAACAGCGAGCGAACTGGTCACCACAACCAGATTGCGCTGGGACGCGAGGTGCCGGGAGATACAGCGTGTCGTGGTTCCCGAATCCAAGACAACCGTTTCGCCCTCCTGAACCAGGCTCGCCGCCGCTCGGCCCAAGGCGTCCTTTGCGGCAGACATCTTTGCCGAGCGTTCCAGAAACGTTCTTTCCATGGATCCCGGAGGGGCCACCATCGCTCCTCCCGGCGTCCGTATTACCAGACCGGCGTCGGCCAGTTTGTGCAAGACGCGCCGAACCGTCATTTCCGAGACACCGAAGTGGGAAGCGATTTCCCCGATGGGCGCCGTGCCTCGTTCCTTGATCAGGAGCAGAATCTCCCCCTGGCGATCCTGCGAGGAGAGAGAGTCGCTTTTTTGTTGTTTGAAATTCCCATGTGTCATGTGACAATCTAACAGACCACGAAACGAGTTCGTAGTCAATCCTATTTTTCGAATGCTGTCCATTTTGCCTTGCGTTGTGTTGCGGTCGCTCTGGAGTTACCCGTCCGGACCGGTCCAATCGACGCCCGAAAGTTGCTATTAGAGAGGAACAAACATGCCCGATTGGGCCTGGCTCGTGGATGGCATCCGCCATATCCACGAAGAGATGCGCGACGCGATTGTTGAAGCCTGCGAAGAATCCTCCGTTGCGGACCTCGCGCGCGTCGTCGCAGACGCCGATGGGGACGGCGATGCGATCTATGCGGTAGATCGCATCAGCGAGGAAATACTTGTGGATCTATTCGAACGAGAGATCGCATCGAAGACCCCCATCATACTCATTGCCGAGGGGATCGCCGACGGGAAGATTACCCTGCCCCGTGGTACTCCGGAAGCCGACGCAACCTTGTGGGTGATTGCCGACCCCATCGACGGGACGCGTTGCCTAATGTACCAGAAGCGCAGCGCTTGGATTCTGACGGGGGTGGCTCCGAATCGCGGCGAACACACTTCCCTTGCAGACATTGAAGTTGCCGTGCAAACGGAAATCCCTCTGGTTAAGCAGCACCTTTCCGATGCACTTTGGGCCTCGCGCGGAGCGGGGACACAGGGCGAGCGGTTCAATCGCATCACCAGAGAACGCAAGCCCTTTCACCCGCACCCTTCGAACGCCGTTGAACTCGAACATAGATTTTGTTCCGTCACTCGCTTTTTCTCCGGCGCTCGCGATGTACTGGCCGCCATCGATGACGATATTTCTTTTGGCGTTGCCGGTCCTGGTCGAGCGGGCAAAGCGTACTGCTTCGAAGATCAATATCTTTCGACCGGCGGACAGTTGTATGAACTGATGGTGGGCCATGACTGCTTCCAGGCTGATCTTCGTCCCTTGCTCGACCGGATATTGAAAGAACGCGGATGGAAGACAGGTTTGTGCTGTCATCCCTATGACCTTTGTACGGAATTGATCGCGCGTGAAGCCGGCGTGCTGATCTCGGATGAATTAGGAGGAACTCTGACGCCGCCGCTGAACCTTAACGCCGATGTGACCTGGACAGGCTATGCGAATAGCCAGATCCGTGCACTGGTAGAACCCCTTCTACGCTCCGCGCTGGAACGCCGCGGACTGTTGCGGCATAGCACGCCCTGAGTTGCGGACTCTATTCGAGCCCAACACGTCGAGGTGACATCCAAACCACAACTCCAGCCAAGACTCCCGCTGCGTCCGCCACAATCTGATTCTGCGGAGCCGCCAGCTTTCGACAAGGTTCAACAATTCCTGTTAGACCTACGTCTTCGTTGTGGGCATTTTTGTAGATGGAGCCGCGAGCCTACTGGGGAAGAATACTCAATATCTATACGGGTTGCCATCTATACGGGTTGCCGCACTGGAGACGACCTGGAGTAAAACCAGGTGGTCGATCCAAGCCTCCATAAGTGCTTGAAAACAATGGTCGGCCCTAGCCGACGACTTTAGAACTTCCTTGCTCGGTGCTGAGAATTTTGAACCAGCGTTTTCAACGGCTTAAGGTGGGACAATAAGTTGGTCGGGGAGAGAGGATTTGAACCTCCGACCCCCTGGTCCCGAAAACGGGATTCGGGAGTCTTGCTGAATGTTTTCAATCTCTTGTGGTGGTGCTTCGACCGTCTCAGTCCTGCTCGATCACCTCATTCCGAGGCGAATGTAAGTCCTCGAATGGCAGTCCCAGACCGGGGCTGCGGTTCACGTCGAGTGTGTCTCTGCATGGCTTCAACGCTTTACACGAATGGAAGAAGGCGGACCTTGCCATAAGCTGTAGGAATGTCGGAACCGGGATCAAGGCAGCCTCGCTGATAGATTTGGCTTAACTAACTACCTTGTAGGCTATTGACGATTGTTATAGATATGCTGAGGAGTCAGTTTTGTAATGCTCTGCCCGTTTAAATAAGAGGGTACGCAGAGGCTGCCGGTGCGGTGAACGTTTCGCAGTCGATAAACGAGCTCGAACTTGCGCTGCGGTGTGCTCTCATTCGTCTCATTCGTCCCGGCCCGCGATCTTTATGGAGCGACTATCGCTCTGCCGCGATCGTGCCGGCGCGGCTTACCGCCAGCGATTTCAGCCGCCATCGCTTCTTTTGTAGCCTGCCTGATGGGCGCAGGAGACGGCGGAACGGCGGCATTGCTCGCGGATTTGTTCTTCGACAAGCTTGCCTTTCGCCAGGCCTCCCAGCGTGATTTTTGCGCTTGGGCGAGTCGCTTTCGCGCAGCTGCGGTCAGTGATCTTTTCCGCGATCTGGCGGCGCCGGCGGAGGTTTGCGGCTTGCTTTCCTTCGAGTTCGTTTTGCTGTCCCGCTTGGCCTGTTCTTTGGAGGCTGGAGCGGACTCTCCGCGGCGGACAGCTTTGGACGGTAATGCCGGCGCAGACAGCGTTGGCGAGGCCTCCAACTCAATGCCGAAGACATCAGCCAGCCGATCGGATTCGATGGTTTTCTTCCCAGTTCCTTTCCGCCCGGCAACCGGACTGCCCGCTTGGGCAATAAGCTCCAGTTGATCGACGTCGCGCAGTTTGAAGAGCAACTCGGGTCTGCAATCGAGCCGGTTGCCCACGCCATAGAGGGTGGCGGCGACATGCTTGCACATGCCTGCCCAGTCCGGGCACGAACAGGACATCTCGATTTCCTTCGGCGAAGGGAAGAGGCCGTTATCGTGCTGGGTTACGATCTCCATAACGCTTTGGGAGATATGCCCTTGCAGCAACTCGACAAGCGAGCCGATCTGCCCGCCACACTGCGCCTTGATCCTCTTCCAGTGCGGTGCGACAAGGGGACGAACCAGGATGGTAATGCGATACAGGCTTGAGCCGCTGACTAGAGAGGTGACTTTCCCAGCTTCAATCTGCAGGTCGACCAGCGAACCATTGCGGACGTAGGTTCGGCCGCGAGGGAGGCGATTCTCGTAGTCGCTATACGATTCGAGATTGTCACACCAGGCCTTGCCCCAGAACGTGCTGGCGATCGCGCGGCCGGGGACATTGACCGGCGACACCGCTCTGCCGCTTTTAGCCAGCTTCCGCACCTCGCGCAGAGCGTTGGCGCGCCGCTGCTCCACGGAAACATACGGAGAATAGTAGCCCCAGCCCATGAAGCCCTCGCAACCGGATGATTTTTAAATTCCGTTTCCAACATAGCACTCGCGTGCATGAGGAAAACGCGGTCGAAACTCCGCTTGCATGCAGACGGTGGACGATGCATTCTCAAGCTGTATGGCCGTTGACCTTGTCCAACTTCGTGTGCTCGCCCAGGAAAGGGAAGAGGAGAACTGGAGATTCCGGCAGTTCCTGAAAACGCGGTGCAATCTTGAGCCGGAGGAGATCGACAAGCGTGTCTTTGCGGCAACCAAGCGCGTATGGGCCGGAATCGATTGCACCAAGTGCGCCAACTGCTGCCGTGAAATGAAACCGACGTTCAGCGAGGAAGATGTGAGCCGGCTGGCTCGGCGGCTCGGAATGGCGACACCACAATTCATTGGCGACTATCTCGAACGTGCCGAACCCGGCGACGAAAATCCTTGGCGAACGCGCACTACGCCCTGTCCGTTTCTGAAGGACAACCGGTGCGGCGTCTATGAAGATCGCCCCGCCGATTGCAGAGGCTATCCATATCTTTACGAGCCGGAGTTCGTATTCCGGACCATGGGTATGATCGAGCGGACATCCACGTGCCCCATCGTGTATGAGGTGATGGAGGAGCTGAAAGAGTCCCTGGGATTCGCCCCGGGGAGGCGGCGGTGAGTAGGCTGGATCAATTCTCCGTGGCCTTGCCGATGTCCAGCGCCACAAAGCGCAGCAACTGATCGTTGTTCATTTCAGTCAGCAGCGCTTCCCCGCCGTCATCCAGCAGGTCGCGCGCCAAGCCGGTCTTCTGCGCGATCAGTTCGTCGATCTTGTCCTCGACCGTGCCGCGGCAGACGAATTTGTGCACCAGCACGTTGCGCTTCTGGCCGATACGGAATGCCCGGTCAGTAGCCTGGTTTTCAACGGCGGGATTCCACCAGCGATCGAAATGAATCACGTGTGAGGCGGCGGTCAGGTTCAGCCCCGTGCCGCCGGCCTTCAGCGAGAGCACGAAAAATGGCGGGCCATCATCGCGCTGAAAGGCTTCCACCAACTCGCGGCGCTTCGCCACTGCCGTTTGCCCGTGCAGCACCAGACCGGGACGCCCAAACACGCCGGCGAGAAAATCGGTCAGCGGCGCCGTGATCTCGCGGAACTGGGTGAATATCAGCGCCTTCTCCTGGCGTTCGGCAAGTTCACGGCAGATTTCCTCCAGCCGCAGAAATTTCCCGCTGTCATCCGGCCCGAAGCCGTTGTCCCCGGTCAATTGCGAGGGATGGTTGCAGATTTGTTTCAGGCGCATGAGATAGGCCAGAACGATTCCTCGGCGTTGCATGCCGTCGGCCTCGTCGATTGCCGCTGCCAGTTCCCGTACGGACCGCGCATAGAGCGCCGCCTGCCGTCGGCTGAGCGTGCAAAACGCCGTGACCTCTGTCTTGTCAGGCAAGTCGGCAATCACGCGCGTGTCCGTTTTCAATCTCCGCAAAATGAAGGGCAGCACCAGCGTGCGCAGAGGAGCATATTGATTTGACCCATCCGTTGAAACCTCGCCCGCCGCCAGCTGTTTAGCGAAGCGGCTAAAGGCCTTAGCGCCGCCCAGCAAACCCGGGTTCAGAAAATCGAAGAGCGACCAGAGGTCGGAAAGGCGGTTCTCTACGGGCGTGCCCGTCAGCGCGATCCGCCCCGCGGTGTGGAGCTCCTTCACCGCGCGGCTCTGGCGCGTTCCGGAATTGCGAATGGCCTGAGCCTCATCGAGTATCACCAGCCGCCACTCGCGCTGGCGCAGCCACTCAAGCCGGGCGAGCATTGTGTACGTGGTGATGACCAGATCGCACTCAGCTTCAGGCGCGTTTTCTTCATCCGCGCCGGTCATCTCCGAGGGATGCACGATTCGAACAGACAAGGACGGCGAAAAGCGCAACAACTCCGCTTTCCAGTTGGCGATCAGCGACGCGGGAACTACCAGCAGGTTCGACTTGCCTCCGTCACCGGTCTCCGATTTCAGGTGCAGGAGCATCGCGATCACCTGGATGGTTTTGCCCAGACCCATGTCGTCGGCAAGACAAGCGCCTAGTCCCAGCCGGATCAGAAATCGCAGCCAGTGGACACCGGTCCGCTGGTAAGGACGAAGCTCCCCGCGCAGGTCAGCCGGAACTGCGTCCCGCCCAGCCTTCGGCTCGCGCAATTGGCGCAGCAGCCCTTCGAGGTTGGTGCCCGCCGCGATGCCCACCCATTCCCGCGCGGACTCCGCCTCAGCTACCGTCGGGCTGGCCTCCGATCCGATGCCCGCCAGGAGACGCATTCCTTCAAAGTACGACAGGCCGCCTTGCGCCTCGCGCTCTACCTTCTTCCAGTGGTTCAGGGCAGCGGCCAGTTTGTCTCGGTCCACCTCGACCCACTTGCCGCGGAGCAGGACCAATCCGCCGGAAGAGCCGAGAATCTCCTGGAGTTCGTTTTCGCTGAGCGGTTCGCCGTCAAGTGCAACCCGCACCGAAACATCGAGCAGGGCGCGGGCTCCCAGCTTTCCCTTATTGCGCTCGCCCACCTTGACACTGACGACCGGACGCGGCGGGCGCGCCGCCTTCCACCAGTCCGGCACGCGAACGATCAGCCCGCTGTCTTCCAGTGCAGGTATGCTTTTGAGAAATTGGTATGCATCTCCGGGCGCCCAGGCGATGGGATGATAAATCTGGCCTGAATCCGCTAGTTCCTTTACCCATGCGCTCGATTCGCATGCCCGTTGAATCGGCTGCAGCAGCGCCAGGAGCGCCGAGCGGTTTTTCGTGCCGGCATACTCTTCGAGCGCCCGTCCGAGCGGCAGATGCTGCGCTCGCCCCTGTGCGGACAAGCGCGTAGCATAGGTGGCAAGGAACGCGAACGGATATTCCGGGTCGTGTTTGTTCTCCGCCAGATGGAATGTGACTCGTCCTACTGTGCGCCAGAGCGGATTTAAGTCTCGCAGATAATCCTGGACACTCCGGCCCGATTCCCGCACCTTGTCCCGCACCACGCCATCCAATTCCGACCACCACGCAGCGAGGCACTCCGCGCTAAGATACTCCAGCCCACGCATAGGCGGAGCGGCCAAGACGATCGCCGCCAGATCTTGCGGGGCAGGTGCAGGAACGGGCGCCAATTCCAAGGCATTTGAAATATCAGGCGTGTGACAGAGACGGGTGAGATAGCGGCAGGCGAAGTCGCGCGTATAGGCAAACTCCGGCGGCAGGCTGGACTGTAGTTCACGTGTCGCCAAGTGAAGGAGACCCTGGGCCTGATCCTCGGAAAACGCCTGCGCCACGCGCCCGGAGATTACCTCGTCCAGTGCGGGCTCCTCGGGCGGCGCTGCGGCGGCGATGAGCCGTCCGTGTGGCGAAATGGAAAGAATCAACCCCATCTAAGTGTTTCGATATTGTGAAGCATCGGATGGAGTTCAATCTCGCACACGCCGGAGCGTTGGCGCAACAGACGCGAATCTCCATGGGTTCGGCCGTAAAAGCGCTTGGATTCGCTGGGCGAATGCAGGGCCGTCATGGCTTGGTTTTGCTTTCCCACCGCCACCGCGCCCGCTCAATGAACGATGGCTCCATCCGCGCTCTTTTGCCAGCCACGGTTGCCTCGAAGCCAGGCATAAAACCGGACTTGCGGTAATGATTCCGGCGAATATCTGATACCAGCATTCTCCATCGATCGTCGAGACCGGCGGCCTGGTAACACCTGCGGGCCTCTTCGAGATTTGCCAGCGCCGCGTAGTAATACTTGCTCTTGCCGGAATTCAGAATGCGCATGCAAAGCGCGCGAAACAGCCTCGCTGCGACGGCCGGATGCATTCTGACAAGAGCCTTCGCCGCTGGTTCCGTTACAACGTGGCTCAGTCCCTCCAACTCGCCATCGCTGACGCGGTTTAGGCGTTCCGTCAACCGTCCGGCTTCCTTCATCTTGAGCCACAATTCGATGACCGAGGCCAAATTTCCGTTCTCGGCCGCGCCCATCGCCTTCTTGTGCCATGCACGGCGTTCGGGCTTTGGGACATAGCGAAGGAGTTCTTGATAGGTTAACGCGCTCGGGCGCGCCTGGTATTCGACCCAGGCCGAGTCCAACGGTTCACGTCCGCGCTCCAGCTTCGCCAGCAAAGCGCGCCGCGTCCCGGCGAGATCGCATTTCGTGCTTGTCTGGAACGAGTGCGCCTTCTCCATTTCGATGCCGCGCTCGATCCAGATCAGCGCATCGCTGAGTTTGCGCTTTGCCTGAAGGATGGCAGCGATGGCTGCGCAATCGGCCTGTGTGAGAACGGTCCGCGCAACAATGTCGAGGTACTTCTCGATGTGGCGTTGCTGTGCATAGATGCACCTGAGGATCTTGCCCCACTCATCGCGGAAGTAGTTTCCCACGCGCTCTTCTCGCTTACCACAAGCAGGTTCAAAGCGGGTCCGCACTTGGCGCTCGAAGGCCGCCAGGCCCGCCCGATCCAGAACCTTGATCGCATTGGAACCGAGTTCGTTGAAAAAGCCGTAGTCGTCGCGGTCCATCCATGACAAAAGGGTCTTTGCCGTCATCTCAGGATCGGCGCCCGCTGCCTGACTCGCCTGAATCCATCCGCACGAGAGGCCGGCGACAAAATTACCGAACTCCCATTCCGAGTCAATCTCCTCGGCCTTCAAGTAGCAGGCAGCGATGAAGGCTTCATACAGGGAGACTGCGCGCATGGGATCGAAAGCGATCAAAGTGGCAATCTCGCGCTCGGCTTCTTCCAAACTCGAAACGAGGCCGGCCTCTTCGTTCCAGCCGATGAAGCGCCCCGGCTGTAACGCCGATTCGATCTTGCTGCCCATTGGGTCACGGCGCTTAGCCAAATTACGAGATCCTCAGAGTCTGTTTAGTGGTACTCAATCCCTCATCAACAACCGCTTCGCCACAAATGCGATGCATCAAGTCAGTCCATTGATGAACGCTTCCAGCGGTTCAAAACGCACGGAGAGAGCGCCGTAGGTCCGAGTAAATGTGCGTTTCACGTCCTCGGCTAGAACGACATTTTCTCCGGTCGGGTGTTGCCGCCGGAAGGCCTCAAGGTTCATCGGATCGAACTTGTCGGCAGACCATTTGCATTCGATGGCGATTGGATTCTTGCGGCGTCCGGCCAATACGAAATCAATCTCGTGCCCGCGCTTATCTCTCCAGTAACCAATTTCACGACTCTGCAAACACGCCATCATTTCATTGAGTACGAAGTGTTCCCACAATATTCCTAAGTCTTCACGCCGCAGGTCCTGCCAGCCGCGGTAGTAACAGATGAAACCCGTGTCGAAGCCGTAGACCTTTGGTGCTGAAATGATTTCCGTCGGTTTGCGTAGACTGAAAGGGCGAACAATGTGGGCGACGAAGGTAGCTTCCAAGACTCGCAAATAGTTTGCAATCGTTGGACGGCTTACTTCACACGGACCAGCGAACCGCGTCGCCTCAAAGATGCCGCCACTCTGTGCAAGGATGAGTTCGGTAAACTTCTGAAAGGAATCGCGCCGTTCCAGCCGGAAAAACTCCTGGATATCTTTGGCCCAATAGGCGTCGATCCATTCCTGGAAGTCCCTCTCCTCAAGATCCTTCGCCAGAAAAAATGGAGGCATACCTCCGCGGAAAAGCCTGTGCTTCAGGTTCAATTGTTTTGCGTCGGAGAGATCGCGCAAGCACATCGGCGTGAGCCAGAGATCGCGCTTGCGTCCCGCGAGGGTGTCTTTGAATCTACTCGACGCACTCAGTGTAGAAGAACCGGTAGCGATGATTCGAACGGTGGAATAATGGTCCGCAGCGATCTTCAGCAGCTCGGACGGATTCTTCAAACGATGTATTTCGTCGAGGACAATGCGTTTTCCACGTAAGGCGTCGAGGAATCCTTCCGGATCTTCCATCATCCGGCGAACGCGGGGCAGTTCACAATCGAAGTACTCAATTTCCGGAAGGCTTTGGCAAAAATAAGTCTTGCCGACACGCCGGACTCCAGCGAGCCAGACGACCGACCGCTTCCCCCATGCCTCCTCGACGCGGTTTATCCAATAATGTCGTTTTACCATAAGAAGGTATGCTTTCATGTAGTGTCACTATATGCAACTATGAAATCTTTTAGTGTCAGACTGCAGCTGGCGTCGAGTGTGCGGTCGTAGCGCTGACGCTGGTTCCGGTAAAAGCCGGCGACCGGGTGAAGACCGACCGGCGGGCACGAGAGACTGCCAAGCAGGATCAGTTACGTGCGCGTCATCGGTTCCCTCAGAGGACTCCAGCGGGAAGCGAAAGTAACGCGGAAGTATCACCAAGACCGGCAACGCGCATCACCGCTTCGTCAGTCGTCAACCCGATTGCCGGCGTACTCGGGTCCGCGCCGATGATCACGAAGGGCGGCATCGAAGCCATCACCCGGCGATCGAGTAGCAACGGAATACATTCGCTTCACCGCCATAGCGACTGGCATTGTTGACACTCCAATGCACGCGAACGAATCGAAGGACTTCCTGAAGACGCTCTCGCCGATGGGTACAATCTCCAGCGTCAGCGACGTCGCGGACGCCGTTGTTTACCTGGCCGAGGCCCGCAACGTTACTGGGGGGTGCCGCACGTGATGGTGGTGCGCACCAGGGCCCGTGGTGAGCGGTTACGGACTCGCAGCCGGCAAGAGCGAAAAGTCCTCTTTGCAAAAGAATGTAAGTCCTCTTTGTAAGTCCTCCGCCCCTGGGAGCCTGCAAGCTATTGATAAATCGTGGAGGGAAAGAAGAGGCTAGACTCGGCCTTGTCGCGCAAGTCTATGCTTCAACGGGAAACCGCTTGGGCACAACTGAGCCCTGGTCACGTTTGCTGGGGATCCCCCAATTTTAGATAGCTGCAAGCCTATGATTCTAAATGAGATTGGTCGGGGAGAGAGGATTTGAACCTCCGATTCCCTGGGCCCGAACTATGAAAGTACAAACTCCAAGTGCTTTGTCTGGTGTCGCTTAGGGAGCAGCGCACCGTTTTTCTCTCGCTCAGTTGTACCGATCTTGTACCGAAAGAAGGATTCGTACTCGGGATTCTGACTAAGAACGACATATTTCGACCGGGGGCGGAGATAGTCTCCGGACTGCTCAGCACCTCACGGATTTGCAAGTTTTGGATGATGGAAAACTTCTTAGCCTTCAGTGTCGGCCATGAGGTGGCAACTTCCACGGGCCGCTTCACCCCCGGAACTTCGAGCAGTTTGCCCGATTTTACATCGTAAAATTGGGTGAGCCGCTCAACCTGAAAGTGTCGTATTTATTCTGTACTCGAACGACAGGGCAGGTTATACCGAGCTGCAAATGCTGCTCGCCAATACCGAGTTTGTTTTTTTCGCTTTATAGTCGGCAGCCAGGGCTTGCGCCTACAGTGCTTACCGTTTCGGCAAACCATTAGATAAGAACTGCACGGTGACTCTAAGTCCGATGGGCAGTGATTGTG
>Ga0137418_10000449_pt1 | contig 36466 bp, 33 predicted proteins | sample CZODoug3_1_2_16f_FD_122242 | JGI IMG/M metagenome (GOLD analysis project Ga0137418, IMG submission 122242) | Vadose zone soil fungal communities from Angelo Coast Range Reserve, California, USA - CZODoug3_1_2_16fungal (Hybrid Assembly) | ecosystem: Environmental > Terrestrial > Soil > Vadose... | reverse complement strand
CGTTCATCGATCCACCAGGTGTGCCGGAGGCCGTATTGCTGCCCGCGGTAGGCCACGAATTGCCAGATCCCCCGCGCGCCGGCGCGCGAAAGCGCCAGCGGCTGAAAGGCGCTCTCCGCTTGCGCCAGGTAGATCAGGTCCTGCGGCAGGCCCTCTTCCCGCAGCACGCGGGAAATCATCTGGCGATAACGACCAGCGCGCCGCAGCCCGGTTTCCACAATGGCGCGGCCGCGCGGCGTTTGGAAAAAATTGAGAAAGGAAAGCACCTGGTCGTTCACCATCAGCGGCAGGTCGTGGGAAAAGTTCTTAGCCGCTTCCTCGGCCCGCTCTTTCAGCCGCGGATCGACCGGAAAGGTCATCTCCGCCACTTCGTCAATCGCCGCCGGAACCGCGGGAGCCTCGCTGAAGCCATCTCCGGCCCGGAAAGCCTGCAGCTCGTAGGCATACACCGTGTCCACCACGCGATGAAACAGTTCGCTCAACCGGGGATCGCCATTGGGGTCGTAGCCGCTCTCCAACATCCAGTCGACGGCGTCGTCGAAATCCTTCCGCGCGGCTTCGAGGTGACCGGCCTTGAAATTTTGCTCGCCGGAGGCGAATTTTTCCTGGACCTTCTGGATCAGGTAGTCCTTGCCGTCCGGAACCGCAGGCAACAACCACACGTAGTAGCGGTGCGGCGGATTCACTACCGGCAAAAGCGCAAGTTCCGCCTGAGCCTGCGGCGTGGCCGCCGGCGCCAGCGCCGGAACTCTTGCCTGCACGGGCTTTTTACCTGCGTCTTCGCAGCCCAGCAGACCAGCCGCGAAGAGCAGGGTACCAGCCGCGATGTGCAGCCGTTGTGTCATCCCTTCATGGTAAGGAGCCGCTCACCCCAAGGTCAACGCATTCCCGCGGGCAGGGGGTGACGCTCTCAGTACAAGCCGGGACCTTCCTCGGCGCTGTTCCGGGCCTCCCTGATTTGGGATAGACTCGCGCTGGAGGTGATCCCGTGAAGACCAGCGCGCGACTTGCCGAGGCGAACCGCTTCCGAGCGCAGGCCCTTTGCCTGCTCGCCTTGCTCCTCGCCTGCGCTTCGGCCGTCTCCTCGCAGCAGAATAGCCTTGCTACTGAAAAGCGCGCCGAAATCGAAAAGGCGGTTTCGAGTTTCATGTCGGCAAATAGCGTGCCCGGGATTGGGGTGGCCGTCGTCCTGGAGGGTGAACCCGCATGGTCCGCGGGATTTGGCATAGCCGATCTGGAGAATTTTGCTCCGGCGACCTCCTCAACGCTCTTTCGGCTCGGATCCATTTCCAAACCGATCACCGCCGTCGCCGTTTTACAGCTTTGGGAGCGCGGCAAATTGGATCTCGATGCGCCTGCTCAGAAGTACTGTCCCGCGTTTCCGCAAAAAGAATGGCCGATCACCGCGCGCGAACTGCTCGGCCACCTGGGCGGCATCCGGCACTACAACAGCGACGGAAAAGGAGACATTCCCGAGGATAGCGCCCGCCATTTCGCTAGCATGGAGGAGTCACTGCAGATTTTCGCGGCCGACCCTCTCGTCTCGAAACCCGGAACGAAATTCAACTACTCGACTTACGGCTACACGCTTCTTGGGTGCGTCCTGGAAGGCGCCACCTCGCAGAAGTACGTGGACTTTGTGCGGGAGAATGTTTTCAAACCTGCGCGAATGGAGCACACCCAGGCGGATGATTTTTTTGCGGTGATTCCCCACCGGACCCGCTGGTATCACAAAGACAAAGCCGGAGCGGTCCGCAATGCGGGCGTCCTGGACTCCAGCTACAAGATTCCCGGCGGCGGCCTGATCTCTTCCGCGGACGATATGGCGCGGTTCGAAGCCGCCATTCTCGCTGACAAACTTGTACAGCGCTCGACGCGCGACCTCATGTGGACCATTCTGAAACCTACAGAAGGCAAGCCCAGCCACTACGCCCTGGGATGGTTCGTTGCCGAAAAGTTTGGCCTCCGAACCGCGGGCCATACTGGCGGACAACAAGGTACGGACACTGCGTTCTTGATGGCGCCCGAGCGGCGCGCAGGTGTAGTCGTGCTGGCCAACATGGACAACGTGAACACCAACCTTCTCGCGGATGAAATCTTGAAGATCGCACTCGACCTCAAAGACAAGACTCCTTAACAAAAAACCGACCGAGTTTAGACTTCTGCACGTTTGAGAAGATATTGCGCTGCCAGCGGAAACGCAGCCGCCAGGAAAACGGCGCGCCCTAAGGATCCCCACGGAAACGCGACCGCATAAGGCTGATAGTCGTTCATCAGCCAGATCACGGGTCCTGCAAACAGAGGCGGCAGATTGAGGTGCATCGGAACCGTGACAAGTTGACGCACGATCATATACACGCTTACCACTGCAGTCGTAGTGATCAGCCCGCCGCTCGCGCTGCGCCGCAACGCAGTCATCAGCGTGGTCAGCCCCAGCATTGGCAGCCCGACGATGACCATCATCCAGGGAGCAACCAGGAGCAACGACAGGTTCCAATTCCTGGTCAATGTGCCCAGGATCACCGCCGCGAGGTATGTGGGCACGATGGCCACAATCACCATTTCCGCCACGCAGACGCCCCAGTGTGTCCACGTCACCGAAGTTCGCGTCCGCGGTCGCGTCCACAGATATTCAATCGTTCTAGGCTCGATCTCACTGCCGGAAGCAGTCGCGCCGAGAAACACCGCCGAAAGAAATCCGCTCGTCAACAATCCGGTGAGTACCATCAGACTCACCACGTGCACGAGCGTTGCAGGGTCGCGCGTGTACTCACTCCGGTCGAAATACCACCATCCGTTTCGTACCTCGAGCCCTGGCTGGAGAGTGAACAGGAAGGCGGTCGCTGTAAACATCATCAAGAGAAAGATGAAACGGGCGCGGCTTTCGCGCCAGCATTTCCAGGCGTACATGGATCCTCCTTGCGAACCAGGTGTAGAAACAGTTCCCTCAATCCGAGCGGGGAAATCTCCAATATCGTGGCGCCCTGGCTGCGCAATTCCGCCGCAAACCGCTCCGCCTCCCGCGCCACAACGTAGCGCCGGAATCGACCGTCGGCTGTTGCGGAGACGACATCCGTCGAAGACACGGCAGGTAAACCTTCCCCAGAAGCGATCACCAGCCGGAATTCCTGCCGTATCTCCTCTAGACGCGATTCGAGCAGCAGGTGTCCCTCTTCCAGGATCCCGACCCAGTCGCAAATCTGTTCCACTTCGCCGAGATGGTGGCTGGACACAAAAATCGTCCGCCCCTGGCTGACGTGGTCTTCAATCAGCGTGCGCAAAATTTCGTCCACCATCACGGGATCAAGGCCGGCAGTGGGCTCGTCCAGAATCAATACTTCCGCCCCCTGCGCCAGCGCTAGGAGCAGCGCCACCTTGCTCTGATTCCCAACGGAGAGTTTCTTGAACGCCGTCTTCATGGGGATTTCCAGCCGCTGCGCCAGCTGCGCCGCCGCCTCATCCGACCAGCGCGGAAAATACGCTTTGTTCATGCGCACCAGTTCCGCCGGCGTGGCCCAGCCGTAAAGCTGCTTGCACTGCGGTACAAACCCCACGCGTTCCAGGATGCGCATCAAATCTGTCTCGTGCGTGGGATCGAGCCCCAGCACCCGCGCGCTTCCCTTCGTCGGCCGTACCAGCCCCAGCAGCATCCGCATCGTCGTCGTTTTCCCCGCGCCGTTGCGCCCCAAGAATCCATACACCGCTCCCGGCTGGATCCGCAAATTCAGCTCCGATACGGCCGCTCGCGCCCCAAACGATTTGCTGAAGCCCTCCGTCAATATGGCCGCATCGCTCATGGCTGGCCTCCCAGTTTGTCGAGTTCCTCTTCCAACAATTTCATTGTTTCTTCACCGGTCAACCGCAGTTGCCGCCCTTCCACCGCCAACTGCCGCGCGTGCGGACGCAACCGCTTCACCTTTTCGCTTTTCAGCAGCCCTGGCAAACCGTCCGCCACAAACGTCCCGCCACCCGGCACACTCCGGGTCACACCATCGCGTTCGAGGTCCTGATAAGCGCGCGCCACCGTATTCGGATTGATGCGCAGCTCCGCCGCCAGCTTTCGCGTCGACGGTAGCGCCTCCCCGGTGCGCAGCGCCCCGGCCGCCACTGCCTGCTTCACCTGCGATTCCAGTTGCAGGTAAACCGGCACGCCCGACGACGGGTTGAGGTGCAAGAGCATATTGTACTAATACACTAGTACAGTTGGGCTGTCAAGCATTTTCCCGGATGGCGTTTTCTTGCTCTTCTCACCCGCTAACCGATTGACCCCAAAGGGATAAAAATTCCCCTTGCTCAATACCGTCTCCTGTGGTACTCTGTCTTTGCGTTTGTTGCTCTTGTATCGCCTTTGGGTAGTAAAGCGGTCGCAAGGTCACACTTGCGGCCTATTTTTTTGTTCGGTGGACCGCTTTGCAGTCCTCCCGAACGAAGCTTGAAGACGGCCGCGGCTCTGTTGAGGGGCTCGGGACTTGGGGCATCAGATAGCTTAATGTTGTGCTCAGCCGGTTTCCGGTTGACAGAAAAGAGTAAAGCAGTGAGTAAAGAACAAGGTACAGTGAAGTGGTTCAATGCCAGCAAGGGCTTCGGCTTCATCCAGCGCCAGAGCGGCGAGGACGTTTTCGTCCATTTCTCCGCGATCGTGGCTGATGGCTATAAGACGTTGAACGATGGCCAGGCTGTTGAATTCGAAGTTTCCAAGGGCCCCAAGGGCCTGCAGGCCTCGAACGTACAGCCCCTCTAATGGATGGCTGTTTTCGGCCTGATCGGCCTTAACCCCCGATCCTCCCGAATTCAGCTGCACTTCACAAAAATACAGAACGGGCGGCCCGCTTCAAACCGGGCCGCCCGTTTTGCTTTTGGATTGTCCTTCATGACACAGCAACGGCTACATTAATTCTCCGGCGTTCATTCTCTCATCCGGGGCGCGGGCCTGCTAGAATCTCGGCGCGATGCTGGCCCTCATCATCCTTTGCATTCTGCTGACCTGGCTCCTCTGCGCCGGCGTCTGCATCGGCATCGGCTTCTTCTTGCTCAGAGGTCTCCGCTTTGCTTGCTCGATCACCGAGGCGCTATGGACCGGATTAGCTTTGATCACCGCCATTCTGCAGCTGTACCACTTTTTCAGACCCATCGACATCGTTGCGGTCCTTCTTCTGGCGGCCTTGGCCCTCGCCGGCTGGCTTTGGAATTATGCAGTCCGGGCTCCAGGCGCCTCTGCGGGAAATGCTTCCGCTCAGCAAGATTGGCGAGAAAGAAAACAGTTGGGCCTAGCCGCGCTCCTTCTCTACATTCCCGCAGCGGCCATCATCGCCTTTCGTTGCGTGGCCGTTGGCGAACACTACGACACCGGTTTGTACGGAGCGCAGGCCGTCCGCTGGTTCACCACCTATCCGCTGGTCCCCGGCCTCGCCAATCTAATCGGACAGCTCGGATTCAATTCTTCCGTCTTCCTGTGCATTGCCGCGCTGGACCAGGGCCCCTGGCGCGGTTTGGCGCACCATCTTTTAGCCGGTTTTTTGATCGCCGCATTTTTCGTTTCGATTATTCCTGCCGTCCTTCGCATTTTCCGAGCCGAATCCACCTCGTCCATCGACTGGTTCCTCACGGTGCTCTTTATCCCCGTGACAATCTTGGCCACCACCGGCAAAATCGTCGGCACCAACACCGATCTTCCCACCACCGTCGTTTGCCTGGTCGCAACTGCTTTGCTCTTCCGCGCTCTCGATGAGGGATCTCCGCAAGCCGCCACAGCCGACTCAAAGGCCGGGTACTTGCTAATTGCCATGGCGCTTTTTTCGCTGGCCATCACGTTCAAGATCTCCAGCATCGTCTTTGCATCGTTGGGGTGGACGCTCTCGGCCTGGAAGTTTTGGTCGTTGAGCCGCACCACGCCAGGCAGAAAACGGCAGATGGCGTGGGCGGTGATTTTGTCTGCTCTAATTGTTCTCCCTTGGATTGGGCGCGGACTGGTCTTGAGCGGATATCCATTTTTCCCGAGCACTGTGCTGCCGATGGCAGTCGACTGGAAAGTGCCAACCGCGATCACCCAAGGCCAGGCGGATTTTGCACGATCGTTCGCGCGCATTCCTGAGCTTACTGGCGCCTACGCAGATGGGTGGAATTGGTTGCGGCCGTGGTTCCGCGAAATGCTGACAGAAAGAGAGGGGTTCGTAATTCCGCTCGTATTCGCTTTGGTGGGCGGTGTGACAGGAATCATCCGAATGGCGCGCGACAAGCGAGCGGTGGTTCCGCGATGGATGTGGCTCCTGGTGCCCTCGATGGCCAGTTTGATCTTTTGGTTTCTGGAAGCGCCGGCGCTACGTTTTGGCGAGCCGGCTATCTGGACAGCGGGGGCGACACTGGGAATACTTGCGGCGGTGCATTGGCTAAAACGGCCGGCAACGACTCGAATCGCAGTGGTTGGTTTGGTTTTGTTGACGGCGTGGGCGGCGCATCCGCGGCTGTTTTGGAACTCGTACTTTCGTCCTAGCGTAGGCGTTCGAGCGTTCTTGCGATTGCCGGAGGCGACAGTTAAGCCGCACCAAAGTATCTCCGGGCTGATAGTTAACGTGCCCGTGGGGACGAATCAATGCTGGGATGCTCCGCTGCCGTGTTCTCCCAATTTCAATGGCAAGCTGAGTTTGCGGAAGCCAGGGGAGCTGGAACGTGGATTTGTTTGGAACGAATCGGGAGAAGCCACAAGGCAGAAATAATCGAAAGCCGCGGGCGCTGCGCTGCAATGCAATGGCTTGGCCATCCGATGCAGCATTCGGTACTACAAGACAATCTTCTTGCATAATTAACGTAACGTAATTACTATGCTACGACGTCGTGTAGTTAGTAGAACTGTCCCCCCGATTATTGAGAAATTCCGTCCCTGGCAACGGCAGCCGAACAGGTTGATCCAGCGACAAGTCAGTCTGTAAGCCTGTGGACGCCCTCGCCACAAGCAAGATGGATTTCCGTAAAAGAGGAATAGCAAGGAGGCAACGCCATGAGCCCCAGCCCCCGAGTAGTTTCCCGAGAGCGCGAACTTCAAACCAACCACCCGGCCACGGAAATCACCATTCATCTGACGCCGTTCGATCAGAAGGAGTACCGGCAATTGATCGAAGCCCGCGGCGATACCGCGCAACACGTTGTAACCCGTTTGAAACCCGCCCTGGGACTTACGAACGCCGTGGACGCCGGTTGCGGCGTGGGATTTTTCTCGCACACACTGGCGGAGTGCGGCCTGAATGTGTGTGGTTTCGACGGACGCGAAGAAAACGTGACGGAAGCGCGGCGGCGGTTTCCGCACATTCCGTTCGAACAAGCCGACGTCGAAGAGAGGGCCATTCTGGAGCTGGGTAAATTTGACCTCGTCTTGTGTTTCGGGCTGCTGTACCACCTGGAGAATCCACTGCTGGCGATCCGGAATCTCCGAGGACTGACGGAGAAGTGCCTGCTGCTGGAAAGTATGTGCTTGACGGAGGAAAAGGCGTCGATGTTGCTGAGAGAGGAGCCGAGCCAGGAAGATCAGAGCCTTAGCGATGTGGCCTGGTATCCGAGCGAGAGCAGCCTGGTGAAGATGCTGTACCGCGCCGGATTCGGAAAGGTCTATCGCGTAACACCGCTGCCAGATCACGAGGATTTTCGTGAAACGGCGGAACGTACCCGGCGGCGGACGGTGCTGCTCGCGACTTACGCCGCGGTCGACATAGCCGGGTTCCGGTTAATTCCCGAACCCGCTGAACAAGAAGATCCTTGGGCGAAGAAGCCGCCGGTAACAGCAACACTGCCGCAACGAATCGGGCGATTCCTGGCCAGCCCGGCGCGCCGGAAATACAGCACGCTAGCGAATCGCGCGCGGCGCATTTTTCCGGGAATGCCGATACCCTTGCGCCTGCCTTTTGGTGCGTGGTGGCTGGCGGAGAAGAGTGCGCTGGATCACGAATTGATTTACAACGAGTTCGAACGGATGGAAACGGAGTTCGTGAAGCGATTGTTGCGGAGGGACATGACGGTCGTCGATGCCGGAGCGCATCATGGCCTATACACCCTGCTGGCGTCGAAGCGAGTCAAATGGGACGGCCGGGTGATAGCGGTCGAGCCTTCACCGCGGGAGTGCGAGCGACTGGAAAGGCACCTACGCCTGAACCGCTGTTCGAATACGGAGCTGGTATCTTGCGCATTGGGTGAAGCTCCGGGAGAGACGGATCTTTATCTGGTGGATGGATTTCAAGATTGGTGCAACAGCCTGAGGCCGCCCGCGGTGGACGAGCCTGTACGGACGGTGCGGGTTTCCGTGCGGCGGCTGGATGACGTGCTTGCCGAACTCGGAGTGAGCAAAGTGGATTTCATCAAACTTGATGTGGAAGGGGCGGAACTCTCGGTTCTCTATGGGGCGATGAAGCTGCTGCGGAGGGAATCGCGGCCGGCGATCCTGGCAGAAGTGCAGGACACGCGGACGCAGCCGTGGGGCTACGCGGCGCGGGAAATCATCCAATTCCTGATTCGCATGGACTACCGATGGTTTGCGATTGCGGCGAAGGGCGCGCTGCTGCCAATTTCGTGCGATCAGGAAACGTATGACGCAAACCTGGTGGCGCTTCCGGTGGAGCGCACGGAAGAGTTTCTTGACCTCCTCGGGCAGAAATAGAGCTTGCCAGAGAATTATTTTTCGATCACAAGTTTCACTGGAGTAACAATACTTCAGGGGATGGGGCAGCTCACGCAGGCCAGGGGGGCACAGTTCGTATAGAATTGACGAGCTAGGTCTGGCCTTTCTGTGTTCACAAGTTCAAAACTGGCGAGTGACGAGAGTTCATGACAGAACACCTGCTCTCTTTAGTGAGCGGACGCCAGGGGCATTTCCGGCTGGAGTCGGGTCACCACGGAGATTTGTGGTTCCAACTGGAGACGCTTTGCCTGAACGCTCGCGAGATACGGCCGTTTGCCGTGCGACTGGCGGAGAAACTCAAGAAACATGAAGTTGAAGTGGTGTGCGGTCCGCTTGTTGAGGGTGCATTTGTCGCGATGCTGGTTTCACTGGAGCTCGGTTGCGAATTCGTATACGCCGAACGCTTTGCGGATGAAACCCGCGAAGGATTATTTCCGGTCGAGTACCGTCTGCCGAAGGCGCTGCGGCCGGCAGTCAAAGGCAAACGCGTAGCGATCGTGAATGATGTAATCAATGCCGGATCGGCAGTGCGGGGAGCATTCTTCGATTTGAAAACTCATGGCGCACGCGTCGTCACCATTAGTGCATTGCTTGCGCTGGGCGAGGCCATCACCGAATTCGCGGCTGAGCGCGGAATCGCTCTCGAACTTCTGGAGCGTAAGCCGAATCATCTGTGGACACCCTCGGAATGCCCCCTCTGTGTGTCTGGAGTGCCGCTTGAAATCGTGGGTACTTCGTGAAGAGCGGACTTGTGTCGGCCAGCAACAGTTAAAAAACCGCTCGGCTGCTGGTACTCTTCTAGTGAGGGAGCGGCCTTTTCTTTCCCGATTGCGGCCATTCCGGGAATGCAGTGCGCGGCAAAGGCACCGCAGTCCATGGCCTTGGGCTGATCAGGCGGGGAATGGATTCGAACGAATGAAAGTACTTGTCACCGGGAGCAGCGGGCTGATCGGTTCGGAGGCGGTCCAGCGTTTCGACCGGCATGGGCATGAAGTTGTCGGCGTGGACAACAACATGCGGCGGGTATTCTTCGGGCCGGCGGGCGATACACTCTGGAATCTGGAGCGGCTGAAGGGTGCGACGAAGCGATTCACTCACGTGGCGCTGGACATTCGCGACCGGGCGGGCATCGAAGAGCTCTTTCGAATGCATCGCTTTGATTTGATCGTTCACTGCGCGGCTCAACCATCCCATGATAAAGCGCGAGAAATTCCCCTGTTGGATTTCGAGGTAAATGCCCTGGGTTCGGTGAATCTCCTGGAAGCGACGCGGCAACACTCGCCGGAGGCGGTGTTCGTGTTTATGAGCACGAACAAGGTTTATGGCGAGGCGCCGAACGAGATTTTGCTGAAGGAGATGGAGAAGCGATACGACTACGCGAGGGCGGAAGATTTTGCTGGGATTGACGAGAGCTGCCGGATCGATCAAACGTTGCATTCGCTGTTTGGCGCTTCAAAGGCAGCGGCGGACCTCGTGGCGCAAGAGTATGGGCGCTACTTCAACATGAAGGTGGGAGTTTTTCGAGGCGGCTGCCTGACGGGGCCGGCACACGCCGGCGTCGAATTGCACGGATTCTTATCTTATTTGGTGAAGGTGACGCTCAGCGGCGGGAAATATTCCGTGTTTGGGTACAAGGGCAAGCAGGTGCGCGACAATATTCACAGTCATGACGTGGTGCGTGCCATCGAGGAGTTTGCGGCGAATCCGCGACCAGGAGAGGTGTACAACCTGGGCGGCGGGCGCGCGAATAGTATTTCGATGTTGGAGGCGATCGAGCGAGTCGAGCAGATGACCGGTCGCAAACTGGATTGGCGATACGCAGATGAGGCGCGAAAAGGCGATCACATTTGCTATATCTCGAATCTCGGAAAACTCCAGAGCCACTATCCGAATTGGAAAATCACTCGGGGATTGGATGCGATTCTCGAAGAGATTATCGCTTCGCAGCGCGCGCAGTTGGCGCAGGCCACGGCGAGATGAGCCGCCCAAGGCAAGAATGAAAGCCCCTTTCTTCACGGTCCTGATCGACACCTACAATTATGGCGGATTCATTGAAGATGCGGTTGCGAGCGTACTGGGGCAGAATTTTCCTGCTGAGGAACGGGAAATTCTGGTCGTGGACGATGGTTCCACCGACGATACGCAGGAGCGATTGCAAAAATTCGGCGAGGCCATTCGTTATTTCAAGAAACCGAATGGGGGACAAGCTTCGGCGTTCAACTTCGGATTTGAGCAGGCGCGGGGAGCGGTCATCGCATTGCTAGATGCTGATGATGTCTGGCTTCCGGGAAAATTAGGGCGCGTCTACGAAGCATTCGAACGGCATTCCGGCGCGGGGATGGTGTACCACCGAGTGCATTTGTGGGATGGTGCGCGCGACATTTCCGAGGACGTATATTTCGCGCCAGTTTCGGGGCGCGTTACGGAAAGCAAGCGGGCTCTGCTGCGGTATCCAATGGTGGGCACGTCATGCCTGGCGTTCCGGCGGGAAGCGCTACAGAAGCTGCTGCCAGTGCCGGAGTCGCTACGATTCCAGGCCGATGCCTATCTCACGGCGCTGATCATTTTTGTGGCGGAAGTTGCGGCGGTGCCGGAGTTCCTGGGGAAATACCGGTTGCATGGAGCGAATCTGTTTCAGGCAAACGCGGAGGGAGCGTCGCGCCAGCAACTGGAGCGCAGGATGGCCGTGCGCGAAGCGCTCCTCGGAGAGATCGAGAATTGGCTGAAAGTGCAGGGCGAGAACGTGGACACTCCGGAGATTCGCGCGTACCTGAAACAATGGATAAAAGCGCAGGAAAGCGACGGATTTGCAGTGCAAGCGCCGGGGCGCTGGAAATATTTCCAGCACTTGGTTGATTTCCCGCGAACGTACGGCGAGATTATGACTTGGCGGCACCGGACTTACTCCTATCTGCGTGCCATCGCGGCACTGTTCTTGGGCTATCATCATCTGCATGTTCTGGACGACGTGCGATTGAAGAGCAAGCGAATCTTCGCTTCCCCCGACGACAAGAAAGTGGAAGCTGAAAAAGCGAATACTTTATCCGCAAAAAGCTGAGACGAACGGATGGCATTGCAGAGGGAAATGGGCACGGGGACAGTGACGGCTTCGGAGCATGATGGATTCATACAAGCGGCGGCAGCGTCTGTCTGCCCGAGTTGCGGTGCAACGTCACGCGCCCCTGCCATCGGGCAGTATGGGAGATATAGACTTTTCGAATGCGCGGGGTGCGGACTGCAGTATTGGGAGCCGCTGGAAATGCCCGACGCGCGCTGGTACGAACAGATGTACGGCGGCCGGGATGAAAAACTGCTGCCGCTGGAGCCGGGGCACAAATATTTTCTGGCGGACACGCTGGCTCCGCGCGGTGGGAAGTTGCTGGACATTGGCTGCGGCACCGGGAATCTGTTGGCCGCGGCACGCGAAGCTGGCTACGACGTGACCGGCATCGAGCTGGACCGCAATGCGGCGCGCTTTGCCAAAGAGCGGCTTGGTTTGCAAAATATTCTTCCTTTATCGATTTCCGAGTTTGCGGAGCAGCACAAGGGAGAACGATTTGATGTAGTCACATTTTTTGAAGTACTGGAGCACCAGGCAGCGCCGGTGGAATTCCTGCAGAAAGTGAAAGCCTGCGTGAAGCCGGGCGGAGTGATCGCTCTGAGCGTGCCGAATCGTGAACGGTGGTTGACTGGGGCGGACGTTCTGGACTATCCGCCGAATCATTTCCTGCGGTGGAATGCTGATGCGCTCAGAAAGTGCTTGGGCTCGCAGGGTTTTGAAGTCTTATCCATGCGCGAGCAGCCGGCCGGACTCTGGCACACGGCGCAGATGATTAACATGGCCTTGCGAACCGGGATGTCTGAAGCGGCGACGGGAAATGCATCGAAGAGTTTTCGCGACGTGATGCAAATGGCGCCCGACCAAGCAGAAGCAGCTCTGCGGGCAAAGCCGACGGCGCGACAGCGCGCCACGGAGATTCTCGGGCAGATCAAATATGCCGCCTGTTTTCCACTGGCAATGGCGGCGTATCCGTACGTTCGGCTGCGCGGACTCAAAGGAACGTATTTGTATTGTCTGGCTCGGAAGCGCGGTTGAGGATTTTCGGGGAGCCATAATTTGGCGAGAAGTTTTGTCAGCGTGCTGATTGATACGTACAACCACGAGCGCTTTATCGAACAGGCGATCGTGAGCGTGCTGGAGCAGGATTTTCCGGCAGCGGATCGCGAAATCATCGTTGTGGATGATGGCTCGACGGACCGGACGCCGGAGATCGTGAAGAAATTCGAGCCGCGTGTGCGGCTCTTGCGCAAAGAAAATGGCGGGCAAGCTTCGGCATTCAATGCCGGGATTCCGGAATGCAAGGGAGAAATCGTCGCGTTCCTCGACGGCGACGATTGGTGGGCCCCGGAAAAACTCCAGCGCGTGGCTAACGTGTTTGGCTCCGAACTCGCGGTCGGCCTCGTAGGCCATGGCATCCGTGAGACTTTCCCCGATGGCACGGTGCGCCTCCGCGCTCCGGAAAAAGACGAGAGATTGCGGATAGATTCGCTTGCCGCAGCCCGCGTATTTCGGCTGCGAAAGAGTTATTTGGGCACAAGCCGGATGACGATTCGGACCCAACTGGCGCGGCAAATACTTCCTGCTCCAGAAACGCTGGTCATCGAAGCAGATGAGTATTTATTTACTCTCGCGGCTGCAATGAGCGAAATCATGATCCTTCAGGACTGTCTGACTCACTATTGCGTACATGGCGGCAACCTCTATCTCAGCGCGGGGCACGGAGAGGAGGGCTTGCGGCGGAAACAGCAGGTTCTTGAGGCCCTGGCGAGTTCGCTTCGAAATACTCTCCCTAGCAAAGGAGTTTCTGCCGAAGTTACTAATTGCATTGTTGAAATCGTACAAGCGGAAGCCGACCAAATGCGTTTGATGCTGGATGGGGGAACGCCGTGGGAAACGTTTCGGACAGAAAGCAAGCTCTATGAGGTGATGCACGCAGATGCATCCCGCAAGCACCGTTTTTTTCGTGGGGTGACTATGCTTCCGGCACTCCTTCTTCCGCCCCGGCGATTTTACGCGGCGCGCCGTTGGCTGGCTTCCCAGGGATGGTACCGTCAGATGCGAGAGAAAGCATTGCCTGTTCCCGAAATCACTCGGGTCGCGGGCCCCGGAGAGTTCAAGGCATGAGCCTGCGGACGGACTACGATGTTTGGCATGAACGGGTCTTCAACTCCGATCCGGAGCACGAAGATGAGTCAAGCCCCTGGTATGAACTCGTACGCGAACAGATAGGGAGTGTCACGGGCCTGCGCATCTTGGAAGTAGCTTGCGGGCGGGGAGGTTTCGTCAAGGAGCTATCGCGAAACGGCGCACACGTGACGGGGTGTGACTTTTCACTTGCGGCGTTGCGCGTCGGCCAGGAAAAACTGCGGGCGCAGGGAAATGGAACTTCGGCGGCGCTCATTCAGGGCGATGCCCAAGCTCTGCCTTTCGCCGATAAATCCTTTGATCTGGTGGTCTCTTGCGAAACCATCGAGCATGTTCCCGACGTGGGAAAGGCGCTGAGGGAGATGTGGCGTGTGGCGCGTCCAGGAGCCAAACTGTTTCTGACTACGCCCAATTACGCGAACCTCATGGGGCTTTATGAACTATATGCGACAGTGCGCCACCCAAGGCGTAAGGATGACCAGCCGTTCGATCGCCGCCAATGGTTTTTCCAAATCAGGCAATACGTCCGCAAAGCGGGCTGGAGCATTCTTCGCGGCGATGGAACAGTCCACCAATTGCCGATCATTCCGGGACGCAATCCAATTGGATTGCCGTTTTTGGAGTCAAGCCACGTGATTCGCCGGCTTCTGAGCCCATTTGCGTATCACTATTTTCTGATTGGGGATAAGCGAGGCCAATCGTAAATGCGGATTCTGATGATATCGGGGTCCTCGGGGAAGGCCGAGGCCGGTGTCGCGGGCGTTGTCAACAACCTGACAAGAGAATTACGCGAGCTTGGGCACAGCGTGAAGTCCGCATTTTTTGAGGACCTGCTGCCTAAACAAACCTGGCCGAATCGCTTTCGCACCGTCGAGTTCGCAAGGAGAATCGGGAGATACGTTCAGGAGACGGGTAAGGAATTCGACATCGTCAATATTCACGCGCCTTTTGGCTTTTGGTATGGGTGGCAAAGGCGACGGCTTGGCTCGCAAGCGGGTCCTCCCTACGTAATGACCATGCACGGTCTCGAGGAGCGCCGGAATTACGCGATGGGAAGGGAAGCGAAGAAAGGGCGCGCGGAGTATTTCCGGTGGAAGAACCGCGTGTGGCAGCACGCATATCATATGTGGACGTATCGCTGGTCTTTTCTGACCGCGGACCAATGCATCGTGCTAAACCGCGAAGCTTTGCTCTTCCTGCAAATGAAATACAATTTGCCTCCGGACCGCGTGTGGTTCATACCGAACGGTGTCGGACTTGAATTTTTCCACGTGCGGTCCTTCTCTGACGGAATGGCGACCAAGCTTCTTTTTGTAGGAACATGGATCGACCACAAAGGAATTTATTACCTTGCGGAGGCCTTCGAAAAAGTTCTTCAGCTAATTCCGGAGGCGCGGTTGACCATCGCAGGTTGCCAGGAACCGGAGGAAAAAGTACGCCGGTGCTTTGCGAAGGCCGCACAGGGAGCGTTGGAAGTGTGGCCGTTTGTTGCCCGGGCGGAAATCTCGAGCTTATATGCCGAGCACGAAATCTTTGTGCTGCCATCGCTGATGGAAGGGATGCCCTTGGTGTTGCTGGAAGCTATGGCCTCCGGGATGCCGGTAGTGACCACGGAATCAAGCGGAATGACCGACCTGGTTGAGGATTTGCACGACGGGGTTTTTGTTATTCCGGGAGATTCGGAGTCGCTCTCAGCCGCGATTGTCAGGCTTTGCCGCGATCCCGAGTTGCGGTTGCGTCTTGGCAGTGCTGCCCAGGAAAAGATGAAACGTTATACATGGCAACACGCCGCCAAGCGCACGGAGAAGGTTTTCTATCGTGCGATGGGGGTCAGTCCGGACGATTCTACGAGCGGGCAGGAGATAGAAACGGGGGAGCAAAGCGTACACAACGCTCCCAATTTCCCGATCGTAACGTAAATCACCGCCCAAAGTATTCGGGGAAAAGCCAGAAACGAAGTGACTACGCCAAGGATTCGATTCGCGGAGATTCAACCAGAACTCCAGAAGCCTGAGATGTGGACATCCCGGGTGATGAAGCACCCGTTCTTTGCTTGGGCCGGATTGCGGCTGCCGATTGCACAGCACACAGCCGCAGAACATCACGCTCTGGAGAAGTACGCGCTGGGATGCAAGAGTCTTGTAGAAATCGGAGTCGCTGAAGGCGCGTCGGCGATAGCGCTACAGACTACAATGGACCCGCAGGGCACGCTTTATCTCGTGGATCCGTTTCATCTTTCGAGAGTACGGATGCTGAACTTTCTGCGCCGTGCCGCCAGACGAGCAGTGTCTACGAAAGCGGGCGCTAAACTTGTGTGGATCGAGGCCTTTAGCCATGAAGCAGTTGCGGTTTGGGACCAGCCAATCGACTTTCTATTGGTCGACGGAGATCACCGGGAAGAAGCTGTCGAACAGGATTGGAACGATTGGCATCGTTACGTGATAGAAAATGGCACCGTTGTTTTCCATGATGCACGCATTTTCCCGGGAGGGTGGACTTCGGCTGGGTACGGGCCGGTTCGTTTTGTGGATAGAGTATTTCGAAACAATCCTTCGTCTTCGTGGGTGATCTTTAAAGAGGTTGATTCGCTGGTATTCGTCCGCAGAAGGGAACGCGGCAGCGCATGATCACTCTGGGGATAAATTATTCGCGGATGCATGATTCGTCGGCGTGCATCGTGCGTGACGGAGAGTTGTTGTTTGCGGTGGCGGAAGAGCGCATCAGCCGGCTGAAGCACGACGCCGGCTTCCCAAAAAACGCGATTCGAGCTTGTCTGGACTTCGTGAAAGTGGGAGCAGAGGAGCTGGACGAAGTGTGCTTCGGCTGGCAAACGGCGGGGCCGGTCTTCCGGCACGATCTGAAGTGTTACGCCACGGGAAAAATGCCGCTAACGTATCTCACCGGTTTGAATTCGACGCTGCACTTCCTGAGCATGTGGCATCAGGAAAGCGGAGCCAAGAAATTCGCGCAGCAGTTTGGGCCGACCAAAGCGAAAATGCGGTTTGTCGATCACCACCTCGCACATGCCATCAGTGCTTACGCGTATTCAGGAATTGACGACGCGGCTGTGGTAGTCATGGACGGCCGTGGTGCGTGGGAAGCCACGACGGTCTGGCATGGTCACGATGGCAGGCTCGACCCCGTGCTGATGATTCCGTTTCCGGATTCGGTGGGATATTTTTACAGCGCCTTCACCGAGTTTCTCGGTTTCCAGCCCAACAGCGACGAATGGAAGGTTATGGGCCTTGCGCCCTACGGGAAGCCGGGCGTGGATTTGTCGCCGTTCATCGATTTGAAAGCGGCTCCCTATCGCGTGCTCACGAAGCAACTGAACGCTAACGGCACGACCGCGTCCGCCGACATGGCGGCGCTTCTGGGCCCCGCCCGAGTTGCGGAGACCGACATCGACGAGCGCCACAAAAATATTGCGTATGCTGTCCAGGACGCTTGTGAGTTCGCGATGATGAATGTGGTGCGGATGGCGATTGAAAAAACCGGGTCGCGGAATGTTTGCCTCGCAGGCGGCGTGGCGCTGAATTCCAAAGCCAATGGAAAAATCGCGGCGTCTGGCCTCGTGGACAGATTCTTTGTGCAACCCGCGGCATCGGATGATGGCGTGGCGCTCGGCGCGGCGCTTGCCCCCTATCTCGACGGCAATGGAAAACTGCCCAACAAGCCAATGCGGCACGGATACTGGGGACCAAGTTTTGGGGACGAGGCGATAGAAAGCGCGCTAAGTACCTATAAGTTGCGCTACACAAGGTTGCCGGATCCGGCGTCAACTGCGGCAGAATTGCTTTCGAATGGCAAAATTCTCGGATGGTTCCAGGGGCGCATGGAATTTGGCCCACGCGCTCTCGGAAGCCGCTCGATTCTGGCCGATCCGCGCGACCCGGAAATGAACGCCAAGGTCAATAATGCGGTGAAATTCCGGGAATGGTGGCGGCCGTTTGCGCCTTCGTTTAAAAAGGAAGCGGCGGGCGAATTTCTTGAGAGTGCGACGGATTCGCCGTTTATGATTTTGACGGCGCAAGTGCGCCCGGAAAAACGCAGCGTAATTCCTTCCGTCACGCACGTGGACGGCAGCGCTCGCCCGCAGACTGTCGAAAAAGAGGTCAACCCGTTGTACTGGCGGCTGATCGATGAATTCGGAAAACGCACGGGCGTGCCGGTCATTATGAATACGTCGTTCAATTTGCGCGGGGAAGCTATCGTGCACACACCGACCGACGCGATACGGACATTTTTCAGTTCCGGCATGGACGCGCTGGTGATCGGGAGCTTCCTCGTCGAAAAATGAGCATCCTGCGATGAGCGGGCAGCGCATCATCGCGCTCCTCGGACGGCGAGACGCGCCCACGGACGCGGTCGAGGAATACTGTCGCTACCTCGGCGAAGCATTGATCGCCGAGGAATTCGATTTGAACATCGAGCGCGTCGCATGGCGAGAAAGCGGGTGGAGAAGCGCTGCCAGTTCGCTCCGGGACCGCGCACAAGGCTGGCGCGGAGCGTGGGTGTTGGTGCAGTACACGGCACTGGCTTGGTCCGCGCGCGGTTTCCCACTGCGATTTCTTCAAGTTCTGAAGATTCTCAAAGCGGCCGGTGTCCGCTTGGGTGTGGTCTTTCATGACGTTGAAGCTTACGCGGGAAAGCGAACGATCGACGCGGTGCGGCGCCGCGCGCAGTTGCGGGTCATGCGCACGGCGCTGCGTCTAAGCGACGCCGCTGTTTTTACGGTACCACTGCAAAAAAACTCCTGGATGAAGCGCGATCCTCGCAAAGGATATTTCATTCCCGTCGGCGCCAATCTGCCTACCTCAAGCGACGCGAATTCGAGGCAGGGCATTTCGACGGGCGGAAAATTGAGCATCGCGGTTTACAGCCTCACCGGAGGGGAAGCGGGGCGCTGGGAAATCGATAACATCGTCGAGGCTGTTCGGTTTGCTGCTACGCGCGCGGGCAGTTTGCGACTGATCGTTTTTGGGCGGAATGCGCAAAGCGCTGAGAAGGAACTGACGAAACGTTTTAGCGATAGCGGCGTTGAACTCCATGTGCTGGGAGTTCTGCCTCCGGAAGATGTTGTGCGCAGCCTCTCCATCTCGGATGTTTTGCTATTTGTGCGCGGGCCAATTTCCACGCGGCGGGGAAGCGCTATTGCTGGGATTGCCTGCGGGTTGCCGGTGATTGCGTTTGAGGGGCCGGAGACGGCGGCGCCAATTACCGAAGCGGGACTGGCGATTTTTTCGCCTCACAGGAAAGGCGACCTCGGGGACGTGCTGCTCCGTGTTCTACAGGACGAGCATTACCGCGCTTCGCTGGCGCAGCGGAGCTTGGTGGCGCAGCGGCAATATTTTTCGTGGCACGTGATCGCAGCGCAGTATGCAGAATTCATGCGCCGAGGGATGTAGCAAGGCGGGCATCGAGCGTGGTTACAGGAACTACCTGCACAACGCCTCTATCAAGCTTTCCTTTTTGTTTTCGGCAAGTTTGGTCAAAGCGTCGAGGGACGCGAAGTATCCGGCCACTGCTGCGGCAGCAAGGAAGATAAATGCCTCGGCGGGAAGCCACAGATTGCCGGTCCAATTTCCGGTAAAAAGAATCGTGGCGGAAATCGTTCCCATTAAAATCTGCGCACCGAATGCCACCAGCACCGCCATGCCGGATTGGCGCTGGCCATGCATCTTGCCAAACTCCATTTTGCGCGGAAACGTTATCGAGGACCAATTGGCGATGGTGAGTTGGCCCACGACGGTGAAAATGATGGCAGCGCAAGTGGCGACAAACATGCGGGCTGTAGGAAGCCCGACGCGCCACAAGAGCATCGCCATGGATAGTACGATCTCCAGAGAGAGCACGGAGAGGAGCAGCAAATTTTTCCCGAGCAGCACATCGCGGAAACGAAGCGGGGCGGTGAAATAGGTTTGAATGCCGCGGCCTTCGTAAGCAAAGCTGTTGTAGGCCGGGGCCATCAAAATCAAGATGAGGTACGCCATCATGCCGGGGAAAAATAGATCGGGGGAGACGGCCTTGCCGCCTCGACTGAGATGCCATGCGCCAAGATTCATGCTGAAAATCAGGATTAACATCGGGGGCAGCAACAGCGAGAGATAGGCAAAACTGTTGCGAGTGAGGTAGCGGAACTCTTTGCGCACGATCGCGGCTACCTGAGGCGAAAGCAAACTCAATCGATCGGGGCCATCGTGCTTCACTTGGATTGTACGGGTGGCGGCACGAGCCGGCGCCGCGGTTTCGCTAAGTTCTTCGCCGCGATACTGTGCGGCAAAGCGACGCCACAAAAGTCCGCTGAACAATATCAGGTAAAGCAGAAGAAGCGCGAAGCTCAACAAAAATGCCGCGGGTTGAAGGCGCACCATTGCCGCCAGCGCGTGGCCCGCAAGCGAAGGCGGAAGCCACGCGAAATATGGCATGAGGCGTAGGAACACCGGCCGCGCCGACGCGCCATAGCGCTGCGTCAGAGGCGCAATGAAATTCAGCGAAACCATCGAAATAACGAAGAGGCCGAGGAAAAGCTCCCGGGTCCGCCGCCGAGATAGCAAGCGCTCCAGCCAGGAACCGATGAGGCGCTCAATTGTTACGTTGAGCAGCATGAACACGCCGACGATCAGCAACATGGCGGGGAGCACGCCTGGTTTGGCGGCCGTTGCTCCGGCGGTCATTGCCAGCAGCCAGCACACCGATGCTAGGGCAGAGAAATCGGCAAACCCATAAGCTAAGCCAATGGCGTAGAACACGTGAAGGCGCAGCGGAAATCTAAGCAGGGTGCGGAATTCAAAATTTGCACCGAAGCCCGCAACAAAGACCGGGAAGAGCTGCCAGAAAAGAAAAATGCCCCAGAAAAGCAGAGCTATCCGTTCCGGGCGGCCTCGGGAAACAAAGTAGTAGCCGCCGGCGTAAAATGCGAAGCACAAGCCGGCCACCAAGATCCCGCTGAAGACGCCGGTAAAGATCAGACCGATCAGGTCCAAACGATTATTTTTCTTACGCAGGCTGTTCCGCAGAATGAGCCAACGCAGTCCGGCAACTAGGCGGATCTGCTCGAACACGCTGACGGATTGAGTCACGTCAGCCATGAAAGCTCCTCGAGCTGCGGGCGTTCCGTGCCGTCCTGGCCAACGATGGAAAGGAAGATCTGCTCGAGCGTGGTCTTGCTTCCGGCTTCGCCCGCAATCCCCGCGCGCAATTCTTCCAGCGAACCTTGCGCGACGAGCCGCCCCTTGTGAATGATGGCCACGTGGCTGCACAGCCGCTCGACGATTTCCAGGACGTGGGACGTGAGGAAAATAGTTGTGCCACGTTCTGTCATGCGCGCCAGCAGCGCCTTCAGCGCACCCGCTGCTAGGGCGTCCACACCTTCAAATGGTTCATCGAGGAACAAAATACGCGGTCCGTGAATCACTGCCGCGGCGAGAGCGAGCTTCTTCTGCATTCCGTGGGAGTAATCAGCGATCAGGGTTTTGGGACGATCGGCGAGCTGCATGAATTCAAGCAGTTCCTCCGAGCGGCGCTTGGTTGTAGCCCGGTCGAGGCTATACATCCGGCCGACGAACTTCAGATACTCTGCGCCTGTCAAGCGCTCGAAAAGGCCCATGCCTTCTGGAACAACGCCAATCTGGCGCTTCACGTCAACGGGGTTCGCTGCAAAGTCCATGCCGAGAAGCTGCATACTGCCGGAGGTTGGCGCAAGCAAACCAGTCAAAATCTTGATGGTCGTCGATTTCCCGGCGCCGTTTGGTCCGAGAAAACCGAAGAACTGTCCCGCCGTTACCTGAAGATCGATGCCGTCGACGGCGGTGAGGTTCCCAAACCTGCGTGTCAGCTTCTGCGTCTGAATAGCAATATCCGGCATCGCGACTCTCCTTGGGCCGTCTCGGGAGTAGAATGCAAGACTCTAACATGAGTCGTGTTGATCGACAGTCGCGTGGCGGAGAGCTGCGTCCGGAGTGAAGTTCTCTCAGGAAGGTTTCTGAGGAGGCGTTGAGGCTGTGCTGAGCTGCAATTCTTTAGCCGGCAAGGCTGCCAAGACGGCAGGCAACTCCACACGAAATACCGCCCCGCCTTCCTGCCGGTTGTAGGAAAGAATTTTTCCGCCATGCTCCTGCACGATGCCAAAGCAAATGCTAAGGCCCAGGCCGGTGCCTTTGCCCACTGGCTTCGTCGTGTAGAAAGGATCGAAAACGCGCTGTGGGTCCTTGAGTCCGGGACCGGTGTCGGAGAACAAGATGACGACGTTGCCGCGGTCGCGAATCGTTTTGATGGTCAGAACGCCGCCGCTAGCCGCTTCCATTGCTTCCAAGGCATTGCTGATGATATTAAAGAAAACCTGCATCAACTGATTTCCGTCTCCGCGAACGCCTGGAAGGACGGACTCGAGTTGCAACTCGATGCGTGTGGTCCCCGACCGCAGGTCGAGAGCACGAAGTTGCACCGCATTGTTCACCACGGTGTTTATGTCAAGGAGCGTGCGCTCGGCCGGCACCTGGCGCGCGAAACTCAAGAGATTGCCGACCAGCGTTTTTGTGCGGCGCGCCTGGTCGCGGATCTTTGATGCGGTGGCGCGAGCTTTATCCGGAACCGTCAGATCGTCGGCGAGCAGATCGGAAAAACCGAGGATCGCTGCGAGCGGGTTGTTGATTTCGTGCGCCGCGCCGGCAGCTAGCTGGCCCAGAGAAACAAGTTTTTCCGATTGCACAATTTGTGCCTGCAGCCGTTTCAGATTCTCGATGGATTGTTCCGATCGGGCGAGCAGCAGCGAGCGGTCCCGGTCAGCCAAGTGGGTGCGCAAGAAAATCAAGAACGCGAGCGGGACGGAGGCGATCAGAGTCGCCATCAGTCGGAAATCGCGAACCGCGGGATCGTCATGGCTAAACCGCAGCGTATAAATCGCAAAGACCGGAAGCGAAATCACCGCGACCATCGCCATTCGAGCCGGCCAGACATTTTCTTCCGAAGTTGAATCGGGGTCCGAGTCATAGGCGTTTTCGGAAAGAGCGTCCAGCCGGTCCCGATTCTCGTAGGCGATTACTCCTGCCAGGGCATACCAGAGGAAATGCGAAAGCAGAGGCAGGTCATACAAACTTCCCGTGTAATAGGTATGCGCTGGAATGGCGACGTTAATCACCAGAGAGGTGAGCATGTAAAGAGTTGCGCCACCAAAGAGATTGGCGTAAATAATCCGCCAGATTCCGCCGGATGTCAGCCACAAGGCCGCCAGGCCGCCCACGATCACCAAGCTCTGAATGTTAGCCAGCAGATTGTAGTTGTAGTTGTATTGCGCGGCCACTGGCGACGCATAAATCCACGGTAAGACAGCAAAGGCATAAAGGAAGGTCCACCAGGTAAATAAGAGCACTAAATCCAGATACCCAAATCGCAACTGGATTTCGCCGCGCCGGCGATGCGGGCGCAACGCAAGCGCCGCCATCATCGGAATGCCGCGCAGAAAGAAAACGATATCCCAACCGTTCAGATCGGGAACCGGCTTGTGCAGGTACACCTCGTAATAGGTCCACTGGAACTGTCCAGCCATCCAAAGGGTGCAACTCATGGCGATCAGCATCCAGAAGAGGTTGCGCCTCCAATTCGGCGTACCGGCGTTCAGGAGCAGGCCGGCGTTGGCCAGGAGCGGCACTAGGCACTGCGTTAGATTTCCAAAAGTGCTGAGCGGTTCCGAACCCCTCTTCAGCGCCAGCGACACGGCGGTATAGACGACGAGGACGGAAATCCAAGTTCCGACTAACCAGGCGATTCTGCGAGATGAAGACATTCTATGAGTATTTCCAGTGTAGGCGCGTAGGGCAGGGATGCGAGCCGGCAATCATTCCGGCTTGGCCTAAGAATAAACGGAAGCCTCTCGGCAACTGCTTAAGGGCGCGACTCGTAACTAAGAATTTCTGGCGGAGGAGGAGGGATTCGAACCCCCGAGACCCTTTCGAGTCTAACGGTTTTCAAGACCGCCGGTTTCAACCGCTCACCCACTCCTCCGCCTTTCATTCTAGCGTAGTCAGTTGGCTAGCGGGACTCCTTTGCCTACTCGGGGCCCCGCGGTCTGCATCGACGCCAATCAACAGCACGCGTGTCTCGATTTGGGTCATTACGGTCTGCAAAAAGGCCAGCTACTGTGCCTGGGCATGACGCTCGCTGTTCGGTTTTGATCCGCTGAGCGCGAAAAACAGGATGTAGAGGTAGCAGATCACGGGCAAAAAGAAAGCATGATGAATCCCGATCTTGTCTGCGATCCAGCCTTGTGCCAGCGGAATAATGGCGCCGCCAACGATGGCCATGATCATGATTCCAGAGCCATCGCCAGTGAGAGGTCCGAGCTCCGCCACACCCAGCGTGAAAATACTCGGAAACATGATGGAGTTGAAGAAACCGACGAAGATGATACTCCACATGGCAACGTGTCCCGTGGTCAGCATCGAGATCGCGACCAGTCCCGCGGTGCAAATTGCGCACATCCCGAGCAACTTTCCGGTTTTGACTTTTTGCAGTAGACCGGAGCCGATGAAACGACCGACCATCGCACCACCCCAGTAGAAGGCTACAAAACTAGCCGCAACCCTCTCTGTCAACCCGCCAATCTCGGGCTGGCCGAAGTAGTTCACCAAAAAGCTCCCGATAGAGACTTCCGCTCCGACATACACGAAGATGGCGATCGCCCCGAAGACGAGGTTCGGATGGTTCCAGATGGAGTCGTTCACCTTTTCGCCGACTTTGTGTTGCGCATGTTCGATTTTAGGCAACGTGAAACTGCCGATGGCGATGGCAAGCAGTATTAATGCGATGCCGAGGCCCACGTATGGAGTTTTGACCGTGGCCGCCTCGTGCAAACGGTAAGCCTGCAAGGCGTCCGGCGCCATTGCCCGTATTTCGTCCATGGCTTTGGGCGCCGCGCTCAGAATGAGCAGTCCGCCGAAGAACGGAGCCAGAAATGTGCCCAGGGAGTTGAACGCCTGCGTCAGATTCAAGCGACTGGAAGCGGTCTGCGGCCTGCCCAGTACCGTCACGTAGGGATTCGCAGCCACCTGCAAGCAGGTGATGCCAGCGGCTAAGACAATCAGCGCTCCCAGGAACAGCGGGTAAGACGGGACACTCGCCGCCGGTACGAACAGGAACGCACCCAAGCCCATCATAAGCAAGCCGAGCACCATGGACCGCTGGTAACCGATCCAGTCAATGATCTTGGCGGAGGGTAGAGAGAAAATGAAATAGGCTCCAAAGAATGCGAACTGGATCAGCATCACTCGCGCGTAGCTCAGGTCAAAAATGGATTTCAGGTGGGGAACGAGAATGTCATTCAGGCAGGTGAGAAAGCCCCACATGAAGAACAAGCTGGTGACAATCGCCAGTGGGCCGCCATAACTGCCTGATGTTTCGCTCGTTGTAGCAGAACTGCTAACGCTTACGTTTGCCATCGGCTATCACGCCCATTCTTCCCAAGATGAGCCGCCGCGGCCGGTTCTCACATCCAATGTGGCCCCACTCGGAGAATAATTCCGGCGGCTCAAGTCGCGGGCGATAATGACACAATTGGGCGCAATGCGAAACCTCACCGCGCAACGCACTGCCATGCCACTCATCGGAAAAAGTAAGAAGTCAGTGCTCGCAAGATATGGATTTTAGCTACAGCCGGATTCATGAAAGATTTGTAATACTTCCGCAATCTCGGGTGGGGAGTAACTCCTTGTGTTTGCAGGGGCTAATGCAGAGTGCTTTTTCGCTATCGCGCCCAGCTATATTCGCGCAATTGCATTCTTATGCGCACCATTGACACGCCGCGAATCGCACCGTAGCATCGCTTCCGTCGGCCGCCATTCTCGCTCACGAGCGCGCCGGAAAAGAGGCCTCTCATGAGCCTTCGCGACTTCATCGCCAAGCAGTGGATTGATGTTATTGAGTGGGTTGAGCCGGAAGAAGGCATCTTGGCCTACCGCTACCCCATGCAGGATCGCGAAATCCAGAGCGGCGGCAAGCTGACTGTTCGCGATTCGCAAGCGGCCCTTTTCGTGAATGAAGGTAAAGTGGCGGACTCCTTCGGGCCCGGTCTCTATACCCTGACCACTCAGACGCTGCCAATCCTCACGTATCTGAAAAACTGGGACAAAGCGTTCAAGTCCCCTTTCAAGTCCGATGTCTACTTCTTCTCCGCACGAATCCAGACCGACCAGCATTGGGGCACGCAAAATCCCATTACCATTCGCGACAAGGAATTCGGCGCTGTCCGCCTTCGCGGATTCGGCATTTATTCCTATCACTTGAGCGACGCCAAGACTTTCTATAGCAAAATCAGCGGCACTCGCGACATTTATCGCGTCCCCGATCTCGAAGGCCAGTTGCGCAACACCATCATCGCCAAGATGACCGACGCCTTCGCCGCCAGCCAGGTGCCCTTCCTCGATATGGCTGCAAACCAGGGAGCACTCGCCGATAAAATCAGCGAAGCCCTTAAACCCTCCTTCACAGATTACGGACTCACCCTCGACAGTTTTGTGGTTGAAAACCTTTCGCTGCCGGAAGAATTGCAGAAAGTCCTCGATCAGCGCATCAGCATGAACGTGCTCGGCGACATGGGCAAGTTCACGCAATATCAGGTCGCGCAAGCCATCCCCATCGCTGCCGGTAATGAAGGCGGAGGAGCGGTCGGAATCGGCGCCGGTCTCGGCGCCGGCGTGGCCATGGGCCAAGCCATGATGGATGCCGTCAAGCAATCGACCTCCGCGCCAGTTGCTGGGGCGGCGCCAGCCCCCGCGGCCGGAGTTCCCGCTGCTGAAACCAAATTCTGCAGCGAATGCGGCAAAACCATTCCGCGGAGCGCCAAATTTTGTCCGGAATGCGGGAAGCCCCAGGTGTAATGCCGACGCCTGCCATGAGCGGAATCGAATGGGTTGTCGAAGCCTTCGGATGCTCGTCGCAGCCGTTGCGTGAACTTGCTGTCTTGCAGGATCTATTCAGCAGCATCATTCGGGAAATGAAGCTTCGACCCGTCGGCGAAACACAGTGGCATCAGTTTCCCGGCACCGGGGGGATTACCGGCCTTTGCCTTCTGGCGGAGTCACATCTCGCTTGCCACACATTTCCAGAGCACGGTTCGCTCTGTCTCAATCTCTTTTGCTGTGTTCCACGAGCGGAATGGGATTTCGAGACTGTTTTCCGTCAACTTTTTGATGCGCATTCCGTTTCGATCCGCCGGCTGCAGCGGCCTTACGAATCCAGATGGAAGCAGGTCGCCAGTGACTGAGGCAAATGCCCTCGCCACAACCGGGGTTAGGCATCGACAATGAGCCAGCCCGTCGCCAACTGTCCCAACTGCGGCGCCAAGATCGTGTTTCGTTGGTCCAGCAGCGTCCAGACCGTTTGCGATTATTGCAAGAGCATCCTTGTCCGCACCGATGTAGACCTGAAAAAAGTTGGCCAAGTCGCCGATCTCCCGCCGGACAGCTCACCCATTCAAATCAATACCGAAGGTAAGTACGCCAACAAATCGTTTGTTGTAGTTGGCCGCATCCTTTATGAGTACGATCAAGGCGGCTGGAACGAGTGGCACGTCATGATGAACGACGGCACAAGTGCTTGGCTCTCCGACGCGCAAAGCGAATACGCTCTCTCTTCGTCTTCAAAGCCGCTGAATCTTCCCGCAGCCTCGCAGGTCCAGGTGGGCCAGCAATTCACGTGGAACAATCAACGCTATACCGTCAGCGTGATCACGCCAGCGCATTACCGCGGCGTCGAAGGTGAACTGCCCTTTCAGTATTGGGATAAGACGGACGTAACATTCGCCGATCTGCGCACCGAGTCCAGAAAATTTGCCACGCTCGATTACAGCGATCCCGAGCCGGCATTGTACCTTGGTGAATTCGTGGAATTCGACGATCTGAAACTGAAAAACCTGCGCAATTTCGAGGGCTGGTGATGAGTACAAGTGCTCCCCCTCCTCCGCCTCCTCCTCTTTCGCCAAGGCCGCGGACGGCGGGGCTGAATTGTCCCAAGTGCGGAGCTGCCATCAGCCTACGTTCCTTCGGGCAGGCCATAACGGTCGTGTGCGGAGGCTGCCATTCCATCCTCGACGCCAAAGACCCTAATCTCGCGATTCTCCAGCAATTCGAAGCCATTACGAGTGTTGCAAAGCCTCTTATTCCGCTGGGCGCGCGCGGCAAGCTTCGCGGCACGGACTATGAAGTCACGGGTTTCCAGCGGCGCAGCATCCAAGTCGACGGAATCTCGTACACCTGGCAAGAATACGTTCTCTTCAATCCATACAAGGGCATTCGATACCTGAGCGAATACAACGGGCATTGGAACGACATCAGTATCTGCAAGACTCTGCCCACGGCGGATTTTGGCGGAGCGACTTATCTTGGTGAAAACTACAAGCACTTTCAGTCCGCAGAAGCCAACACGGACTTCGTCCTTGGTGAATTTCCTTGGCAAGTTCGCGTTGGCGAAAAAGCCGCCGTCACCGACTATGTGCATCCGCCTCGCGTCCTCGCCAGCGAAAAGCTGGACAAGGAAGTCACTTGGTCCATCGGCGAGTACATGTACGGCCGGGAAATCTGGGACTCCTTCAAGCTGCCCGGAGATCCGCCCAAAGCGTGGGGTGTTTACGAAAATCAGCCTTCGACCGTTGCCACTAATGTCACCGGTGTTTGGGTCGCCTTTGCCGGCTTTGCTGTTTTCCTGCTCGTCCTTATGGCGGTCTTCGACATGCACGCAAAAAAAGCACCGGTCTTCAATCACACCTATCAATTCAATCGCGCTGAGGCGAAGAACGAACCTTCTTTTGTAAGCGATGAATTCGAGCTTACCGGCGGGACCGCGACCGTAGAAGTGAAAAGCTACGCTGCCGTTGATAATCATTGGATCTATTTGAACTACGCGCTCATCAATCAGGACAGCGGGCAAGCCTGGGACTTCGGCCGCGAGGTCAGCTACTACCACGGTTACGACAGCGATGGTTCTTGGCACGAAGGAAAACAGGCCGATGATGTAACAATCCCCAGCGTCCCTGCCGGCCACTACTATCTGCGCATTGAGCCGGAGGTTGACCCTTCTCTCGCTACTATTTCTTACACGGTGGATGTGATTCGCGACGTGCCGGTCCTCGGCATCTACGGAATTGCCTTTGTCGCGTTGCTCTTGCCAGCCCTGCTCATTTCTTGGAGGGCTTACACCTTCGAGCGATCCCGCTGGTCCGAAAGCGACCACCCGCCTGTGCAAATGTCCAGCAGCTCAGGAGACGATGAATAATGTTCCGAAAACTCTATCTTCTCTATGGATTGTTGACTCTGGGCACCGCCGCTTTTGGCCAGTACCGTGGCTGGAGCCTTGACACTATCAATCAACTGAAAAATGTTCCGAAGTCTGTCCGCGATAATCCCGGCTCGTACCGCTCGGTTTACAGCGGCTATCACCATTACACAGGAGGCAAATAAGATGAACCTTGTTCCGCTCGGCAACATCGTCGCTGCACTGGTCTTCGCGTTTGTCGGAATTTTTATCTTCGTCATCGCCTTCATGGTGATGGACAAGATGACTCCTTACCATCTCTGGAAAGAAATCGTGCAGGAGCACAACATGGCGCTCGCCATTCTCGTCGGCGCCATGTCTCTCGGCATCTGTATCATCATTGCTGCCGCGATTCACTAACCCATGGGGATCCTGGTGTTCATTTCCGTGCTGCTGGTGGCGGCTTGCGGCCTCATCTACGAGCTCGTAGCTGGGACACTCGCCAGCTATCTCGTCGGCGACAGCGTCTTTCAATTCTCCACCATCATCGGCACATATCTTTTCGCCATGGGCATCGGCAGCGCTCTCTCGCGCTACATCAATCGTGGCCTCGCTAATCGCTTCGTGTGGATCGAGCTTCTGCTCGGCGTCATTGGTGGTTTTTCCTCCGCGGTGTTGATGCTGGCGTTTGCTTTCACGCAGGGATTCGAATTGATTTTGTACGCGCTGGTCATCGTGATGGGCGTTCTCGTGGGCCTAGAGATACCTCTGCTGATGCGCATTGTCCGAGACCGCTATCAGTTTCGTGACGTGATTGCGCATGTCCTAACGTTCGACTATCTCGGTGCGCTCGGAGCTTCGCTGCTATTCCCGATTCTGCTAGTGCCGCGCCTAGGTCTGGTGCGCTCTGCAATGTTATTCGGCCTAATCAACGCTGGAGTCGCCCTCTGGAGTACCTTCCTGTTCGCGAATCAGCTGGGCGCCACACGCGGCTTGCGGATAGCCTCCCTTCTCGTCATTTGTGCATTGGGCGCGGGAATCGCGGAGGCGAAGCAGATCACTGCCAGCGCGGAAGACAATATCTATGCCGACGAAATTATTTTTGCCCGCGACACGCGCTACCAGCATCTCGTCCTCACGCGCTTCAAGGACGACTTGCGTCTTTTCCTAAATAGCCATCTCCAATTCAGCTCCCGTGACGAATACCGCTACCACGAAGCCCTCGTTCATCCCGGATTGGCCGCCGTTCCCGCCCCGCGCCGCGTCCTGATTCTTGGCGGAGGCGATGGCCTCGCCGTCCGCGAAATTCTGAAATACCCTCAGGTTGAAAACATCACCCTCGTCGATCTCGATCCCGAGATGACTAGGATCTTTTCCTCCAATCCCATGCTCACGAAGCTAAACGACAAATCCCTCCTCTCCCCCCACGTCCATGTCATCAATGCCGACGCATTCCCGTGGGTCGACTCGAACACCGACAATTTCGATTTCATCGTCATCGATTTCCCGGACCCCACGAATTATTCACTCGGAAAGCTCTACACCACCGCTTTCTACCGCGCCGTCTCGCGCCATCTCAGCGCGCAAGGATTACTGGTGGTGCAGAGCACTTCTCCGATGTTCGCGCGCGATTCCTTCTGGTGCATCGCGCAGACCTTGAAGCAAGCCGGCCTACAAACCTATCCCTATCACGTCTACGTTCCTTCGTTTGGGGAATGGGGATTTGTCCTGGCCGGAATGCACGATTACGTTTTTCCAAAATCGCTCCCCGCCGGATTACGTTTCGTAAGCGTGGAAGGTCTCGCCGCGCTCTTTCAGTTTCCCCCGGACATGTCGCCGCTGCCCATGCCCGCCAATCAGCTCAACAGCCAGATCCTCGTCCGCACCTACGAAAACGACTGGAAGGACATCAGTCATTGAAGCTGGGCCGACGCAAGTTTCTCGGTTTCGGCAGCGCGGCTCTCGTCGGCCTGTCCCTCAAAAGTGAAAAAAGGATCGAGGGCTCCTTTGTTAACGATTCCTTCCAAATGGGCCATCTCTTGCGTGATCGCGCAGGCTTTCCCCCGCCGAAGCGCGTCGAAAAAGTTCCTGTCGTCATTATTGGCGGCGGAATCGCCGGCCTGAGCGCCGCTTGGCGACTTCGCAAACGCGGCTTTACCGACTTCGTCCTTCTGGAGATGAACGCCCAGCCGGGCGGCAACGCCCGTTGGGGCGAAAATGAAGTCACCGCGTATCCCTGGGCGGCGCACTACGTCCCCGTTCCTGGTCCGAAAGCCGAATATGTCCGCGAGCTTTTCGAAGATCTTGGCGTCCTGAAAGACGGCCAATGGGAAGAACGCTATCTCGCCTTTTCGCCGCAGGAGAGACTGTTTCTTTACGGTCGCTGGCAGGAAGGCATCGAACCTGCTGTCGGCCTTAAACCGAAAGATCGCGAGCAGTTTCAACGCCTCGAAAATCTCTTCGCCGTGTTTCGCAAGAGTGGCGCCTTCACAGTTCCTCTCGAACTCGGCACCTCTTCAAAATTTCAAGATCTCGATCGCCTCTCTTTTTCCGATTGGCTTCGCCAACAGGGCTTTGACTCGCGGCTCCTACACTGGTACATGAACTACGCTTGCCGTGACGACTACGGCGCGCTTTCCAGCGACACCTCCGCCTGGGCCGGCATCCACTATTTTTCTTCCCGCGAGTCTGAGGAAAAAGGTCCGCTCACCTGGCCCGAAGGCAACGGCTGGATTACTCGCCGCCTGCTAGAACGTGTCGGCGGCAACATTCGAACCGGCCAGATGGTCCACCGCGTCACTCAAACGCGCCGCGGCGCAAGCGTCTTTGCTGGCGACACCGAATTTGAGGCCGAATTCGTCATTTTCGCAGCACCGACATTTCTCGCTCCCTATCTAATGGAGGGTTTTCCGCACCTAAAAGATTTCGTCTATTCCCCGTGGCTCACCGCCAATCTTACACTCGACCACTATCCCGATTCCCGCGGCGCCGAACCATCCTGGGACACCGTCTTCCTCGATTCACCCACGCTCGGCTACGTCGACGCCATGCACCAAAGCGTCCGCACCCACCTCGACCGCACCGTCTGGACCTTTTACTGGGCCCTCGCCGAAGGTGCCCCCGCCCAAAACCGCCAGCTTCTTCTCGAAAAAGACTGGGCCTACTGGAAGGAAGCCATCCTTCACGATCTCGAGCGCGTCCACTCTGACATCCGTCAGTGCGTCTCCCACATCGACATCATGCGCATGGGCCACGCCATGATTCGCCCGGCCCTCGGTTCCATATTCTCTGAAGAGCGGCACCGCCTGAAACGTCTGAATGACCGCATCCTCTTCGCCAACTCCGACCTCAGCGGCATCTCCATCTTCGAGGAAGCCCAATACCACGGAGTCGAAGCAGCCCAAAAAATTCTCAAGAAACTCCACGGTTAGTTCCCAGCACCGCATTACAAAATTCTCACCTGTAACTTTTCCAGGGAGATAGACTCTCACTAAACAAGGGCAGGAACCAATATGCACTGTCTCGAAAAAGCACGTGCGGCTGGCTGAGTTTCCGCATCCAAAAGAGATGAAAGTACGTAAACTGTTAGTGAAGCGGAAACACCCTGAAGAGCGGGAGGAATGAGATGTTGATCCGCAAGTCCCCAGAACTAACCTACGCTGACATCACTCCCAAGTCGCTTTATCTAGGCCGCCGCAAGTTTCTTCAAGCCATGGGGATAGTTGGCGCCACTGCCGTAGCCGGAAAAGGACTCTTCGATCTGGCTTTGCCTCCGCAGGCAGCGCTCGCCGCCACCCAGTTCACTGGCCTTATCAAAAGTCCGTTCAGCACCACTGAGAAGCCAAACACCTTAAACGATGTCTCCCACTACAATAACTATTACGAGTTCGGCACAGACAAGGCCGACCCCGCGAAATACGCCCAGAATTTCAAGACTGCACCCTGGACCGTTTCCGTCGAAGGTGAAGTCGCCAAGCCCCGCAAATTCACCATGGACGAAATCCTGAAGCTAGCGCCTCTCGAGGAACGCATCTACCGCCATCGCTGCGTCGAGCGCTGGTCCATCGTGGTGCCCTGGATCGGCTTTTCCTTCAACGTTCTTGCGAAACTGGTCGAACCCACAGCGAAAGCCAAGTATGTCGCTTTTCAGACTTTCTACGATCCCCGCCAAATGCCCCAGGCCAAATATGGCGGTATCGATTTTCCTTATGTGGAAGGGCTTCGCCTCGACGAAGCCATGAACCCACTCGCTCTTCTTTGCGTCGGCATGTACGGCGACAATCTGCCTCCCCAAGACGGCGCGCCGGTTCGCATGGTCATCCCCTGGAAATACGGTTACAAGAGCATCAAATCTCTAGTGAAAATCCGCTTCCAGGAGAAAGAGCCTCCTACTACTTGGAATCGTTATTCAGCCGAAGAATACGGCTTCTACTCCAACGTCAATCCCAACGTTGACCATCCGCGCTGGAGCCAGGCCAAAGAGCGCCGCCTCGGTGAAATCTTCACGAGGCCCACCGTGATGTTCAACGGTTACGCCGATCAAGTCGCCAGCATGTACAACGGAATGGACCTCAAGAAATTCCACTAAGGTGGACATTCCGAATGCGCGCCATCCTCGTTAGCAAATGGACCAAAGTAGCCGTCTTTCTGATCTGCCTGATCCCCTTCGTCGATTTGCTCTGGCGATTCATCAAGAGCGATCTCGGCATCAATCCCGTCGAAACTCTTCAGCACGGCACCGGTGATTGGACGATCCGTTTCATCGTCTTCACTCTTTGCATCACGCCGTTCCGCAAGCTTCTCAAGCTCCCCGACCTCATCCGCTTCCGCCGTATGCTCGGCCTCTTCGCTTTTTTCTACGTCTGCTTGCACTTTCTCACCTATCTCGGTCCCGATCAGTCCTTCGATCTCTCCGGGATGTGGAAAGACGTCGCCAAGCGCCCCTTCATCACTGTGGGTTTCGCGGCTTTCGTGTCCTTGATTCCTTTGGCGATTACTTCCACGGCAGGCTGGATTCGCCGCATCGGCGGAAAGCGCTGGCAAATGCTCCATCGCCTGATTTATTTTGCGGCTGTCTGCGGTGTGGTTCACTACTACTGGTTGGTGAAGTCCGATGTGCGCAAACCGCTTTTCTACGGGGCGCTAGTCGGTATTCTTCTTCTGTGGAGATTAGGCGACTGGTTTTTCAAACGGAGGAGCCAGGCGCCCGCGCGCGTTGCTGCTTCAAGCGTCTCAGTGAACGGCTGAAGAGTCGTCTGAGGGTGGGGTCTCGACGAATTCCACTCCCCAGAAGCGCGGTGCCGGCGTGAGAAATTCCACGCCCACCCGCTGCTTGTCTCCGGGCTCGCCCAGATAAACGACGCGGCATTCCTGTTCCTCTAGCGTCTCCGGGTTGGTGATCACCAGCATCTCGCCGTTGTCAATTTCGTGCTTCAGCAGCAAAAGGCCGCCGTACCCGTTGACCACCAGGGTTTCGCAAGTCTCGCGGAACTTCTTTCCGTTGTGACCGCGCCCCTGCGCCTGCACGCGCATCTTGTGAAAGACTCGCGAGCTTCGCCGGGGTGAGGCTGCAGTGACTTCGCTCATAGCCCCAATCTTCGAACGGCCCCGCGATACCGTCAATCTGTCCCGCCGTACAGGTGTTCCCCAGCTGCAACCTAGCCGAAACTTTCCCCCTTGCTTACCGAGGGGAGTCTATGTACCATACCCTCGGTAACCGAGGAGAGCGCGTGAGCAAACCATCCGACCTGGTCCAAGGCACTCTCGACCTTCTACTTCTGAAGATTCTCGCCCTTCAACCCATGAACGGCTGGGCCATCAGTCTCCGCCTGAAATCCATCTCCGGCGACGTGCTGCAGGTCAGTGAAGGATCCCTCTATCCTGCTCTGCACAAGCTCGAACAAGAAGGCTGGATCACTGCCGAGTGGAAGCAGACAGAAAACAATCGCCGTGCGAAGTTTTACTCGCTCACCCGACTCGGGCGCCAGCATTTGGAAAAAGAGGCCGCCAACTGGAGCCGCCTCTCCACCGCCATTTCCCATGTCGTCCGACTCGAGGAGGCCTGAGCGCTTCGCGCCTGAGCTTAAGGAGGTTCTATGGGCCCGCAACATTGGATGTACACCATCCCGCTTCGCTTGCGCTCCCTCTTTCGCCGTCGCCGCGTCGAGCAGGAGTTGAACGAAGAGCTTCAGTTTCATCTAGAGCAAAAAATCGAGGAAGGCATCGCCAAAGGGCTTCACCCCAAAGAGGCGCGCTACGCCGCGATGCGTGCGATGGACGGACTGGAACAACGGAAAGAGGAGATGAGAGACACGCGGCGCATTCATTGGTTGACGGATTTCTTCGACGACGCGGGCTTCGCGATGCGGAGCCTAAACCGTACGCCCGGACTTGCTGCGTTCGTGGTGATCACGCTCGCGCTGGGCGTCGGGATGACCTCGGCGATTTTCAGTATCGTCGATGCGACGATTTTTAGGCCTTATCCCGTGCCGCATCCGAGCGGCGTCGTTACTCTGGTGAGCACCACACGCGATAGCAGCTTCGACGATTTCTCCTATCGCGAATACCTGGACATCCGTAGCGAAACGAAGAGCTACGACGGCGTGATCGCCAACGCAGATATGGAGGCGGTCGGTTTCAGCGCCGCACCCGCAGCCACACCGCGGATCAAGGGCGGGATGCTGGTTTCCGGTAACTACTTCCACGCGCTCGGCGTGGAGCCACGGGTGGGTCGCGGTTTTCGCGAGGACGAGGATCAGGTGCCCGGTCGCGATGCCGTGGTGGTGCTCGGGCCGGATTTCTGGAAGCACGAATTCGCTAGCGACGCGGGCGTCGTCGGCAGGACGATTCGCCTGAACGGCGCGGAGTTTACCGTGATTGGCGTCGCTCCCGAATCTTTCCCAGGGATGCTGATATTCGGGCATCCCGACTTCTACATGCCGCTGGCCATGGCGCGGACGTTTTCGACCAACCGTCAGAAGAATTTTTTCGAGGACCGTGACGATCGCGAGTTGAATGTCAGCGCGCGCTTGAAACCCGGCACGACCCTCCAGCAGGCGCAGAATGAGCTCGCCGTTCTCGCAAAAAACTTCGAGCGTGAGTATCCGAAAGTCAATCGCAGCCGCGGCGCGGCCGTACACACCCAGTTCGAAATACGCACTCGAGGTGACGATGTTAACTGGAAATTCGGCGTCATCTTTATGATCCTCGCGCTGGCGGTCCTGCTGGTGGCTTGCACCAACGTTGCCGGACTTCTTCTGAGTCGTGCGCGCACGCGAACTCGGGAAATCGCCGTACGCTTGGCGATTGGCGCAGGGCGTTTCCGGCTGATTCGGCTGCTCTTGACGGAAAGCCTG
>Ga0137418_10000448_pt1 | contig 36467 bp, 33 predicted proteins | sample CZODoug3_1_2_16f_FD_122242 | JGI IMG/M metagenome (GOLD analysis project Ga0137418, IMG submission 122242) | Vadose zone soil fungal communities from Angelo Coast Range Reserve, California, USA - CZODoug3_1_2_16fungal (Hybrid Assembly) | ecosystem: Environmental > Terrestrial > Soil > Vadose... | reverse complement strand
GTCCGGCTGATGTGCAGCCAGTCCGAGGGATCCGGCTGGGCCAGCATCGCCTGCGTCACCGGAACGAAGCCTTCGGTTTGCGCCCGCATCGGCGTCGCGGCCAGAGCCGCGCTCGTCACGACGGCAGCGACCACCAGCGAAGAGGTTCTCATCATCGCCTCCAAGGCGGACCTGAAGGTCCGCCTCATCCACCATCCACCACCCACGATCCACCACCTCACTGGAGCCGATCCGCGAGCATCGCCACACTCAGCGCGTAGAGATGCGCGCAGTTGTAGTCGAGGATCCTCTCGTAGTTCGGATAGACGAGAAAGCTGCGGCCGCCGACGTCGATGAGGCTCGCCGGAATGTCGCTCACCGGCAGCGGCGCGCCCGACTTCAACTTCACGCCCGCGTCGCGCCAGACGGGGAGCGGCCGGCGCTCCGTCATCAGCCGCTTCGCGGAACAGCCGGCATCGCGCTTCGGGATGTCCGCGACCTGCGCGCGCGCGTCCGTCGACACCTTCACCTCGCGACCCCACGTCTCGCCCGGCTCCCACCCGGCGTCCTTCAGGTAGCTCGCGATCGAGGCGAGCGTGTCGGCCTTCGAATGCCAGATGTCGCGCAGGCCGTCCTTGTCGAAGTCGACGGCGTGCTCGAGATAGCTCGACGGCATGAACTGCGGCTGCCCCATCGCTCCCGCCCACGACCCGGTCATCGTCTTGGCGTCGATGTAGCCACCAGACACGATGGCGAGCGCCTTGAACAGCTCGCTGCGGAAGAAATCCGATCGGCGCGGTGCATACGCCAGCGTGGCGAGCGCCTGGAAGACGGGATAGGTGCCGGTGAACTCGCCGTAGTGCGATTCCATGCCCCAGATGGCGAGCACGACGCCCGGCGAGACGCCATAGGCCGTTCGAATGTTCCGCAGGACCGCGCGCTGTTCCATCAACTGCGCGCGCCCGAGGCGGATGATGCGCGGCGTCACGCGCGTCTCGAAGTAGCGGTCGAGGGTGATCGTGAACTCGGCCTGCGAGTTGTCTCGTTCGACCACGCGCTGAACCGGCGTGATGCCGGAGAGCGTCGCGTCGATCAGGTCGTCGCCGAAGCCGCGCGCGCGCGCTTCAGCGATCAGATCCTGGAGCCACTGCTCGAAGGGAGGCGACGGCGGTGGCGCCACAGTCTGTTGAGGCGCCAGGATCGTCGCCGCCAGGAGCAGGGCAGCCAGTCGCATCTCGTTGTGAGGATCTTAGACCGTTCCGCTGCTCGACCGACGCCCGCATTTTCCAGGCTTCGTCGCGCGAGAAGCGCCAGTCGCCGGCGTCGCCGTGCTGCAGCTGGGCGCGCGACCAGACGGCACGCATCAGGCCGTGCGCCGCGTGCGCATTGGTCCCGAGCAGCAGGTGCCCTATCTCGTGCGCCACGGCGAAGCCGAGCAGCATCGCCGCGTCGGCGCGTGCCTGCGCGGCCAGCCACTCCACCCGATCGATGTACATCGTTGCCAGCGTGCCCTCGCCCCGGGTGGTATCCAGCAGGGAGTACCCAAGCTGCAGCTGGCCGCGCGCCGACGGCGTTCCCGCCAGGCGCACGAAACGAACCGACAGCTCCGACGGCCCGAGCGGCGTGTCGCACGCCGCGGGATGGGTCCCGGCCGCGCCGCTGCCGCACGGCAGCCAGAGGACATCGATGCCGGCGGCGGCCAGGACCCCGGCCGCCGCACGCAGAGCAACCGTCTGAATCGCCGCCGGCATCATCCCTGCGTCGTACACGCGCATCTGGACGCGCGCACGCGCGACGCCTTCCCGCGCAATCCGTGGAGTGTTTTCGGCAGCCCGGACGAGGCCCGGAACCGTCAGCGCCAGTCCGAGCGTCACAGCCGCCGCCATCGCGTTTCGCACGACGCTACTGTGCGCCGCGCCGCCAAGTGCCTCAATGCATTGGAGGTGACACGAGGTGAAACGTTGGTGACCAGCTATTGTCCGACCCACAACCGCGCGGGGTCACCGGAGATAATTCTGTATGGACCCCGAACGCCTTCTCCGATTCGAATCGTTCGAGCTCGATACGCGCTCCCGGGAGCTGCGGAAAGGGAGCAACCGCATCCGGCTGCAGGAGCAGCCGTTCGAAATCCTCCGCCTGATGCTCGAGCATCCGGGCGATGTCGTCACGCGCGAGGAGCTGGCCAGGAAGCTGTGGCCGAACGGCACGTTCGTCGATTTCGAACACAGCCTGAACGCCGCCGTGAAGCGGCTGCGTGCCGCCCTCGGAGACGATGCGGACAATCCGCGGTTCGTCGAGACGCTGCCACGGCGCGGCTACCGGTTCATCGCGTCGCTCGGCGGCGGCCCCTCGACGTCGCTCGGGGCAGGCACGGCCATCGCGATCCCGTCCCTTGCGCCGGACTACAAGGCGCGGCTGGCGGTGATGCCGTTCGCCAATTTGAGCGGCGACTCCAGCCAGGAATATTTCAGCGACGGATTGACCGAGGAGATGTTCCTGCAGCTGGGCCGCCTCGGACGCGGCCGCATCGGCGTCATCTCGCGCTCCTCGTCAAACCTGTTCAGGGGGAGCACCCGCCGCGCGCGCGAGATCGGGGAGATGCTGCGCGCGGACTACCTGCTCGAAGGCAGCGTCCGCCGTGAAGCCGATCGCGTGCGGATCACCGCGCAGCTCGTCGAAACGTCCAGCGAGTCGCATCTATGGACCGACGTATACGAGCGAAACCTCACCGACTGCCTGACGGTGCAGGCGGAAGTCGCCGCCCGGATCGCGCAATCGCTGGCGGTGGAGCTGCTGCCGGAGCAGCCCGTGCAACCGTCCACCGACGCCGCCGCCTACCAGACGTACTTGAAGGGGCGGTACTACTGGAACCTGCCCGGCGACCAGGGGTTCCCGCAGGCGATTGTCTACTTCGGCAAGGCGTGCGCGGCGGATCCGACCTTCGCGGCGGCGCACGCGGACCTGGCCCGCACGTATACCGGGCAGGCGGAGTACTACAACATGGTTCCGCGCGAGGCGCTCGAGACGGCGCGGCCCATCGCCGAGCGCTCGCTGCAGCTCGATCCGCATCTCTCGCACGCGCACCTGGCGGTGGCGAACATCCGCGCGATGCTCGACTGGGACTGGGACGCCGCCGAAGCGGGGTTCCGGCAGGCCATCGCGCTCAATCCGAGCAGCGACGGCGCGCACCGCTGGTATGGATTGCTCCTCGCGGGGCTCGGCAAGTCGAGCGAGGCGGTCCGCGAAGCGCAGCGCGCCCGCGAGCTCGATCCGTTGTGTCTGGTCGTCGGCACCAGCGCGGCGTGGACGCAGTACGCTGCGGGCGATTACGAGGCGGCGATCGACACCTGCCGCAACGTGATGGACATGCGGCCGCAGTTCACGCCCGCGTGGCGCGTGCTCGGGGCGTCGCTCATCCAGATGGGACGCGCGGCGGAAGGCGTGGCGGAGCTCGAGGCGGCCGCCGCGAACGCGCCCGCGGACCCGGTGCTGCTCGCGTGGCTCGCGCACGCGAAGGCCGTCCGCGGCGAGTGCGGCGTCGCGCGTGCCATCCTCGACGCGCTCGATCGGCTGCGCGCGCAGCGGTTCGTACCCGCGTACCACCTTGCGCTTGCGCACGTCGGCCTCGGCCAGCACGACGAGGCGTTTCGCCTGCTCGACCAGGCGTGCGAGGAGCGCGACCCCGCGCTCGTCAACCTGGCCGGCGATCCGCGGTTCGATCCGGTTCGCCGCGACGTCCGGTTCGCCGCGTTGACGCGCCGCCTCCGTCTTTGACCGCCCCCACCCTCCGTCGGTACGACCTAAAATCGACGTCAGTCATGAGAGTGCTGGTCGTCGAGGACGAACAGAAGGTGGCCAACGCCCTGCGGGAGGGGCTCGAAGGAGAGCGCTACGACGTGGTCGTCGAGCGCACGGGCGAGGATGCGTTCTTCCGGATGACGACCGAGGCGTTCGATCTCATCCTCCTCGACCTCGGTCTGCCGGGGCGCGACGGCCTGCACATCCTGACGACGCTCCGCAGCAAGGGGATCAAGACGCCGGTGCTCGTGCTCACCGCGCGCGACACGCTGCAGGACCGCGTCGCGGGCCTCGACAGCGGGGCGGACGACTACCTGGTGAAGCCGTTCGCGTTCGCCGAGCTGCTCGCGCGCATCCGCGCGTTGATGCGGCGCGGCCGGGCCGCCGAATCGCCGCGGCTCGCCGTCGGCGACCTGTCGATGGACCTGATCACGCGGAAGGTGGCGCGGGGCGGCCAGCCGGTCGAGTTGACGGTGCGCGAGTTCGAGCTGCTCGAGTACCTGATGCGGTACGAGGGGCAGGTCGTCTCGCGCGAGACGCTGGCGCGCGACGTCTGGAAGGAAACGGCGCGGACCACGCCGCTCGACAACGTCATCGACGTCCACATCGCGCGCCTCCGGCGCAAAGTGGATCTCGATCGGTCGATGAAATTGATCCACACGGTGCGTGGGGTCGGTTTCCTGCTTCGTGAGGGCGAACCGTGACGCGGTGGTGGCGATCGCACAGCGTGCGCGTGCAGCTGACGCTGTGGTACGTCGCCGCCATGACGCTCGTCCTCGGTGTGTACGCGGGCGCCATCCTCGCGTACGTGAGCCGCAGCGCCTCCCAGGTCCTCGACCAGCAGCTGCGCAGCGACTTCCAGTGGGCCACCGTGATGGTCGAACAGACGCCGGAAGGCGGCATCACGTGGAACGGCGAAGAGGCGATCGAAGAGCATCCCTGGCTGCAGATCTGGAGCTCCGCTGGCAAGCTGCTGTTTCGCAACGACGTCGCGCTCGCGCAGCCGGAGGTCGGCATGGACCTGCCGAATCTCCCGGACGACGCGGTCGTCAGCGTGCCGACGGCGGGCGTGCCGTTGCGTGTCTTGAGCCGGCGCGGCGAGATTGCCGGAAGCCCCGTCGTCATCCAGGTGGGCCGCTCCGAAGAGGTGATGCGCCAGCAGATTCGGACCGTCGCGCTGATTCTCCTGTTGGGGCTCCCGCTCGCGGTGGCCACCGCCGGGTTCGGCGGCTACCTGCTGGCGCGCCGCGCGCTGGCGCCGATCGAACGGATGACCGAGCGGGCCGAGACGATTACCGCGGAGCGGCTGAGCGATCGCCTGCCGGTGAGCGACCCTGACAACGAGATGGGGCGCCTGGCGACGGTGTTCAACGCGACGCTCGCGCGGCTGCAGGAGTCGTTCGACCAGATGCGCCGGTTCACCGCCGACGTCTCGCACGAGCTGCGCACGCCGCTGACGGCCATCCGCAGCGTCGGCGAGGTGGGGCTCCGCGGCGGCTCCCGTGCGGAGGGCGACTACCGCGCCATCATCGGCAGCATGCTCGAGGAGGTCGATCGCCTCGCGGGGCTCGTCGATCGGCTCCTCACGCTGTCGCGCGCGGAAACGGGCGATGCGAAGCTGTCAATCGAACCGATCGCGCTGAAGGAGCTGGCCGAGAGCGTCGTGGGAGACCTGGCGGTGCTCGCGGAAGAGAAATCTCAGCAGGTGGTCGTCGAGGCGCACGGCTCTCCGCGCGCGGTGGGCGATCGCATGATGGTCCGGCAGGCGCTCATCAACCTCGTGGACAACGCGATCAAGTTCGCGCCGGCGGCCAGTGCCATCGTCATTCGCGTCGCCGATACCGCCGACCACGCGGTCGTGGACGTCATCGACCGCGGCCCCGGCGTTCCCGCCGCCGCGCGCGATCGCATCTTCGATCGGTTCTTCCGCGCCAACTCGGCGCCGGCCGATGTCGCGGGCACGGGCCTCGGACTGTCAATCGCCAAGTCGGCGGTCGAGACCGTGAGCGGCACGCTGACCCTCGAGCACAGCGATCCGGGCGGGAGCACCTTCCGCATCACGCTCCCCCGCGGGTAAGAGCACAAAGAATCGGAGCGCCACTACCGAAGGAATCTTGCCGCCAGCGCGAACGCGATGGTCAGCAGGACCGCGAGGAACGCCGCGACACCGTTCCATGCATAGGCCGTCCAGAAGAAGCCGCCGATAGTGCCGGCGGTGCTCGCGCCCATGTAATAGAAGAAGAGATACAACGCCGACGCCTGCGCCTTCCCCTCGCGCGCGCGCAGCCCGACCCAGCTGCTCGCCACCGAGTGCGACGCGAAAAATCCGATCGTCACGAGCGCGATCCCGGCGATCACCATCGCCAGCGGGCGCAGCAGCGTCGCGCCGACGCCCAGCGCCATCGTCGCGAGACCGATGCGCAGCAGCAACGGCCGGCTGAAACGGTGCGAGAGGAGTCCCATCAGCGACGAGCTGAAGAAGCCGAACACGTAGAGCCCGAACACGGAGCCGACGGCCGTCTGGCTCAGAAGATAGGGCGGCGCGAGCAGCCTGAACGAGCTGTAGTTGTAGACCGCGACCAGGGTGCCGAGGACGAGTCCCGCCTCCATCACGAGCGCGAGAATGACCGGGTCTTTCAGGTGCGACTTGTAGGAGCCGAGGAGTGTCCGCATCGACAGCGAGCGCGGATGGAACTGCGCGGACGCCGGCAGGCTCACCGAGAAGATCGCCGCGGCGGCGACGCCGAGCAGGCCGATCGCGGCAAGCGTCGGCCGCCAGGAGAAGAAGTCAGTCATCAGGCCGGTCAGCAGGCGTCCCGTCATGCCGCCGAGCGCGCCGCTGCCTACGTACAGCCCCATCGACATGCCGATGTCGTCCGGGTGGATCTCTTCGCCGAGGTAGGCCATGGCGAGCGCCGGCAGCCCCGCGATCGCAACCCCTTCGATGGCGCGGATGAACAGGAACATCGGCCATTCGCCGACGAACGACGACAGCAGCGTGAGCAGCGCGGCCGCGAGCAGCGAGAGGCTCATGATCGGCTTGCGCGACCACCCTTCCGCCACCGCGCCGATGACGAGCATCGAGACCGCGAGGCAGCCGGTCGTCACTGACAGCGCCAGGCTGCTGGTCGCCGCGTCGACGTGGAACTCGCGCGTGAAGATCGGCAGCAGCGGCTGCACCGCGTACATCAGGAGGAAGACGGAGAAGCCGGCGGAGAAGACGGCGAGGTTGATCTTCCAGAAGGCTCTCGAACCGCGGGCGACGTGGCTTCGGTGGTTCGGGGATTCGGGGTTCGGGGTTCGAGGATTCGCCGGTTCGATGGTTCGTGGGTTCACGCGATCAACGGCGTGCGAGGGCGAGGCGGATGCCGAGCGCCATCAGGACGGCGCCGGTGACGGCTTCGATGCGCCGCTTGACGCGATCCGTCAGCAGGATGGCCGCCATGCGATCGATGAACCGTGCGTAGACGGTGAGCCAGAACAGCCCCATGACGACGTGCATGGAGGCGAGGAAGACGGATTGGGACAGGATCGAGCGATCGGGTGCGACGAACTGCGGCAGGAACGTGACGTAGAAGACCGCGACCTTCGGGTTCAGGAGATTGGTAAAGAGACCCTGAACAAAGCAGACATGACTCGAACCTACCGCGCGTAGTGAACGTAGAGGCGGACCTTCAGGTCCGCCTTCGCGAGGCCGACCTGAATGTCGGCCTCTACGATCGATAGCGTCGCGCAAGGCGCGAACGCCGAGATATACGAGGTAAGCACCGCCAACGTACTTCAACACGGCGAAGGCGAACGCCGACTGCGCGAAGACGACGGAGACGCCGAGGGCGGAGGCCGCGCCCCAGATCAGGCACCCGACGGCTATCCCGAGCGACGCGAAGAATGCCGGCCGAGTGCCGCCGCTCAGCGCGTGGCGCATGACGAGCGCCATGTCGGCGCCAGGCGTGATCGTCAGGAGGCCGGCGACGAGAAGGAAAGCGGCGAGTTGAGGCCCCGGCGGCAGGTAGGCCATCCGGACAATTGTACGGAAGTCCGTGCCTACTTCAGCGGCAGCTTCATCGGCCGCAACTCGCGACGGAACGGGTCCAGCACGAGGCCGAAGCCTTCGAGCGTCGTCGCGCCCAGCAGCGGATCGTCGCCCGGTTCGCCGACAATGACCATCGAATCGCCGCGCCTGCCTTCGTATTCAAAGGTCGCCGTCGCCAGCCGCCGCGTGATCACCTCGCCGTTTGCAAGGACGAATTCGCGCGTGGAATGAGGCTCGATCTGGAGACGCGTGAGGATTGAACCAGGCACGAGCGAGTAGATCGCGCCAGAGTCGACAAGGCATTGCACTTCTTCGGCGCGGTGACCGTTCGCCGGGTTCCCGACCTTTACAGTGACAAACGTCAGACCCATTGCCGTCTGATGAGATTATCCACCGTCCGACGCCGCCGGCGATGCAGGCGTGTAGTTTGCAGTTTCTGTCAACGTGCGACGACTGTGCGCGGCAACCGCGGCGGTATGGCTGCTCAGCGGCTGTTCGCAGTCGCCGGAGAAGGGCGCCAAAGACGCGCGCGACGCGGCAGGCTCGTGGGGCGCCACACTATCCGCCGCGGCCGAACGATGGGGCAGCGGCGAGATCTCCACCTCTTATTTCCAGTCGGTCGTCACGCAGGCGCGCACCGCGCTGCAGCAGGAGGCGCAGAGCGCTCGCAAGTCCGGCGGCGACTCCGCGGCGGCACCTGTTGACGCAGTCGCCTCGCATCTCGACGCGTTGAACGACGCGGTCACCCGCGGCGATCGCGCGGCAGCGATCGGCGCGGCGCACGCGGCGGCGTCGGCCGTTCCCGCCGAACCGACCCCGCCGGTGGCCCGCCCCTGATGAAGAACATCTTCAACGTCGCGCTCGGCATCGTCACGAGCATCGGCGGCTTCCTCGACGTCGGCGCCATCGCGACCGCCGCGCTGGCGGGCGCCGCCTTCGGCATGCAGATGCTCTGGGTGCTCGTGGTCGGGACTGTGTGCGTGATGCTGCTCACCGAGATGTGCGGACGGCTCGCGTGCGTCAGCCATCACACCATCGCCGACGCCGTGCGCGAGCGCTGCGGGTTCCGCTATTTCTCGCTCCTGCTGGTCGGCGAGGTGTGCGTCGACCTGCTCGTCCTCGCCGCGGAGATGGGCGGCGTCGCCGTCGCGCTCCACCTGGTCACGGGCATCGACTTCCGCTGGTTCATGCCGATCGTCGCCTTCGCGTTGTGGCTGATCATCTGGGTCGGGACGTTCGATCTGCTCGAGAACGGCGTGTCGCTACTTGGCCTCATCACGCTCGCCTTCGTCGTGGCGATGTGGTGGCTCGGCCCGCCGTGGCACGAGGTGATGAAGGGGATGATCCCGTCGGCGCCGACCCACGACGCCGCGCGCTACTGGTTCATCGCCGTCGGCATCATCGGCGCGCTCTTCGAGCCCTTCATGCTGAACTTCTATTCAGCCGGCGCGGTTGAAGAGAAATGGTCGTTGAAGGACATTCCGATGAACCGTGTCACGGCGGTCCTCGGGATGGGATTCGGCAGCCTCATCGCCATCAGCATCGTCATCGTGAGCGCATTGACGCTCGGGACGCACGGCATCAAGGTGGACAGCTACGAGCAGGCGGCACTGATGCTGGTGGAACCGTTCCGCTCCTGGGGGATTCCGCTGTTTGCCGCGTGCCTCGGGGTGGCGTGCTTCGGCGCCGCGCAGCAGGTGTCGTTGAACCTCGCCTATCTCTTCTCGCAGGGCTTCGGGTGGAACTGGAGCGAGAACCTGAAGCCGCACGAGGACGCCCGCTTCGCGCTCGTGTACACGCTGGCGATTCCGTTCGCTGCGCTGCTCGGCATCGTGCTCGGCGATCCGATGCAGATCACGATGTTCTCGATGGCGCTGAACGCGCTGCTGGCGCCGGTGATCGTGTTCCCGCTGCTGATCCTCATGAACGATCGTCACTATCTCCGCGAATACCGCAACCATGTCGTCGGCAACCTGCTCGTGTCAGCGATCGTCGTCATCGCCTTCCTGATTGCGCTCGTCGCGATTCCGCTCGAGGTGCTCGGTGGCTGACGGCCGTCCGGCCCGCAGCCGGGAGATGCTGCCGCTCGTCCGCGACGTGCTGGACAAGCAGATCGTCGACGCGAACGCGTGCAAGGTCGCCAAGGTCGACGGCATCGTCCTGGCCGTGCGCCAGAACCGGCCGCCGCGGGTGATCGCGCTCGAAATGGGGCAGTCGACGGCCTGGCGCCGCATTCATCCGCGGCTCGGCGCGTTCGCCGAGTGGCTGCGCGCGAAATTCGAGCCCGGGCAGGACGCCGTTCCGCGGATCCTCTTCGAGCATGTCGTCAGCACGGGCATCGACGTGCACGTGGACATCGACGGAAGGCGGACGCGCGCGCTGCTCTGGGAAGACTGGCTCGAGGAGCGCGTCATCGCGAGGATTCCGGGAGGGCGCCGTGGCGGAAAGAAATGAGCGCCGCGTGGAGCTGCTGCTCGGACGAAAGGTCCGCACGCTCGACGGCTCGGTGCTGGGCCGTATCGAGGAGATGCGCGCCGAACGCGAGCACGACTATTACGTCGTCACGGAATTCCACATCGGGCCCACCGCGCTCATCGAGCGGCTTGCCGTCCGTCATTTCGGCTTCACGCTGCCGGGGCGCGTCCACGGGTACCGTGTCCGCTGGGATCAGCTGGACCTGGAAGACGAGAACGTGCCGCGCCTGACCTGCCGCGTCGAGGAGCTCCACCGCCTCGGCGCCGCGCGACGCCGTCGCTCGCGAAAACACGCGGCGTAGCGCCGCGGACGCCGTACCGCATTGCAATTTGCGGATTTGGGGAGGTAAGCTTCGCCCTTCCTTTCCTGCGCATCACCCACGCATAGCCTTGTGAGGGGGGCCAATGGAACTTCCCGTCAGCGTCACCGTGAACGGTCGCCGCTACGATCGCACGATCGAACCGCGGCTCCTGCTGGTTCACTTTCTACGCGACACGCTTAATCTGACAGGCACCAAGATTGGCTGCGACACGAGCCAGTGCGGCGCGTGCACCGTGCTGCTCGACGGCGTCGCCGTCAAGTCGTGCACGTGCCTGGCGGCGCAGGCCGACGGGGCGTCGATTACCTCGATTGAAGGGGTGGCGCCCGACGGGAAGCTCGATCCCGTCCAGGAAGCGTTCTGGGCGAAGCACGGCCTGCAGTGCGGCTTCTGCACGCCCGGGATGATCTTTGCGACGAAGGCGCTGCTGACGACCAACCGCAATCCGTCGGCGGAGCAGATTCGCCACGCGCTCGAAGGCAACATGTGCCGCTGCACGGGCTACCAGAACATCGTGCGGTCGGTTCAGGCGGCTGCGGCCGCGGGAGCACGCTGATGGCGACCACAGTTGCGGCTCCGGCTCGCGTATTCGGCTCCGCCATCAAGCGCCGGGAAGATCCGCGCCTGCTGACCGGGACGGCCCGCTACACCGCGGACATCACGCTGCCCGGGCAGCTCTACGCCGCGATTCTGCGAAGCCCGCACGGGCACGCGCGAATCAGGAAAGTTGACACGGCAGCCGCGAAGGCGTCTCCGGGTGTGGTCGCCGCCTTCACCGGTGCGGACACCGAAGGCGTCCTGCAGGCGATTCCGTGCGCGTGGCTCGTACCGAACTCCGACTTGAAGACCGCCCCGTACCCGGCGATGGCCAAGAGCGTCGTGCGATACGTCGGCGACGCGGTTGCCGTGGTTGTCGCCGAATCTCCCGAGCAGGCCGCGGATGCCGTCGACTTGATCGACGTCGATTACGAGCCGCTGGCGGCGACGGTCGATCCGGAGAAGGCGGTCAAAGCCGGCGCGCCGCAGCTGCACCAGGAAGCGCCGAACAACATCGCGTTCCACTGGACCGTTGCCGGCGGCGACATCGATGCCGCGTTCAAGAACGCCGATGTGGTCGTTCGCGACCGCATCATCCAGCAGCGGCTGATCCCGACCGCGATGGAGACGCGCGGAGCGCTCGCGCATTACCTCCCCGCGACCGGCGAGCTCACGCTGTGGAACACCACCCAGAACCCGCACATCGTCCGCTTCATCATGTCGCTCGTCTGCGGCATTCCCGAAGATCGGCTGCGGGTCATCGCGCCGGAAGTCGGCGGCGGCTTCGGCAGCAAGATTCCGCAGATCCAGGGTGACTTCATCACGGTGTTCTGCTCGATGAAGCTTGGCCGTCCGGTCAAATGGATCGAGAGCCGCTCCGAGAACTACCAGTCGACGACGCACGGACGCGACCACGTGCAGGACGTGGAGATGGCGGCGACCAAGGACGGGAAGATCCTCGGCCTCCGCTGCACGGTGTGGGCGGGAATGGGCGCGTATCTCTCAACCGCGGCACCCGGGATTCCGACGATTCTCCACGGCCTGATGCTCTCGGGGCCGTATCAGATCGGCGCCGTCAAGGAAGACGTCTACGGCGTGTACACGAACACCACGCCGGTGGAGGCGTATCGAGGCGCCGGACGTCCCGAAGCGACATTCATGCTCGAGCGAGTCATCGATCGGCTCGCCGACGAGCTCAAGATCGATCCGGCGGATATCCGGAAGCGCAACCTCATTCCGCCCTTCGACAACGGCCACGACGTCGTGACCGGATTGAAGTACGACAGTGGCAACTACCAGGGCGCGCTCGACAAGGTGCTCGCGCACGTGGACTATGCCGGTCTCCGGAAGGAGCAGGCGGAGGCTCGAAAGAAGGGTCGGTACCTCGGCGTGGGCGTCGGGATCTACGTCGAGATCTGTGGCCTGGGCCCCTCGCAGGTGGCCGGCGCCGTCGGCTTCCAGGGCGGGCTGTGGGAGAGCGCCATCGTGCGCTTCCATCCAAGCGGCAAGGCGCACGTCTTCATCGGGTCGTCACCGCACGGCCAGGGCGAGGAGACGACCTTCGCGCAGATCGTCGCCGACGAGCTCGGCGTGAGCGTCGGCGACGTGAAGATCGTTCACGGCGACACCGACAACACGCCGATGGGATGGGGCACCTACGGCAGCCGCACCACCGCGGTGAGCGGCGCCGCGCTCGCCGTCGCGACGCGCAAGATCAAGGAGAAGGCGAAGCTGCTCACGAGCCACCTGCTCGAGGCGGCGGTCGAGGACATCGAATACGCCAACGGCAAGTTCTTCGTTCGCGGCTTCCCGGACAAGGCCAAGACCATTCAGGACATCGCGCTGATGGCCAACGTCGCGTGGAACATGCCGCAGGGGATGGAGCCGGGCCTCGAGGCGACGACCTTCTACGATCCGCCGAACTTCGTCTACCCGTTCGGCGCGCACGTGGCGGTCGTCGAGGTCGATCCCGAGACGGGGCACATCGAGCTGAAACGCTACGTGGCGGTGGACGACTGCGGCCACCAGATCAACCCGATGATTGTCGAAGGCCAGGTGCACGGCGGCGTCGTCCAGGGCATCGGGCAGGCGCTGTGGGAGCAGGCGGTGTACGCCGACAACGGTCAGCTGCTCACCGGCTCGCTCGCCGACTACGCGATTCCGCGCGCCGACGTCCTGCCCGACATCGAGGTGCTCTCAACCGTCACGCCAGCGCCGCACCACCCGCTTGGCGTGAAGGGGATTGGCGAGGCGGGCACGATCGTCTCCACCTGCACGGTGTACAACGCCGTGATCGACGCGCTCGAGCCGTTCGGCGTGCCGTCGATCCAGATGCCGCTGACGCCCGAGCGTGTCTTCGGCGCCATGTCGCGGAAGGGAGCCTAGCTATGTATCCGGCCAACTTCGACTATCACCGCGCACGCTCGCTCTCCGACGCGCAGAAGCTGCTTGCCGCCAACCCCGGCGCCAAGCTGCTCGCGGGCGGCCACAGCCTGATTCCGCTGATGAAGCTGCGGCTGGCGACGCCCGCCGCGGTCGTGGACATCGGCAGGATTCCCGAGCTGCGCGGCATCGCGCGGAGCGGCAACGGGATTCGCATCGGCGCGCTCACCACGCACGCCGAGATCGCCGCATCCGCGGACCTGCAGAAGTCCGCGCCCGCGCTTGCGGAGGCCGCCGGGCTCGTCGGCGATCCCGCCGTGCGGAGCCGCGGCACCATCGGCGGCAACATCGCGCACGCCGATCCCGCATCGGATCTGCCGACGGTGCTCGTCGCGCTGAACGCGAGCATCGTCGCCGTCGGCCCGTCGGGCGAGCGGACCGTCGCCGCCGACGGCTTCTTCACCGGCATCATGAGCACGGTGCTCGCGGACAACGAGGTCGTCACGGCGATCGTCGTGCCGGCGGCCGTGAAAGGTCAGGGGTCCGCGTACGTGAAGTTCGCGCACCCGGCCTCGCGCTACGCGGTGATCGGCGTGGCGGCGTCGGTGACGATGGAAGGCAGCAGGTGCTCGGCGGCGCAGATCGCGCTCGGCGGGCTGGTGCCGCGCGCGACGCGCGCGCGGGCGGTCGAGAAGGCGCTCGCGGGCAAATCGCTCGACGCGGCGGCGATCGCCGCGGCCGCGGCGCAGGTCTCCTCGGACCTCGGCGGCGACGTGACCGGCGACATCTTCGCGTCCGCGCAGTATCGAGCGGCGGTCGTGCCCGTGTACGTGAAGCGCGCGATTGCCGCGGCGGCGGCGCGCGCCGGGCTCGCGTGAGCCGGGCGCCGCTCAGCATTCCGGCCTCGGTTGACGCGCTGCAGGAGGCCCTCGGCGGCGAGCGCTACGTCGCCGAACGGGGTCTCGCGGTCCCGATCTATCTCGCGCTCCGGTTGCGGCGCCCGCTCTTCCTCGAGGGGGAGGCGGGCGTCGGCAAGACCGAAGTCGCCAAGGTGCTTGCCGCCGCGCTGAAGACCACCCTCATCCGCCTGCAGTGTTACGAAGGACTGGATGTCAACCAGGCCGTGTACGAGTGGAACTACCCGCGGCAGCTGCTCGAGATCCGGATGATCGAGGTCGCGACCGACCTCGATCGCGCGGCGGCGGCGCGCGGCCTCTTCACGGAAGCGTTCCTCATCAAGCGGCCGCTGCTGCGCGCCATCGAGGAGACGCGCGAGCGGGCACCCGTCCTGCTGATCGACGAGATCGATCGCGCCGACGAGGAGTTCGAGGGATACCTGCTCGAGTTCCTCTCCGATTTCCAGGTGACCATCCCCGAGCTCGGGACGATTCGTGCGGCGGAGCCGCCGATTGTCATCGTCACGTCGAACCGGACGCGCGAGGTGCACGACGCGCTGAAGCGGCGCTGCGTCTACAGCTGGATTCCGTACCCGAGCTTCGAGAAGGAGCTTCGCATCGTCTCGTCGAAGGTGCCGGGCGCGTCTGAGCGGCTGGCGCGCCAGGTGACGGCGTTCGTGCAGGAGCTGCGGACGGCGGATCTGTACAAGGCCGCTGGCATCTCCGAGACGCTGGACTGGGCCGCGGCGCTCGTCGCGCTCGATCGCGACGTCATCGACGCGGATGTCGTCCACGAGACGCTCGGCATCCTGTTGAAGAACCAGGAAGACATCGACAGCGTCCGCGGCGAGCGGGTCGGCACGATCCTCGCTCGTACGCTCGCATGAATCTCGTTCCCAACCTCCTGCTCTTCGGCCGCGTGCTTCGCGCGGCCGGCGTTCACGTGCATCGCGAACGGATGGTGGACGCCATCCAGGCGACCGAATGGGTCGGCGTGAAGAGCCGCGCGGACGTGCGCGCGACGCTGTGCGCGCTCCTCGTGCACCGGCACGAGGACCTGCCGCTCTTCAACGAGGCGTTCGACCTGTTCTTCCGCGCGCACGGTTCGTCGGAGCTGGACATGCCGCTGTTTTCGCTCGGCGAGCGCGCGCGGGTCGTGACGAGGCGCGACGCCGGCGCACCGCATCGGCTCGATGTCGAGGAGCCCGAATCGGACGCCGACGCCTCGGCGGCCTTCGCGCTCGGCGCCTACAGCACCGTCGAGGTCTCGCGCACGAAGGACTTCGCGGACTTCACCGCCGCGGAGCTCGAGGAGGCGCGCCGGCTGCTGCTGCGGCTTCGATGGGAGCCCGGCATCCGGCGCACGCGCCGGTGGCAGCGCTCGCTGCGCGGCGACATCGACCTGGCGCGGCTCCTTCGGAAGAACGTCATGCGCGGCGGAGAGCTGATCGAGCTCCCGCGGCGCGTTCGCCGCGAGGCGCCGCGGCCGATCGTCCTGCTCGCCGACGTCAGCGGATCGATGGACCGCTACGGCCGCATGCTGCTGTCGTTTGCCAGCGGGCTCACCCGAAGCGCGCGCCACGTGGAAAGCTTCGTGTTCGCGACGCGGCTCACACGCGTGTCACGCTACGTCGCGGCCACGGGAGGGCATCGCGTGGTCTCCAGGATGGTGCGCGAGCTGCACGACTGGGGCGGAGGCACGCGCATCGGCGAGGCGCTGCGCACGTTCAACACGACGTGGGCGAGGCGCGTGATGCGCCATGGGCCGGTGGTCCTGATCGTGTCCGACGGATGGGACCGCGGCGACCCGGAGCTGCTCGGCCGCGAGCTCGCCCGCCTTCGGCGCCGCTGTTCGCGTCTCATCTGGTTGAACCCGCTGCTCGGCTCGGCGAGCTACGAGCCGTTGACGCGGGGGATGCAGGCGGCACTCGGCCACATAGACGACTTCATGCCCGCTCATAATCTGAAGAGCATCGAGGACCTCGCCCGGCATCTTCGTCATGGAAATACGCAGCACCTATAGCTTCGCGGCGCCGCCGGCGGATGTCTGGAAGCTGTTGATGGATCCGGACGCGATCAAGTCGTGCCTGCCCGGCTGCCGCGAGCTGCGGCCGATTGGCGACGACCGCTACCACGCGGAGATGACGGTCGGCGTCGCCGCGGTCTCCGGCTCGTTCTCGTCCACCGTCACGCTGTCGGACCAGAAGCCGCCGGAGTCCTATCGTCTGACGGTGGACGCCACCGGCAAGCCCGGGTTCGCGCGCGGGTCCGCGGCGATTGCGCTGAAACCGACAGCCGCGGGAACGGAGGTGGAAGTGGTCGCCACCGCTGAGGTCGGCGGCCTCATCGCGCGCGTCGGCCAGCGACTGATCGACGGCGTCGCGAAGATGTCGATGGACAATTTCTTCAGTTGTCTCGCGAAGCGCGTCGCCGCGGGAACACCGCCTCCCTGATCTCCTGCGCCGCCGTGTCAAGGCGGGTGTAGAATCCTGCGCACTGCTTCGGAGGCTACTCATGATCCACACGAGGATGGCTTTCGTTGTCGCGATTGGTTGCGCGCTTCTGCTGCTCATGCCCGGAGGGGCTGCCGCGCAGAGCATTATTGCGGGTTCGGTCAGGGATGCCACCGGCGGGGTTCTGCCCGGCGTCATCGTCGAAGCGAGCAGCCCGGCGCTCATCGAAAAGGTTCGGACCGCCACGACCGATGAGGCAGGTCAATTTCGCATCGTGGACCTGCGGCCCGGCGTCTACGCCGTCACCTTCACGTTGGCCGGTTTCGCCACCGTGCGCCGGGAAGGGATCGAGCTGACGACGAACTTCACCGCGTCGATCAACGCGGAGATGCGTGTCGGCAGCCTCGAAGAGAGCATCACGGTGACGGGCGAAACGCCCATCGTCGACGTGCAGAGCGCCACGCAGCAGCAGGTGCTCACGCGACAGCTGCTCGATGCGATCCCGACAGGCCGGAGCATCTGGGCGGTGGGCGCCATCGTCACCGGCGTGTCGTTGAGCGAGCCGGACGTGGGCGGCAGCCGGGGGATGCAGCAGGTCTACATGGCCGTGCACGGCTCCGACAGGCGCGACAACGTCATCCAGATAGACGGGATGGCCGTCAACGGCATCGAAGGCGATGGCGCGATCCAGAACTACTTCAACAACGGCATGTTCGAGGAGATGGGCTATCAGACCAGCGGTCTGACGGCGGAGGTGCAGGCGTCCGGCGTGCGGCTGAACATGATCCCGAAGGACGGCAGCAACACGTTCAAGGGATCGGTGTTCTGGTCCCAGACCCCGGGCGACTGGCAGAACGACAACTTCACGCCGGAGCTCGCCGCGAAAGGGCTGCGTGCGCCAAACCGGGTGTCGAGAATCTTCGATTTGAACCTCGGGCTGGGCGGACCCATCCTGAAGGACCGGCTGTGGTTCTACTCGTCATTCCGGCGCTGGGGCGTCGATCAGACGATTACGGATTCCTTTTACAACCTGGATCCGACGCACCGGACGTACCAGCCCGATCTGTCGCATCAGGCCATCGACGACAACGTGATCAAGAGTGGCGTAGTGCGGCTGACGCTGCGGATTTCGCAGAAGCACAAGTTCGCCGCGTATCTCGATCGCATCGTCAAGTTCAGGGGACACGAATGCCCCGCGCTCTCGGCCGAGGAGGCGTGCGGCATCCGCACCCCGAAGCGATACTTCACGGCACAGGCCAAGTACACGGCGACACTCACCAATCGGCTGCTGCTCGAGGCCGGGTGGTCCGAGAATGACGAGACCTATTCAACGGGCGAGGTCCAGCGAAGCGTGGGGGTTACCGACGTGGCGCGGTACGACCGGACCACGGACACGCGGTGGAGCTCGTACAGCACGGGGACGACGCCGCGGGCTGACTATTACTTCCGCATTCCGGATCGCCACACCTTCTCCGGCACCATGTCGTACGTCACCGGATCGCATGCGCTCAAGACAGGGTTCCAGCTTGGCAAGGGCGGCAACACCCAGCAACGCCAGGTCCATGGTGGCATCGACCTGGTTCAGGAATATCGCAACGGCGCGCCCGTGTCGGTCGTGGTCTCCAATACGCCTGTGTGGACGGAGGAGCGGATCAAATACGACCTGGGATTGTTCGTGCAGGATTCCTGGACCTTCAGGCGCGTCACGATCAACCCGGGACTGCGGATCGAGCGGTTCAACACGTACGTTCCGGCGCAGTCCGTGGCCGCGGGCCGGTTCATCCCGGCACGGCAGTTCGACAAGATCGAGAACCTGCCCAACTGGAAGGACTGGGCGCCGCGGCTCGGTGGAGTCTACGACCTGTCCGGTAACGGGAAGACGGCGCTCAAGGCGCACGCCGGCAAGTACATGCGCGCGTTTTCCACCGTGGGATTCGCCAACGTGTACAACCCGATGGCGTTCCAGACCGATCGGCGGACCTGGAACGACCTGAACGGTGACGACTTCGCGCAGAACAACGAGATCGGGCCGGTCAATACGCCCTTCAACATCAGCGGCGTCAGCAACAAGACGCCCGACCCCGGCATCAAGCGCCCATACCAGTGGGAATACACCGTCGGGATCCAGCGCGAGGTCATGCGCAATGTCTCGGTATCTGCGAACTGGGTCCGGCGCGATTACCGCCGTCTGTTCTGGACCGACAACGTGCTCACGACGCAGGACGATTACACGCTGCTGCAGATCCGCAACCCGCTCGATGCCTCGGAACTGATCCCCATCTACAACCTGAACCCGGCCAAGCGGGGACTGCTGAAGGAAGTCGACAAGAATTCAGCCACGAACCGGCGCTGGTACAACGGCGTCGACGTCGGCGTCACCGCGCGCGCCGGCGGGGGCACCGTGTTCGGCGGCACCAGCATCGGCCGGCAGGTGTTCGTGAATTGCGAGGTGGACGATCCGAACAGCCTTCGCTTCTGCGATCAGCGCGATCTGGATATTCCGTACCTTGCGCAGTTCAAGCTGGCAGGGTCGTACCCGTTGCCCTTCCAGGTTCAGATCAGCGGGAGCTGGCAGGGGTATCCCGGCGTTCCGTCGGGCACCGCCCGCCAGGATGTGCTGTACAACTCCGCACTCAACCGGGTCGAGGATCCATCGCTCAACGTCAATTACATCGTCGACCGGACGATCGTCCCGAGCCTGACGGCGGCGAGTGTGACCGTGCCGCTGATTCGACCGGGCTCACAATATCTCGATCGCTGGAACCAGATCGACCTGCGGATTGCCCGGAAGTTCGCTGTCCGCAGGACGCAGGCGCAGGTACAGTTCGATGTCTTCAACCTGCTGAACGCGAACACCGTTCTCAGCGAGGTTGAAACCTTCGGGCCGTCGCTCCATCGGCCGACCGGCATCCTGCAGGGCCGGTTGTTCGCGGCGGGTGTGCAGTTGAACTTCTAGCAGGCACCGGTGAGCGGGCGCTCGCGACCGGAGCACCATCGGCCTGTTCACCAGGCGCGATCCACGGCTGCGCGCGTCCATTTCGGCTGGGCCACGGCGAGCGCGATCTTCGCGATCGCGCTCGCCGTGCGTCTTGCGCACATCTGGCAGATCCGCGAAGCGCCATTCTTCACCGTCCTGATGGGCGATTCTCGAGCCTACGACGAGTGGGCTCAGCGGATCGCGCGCGGCGACTGGCTGGGCCGCGAGGTCTTCTACCAGGCACCGCTGTACCCCTATCTGCTCGGGACGTTCTACGCGATCGCCGGCCGCGATCTGTTCATGGTTCGGGTGGGCCAGGCGGTCATCGGCTCCGTTTCGTGTGTGCTGCTCGGTCTCGCGGGGTGCCGTCTTTTCTCGAGACGGGCCGGTGTGATCGCCGGACTGGGACTGGCGCTCTACGCACCGGCGATCTTCTTCGACGCGCTCGTGCAGAAGTCAGTGGTCGATGCGTTCTTCGTGTGCCTGACGATCTGGTTGCTCGCGCGCCTGATCACAGGGCCACAGACGCGATGGGCCTGGTTCTGGACCGGCGTCGCGATGGGCGGTCTGAGTCTGACGAGGGAAAACGCTCTCGTCTTCGTCGGGGTCACGCTGCTCTGGGCACTCGTGCGGCGTCACGTTCCACCGGATGGTTCGATCCGGAATATGGCAATGGTGGCAGGGTGGCGGCCGCGCATCGCCGCCGCCGGAATGTTCATGCTCGGACTGACCGTGGTCCTCCTTCCCGTTGCCGTCAGAAACAGCGTCGTGGGCGGAGGCTTCTATCTGACGACGTCGCAGTTCGGCCCGAACTTCTACATCGGGAATAACGCACGCGCAGACGGTACGTACATGTCGCTGCGCTTCGGGCGAGGGGCACCGGAGTACGAGCGCGAGGACGCGACCGCGCTTGCGGAAGAGGCGACAGGTCGGCATCTGTCGCCGGGCGAAGTGTCGAGCTATTGGACGAAGCGGGCGCTTTCGTTCGTCCGGTCGGATCCTCTGGCGTGGCTGAAGCTGCTGGGCAGGAAGTTCGCGCTCCTCTGGAACCGGACTGAGATGCTCGACACCGAGAGCCAGGAGACCCACGCGGAATGGTCCACACCGCTGCGTCTGGGAGGCCGTCTGGGCCACTTCGGCGTCCTGGTTCCGCTCGCGATTCTCGGTCTGATCGTGACGTGGCCCCTGCGGGACCGGCTGTGGGTCATATACGGGATCTCGGCGGCGTACGCCGCGAGCGTGGTGATGTTCTACGTCTTTGCGCGGTACCGGTATCCGCTCGTTCCGTTTCTGTTCCTCTTTGCCGCAGCGGGTCTCGTCGAATCGCCGAGGCTGCTTCGCGTCGATGCGCGCACGTTGGCGCTCGTCTCCGCAGTGCTTGCGTCTGCCGTCTTCGTCAACCGGCCGATGCTCGACACAGAGCTGATGCGAGCGATCACGGAACACAATCTCGGAGCCGCGCTGCAGTCCGACAACAGGTTCGATGAAGCGATCGCGCACTATCGCCGCGCGGTCGCCTTCAAGGCCGATTACGCGCCCGCGTACAGCAACATGGGCGCGGCGCTCCGGGCGGAGGGGCGGCTCTCCGATGCGGTCACCGCCTACGAACACGCCCTGGCGCTTCAGCCAGACGAGGGCGAGGCGCACTACAACCTCGCGAACGCCCTTCAGGATCAAGGCAAGCCGGGCGAAGCGATCGAGCATTTCCGCCGGGCCCTGCGATTGAGGCCCGATTCAGCGGACGTGCACAACAACCTGGGGATCGCACTTGCCGCCACTGGTCGATCCGGCGAGGCGGTCACGGAACTTCGTGAGGCCGTGCGACTCGACCCGGACTCGTCCCAGGCACATCGGAACCTCGGCGACGCGCTCGCGTCGCAGGGCATGCGGGCGGAAGCGGTTGATCATCTTCGCCGTGCGGTGGCGCTCGATCCTCGTGACGGAGAAGCCCAGTACGATCTGGGCAGCATCCTTCTGGAGGCCGGACGGTTCGCGGAGGCGGCCGAACAGTTCCGCACGGCACTTCAACTGATGCCGGACTCGGCCGAGGCGCACAACAACCTGGGCATTGCGCTCGCGTCGCTGGGGGAGATCGAGGGGGCCATCGATCACTTTCAGCAGGCGCTCAAGCTCCAGCCGGCGTTCGTCGACGCGCAGCAGAATCTCGCGAAGCTCCGCGGAAATTGACGTCCATTTCGTGCTGACGAACAACCCGGATCCCGCATCCCGGACCCCGGCCCCGAATCCACCACAAAATTGCGCGCGCGATCGCGATCGGCAACATAAATGTGTGCTGACGCGACCGCGCGGGTTCGCCGCCAGCGTCGCGCCGCCAGGCATCGCCACATGAATGTTTGAGATCGATCTGCGCGCGACAAAAAAGTCGTGAACGCTTCGCGGCCTCCGGTCGGTTTCAGCAAAATTGTCAAACTTTTAACGCACTCGCGCCGTCACCTGCTGGCACCTCGCTTGCTGACCTGCGCCCCGGCACGCCTTCCGCCTCATTTCCGGCGCCCGCGACTGGACCACTCCTGCGGACGCCTCAACAGGTGACGCATGAACCAAGCTGATACCGCGTGGATGCTCTGTTCAACCGCACTCGTGCTGCTGATGACGCCGATGCTGGCGTTCTTCTACGGCGGGCTGGTTCGCTCGAAGAATGCCCTGAACACGATGATGATGAGCTTCATCGCGCTCGGCTTCACGGGCATCATCTGGGCGTTCATCGCGTACTCGCTCGCGTTCTCCACCGGCAACAAGTGGATTGGTGACCTCTCGAACGTCTTTCTGAGAGGCGTGGGGCTGGAGCCGCTCGGCACCATTCCGCACATGCTCCACATGTCCTACCAGGCGACGTTTGCCATCATCACCGCGGCGCTCATCTCCGGGTCGATCGTCGAGCGCATGCGCTTCTCGGCGTACGTGCTGTTCATCTCGCTCTGGGGCATCCTCGTCTACGCGCCGATTGCGCACTGGGTGTGGGGTGGCGGATGGCTGGCGCAGATGGGCGCGCTCGACTTCGCGGGCGGGACGGTGGTGCACGTGAACGCCGCGATGGCTGCCGTCGCCTGCGCGATTGCGGTCGGCAAGCGCCGCGAATATCCATCCTCGTCGCTGCTGCCGCACAACGTGCCGTTCACGCTGCTGGGTGCGGGCGTGCTCTGGTTCGGGTGGTTCGGGTTCAACTCCGGCAGCGCGCTGGCGTCGAACGGCATCGCCGCGCTGGCGTTTACCGCGACTTTCCTCGCTCCGGCGGCCACGCTCGTCGTCTGGACGTTCCTTGATTACATCCGTTCCGGCAAGCCGACGGCGGTTGGCGCGGCGACCGCGATTGTCGTGGGCCTGGTCGCGATTACGCCTGCATCCGGTTACGTCGGGCCGATGGACGCCATCTGGCTGGGCGGCTTCGCGGCGATCCCGAGCTACATGGTGCTGCAGTGGCGCGCGAAGACGAACTTCGACGACTCGCTCGACGTGTTCGCGGCGCACGGGGTTGGTGGAACGGTCGGCGCGCTGCTGACCGGCGTCTTCGCGCAGAAGGCGCTCAACGGCGTCCAGGACGGACTGCTCTACGGCAACCCCGGCCAGCTTGGCATCCAGGTCGTCGCGGTGGCCGCCGCCGCCGTCTACAGCTTCGTGGTGAGCTTCATCCTCGTGAAGATCATCGGTCTCGTCATCTCGCTGCGCCCCTCGTCCGAAGACGAGATGACCGGCCTCGACGTCAGCCAGCACGGCGAGGAAGCCTATCTGAACGCGGAGTCGTCTTCGACGAGGATGATGGCGTAGAACCACGAAGGGCCGCTCGGCGGCCCCGCACGAAGCCCACGAAGCTAGAATTGCTTCGTGGTAACCCCGTCGTTCGGTGGCCTCCGCGTCCTCACGCTGGAAAGCCGGCGCAGCACCGAGATGGCTGCGCTGGTGTCCAACTACGGCGGGCAGCCGCTTTCCGCGCCCGCCCTTCGCGAAGTCCCTCTCGACACCAACACCGAGGCGTTCGCGTTCATCGATGCGCTGCTTCGCCATGAATTCGACCTGGTCATCCTGCTGACCGGCGTCGGAACGCGCGCGGTGCTCGCGGTCGTCGATCGGCGCGGTGTCCGGCCCGCGTTCCTTTCCGCCCTCGACAGCGCGAAGATTGCCGCGCGCGGGCCGAAGCCGGTGGCCGTGCTGCGCGAGCTTGGCATGACGCCGTGGGTGGTCGCGCCGGAGCCGAACACCTGGCGCGAGTTGCTGGCCGCGCTGGATGCGAAGGCCGGTGAGCTGACGCTGCGCGGGGCGCGGGTTGCGGTCCAGGAGTACGGCACGTCGAACGCGCAGCTGCTCGAAGGCCTTCGCGAACGCGGGGCGGCCGTCGTCAGCGTGCCGGTCTATCGGTATGCATTGCCGGACGACCTCGGGCCGCTGCAGGCGGCGGCGCGCGCGGTGGCCGGACGCGACCTCGACGTGGTGCTCTTCACGACGGCGACGCAGGTCGTCCATCTTCTGGACGTCGCGCGCCAGATGAACGTCGAGCCAGCTGTGCGGCAGGGCCTGGCGGCGATGGCGGTCGCGTCGATTGGTCCGACGACGTCCGAGGAACTGCGCGAGCAGGGGATCGCCATCGACATCGAGGCGAGTCATCCAAAGATGGGTTTTCTCGTCAGGGACGCGGCGGAGCGGGCCGCCGATGTCCTGCGCACAAAACGCGGCGGCGCGGCGGTAGGATGAAGGTATGGCCGAAGCACTACGTACGAAAACGGATCTCCGGGAACTGCTGAAGGACGCGGCGCTCTTCAAGGAAGCGGCATATATCGGCGGCGCATGGGTGACGGATGGATCGACGCTCGCCGTCCGCAACCCCGCGAACGGCGAGGTCGTCGGCAACATTCCCGACGTCGGCGCCGAAGGGACGCGGCGCGCGATCGATGCCGCCAACGCGGCGCTTCCGCAGTGGCGCGCGCTGCCAGCCGCCAGGCGCAGCGCGCTGCTCGAGGCGTGGTTCGACGCCATCAATCAGCACACCGACGACCTCGCGAAAATCCTGACCGTCGAGCAGGGGAAGCCGCTCGCCGAATCGCGCGGTGAAATCATGTACGGCGCCGGCTTCGTGAAATGGTTCGCCGAGGAAGCCAAGCGCGTCTACGGCGAAACGATCCCTTCGCCGACGGCCGACCGCCGCATCATCGTGCTCAAGGAAGCCGTCGGCGTCTGCGCGGCCATCACGCCGTGGAATTTCCCGAACGCGATGATCACGCGGAAGGTCGCGCCGGCGCTGGCCGCCGGGTGCACCATCATCCTGAAGCCGTCGGAGCTGACGCCGTACTCGGCGCTCGCGCTGGCCGTGCTCGCCGAGCGTGTCGGGTTCCCGAAGGGCGTGATCAACATCGTGACCGGCCAGCCCGGCCCCATTGGCGAGGCGCTGACGTCGAGCGACCTCGTCCGCAAGCTGTCGTTCACCGGCTCGACGCGCGTCGGACGCTACCTGATGGAGAAATCCGCGGGCACGCTGAAGCGGCTGAGCATGGAGCTCGGGGGCAACGCGCCGTTCATCATTTTCGACGACGCGGACATGGACCGCGCGATGAAGGGCGTGATGGCCAGCAAGTTCCGCAACGCGGGGCAGACGTGCGTCTCGGCGAACCGGATTCTCGTGCGCGATGCAATCTACGACGAATTCGCATCGAAGCTGACGAAGAAGGTGTCCGGCCTCGTCGTGGGCGAGGGCCTGCAGGAGAACTCGACCGTCGGTCCGCTGATCAACGACGCCGCGACCGAGAAGGTGCTCGGCCACATCGACGATGCGCGGACGCGCGGGGCGGTGGCGACCGTCGGTGGCGGCTCGCATGCGCTCGGCGGGCACTTCGTGGCGCCGACCGTGCTGACGGGCATGACGACCGGGATGCGCATCGGGTCGGAGGAGACGTTCGGGCCGGTCGCGCCGCTCTTCCGCTTCAAGGACGAAGACGAGGCGATCGAGATGGCCAACAGCACGCCGTACGGGCTGGCGGCGTACTTCTACACGGAGAATATCCGCCGCGCGTGGCGCGTCGCCGAACGGCTGGAGTTCGGCATGGTGGGCCTCAACACCGGGAGCGTCTCCGTCGAGATGGCGCCGTTCGGCGGCATCAAGCAGTCAGGCTTCGGCAGGGAAGGGTCTCACTTCGGGATCGACGAGTACCTGCAGGTGAAGGCGTTCCACCTGGGGGACATCACGTAACTTCGCGTTCTTCGCGCCCTTCGTGGTTTGATTGACGGTATGCTGACCTCAGACGAACTCCTCGAGCTCGCGGAACAGTGCGCGAAGAAACTGGATCTCGACGGCAAGGTGCGGCACGTGCCGTCGTTCTCCGACGCCGAGGACCAGTGCGAGAACGAGTACGAGGAGCTGCTGGAGGCGATCCACGATGACGAGCTCTTCGAGACGGTGGATCTCCAGCGCCAGGAGACGCTGGTGGAGCAGATCGCCGCGGCGCTCCCGGAAGACAAGCGCATGATGATCGTCGAGCTGGCCGACAACTACGCGCGGCACATCTGGCTGCAGCAGGAAGGCGCGTATCATCTCGGCGTCGCCGTCGGACGGCGGCTCAGGCTTCGTCGCGAGTGACCTTCTGAATCCCTCCCAGCGAGAACTGCGTGATGTGCTCGGCAATCTCGTCGATGGGGCCGGGGACCGCATCGGAGGCATTCACCAGCCGTACAACCGCCCGCGACCACAGCATGCTGTTGAACTGAGACGTGACGCTGAGCGCGCATCGCATGGCCCGCGGATCGTCCGGTGCGCAGCCAATCAGTTCGGCGATCGTGCGGCACAGATACGCCATGCGCGGTTTCAGCACGTCCTCGGCCACCATGGCCAGCGCGGGTGAGGGATCGGACATTTCGCGCAGCATCAGCTGGTGAATCCAGGTTTCGTGGTGGGTGCCGAGCAGCCGATCGGCGAAGACGGACACGTACGCGCGGATCCGTTCGCGCGGTGGCAGGTCGCGGCCGGCGGCACGCGCCGCGTCCGTCGTTGCCTGCATCGTCTCGATCGCCATCCGCATGACCGCGTGATACAGGCCGTCCTTGCCGCCGAAGTGATAGTTCACGGCGGCGACGTTTGCGTGCGCCTTCTTGCAGATGTCGCGCACCGTGACCCTCGCGAAGCCTCGATCGGCGAAGAGCCGCGCGGCGGCGTCGAGCAGGCGCGCGCGGGTCTCGAGATCCTCCCTCGACTTGGATCGGGGCAACGCCTGGCGTGCGGAGACGTGGTGTTCGGCCATTCGTCAGAGCGTTCGCTTGAAGAGCAACGTGGCCGCGGTCATCGCGACCACCGAGAACGCGACGAGATAGAGCAGATCGCCGCTGATCGCGTCGATGCCGGTGTTCTTCAGCAGCAGGCTCTTGAAGCCGTGCACCGCGTAGGTGAACGGATCGACCTTGGCGATGACCTGCATCCAGGGGGGGAACCCCTGCTGCGGATAGACCGCGCCGCTCGGGAAGTAGAGCACCGTGTTGAGCACGCCGAAGATCGCGCGCGGCATCAGTGGATCGCTGACGCGCACCATCAGGAGGAACATCATGCTGATCAGCGCGAACGCGGTGACGACGATCAGCACGACGAGGCGCAGGATGCGCAGCGGGTCGAATGGGTTCGGCACGCCGGCAATCACCGAGCCAATCAGCATGATGACGAAGCCCGCAAGCACCGCCTTGATCGTGCCGGAGATGTTGAAGCCGGCAATCAGTTCCAGCTTGCTGATGGGCGTGACGAGGTATCCCTCGTGCAGCCCGCGGGCCTTGTCGTCGATGAAGATGATGCCGCCGCCGATCATCACCATCATGAAGATCGACATGGCGATCGAGCCGGGGAGCAGGTACTGGATGTACGGGACGTACGGATACACCTCGACGACGTCGAGCGTGGCCTTCGCCGGCACGCGCGCGGCCGTCGGCGGCTCGTTGTAGGCGAGCAGCATCGACGTCAGGTTGCCGGCAAGCGCGTTGGCCACGACGGTGTCGGTGTTGTCCTCGATGAGCGCGATACGGGGCTGGTTCTTGACGAGCACGCGCCGTGAGAACTCCGGCGGAATCGTGAGCACGCCGTTCACGCGGCCGTTCCGCAGGTCGACGACGGCCTGCCCTTCGTCGGCATAGTCGATCAGATCGATCGTCCGCGCGCCGGAAGATGCCGCCTGCGCAAGCTCGCGGATCTTCACCGCCGGAAGCCCGTGATCCTGGTCGACGACCGCCACCCGCAGGTGCTTGACGTTGCCGCCGAAGGCGTAGCCGAGGATGACGAGCTGGACGAGCGGAAAGATCATCGAGACGACGATCAGGATCGGGCTGCGGCGGAAGCGCCGCAGCTCGCGTTCGACGATGGCCCACATGCGTGACATACTTACTGGCCCGTCCTAACTGCGGGAGCTGGAATCACAACCAGCCGTCGACCGCGGACTCGCGGGCTGCGACAACGGAGCGGCCCGTCTAATTGTTCGAACGACATAACCACTAACGGCCTCCTGGCCTGCGCAGCATGAACGGTGAATCCATGGCGGACGCTTCCTGCAGCGCATCACGCAGCTCGTGCCCCGTGTAGTGCACGAACACGTCGTCGAGCGTCGTGCTCTGGACCGACAGCGAGTGCACGGTGACGTGGGCCGCGGCGGCCGCTTCCATGAGCGCGAGCGTCGTGCCCGGCCCGTTGCTGCAGGAAATGCGGTAGACGTGGCCCTGGCCGTCCACCTTGTCGACGAAGGGAAGCGTCGCGAGCCGCGCGGTCCAGTCGGGCGGCGCGTTCTCGAAGCTCGCCTCGAGGACGTTCTTGCCGGGAATCGAGGCCTTGAGCGTGAGCGGCGAGTCGAGCGCGACGAGCTTGCCGTGATCGACGATCGCGATGCGGTCGCACAGCTTGTCCGCTTCGTCCATGTAGTGCGTCGTGATGAGCACCGTCAGGTTGCGCTGCGACTTGATGCGCTGCAGCATCTCCCACACGGCGGTGCGAGAGACGGGATCGAGGCCGGTCGTCGGTTCGTCGAGGAAGAAGACGCGCGGCTCGTGTACGAGGCCGCGCGCAATCTCGACGCGGCGGCGCATGCCGCCCGACAGGTGCTTCACCTGCTTGTCTTTCCACTGCAGGAGCTCGACCGACTCGAGCAGCTGGGGGATCAGCTTCTGCCGCTTCTCGCGTGGGACGCCATAGAGCTTCGCGTAGATCAGCAGGTTCTCCTCGACGCTCAGCTCCAGGTCGCTCGTCATCGCCTGCGGGATGACGCCAATCGCGCGACGCACCTCGTCCGGCTGCTTCATGATGTCGAAGCCGCCAACGAATGCGGTGCCCGCCGTCGGTGGGAGCAGCGTCACCAGCATCCGGATGAGCGTCGACTTGCCCGCGCCGTTGGGGCCGAGCAGTCCGAAGATCTCGCCTTCCTCGACGGCGAAGCTGATGCCGTCGACGGCGGTGAAGTCGCCGAACTTCTTGACGATGCCGCGAACGTCGATCGCGTTGGTCATATCCTTCGTTGGCTCGTGCCTGCTTATTCGACCGGCAACTCCACGTACGCCGTCATCCCGACCGCCAGCCGGCGGTCCTTGTTGTCCACGCGCAGCCGGATCTCGAACGTCTTGATGTCGCGCTTCGTCCGGCTCACGTCGCGCTGCGTGGCGAACGCCGCCTCCACGCCGCGGTAGAAGACCGTCCCTTCACGCTCTTCACCGGATGGCAGGCGCACCTTCAGCTTGTCGCCGACGCGGACGCGATCGATGTAGGTCTCCTCGATGTTGGCGCGCACCCAGAGGTCGTCCGGGTTGATCAGCGTGACGATCGGCTGGCCCGGCGTCACGACCTCGCCGACGCGCGCGGCGCGCACGTCGACGACGCCGTCGATCGGCGCGCGAAGCTCGGTGTAGCCAAGCCTCACGCCCGCCTTGGCGTGCTGCGCGGCGGCCGCCACCTGCTGCTTCTGGTTCGTCGCGAGCTGGTTGCGGCGGACCGAGACCTGGTCGGCGTTGGAGCGCGCGAGCTCCACGGCCGCGCGCTGCGCGTCAATCTGTTTTACGAGCGAGTCGATCTTCGACTGCGCGACCTGATGCGACGTGCGCGCCTGGTCGAGCTCCTGCTGCGCGACCACGCCCTCCCTGGACATCCGTTCCGCGCGATCGAAGTTGAGCTTCGCGTTCTCGAGCTCCGCCTGCGCCGCCATCTGCTGCGCCTGCGCGGCGGCGAGGTTGGCTTCGGCCTGGCGGATTTGATCCCCGGTCTGCCGTTCCTGAAAGCGGAGAGCGGCGGCGCTCTCCGCCACCTGCGAGCTCGCCCCCTCGGCGCCCGCGGCGTAGTACGCCTGCTCCTGCTCGAGCTCGCCCGCATCGAGCACGCCGATCATCTGGTTGACCTTCACCGAATCGCCCTCGTCGACCGTCAGCTGCTCGATGCGCCCGGCGATCTGGGGGCTGACGACAACGTCGTTGGTGGTGACGATGCCGGTGAGGATCAGCGGGACCGGCCGCGAGCTCAGGTAGTAGTAGTAGGCGGCGCCGGCGACGAGCATCAGGAGAATCAGCGGGCGAATCAGGCGTTTCATGTCGGTCAAACAACTGTATAAAACAACTGTTTGAATCGTCAAGCGCTGGCGAGTCGGAGTCGGATACGCGCCGACGGGCGTAACATTACCCGCCATGAAGCGATTGCTGCTCGCGGCCGCGCTCGTCGGGCTCACGGCGTACTCGGTTCATGGCGCCCCCAACGTTGACGCGGCCTTCCGCGCGTTCTGGGACGCACCGACGGCGTCCGCGGCAGAAAAGGCCGCGCGCGGCATCGTCGACAGCGGGGTCGATTTCGAGACCGCGTGGACGCGGCTGAAAGCGGGCCGCACGTACACGAAAGAGAAAACCGGCCTGATTCGCATTCCGGCCAGCGTCGGCGGCGAGTCGTTCGAAACGCTGCTCGAGGTCCCGCCCGAATACGACCCCAACAGGAAATGGCCCGTTCGCGTGCAGCTTCACGGCGGCGTCGGCCGCCCGCCGCAGCCGGGCCGTCAGCCGCAGTCGACGCGCATTCCCGGGAAACCGCAGATTCACATCGAGCCGCAGGCGTCAGACGACAACGCCTGGTGGCACACCAGCCAGGTCGACAACATCCTCGGCCTCGTCGACATGGTGAAGCGCAAGTACAACGTCGACGAGACGCAGACGTATTTGACGGGCATCTCTGACGGCGGCACAGGAACGTATTTCTTCGCGCTGCGCGAGCCGAATCCCTGGTCGGCGTGCCTGACGCTGAACGGCCAGCCGCTCGTGCTCTCGAACCGCGACGCGCGCATCGAGGGGAACCTCTACCTGGGCAATCTCGCGAATTGTCCGCTGTACATCGAGAACGGCGATCGCGACCCGCTGTATCCGGCCGAGACCGTGACGCCGATTGTCGATGCGATGCACCGGGCCGGCATCCAGCCGGTCTACCACATCATGCGGAACGACAAGCACGACACGCATTGGTGGCCGGAGGAGCGCGCCTTCTACGAGATGTTCGTGGACGAGCATCCGCGCGCGGCCAATCCCGAGCGCCTGTCGTGGGAAACGGACCGCGTCGATCGATTCAATCGCGTCCGCTGGCTCGTCATCGACAAGCTCGGCGTTCACAAGTCTGACAGCGCGCTCGAGGACGTGAACGTCGCCGCCTTCGAGGGTGACAAGGTCGGCCTGTTCCCGCGCCTTCGGCAGAAGGCCTCGGGGCGCGTGGACATCGAGCGCCACGGCAACGCCTTCGACGCGAAGACGCGCGGGGTGGGCGAGTTCATGCTGCTGCTGTCGCCGGACGTCGTTGACTTTGCAACGCCCGTCCAGGTCACCGTGAACGGCGCGCAGGCGTTCAGCGGCATGGTGAAGAAGGACCTGCCAACTCTACTGAAATGGGCCTCTCGCGATAACGATCGGACAGCTTTGTATGGCGCCGAGCTCCATATCACCGTGCCGTAACCGCCACCTTGAATCGCCACGTATCCGACTCGAAGTCCAGCACCGCCAGCCTGACGATCCGGCGGGCCACCGAGGCCGATCTCCCGGCCCTTGGCGTCCTCGGTGCCTCGCTCCTGCGCGCGCATTACGCCTTCGATCAGCAGCGATTCATGGCGCCGAGCGGCGATCCGGAGGCCGGATACGCCTGGTTTCTCGGCACTCAGCTCAAGGAAGACGACGTGACCATCTTCGTGGCGGAACTGTCCGGCAGCGTCGTCGGCTACGTTTACGCCGGGCTGGAGCCGCAGTCGTGGAAGGAGCTGAGAGAGGCAGCGGGCTTCATCCATGACATCGTCGTCACACCTGAAGCCCAGCGGCACGGTGTGGCGACCGCGCTCATCGACGCCGCGTGCGAGTGGTTCCGCTCGGTCGGTGCGCCGCGCGTTGTACTGTGGACGGCAGACAAAAATCAGGGAGCGCAGCGGCTTTTTACGCGTCTTGGATTTCGCCGCACGATGATTGAGATGACACGCGAGCTCGAGCGTCCGTAGTTGGAACGGTTCTGGCAAGCGGCACGACGTGCGGCGTTTCGTGGGCGCCCTCCTCGTCACCTGCGGGCTTGCAGTCATCGCGTCCCTCGCGGCCGCGCAATACCGTCCGCTCACGAAGCACTCTCAAGTTGACGTCACCACGCCGCAGGCCGCGGCCGAAGAGGGCTACGACGGCGGATTCCGCTTCTGCCGCATCCGCTTCAACACGTCGGCCGACGGCGACGGGGCAGGATGGTTCGTCGACTACCCGCGAGCGGACGAAAACCTTTCACTTCGCCTGTCACAGCTGACGCGCATCCCGGTGACGACGGTCGGTGAGGGCGAGCCGGTGCGGCTCGTGCTGCAGCTCACCGAGGCGGAACTGTTTCAGTGTCCCTTCGTGATGATGACCGAGCCTGGCGGCGCGGATCTCTCCGCCGAGGAGGCAGCGCAGCTTGGCGCGTACCTGCGCAAGGGTGGCTTCCTGTGGGCGGACGACTTCTGGGGAAGCCGCGCGTGGGAATGGTGGTCGATGCAGATGGCGAAGGCGCTGCCGCCGGGTGAATTCCCGATCGTGGACGTGCCGCTCGACCATCCGATGTTCCACACGATGTTCGACATCAAGGAGATCCCGCAGATTCCGAACATCGGCCAGTGGGAGTCGTCTCACACGACCTCCGAGCGGGGCTCCGACAGCGCCGAGGCGCACGGGCGCGCGATCTTCGACAAGAAGGGCCGCCTGATGGTGTTCATGACGTTCAACACCGACTTCGGCGATTCCTTCGAGCGCGAGACGGAGAGCCCCGATTATTTCCAGCGGTTCTCGGTGCCCGCCTACGAGATTGCTTCAGACGTCATTCTCTACGCCCTGACACACTGAACCCGCGGCCGTGCTATATAAGCGCTGCCTTGGTCCGCGTGCTCGTCCTGCTGATCTCGGTGTGTCTCGTCACGGCCGTTGCCAGCGCGCAGCGCGTTGACGACATCCTCCTTCTCGCGGGCAGATTCGTCCAGGACACTTCAGCGCGTCTGAGCGGCGTCATTGCCGACGAATCCTACGAGCAGGAACTGTCCGCTCAATTTGTGGCCAGCGGAATCAGCACGCGCCTCGGCCGGCGCGCGTTGCGCTCCGAGGCGCTGTTCATGTGGGTTCCTGTCGCGAGCCAGTGGATGTTCGTGCGGAACGTGCTGACGGTCGATGGCCGGCCTGTGCCCGACAGCGGCGATCGCCTCGATCGCCTGTTGAGGGATTCGGGGCCCGACGCGGGTGCGGCCTTGCGTCAACTCCAGCAGGAAAATGCCCGTTTCGACCTCGGGCCGGTGGTGAGGACGTTGGGTGATCCGACGTTCGCGCTGCGCTACATGGCCCTCGACTCGCAGCGGCGATTCTCCTTCAGTCGCGCCGGCACCGAGCGTATCAGCGGCGTGCTCTCGACGATGCTGACGTACCGCGAGCGCAGGCCGCCATTTGTGGTCACGGTCGATCGCATGGACGCGCAGTCGTCGGGGACGATGTGGATCGATGACGCGAATGGCGCGGTGCTGCGTACCAATCTCCGCGTGACGCGGCCATCCGGGCGAGGGACGTTCGCCGTCATCACCGTCGATTTCCAAAAGGACGCGCGCCTGGGCATCTGGGCGCCGACGCGCATGTCGGAGCAGTACAACTCCATGAGTGGGCAGACGACGAAAGGGACGGCGTCGTATGCCAACCTCCGCAGGTTTGGCGCCTCGGTGCGCATCGTGCCGACGGAGCCGCCGAATTAGAGTTGCGGCGGATGCGCAGGTAACGGGCATCGTGGCCTCGGGTCGCGGATCGGCGGCGGCTCGATGGTGGGGCCGTCCGCGCGCAGCAAGTCGAATAGGTACGCCCTGCCGGGGATGCGGTACGCCTCGTAGACCAGCGCGGGCGCGAGGCGCAACTCGCCGAGGCGGTTCTTCTCGGCGAATCGCTTCCTGAACGCCGGCATTTCCCAGTCTTCGATGAGCACGTACGGATGGTGGCCGTGTGCATCCAGCCACGAGCCTGCGCGATCGAGCCAGACGTCGTTCAGGATGTCGAACCGCAGCGTCGCGCGTCCCCCGTAGTAGCGCAGCGAACCTGCGTGTATCGACGCCATGATCATCGCGTCGGGAGCGGTGTTCGACGCCACGAGCTGCGCGATGGTGGCGTAGCGTCGTTCACCCTCGTCTCCCGTAAACACGTGGCGCTGCGCGGTCACCGTGAGTCCGTACGCGCCGAGTGCGAGGATGGCGGCGACGGTTGCTGCGCGGCCCCATCGCGGTTGCCTGTCGAACAGCCACGCGATCGCGGCCGATGTCCCGATGAACATCGCCGGCCACGCCGGCAGGAGGAATCGAAGGAACCACCAGGCATCGAACGACGGGTACGGAGCGTAGAGCGCCCACACCGTAACCAGCATCAGTCCAAGCAGTGGTGCGATCCGGAAGACGAACACGCCGGCGAACACGAGCGGCGTCTGCGTTTCGATCAGCCAGCGTGCGTACGAGGCGAGCGTGGAGGGAACGTTGTCGGGCGAGAAGAGGGAGGTCAGATTTCCGTAGCCCGATGAGAACGGTGATCCGAAGAGCGAGGTGTTGATCGATGCGACCGCGATCGCGCCTGGCAGAGCGGCGAGCGTAAATAGAACGGCGCGGCGCGCACCTTTCAGGTGCGCGGATCCGAACATCGTCCACACGGCCATGACGGCCGCAACCGGCGCCAGGTTCGGCCGGATGAGGATGGCGATCGAGGCGGCGAGCCCTGCGAGCGCCGCGCTGCCGGGCGAGGTGCCGAGCATGCCGAATGCCGCGAGCGCCCAGAAGGCGGCAGCGGGCACGTCGCTCATCTGCGACTTGAACATCATCAGGAAGGTGGGGCTGGTGGCGACGAGGAACGCCGCGCTGATGCCGATCAAGTCGGATCCGACCCTCCGGCCAATCAGGAACGTCGTCCAGACGAGGAGCGCACCGGTGATCGGGACGACGAGGAATGCGGCTGCGTGGCCGCCAAGGATCTTGAACGCCGCCATCAGGAGGGGCAGTCCCGCGCCTGTAATCGGTGTGATGGCGGGTTCGTCAGCGACCGCGCTGTAGCCGAACGGTGTGAACGTCGCGCGCGCATCCGGCCACGGCACCTGCGCGGCCATCGTCACCGGCACCTTCAGGTTGCCGGCGAGCCACAGGTCCATCTGCGACACGTACGAGTAGGAGTCCGATCCGCCCGCGCCCCACGAATCGTTCGCGATGCCGACGATCAGGATTGCGATCGCGAGCGCGACCGCGAGACGCGTGGGAGTGAGCGCCTGGCGCAGGCGGGCGGCGTCCTCACGTGTGCGCGCGACGCCTGACGAGGCGAGGTACGCGGTCGCGAGGACGACCGCGACGATCAGCGGTCGAGTGGCGTCAGACGACGAGATGCGCAGTCCGCCGAGCGAGAGCGCGACGCCGCCCGAGAGCCAGACGACGAGGGTCCAGATGAAGGCGAGGAGGGCAATGCCGCCGAGAGCGCGTCGCACGCGCGGCCATTATGCCGTGGGCTCTATTTTCTGGCTTTCATCTTGAGCTTCGTGATCGCCCTGTTCAGGTCCGTGTTCGCTTTTTGAAGCGACGCGATATCCGCCTCGGCTATCTGGTACCTGCCAGGGTCGGCCACACGAAGCCACAGTCTTTCGGATGCCCGGTGCAGGCTTCTCGCAAGTTCTGCGAGTCTTCTGTCTCTAGCCATTCAGTACCGCCACGCAAAAAGGTTCACTGATTGTAGGCGAATTGGTGGAAGCGGTTCCCCGTGTCAGGGGCTGCCTTCAGCGCCACAATCACGCATCGCGAAATCTTCGTCGCAAAATTCCTGTGAGATACTGAGGATCTTCACGGGTCGGGGCGTAGCGCAGCCTGGTAGCGCACCTGCCTTGGGCGCAGGGGGTCGCAGGTTCGAATCCTGTCGCCCCGACCAAAAAATCCAACGAAATCAGGAGCATTTCCGCTGCTCGCATTGCGTGCGAACGGCGGATGTGTGCGTTTGGATCGGCATGTCGTCTGGCTCGAGCATCTCGCTCAAAACTACGGCGCTGCCGCCAAACTGCGTGACCGAGGACCTTCGCTGAGAGGACCTTCAGCGAGCATCGCAGCCCCTTGATCCTCAATCGGCTCCAGTAACGGAACGCGACGGGGGCCGGCGC
>Ga0137418_10000447_pt1 | contig 36530 bp, 36 predicted proteins | sample CZODoug3_1_2_16f_FD_122242 | JGI IMG/M metagenome (GOLD analysis project Ga0137418, IMG submission 122242) | Vadose zone soil fungal communities from Angelo Coast Range Reserve, California, USA - CZODoug3_1_2_16fungal (Hybrid Assembly) | ecosystem: Environmental > Terrestrial > Soil > Vadose... | reverse complement strand
CAGACCCAGGATACCTTCGCGCGCCTGCTGGCCGGCAGTCTCGCGCTCACCTTCTTCGTGTACGTGTTCATCAACGCCGGCATGGTCACCGGACTGCTGCCGGTGGTCGGGGTGCCGCTGCCGCTGGTGAGCTACGGAGGCAGCTCGGTCGTGACGCTCCTCGCCGGCTTCGGTATTCTCATGGCGCTGTATTCACGGCGTAAGCTCGTCGGGTCGTAGTCGAACACGTGGTCTTGAACAAGTGCCGTTACCTGCTGCTCGCCGCGCTCGCCTGCGCTCCGGCGGGCGCCCAGCCGGAAGATGCGGTCGCGGGCGGCTTCGACCTGCAGCGCCCCGAGATCATTGAATTCGTCAACGACGTGGTGAGCCGCGACGGCCTCAACCGCAAGGAGGTGCGCGCCCTGCTGAAGGAAGCGCGACCGCAGCCGAGAATCATCGAGATCGTGAACCGCCCCATCGAGAAGGTGGCGCCCTGGTGGGAATACCGCGACCGTTTCCTGAGCGCCGAGCGCATCAGCGACGGCGTGCGCTTCTGGCTCGATCACAAGAACACGCTCGAGCAGATCTCCGCCCAGTACCAGGTGCCGAGCGAATACCTGGTGGCAATACTCGGCGTCGAGACACACTACGGGCGCAATACCGGGCCCTACCGCGCACTGGACGCTCTCGCAACGCTGGCGTTCGATTATCCGCCGCGCCAGAAGTTCTTCCGCAGCGAGCTCGAGGAATTCCTGCTGCTGGTGAGAGAAAACAAGCTCGATCCGCTCACCGTCCCCGGCTCGTACGCCGGCGCCCTGGGCGTGCCACAGTTCATGCCCTCGCAATATCGGCGCTATGCAGTGGCTGCCAACGCTGACCGGCCGCGCGATCTGTGGGGTGACTGGGACGACATCCTGGCGAGCGTCGCGAACTACCTGAACGAGCACGGCTGGACGGCGGGCGGGCCGGTGCTGGCGGAGACCCGGCTCGAGCCCGATCCGAGCTTCCAGATCGAGCCGCACAATCTCGACCTCAACCGGACCATCGAGAGCCTCGCCGCGCACGGGGTGAAGGTCGAGATGAGCGTGCCAGCCGACACCGCGGTGGTGCTGATCTCCGCCGAGCAGCGCGATGGTCCGGCCTACCGGGTCGGATTCCATAATTTCTACGTGCTCACGCGCTACAACGCCAGCGCGCGCTACGCCATGGTGGTGCACGAGCTGGCACAGGCCGTCGCGCAGCGCGTGCACGACACGGCGCCGTGAGGGTCGCGCACCGCGCCGCGGCGCCGCTCGCGGCGGTGAGCGCCGCCGCGCTGTGCGTACTGCTCACCGCGTGCGCTATCAGCGCGCGCCGTGCGCCGCAGCCTGCGGAACGCGTACCCCTGCCGGCCGTGCCGCCGCCACCGGCGGGCGTCGAATCGATCCCCGATGCCGTGCCGCGCCTTGAGCCGCGCAGCGCCCACGGCAATCCGCCGTTCTACGACGTGTTGGGCCGGCGTTACTTCGTGCTCGCGGCCGCGGATGGCTACCTGGAACGCGGCGTGGCCTCCTGGTACGGCCCGACCTTCCATGGCGGCAACACCTCGAGCGGCGAGCCTTACGACATGTACGGCATGAGTGCGGCTCACAAGACCCTGCCGCTGCCGACCTATGCGCGCGTCACCAATCTTCGCAACCGCAGGAGCGTCGTGGTGCGAATCAACGACCGCGGCCCGTTCGTCGCCAACCGCCTCATCGATCTGTCCTACACGGCGGCCGCAAGGCTCGACATGATCCGCGAAGGCACCACGCTGGTGGAGGTGCGGGCGCTGACGCCGAGCGCGCCCGATGAGCTGACGCGCAGCGCGCTGTCACCGCCGCCCTCGCTGTATGTGCAGGCGGGCGCATTCGCCGATGCGCACAACGCGCAGCACCTGCTCGAGCGGCTGCACGCCGCGGGACTGGCCAGCGCCTTCATCCTCTCGCCCCCGGAAGGCAAATCACGCCTGTACCGCGTGCGCCTCGGGCCCGTGGGCAGCGTCGCGGAATTCGATCAGCTCGCCGCCCGCCTCGCAACGCTCGGCATCCCCGACGCGCGGCTGGCGCTCGACTGAGGCGCGCGGCGCCACGCGCGCCGCACGCAAGCGGCGCTCGAGCACGTGGCGCTTGGGTTAAGATCCGCACCCGTGGTCCGCTCACCGTTCATCGTCCTCGCCTGGGTCGCACTGGCGCTCACCGCCGCGACCGGCCCCGCACAGGCAGCAAGCCCGATACCCAGGCCCCCCGAGGTCAACGCGCGCTCCTACCTGCTGGTCGATCACTTCAGCGGCCGCATGCTGGCCGAGCGTCACCCCGACGAGCGCGCCGAGCCTGCGAGCCTCACCAAGCTGATGACGGCGTACGTGCTCTTCGAGGCGCTCGCGGAAGGCAGGCTGAAGCTCACCGACATGGTCACCGTCAGCGAGCACGCCTGGCGCACGGGAGGCTCGCGCAGTTTCGTGCAGGTCGGCACGCAGGTCCCGGTCGACATTCTCATCAAGGGCATGATCGTGCAGTCCGGGAACGACGCCAGCATCGCGCTCGCCGAGAAGGTCGGCGGCACGGAGGCCGCCTTCGCGCAGATGATGAACGAGTACGCCCGGCGCCTCGGCATGAAATCGAGCAACTTCGAGAACAGCGACGGCCTGCCCTCCCCCAATCACTACACCACGGCACGCGACACGGTGACGCTCGCCAATGCGCTCATCCGCGAGTTTCCGCAGTTCTATCCGCTGTTCAGCCTGCGCGAATTCATGTGGAACAACATCCGCCAGGACAACCGCAACGGCCTGCTCGGCAAGGATCCGTCGGTCGACGGGCTCAAGACCGGACACACCGACAGTGCCGGCTTCTGCCTCGCGACCTCCGCCAACCGTAACGGCATGCGGCTGGTGTCGGTGGTCATGGGTGCCCCGAGCGTCAGGGCGCGCGAGGAGGCCAGCGCTGCCCTGCTGAACTACGGTTACACCTTTTACGAGACCGTCCGCGTCAAGGCAGCGCGCGAGACGGTGTTGAAGCCGCGCGTCTACAAGTCGGCGACCGAGTTCGCCTCGGTCGGCGTGCCGTACGATGTCTACGCGACCGTCGGCCGCGGGCAGGGCGCGGCGCTGCGCACCAGTGCGCACTTGAGCGGCGAGCCGCTGATTGCACCGCTCGCGGCCGGCCAGCCCGTGGGCGAGCTGACCGTGGCGGATGCCACGGGCGAGGTGCTCGCGCGCGCACCGCTCACCGCTCTCGCGCCGGTGCCTTCGGGCGGGCTGTGGACGCGTGCCATAGACGGCGTCGCATTGTGGTTTCATTGAGCCCTTAAAGCGCATGGCCGAGCCCCTGCCCCTGTGCTACCTGAACGGCGCGTACCTGCCGCTCATCGAGGCGCGTATCTCCCCGCTCGATCGCGGCTTCCTGTATGCGGACGCCGTCTACGAGCTGATGCCGGTATACGGCGGGCGAGCGTTCCGCTTCGCCGCCCACGGCGAGCGCCTCACGCGCAGCCTCGCCGGCATCGGCATGGCGGACCCGCACACGCGCGAGGAATGGCGCGCGATCCTCGGCACGCTGATCGAGCGCAACGGCGGCGGCGATTGTTACGTGTACTGGCAGGTGACGCGCGGCGCGCAGCACGGCCGCAGCCACGCGCCGCTGCCGCAGATCCCACGCACCGTATTCGCGTTCTGCGCACCCCTGCCGGTGAACGGACCGGAGATCCTCGAGCGCGGGGTCGCGTGCGTGACCGCCGACGACAGCCGCTGGGCGCGTTGCGACATCAAGTCGACCGCGCTGCTGGCGAACGTGCTGCTGCGCCAGCTGTCGGTGGACGCGGGAGCGTCCGAGACCATTCTGCTGCGCGACGGCGAGCTCACCGAGGCCTCCGCTTCCGCCGTGCACGTGGTGCTCGGCGGGGAGCTGCTGATGCCGCCGCACTCGCGCCGCATTCTGCCGGGCACCACGCGCGGGGTGGTGGAGGAGCTGGCGGCACGCGCCGCCCTGCACAGCCGCGTCCTGCCGATCAGCGAGGCGCAACTGCGCGCGGCCGATGAGGTGTGGATCTCGGCCGCCACGCGCGAGGTGCAGCCGGTGACCTCCCTCGACGGCCACCCGGTCGGCACGGGCAAGCCCGGCCCGCTGTGGCGGCGCGTCCACCAGGTGCTGCAGGACTACAAGCGCGAACTCGCCGGCACCCCGTGGTGAGGGGTTGCCGCTGCCTTTGTAGGACACCGCACTCATAACCGGTTTGTCACCTGCCCGTTACCGGGTGGAAACTGACGACCCGGTCACGCCCCCGGTAGCATCGCCGGAATGTCCATCACTCTAGACCAGGTCACCAAGCACTACGCCGGCGCGCCGGTGGTCAACGATGTCTCGCTCGACATCGGTGACGGGGAGTTTTTCGTGCTGCTCGGGCCGAGCGGCAGCGGCAAGAGCACGCTGCTGCGCGCCATCGCCGGGCTCTCCGGCGTCGACCATGGGCGCATCGCGCTGCACGGCCGCGACGTCACGCACGTCGCCGCCCGCAAGCGCGGCGTGGGACTGGTGTTCCAGAACTACGCGCTGTTCGGCCATATGACGGTGGCGGAGAACATCGAGTTCGCACTGCGCGTGCGGCACATGGGCGCCAAGGCGCGCCGGCAGCGCCGCCAGGAGCTGCTGCGGCTCGTGTCGCTCGAGGGCATGGATCAGCGGCTGCCGGCGCAACTCTCCGGCGGCCAGCAGCAGCGCGTGGCGGTGGCGCGCGCGCTGGCGCACAAGCCCGAGGTGCTGCTGCTCGATGAGCCCTTCGGCGCCCTGGATGCGAAGATCCGCGAGGAACTGCGCCGCACCATCCGCGAGGTGCAGCGCGAGCTCGGGATCACGACCGTGCTCGTGACCCACGACCAGGAGGAGGCCTTCGCGATGGCGGACCGCATCGGGGTCATGAATCTCGGGCGACTGCTGGAGATGGGTGCACCGCACGACCTGTACTCGCGCCCGGCGACGCGTTTCGTGGCCACCTTCCTCGGCGCGGCCAACCTGATCCTGGCGCGGCGCACGCCCGATGGCATCCAGATGGGCGCCAACACGGTGGCGGCCTCCGAGCGCTCCCCCGACGTCGACGAGCGGGAAGTGGTCGCGGTCGTGCGCCCGGAGGAAGTGGAGGTTGCCGCGTCGCGCGACGCGCTGAGCTCCGGTTACCTCGCGCGCGGGGTGGTGGACGAGGTGGTATTCACGGGCGCGCTCGAGAGCCTGCGCGTGCGGCTCGAGAATGGTGCGCAGCCCCCGCTGCTCGCCCAGCCGGACGGCGCTGCCAGCGCATCGCTCCTGGTGACGCGCACGCAGCACGAGCAGCGCGGCTTCGAGATCCACCCCGGTCAGAGCGTCGCCATCGGCGTGCGCCGCGTGCACGTTCTGCCTACACCGCTGTCGAGCTTCACTGCCTGTGCCGCGAGCGCCGCGCTCGCGGATGCGCTCAGCCGCCAGCCGTTGCTCGCGGAGCTGGCGGTGCGCATGAGGACGCGCATCGCCGTGCGCGCCGAGCCGCAGCTGGGCGTGCCGGACGCGGCGTGCGCGGCCGACAGTCCGTTCGTGGGCACCACCGCGATCGCTTCGCAAACCGACTGCGCGCACCGTGCCGAGTGGCTGCTGCGGCGCGGTGCCAAGGACCTGCTGGTGCTGCCGGACCAAGCGCCGATACCGCAGCGCGTGCTGATTCACTGGATGGGTGAAGCCTCGCGCAGCGCCACGCTCGCAGTGTCGGCGAGCGTGCTGCGCCACCTGTCCGCCGAAGCGGTGTACGTGGGTATCTTCCCCGAGCAGAGCGCCCGCACCCGCGCGCAGCACGGCATGCGCGAACTGCTCGATGCGCGTTCCGAGGCACAGCTGGCGCATGGCCTGGAGATGCGCACCGAGTTGCGCTTCGGCGATGTCGCGCAGGAGCTGGCACGGCGCCTGGCGGAAGCGCCCGCACAGATGCTGATCGTGGGCGTCACCGAGCTAACACGCTTCGCCGAGCGCTTCCGTGCCCTGCTCGACGGCGGGCAGTGGCCGATGCTGATCGTGTACCGCGGTTCCCCATGAGCTTCCGCCAGCCCAGCGTACTGCCCGGGTTCGGGCTCACTCTCGGCTTCACCACGTTCTTCCTCAGCACCATCGTGCTGCTGCCACTCGCCGCGCTGGCGCTGGCCGCCGCCTCCATGCACTGGAGCGACTTCCTGCACGTGGTGCTCAGTCCGCGGGCGCTCGGCTCCTACCGCCTGTCCTTCGGCGCCTCCTTCCTGGCCGCCGCTATCAACCTGGTGTTCGGCTTCATCATCGCCTGGACCCTGGTGCGGTACGAGTTTCCGGGCAGAAAACTCCTCGACGCGCTCATCGATATGCCCTTCGCGCTGCCCACGGCGGTCTCGGGCATCGCGCTCACCACGGTGTTTGCGCACAACGGCTGGATCGGACGCTACCTGGAGCCCTGGGGCGTGAAAGTCGCCTACACCTGGCTGGGCGTGACACTCGCGCTGACACTCATCAGCATGCCGTTCGCGGTGCGCGCGGTGCAGCCGGCGCTGCTGGAGGTGCAGCGCGATCTGGAGGAGGCCGCGGAGACCCTCGGTGCGGGCCGTATCTACGTGTTCCGCCACATCATCCTGCCGACGGTGCTGCCCGCGCTCCTGACCGGCTTCACGCTGGCGTTCGCGCGCGCCCTCGGGGAGTACGGTTCGGTCATTTTCATCGCCGGCAACCTGCCGATGAAGACCGAGATCACCCCGCTCCTCATCGTCATCCATCTCGAGGAGTTCGACTACCAGGGCGCCGCGGCCCTGGGGCTGGTGATGCTCGGCATCTCGTTCGTCGTGCTGCTCGCCATCAACCTGCTGCAGGCGTGGGGCCGCCGCCGGCACGTCAGGGCGGCTCACTGATGGCCGCGGCGCTCCCCGCCGCCCTCGCCGGCGACGCCACCCGACCCGGACAGCACACCTGGCTGCACTCGGTGGTGCGCTGGCTCTTCATCGCGGTGTCGCTGGCGTTCCTGGCGGCGGTACTGCTCGCGCCACTCGCGACCGTGTTCACCATGGCGCTCGCCAAGGGGCTGCAGGCCTACCTGGACAGCTTCGCCGACCCGGATACCGCCGCCGCCGTGCGGCTGACCCTCACCACGGCGCTCGTGGTGGTGCCGATCAACACCGTGTTCGGACTCGCCGCCGCATGGGCGATCGCCAAGTTCGAGTTCCGCGGCAAGAGCATCCTCATCACGCTCATCGACCTGCCGCTGGCGATCTCGCCGGTGATCTCGGGCATGATCTTCGTGCTGCTGTTCGGCCTGCACGGCTGGTTCGGCGTGTGGCTGCGCGAGCACGACCTCAGCATCATCTTCGCTCTGCCGGGCATCATGCTCGCCACCATGTTCGTGACGTTTCCCTACGTGGCGCGCGAGCTGATCCCGCTCATGCAGCAGCTGGGTAACGACGAGGAAGAAGCCGCCATCACGCTCGGGGCGGGTGGCTGGATGACCTTCTTTCGCGTTACGCTGCCGAAGATACGCTGGGGGCTGCTGTACGGCGTGGTACTGTGCAACGCGCGCGCCATGGGCGAGTTCGGCGCGGTGTCAGTGGTGTCCGGACACATCCGCGGCCTGACCAACACCATGCCGCTGCACATCGAGATCCTCTACAACGAATATAACTTCGTCGGCGCGTTCGCCGTCGCCTCGCTCCTCACCCTGCTCGCGGCCCTGACGCTCGTGGTCAAGACCCTGGTCGAGCGCACCGGTTACCGGCGTCGTTGACGCCCCATGCGCGCGCGCCTCGCACACCTGTGGAGCTCGCTGTGGCCGGACCCGGCCACGACCAGCCTGGGCTGGTGGCTGGTAGTGATCCATCTGGGCCTGGTGCTGCTGGTGGGCGGCGGCATCTCCTGGTACGCGAGCGGCATGCTGCGCGACCTCGCGGATGAGCAGGGCAAGGCGCGCGTGCAGCTCGCGGCCACGACCGCGCGCGAAGACCTGCGGCGCATGGGCGAGGACGCGCTCGCCACGGCGCGCGCGCTCGCCGACCGTCCGACGCTGCAGCGCCTGACGGCCGAAGGACAGAGCGACGCGTTGCCACCGTTCCTGCATCGCGCCTGCGAGGCGGGGGGCGTGGATGGCTGCGCGGTGCTCTCGGGCAACAGCGTGCTCGCGGTTTCAGGCCCGGCGCTCGACTGGCGGCAGATTCTCACCGCCAGCGCCGAACAGAGCGCGACTTTCATGGCGCTGCCCGCGACCGAGCGCGTGCCGCTGCTGGGTGCCCGCGCCGCGCTCGGCCAGGCGGGCATGCACGTGTACGTGGTGCGGCGCCTGGACCAGAAGCTGGCGCGGGCCCTGAGCAGCCAGGTGGGAGCGGAGATCAGGCTCATCGACTATCGGGCCCACACCAGCGGCCCGGTGACGGCGTTCACGCCGCTGTACGCCGCGGCGCTCGCCGACGGACACTCCGCGGTGCAGCGGATCGATGCGCAGGATGTGTATGCGGGCGCCGTGCCGGTGTTCGCCTCCAGCGGCGAGGCGATCGCGCTCATCGAAGCGCTGCTGCCGACCAGCGCGGTCGACGCGCCCACCCGTCACCTGGTGCACAAGCTCCTGGTGACCGCGCTGATCCTGGGCGTGCTCGCGGTGTTCGCCGGCCTGATCCTGGGTGAGCTGGTCGCTGGCCCGGTGCGCGCACTCACCACCGCCGCCACTCGCCTCGGCGCGGGGGACTTCTCAGCGTCGATTCCGCCGGGCGGCGCTGCGGAGGTCGGCGCCCTGGCGCGCACCATGGAAACCATGCGGCGCAACCTCATCGACCTCACCAGCACGCTGCGGCGGCGCGAAGCCGAGGCCCAGGCGGTGCTCAGCGGCATCGTCGAAGGGGTGTACGCGGTCGACCGGAACCGGATCATCCGCTACCTCAATCCGCAGGCCGCGCGACTGCTCGGTGTGACGCCCGAGCAGGCGGTGGGCCGTTTCTGCGGCGACGTGCTGCAGCCGCGTAACGAAGACGGCCGGCGTCCCTGCGATTTCCGCTGCCCGATCCTGCAGGCACGCAGCGCCGGCAGTGCCAAGGCGGTCGAGCACCTGGGTAGCCCGCCGGGCGAGCCGCGCACCGCGGTGATCACCAGCTCCGCCCAGGTCGATGACCTGCAGGTACAGGTGATCCGCGACGAGACCGAGCTCGAGGCGGTTCGCCGGGCACGCGACTCGGTGCTCGCCAACATCTCGCACGAGTTCCGCACACCGCTCGCCGCACAGCTGGCGTCGATCGAGCTGCTGCTCGCGGGTCTGGAGCAGTTGCCGGCGGCGCAGCAGAGGGAGCTGGTGACTTCACTCGAGCGTGGCACGCTGCGTCTGACACAGCTCATCGACAACCTGCTCGAGAGCGTGCGTATCGAGTCCGGACAGCTCGGCATCCGCCAGCAGAGCGTCGCGCTCGCCGAGGTGGTGGAGGACGCGCGCGCCCTGGTGCGCTCGCTCCTGGCGCAGCGGCGCCAGAGCCTCGAGCTCAGCCTGCCCGAGGATCTGCCGCTCGTGGCGGGCGACAAGCCGCGTCTCACCCAGGTGTTTGTCAACCTGCTCGCCAACGCCAACAAATTCGCGCCCGAGGACAGCACCGTGCGCATCGGCGCCGAGGCGCGCCCCGGACAGGTGCTCGCGTGGGTGGAGGATGAGGGCCCGGGACCGGCGGCGAGCGAGGGCGAGGCGCTGTTCGCGCGCTTCCGGCGCGGCGCCGGCGCGGAACCGGAGGCGCCGGGGCTGGGACTGGGTCTGTGGCTGGTGAAGTCGATCATCGAGCGGCATTCGGGCAGCGTCGCCTTCGAGCGCACCGCCGCCGGCCGCACGCGCTTCACCCTGATCCTGCCGGCGGAGAACGGCGCATGAAAGTGCTGGTGGCGGACGATGACGGGGATTTGCGCGATCTCATTGCCTTCACGTTGAGTCAGTCGGGTTATCTCGTCCTGAAGGCCGGCGACGGACCCTCCGCCGTGCGTCGCTTCGAGGAGGAATCCCCGGACCTGGTGGTGCTCGACATCAACATGCCGGGCCTCTCCGGTTTTCAGGTCTGCGAGGCGATCCGCAAGCGCTCGCGGATCCCGGTGATGATGCTGACGGTGCGTGGCGAGGAGGAGGATCTGGTGCGCGCGCTGGGGCTCGGCGCCGATGACTATCTCACCAAGCCGTTCAGCCCGCGCACGCTCCTGGCGCGCATCAAGGCGCTGCTGCGCCGGGCGGGAATGGAAAACACCACCCCGCTGGCCGCCGGACGCGTGGCTCTCGATCTGCAGGAGCACACCGTGAGCATCGGCCGCGCCGACCCGGTGCGGCTGACGAAGCTCGAGCTGCGGCTGCTGCAGATGCTGCTGGCAAATGCCGGCCACACGGTGAGCTCGGATCGGCTGCTCGTGCAGGTGTGGGGACATCGCAGCGGCGGTGACCGGCAGCTCCTGAAGCAGCTGGTGCACCGGCTGCGGCAGAAGATCGAAGCGGATCCGGCGGCGCCCGCGCTGCTGCGCACCGCCGCGGCGGGCTACAAGCTGCTGGTGGACTGACCGCCGCAGCGCGCCTTCTTAGCGCGCCGAGATCTGATCGAACACGCCGCCATCGCTGAAGTGCGTGCGTTGCGCCTGCGCCCAGCCGCCAAAGTCGCCAATGGTGGCGAGCTTGAGGGGCGGAAAGCGCGCCGCATAACGCGCGGCCACCTGCGGATCGCGTGGCCGGTAGTAATGCCGCGCGACGATCTCCTGCCCTTCCGTGCTGTACAGATAGCCGAGGTACGCCCGCGCGACCTCGCGCGTGCCGCGCCGCAAGGCCACCTTCTCGACCACCGCCACCGGCGGCTCGGCGAGAATGCTGACCGAGGGCACCACGATCTCGAGTTTGTCGGCGCCCAGCTCGCGCACCGCGAGCAGCGCCTCGTTCTCCCAGGCGATCAGCACATCCCCGAGTCCACGCTGCACGAAAGTGATCGTCGAGCCGCGAGCACCGGTGTCGAGCACCGGCACGTTCTGGTAGAGCCGTCGCACGAACTCCCGTGCGCTCGCCTCATCGGCCCCCGGCTGCCCGCGGGCCCAGGCCCAGGCGGCCAGATAGTTCCAGCGGGCGCCGCCGGAGGTCTTGGGGTTGGGTGTGATCACCGCCACGCCGGGGCGCACCAGATCGCCCCAGTCGTGAATGCCTTTCGGGTTGCCGTTGCGGACCAGGAGCACGATGGTGGAGGTGTAGGGCGAGCTGTCCTGCGGCAGCAGCGTCTGCCAGTTCAGCGGCAGGAGCTTCGCGTCAGCTGCGATCGCATCGATGTCGGCCGCCAGCGCGAGCGTCACCACATCCGCGGCGAGCCCGTCGATCACCGAGCGCGCCTGCTTGCCCGAGCCCCCGTGTGACTGATCGACACGCAGCTCCTGGCCGCTCTTCGCCTTCCAGTACCTGGCAAAGGCCGCGTTGAAATCCACGTACAGCTCGCGTGTCGGGTCGTAGGAGACGTTCAGCAGCGTCACGCGAGCCGCGTGCGGGGACTCGGACCCACCCTGGCAGGACGCGAGCAGCACCGCGAGCGCGCTGAGGGCGCAACAGGCCGCCGCGCGTCGCCGAGGGGAGGCTCTTGGCATCACGGCATGCTAGCCGTGCCGTGCGGCGCTGTCAGTCGCAACGAGGTTACGGCGTGGTTACGCGGCGTAGCCGAAGCGCACGCAGCAGGTGCGGCTCGAGCGCGCGCGCGCAGGCGCTGACGGTGCGCGGTCCGCCGAGCTCTGCCAGCTGCGTCATCTGCAGGCCCTGGTAGCCGCAGGGATTGATGCGGCGGAATGGCTCCAGGTCCAGCGCCACGTTCACGGCGAGGCCGTGATAGCTGCCGCCGCGGCGCACGCGCACGCCGAGGCTCGCGAGCTTGCGGCCGTCGACGTACACACCCGGGGCGCCGCGCCGGCACTCGGCGCGGATGCCGAACTGCGCCGCCAGATCGATGACGCCGCGCTCCAGCGCCGTGATGAAGTCGCGGATTGCAAGACCGGCGCGCTTGAGATCCACCAGCGGGTACACCACCAGCTGCCCCGGGCCGTGATAGGTCACCTGGCCGCCGCGATCGGCCTGCACCACCGGGATATCGCCGGGCGCCAGCAGGTGCGCGCGGCTCGCGTTCACCCCCAGGGTGTACACCGGCGGGTGCTCCAGAAACCAGATCTCATCCGGGGTCGCCGCGCCGCGCTCTTCGGTGAAGCGCTGCATTGCGCGCCAGGTGGGCTCGTACTCGACCCGTCCCAGGCGCCGGATCAGGGGTGCGGGCGCGGCGGCGCGCGCCGCGGCGACGCGCGGCGTGCAGGCCGCCGCCGTGCCGGGGAGGCTCATGTCGCCAGGCGCCGGTTGTCGAGGCCGGCGTTGTTGCGGTTGAGCGCCTGCTCGGCGCGATAGCTCGAGCGCACCAGAGGCCCCGACACGCATTCGAGGAAGCCGCGCGCCAGAGCCAGCTCGCGATAGCGATCGAACTCCTCGGGTGTCACGAAGCGCTGCACCGGCAGGTGATGGAGCGTCGGGCGCAGGTACTGCCCGAGGGTCACGATGTCGACGCCGGCGGCGCGCAGGTCGGCGAGCGTCGCGTCGATCTCCGCCTCGCTCTCCCCGAGCCCCAGCATGAGACTGCTCTTGGTCAGAACCGCCGGCCGGCGCTGCTTGGCGATCTCCAGGACCTGCAGGGTCTGTTGGTAGCCGGCGCGCGGATCGCGCACCGGATGCGTCAGGCGCAGCACGGTCTCGATGTTCTGCGCGAACACCTCGATTCCGGAGTCGACCACCGTCTCGACATCCGCCCGCACTCCCTGGAAGTCCGGCGTCAGAGCCTCCACCGCCGTGCGCGGGTTGCGGCGCTTGATAGCGCGTACGCAGGCGGCATAGTGCGCCGCCCCGCCGTCGGCCAGATCGTCACGATCGACCGAGGTGAGCACCACGTAGCTGAGCCTCATCAGCTCCACGGTGCGTGCGGCGTTCTCGGGCTCGTCCGCATCGAGCCAGCCGTGCGGGTTACCCGTGTCCACGGCACAGAACCGGCAGGCACGCGTGCACACCGCGCCCATCAGCATGATGGTCGCGGTGCCCGCGTTCCAGCACTCACCGATGTTCGGACACTTCGCTTCCTCGCACACCGTGGCGAGGCGGTGCTCGCGCACCAGGGTCCGCACGCTCTGGAAGCGCTCGCCGGTGGGCGCCTTCGCCTTGAGCCATGGTGGCTTCGGTTGCAGGGCACGCGCGGCGCCGGCGCCGCGCTTGATGCCGTCACGAATGGCGGTAAACCCTTGAGCGGTCAGGTATTTCTCGCCACTGCGGGCGCGCGCGACCTCCGCCACCACCGGGATGCCCTTGAGATCTGACATGGGCTTCATTGTAGCGCACGCAGGCGCGCGTCCAGGCTCGCCAGCCGCTCGGGCGTGCCCACGTCGCACCACTCGCCGCGATGCACCCGAGCGCGCACCAGGCCCGCGGCGATGGCGCGATTCAGCAGCGGCAGCAGCGGAAACCTCCCGGGGGTGCAACCGCCGAAGAACTCCGGCCGGTACACGCCGACCCCGGAGTAGGTGTAGCGATCGGTGTCGCGACTGACCACCAGATCACCCTCGAGCCCGAAGTCCCCGCGCGGGTGGTGCGGCGGGTTGGGGATCAGCAGCAGGCGGGCGTGTGCACCCTCCTCGAGCGCGAGCGCCGCAAAGTCGATGTCGGTCCAGATGTCGGCATTGATGACCAGGAACGGCCCGGGGCCGAGCAGCGGCACGGCGTTGAAGATACCGCCGCCGGTCTCCAGCGGCACCGGCCCCTCGTCGCTGTAGCGGATCGCGACGCCGTAGTCGCGGCCGTCGCCGAGCGTTGCGCGCACCTGCTCGCCGAGCCAGGAGAGGTTGATGAGCACCTCGCGGATGCCGGCGCGCGCGAGCGCCGCGAGGTGCCAGGCAATGAGGGGCTTGCCGCCCACTCTCACCAGAGGCTTGGGGAGCGAGTCGGTGATTGGCCGCATGCGCTCCCCGCGGCCCGCCGCCAGCAGCATCGCCTTCACGTGCGAGTGTCCGCCGCGCGCTTCAGGCCCGCCGAGACCCGCGCGTTCGCGCGCGGCAGCTGCGCCAGCACGCGCCGCTCGAGGAACGACCCGAGTGCGCCGAGCTCGGCGTAGCGCGCACAGGTGTCACGCACGTATTCGAGCGTGCGCGGCAGGTCGGGCAGGTAGCCGGGCTTGCCGTCGCGGTACCACAGGCGGCAGAAGATCCCGAGCACCTTGATGTGCCGCTGCACGCCGATGAGATCGAACCAGCGCAGGAACTGCTGCTCGCTCTCGCCCGCGGGGCCGCCCTGCGAGCGCAGCAGCTCACGGTAGCCACTCACCCACCCGACCACGCGCGCGCGCGGCCAGGCGATGTAGCAGTCCTTCAGCAGCGCCACCAGGTCGTAACCCACCGGCCCGCGCAGCGCGTCCTGGAAGTCGATGATCCCGGGATTGCGCTCCTTCACCACCATGAGATTGCGCGCGTGATAGTCACGGTGCACGAACACCACCGGCTGCGCGAGCGCTTCCGCGATCAGGAACTCGAACGCGCTGTCGATGAGCCGCGCTTCATCGGCCGCGGGCGTCAGCGCCAGGTGCCGGTCGAGGAACCACTGCGGCATCAGCGCCATCTCGCGCAACAGCTCCGCGCGGCCGTAGGGCGCGAGCTGCGCGCAGGCCGCGCCGCCGCGCACCTGGATGCGCGCCAGCACCTGCAGCGCATCCGCGTACAGCGGGTGCGGGTCATCGCCCGCCTCGAGCCGCTCGAGATACAGCGTCGCACCCAGATCCTCGAGCAACAGCAGGCCGCGCTCGACATCGCTCGCATGGACGTGGGGCACGTGCGCGCCGAGCGACTCGAGCAGGCGCGACACCTTCAGATACGGACGCACGTCCTCCTTGCCCGGCGGCGCATCCATGACGACGTAGGTGGCGTCGCTGCAGAACACGCGGAAGTAGCGCCGGAAACTCGCGTCGCTCGAGGCCGGCTCGATGCGCGCCGCGGGTCGGCGCAGCTCGCGCGCCAACCAGTCCCTAATCAGCGCGACTCGCGCGTCGGTCTCAAGCATGTGAGCGTTGCGGGCTTTCGGGGCGCTCGGGCGTGGCGCGCCATTATAATGCCGCTCTTCATGGCGCGTTCGAGCCCATTCTGGATCGTGATCGTCGTCTCGCTTGGCGGCATGTTGCCAGCGGCCCGGGCTGAGGATCCTCCCTGTCCGACGCACGTCGCTCCGGCGGGCGCGCCGCCTTCTGCCGCGGGCGCCGCGCCAGCGGCGAAGCCGTTGCGGGCCGAAGGCAACATCGACGTCTCCAGTGACACGGCAACCGTCGGCGTCGATGGCAACATGACGCTCGAGGGCAATGTCGTCCTGCGGCAGGGCGGGCGCGAGATCCGCGCCAACGAGGTCCAGTACGACGCGCATAACACCTCGGTGAGCACCGCGGGCCACATCGACTACACCGACTCCCTCGTGCATGTGACGGGTGCGGGCGGCAGCTACTCGGCGGCGGCCGGGGCCGAGTTCAGGTCGGCCGAGTTCTCTCTGCGCCAGCGTGCCGCACGCGGCGCCGCGCAGGACATGATGCTCACGCCCCAGGGGGTGATTCGCCTGCGGGGAGTCATGTTCACGACCTGTCCGGTGCCCGATAAATCCTGGCAGCTGAAGGCCGACAGCATCGTGCTCGACACACGCAACCGGCTCGGCACCGGCACCGATGCGCAGATCCGCTTCATGGGTGTGCCGCTGATCTACCTGCCGTGGGTGTCGTTTCCGCTGGGCAGCGAGCGCAAGAGCGGCTTTCTGTTTCCGGGCATCGGCAACACCTCCTACGGCGGGCTGCAGCTGTCGGTGCCGTACTACTGGAACATCGCGCCCAACGCCGACTTCACCTTCCAGCCCGTCGAGTACAGCCGCAGCGGACCCGATCTCGGCGGTGACCTGCGCTTCCTCACGCAGCACCAGCGCGGCGAGGTGGACTGGAACTATCTGCCCTACGACGGCGCCTTCCACGCCAGCCGCAGCCGCGTACGGCTGTCCGACGTGGCCGAGCTGCCGGATGATTTCCGCCTGAGCGTGAAAGCGGAGAACGTCAGCGATCCGTTCTACTTCGAAGACTTTTCCCAGGGACCCGAGGGCGCCAGCACCGCCTTCATCGAGCGGCGCGCCACGCTCTCATACCGCGGCGACCACTGGAGCGTCGATGGCGAAGCGCAGCAGTACCAGACCATCGACTACACGCTCGCGGTGAACGATCGCCCCTACGCGCGTGTGCCGCGCATCGCGGTCAGCGCCGACTATGGCCTGGGTGCGGCCGGGGTGCTGCGCTACGGTTTCGATTCCGAGCTGGTCGACTTCCGGCGCCCCGACGGAGCCACCGGGGTCACCGGCTGGCGGGCGGATGTCATGCCGGGGGCCTCCCTGGATCTCACCGGCCCGGGATATTTCCTGCGCCCAGCGCTCGCCTGGCGCGCGACCAGCTACCAGCTCGACGACACCGCCCCCGGCCAGCCGCGCTCGCCGTCGCGGACGCTGCCGATCGCGAGCCTCGACACCGGCCTGGTGTTCGAGCGCGACGCCGGCTCGCGCAACCAGCGCAAGCTGACGCTCGAGCCACGCATCCAGTACCTCGACGTCCCCTATCGCAACCAGGACCAGCTGCCGGTGTTCGACACCGCGCTGCCGGACTTGCATCCCGTGGAGCTGTTTCGCAACAATCGCTATGTCGGCGCCGACCGTGTCAGCGATGCCAACCAGGTGAGCGCCGGCTTCACCAGCCGCTTGCTGGATGCGCACAACGGCCGCCAGTTCCTGGCCGCCACCTTCGGCCAGGCCTATTACTTCCAGAACCCGCGTGTGATCCTTCCCGGGGAAGCCCCCACCACCGGCAGGCGCTCGGATTTCGTCGCGCAGCTCGCGCTCACCGCCTTCCAGGACTGGAGCGCGGACGCCGGGGTGCAATGGGATCCGCAGAATGAGCGCAGCGAACGCACCACGGTCAACCTGCAGTACAAGCCCGCCAGCGATGCAGTGCTCAACCTCGCCTACCGCTACGAGCGCTTCGTGCTGATACGGCAGCTGGTGCAGGGGGTCGCGCAGCCGTTTCAGCAGGGCTTCGATCAGGTCGAGTTCTCGGGGGCCTGGCCCATCCGGCGCCAGTGGAACGTGTTCACGCGGGACGTCTACTCGCTGCGCGATCACACCCCACTGGAGCGTTTCGCCGGCTTCGAGTACCGTGCGTGCTGCTGGCGGGTCAGGCTGGGCGCACGCCGGTTCGTGAACAGTCACGACCCAACCGCCAGCCAGGAGACCGGCGTGTGGCTGCAGCTGGAACTTGCCGGCCTCGCCAGTGTCGGATCGGCGTCGGACGCCTCCCTCAGCGAGGCGATCCGGGGCTACACGCCCCCCGAAGCGATACCTTCGAAGAGCCAGGGCCCGCTGAAGGGCACCTGGTAGAGGAACGGGAAATCACATGCAGCGGATGTTGACTTCAGCCCTGATGCGGCTCGCGGTGGTCGCGGCGGCCCTCACCCTGCAGCAGGCGGCGCAGGCGCAAACCCGCGAGCTCGCCACCAAGGGTGAGCTGCTCGACCGCGTGGCGGCCATCGTCAACGACGGGGTCGTGCTCAACAGCGAGCTCGAGGTGCAGGTGGAGACCGTGAGCCAGCGGCTGCGCCAGCAGAAGCTCGAGCTGCCGCCGCAGAACGTCCTGCGCCAGCAGGTGCTCGAGCGCCTGGTGCTGCAGGAAATCCAGATGCAGCGCGCCAGTCGCGCCGGCGTCAAGGTGTCGGACGAGAACGTGAACGCCGCGCTCCTGGACGTGGCGAAGCGCAATGGCATGACGCTCTCGCAGCTGCCCGACGCCCTCGCCAAGCAGGGTGAAGACTACGCCGCCTATCGAGACGACCTGCGCAAGGAGATTACGCTGTCGCTGCTGCGCCAGCGGGATGTGCTGCAGCACATCAGCGTCACGCCGCGCGAGATCGATCAGTTCCTCGAGAAGCAGGCCAAGACCCCCTCCGAGCGCAACGAGTACAACGTGTCTCACATCCTGATCGCCGTGGCCCAGGAGGCGAGCCCCGCGCAGCTCGAGCAGGCCGCCAAGCGCGCCGCAGACGTTTATCAGCGCGCCAGGAGCGGCGAGGACTTCGCCAAGCTCGCGGTTGCCTATTCGAGCAGCCAGACCGCCCTCGAGGGCGGCGCGCTGGGCTGGCGCAAGGGCGGCGAGCTGCCGACTTTCCTCAGCGACGTGATCGCCAGACTCAAGCCGGGCGAGGTGGGCGAGCCGCTGCGCACACCGACCGGATACCACATCATCAGGCTGAACGAGGTGCGCGGCGCAACCGAAAAGGCCGTGGAGGACCAGATCCACGTGCGGCACATCCTCATGAAGACCACCGAGCTCGCCGACGATGCGACCGTGCGGTTGAAGCTCACGGCGCTGCGCGAGCGGATTCTCAAGGGCGAGGACTTCGCCGGCCTCGCCCAGACCGCTTCCGAGGACCCCGGATCCGCCGCCGAGGGCGGTGACCTGGGTTGGGCGGGACCGGGAACCTACGCCCCCGAGTTCGAGCAGGCGATCGCGGGACTGAAGGACAACGAGCTCAGCGAGCCGTTCCACTCGCAGTTTGGCTGGCATATCGCGCAGGTGCTCGGGCACCGCCGCTTCGACAACACCGACGAGCTCAAACGCCGGCAGGCCATGGAAGCGATCCGCGCCGGCAAGGCGGACGAGGAGACGGAGCTGTGGCTGCGGCGCATGCGTGACGAAGCGTTCGTCGAATTCAAGTCATGAGGCCGTGATTCCGCGAGTTGCGCTGACGTCGGGAGAGCCGGCCGGAATCGGCCCGGAGTTGTGCCTGGCGCTCGCCCTTGAGGAGCTGCCCTGCGAGCTGGTATGCCTCGCCGACCGCGCGCTGTTGAGTGAGCGCGCCAGACAGCTGAGCCTGGCGGTCACGCTGCACTCCTACGCCCACCGGGTCGGAGCGGCTGGCGCGCCGCACCGCGGCGGCAGCCTCAGCGTCGAGCACCACCCGCTCGCGTGCCCGAGCCTGCCGGGACGCCCCGACACGGCTAACGTGCCCTACGTGCTCGCGCTGCTGGAGCGCGCCGTCGCGGGCGCCCTCAGCGGGGAGTTCGACGCCATCGTCACCGCACCGGTGCACAAGAGCGTGATCAACGACGCCGGCGTGCGCTTCAGCGGCCACACTGAGTTTCTCGCACAACGCACCCGCAGCGCGCGCGTGGTGATGCTGCTGACCGCGGGCGAGCTGCGCGTGGCGCTCGCCACCACCCATCTGCCGCTCAGGGCCGTGAGCGACGCCATTACCGCCGACTCGCTGCACGAGTCGGCCACGATTCTGGCGCGCGATCTGGCGCGCTGGTGGGCGGTTCCCGCGCCGCGCATCGCCGTGTGCGGCCTGAACCCTCACGCGGGGGAAGGCGGCTACCTGGGCGACGAGGAGCTGCGCGTGATCGCTCCGGCGATCGCGCGGATGCGGGCGAGCGGCATCCGCGCCGAGGGGCCGTTGCCGGCGGACACCGTGTTCGTGCCGCGGGTGCTCGCGGGCTTCGATGCCGTACTCGCCATGTATCACGACCAGGGGCTGCCGGTCGTCAAGCACGCGGGCTTCGAGCACGCGGTCAACGTGACGCTGGGCCTGCCGATCGTGCGCACCTCACCCGATCACGGTACCGCGCTCGATCTGGCGGGCACCGGTCGGGCGGACTGCCGCAGTCTTGCCGCCGCGGTGCGACTGGCAAGCCGCCTCGCCGTGCAGCGGCGCTGATGCCCGGCGCCGCGAGAGCGCGTCAGGCGCCGCGCCGCAAGCGCTTCGGCCAGCATTTCCTGCACGACCCGGCGGTGATCCTGCGCATCGTGCGCTCGCTTGGCCCCCGCGCCGGCGAGCACCTGGTGGAGATCGGACCCGGACACGGTGCGCTCACCGACGAGCTGCTCGCATGCGAGGGCTGCACGCTCGATGCCATCGAAATCGATCGCGATCTCGCGGCGCTGCTGCGTGAGCGCTTCAACCCGCCGCGCTGCGTGCTGCACGAGACGGACGCGCTGCAGTTCGACTTCACCGCCCTGGCACGTGAGCGCGGCGGGCGGCTGCGCATCGCCGCCAACCTGCCCTACAACATCTCCACGCCGCTGCTGTTCCGGCTGCTGGCGCAGGCGCCGGCGATCCTCGACCTGCACCTCATGTTGCAGCGGGAGGTGGCGGCACGCCTCGCCGCGCAGCCCGGCGATGCCGACTACGGGCGCCTCGGCGTCATGCTTGCCCCCCAGGTCCGGGTGGAACGGCTGTTCGACGTCGGTCCCGGCGCCTTCCAGCCCGCCCCCAAGGTGTGGTCCGCGGTGGTGCGCCTCAGCATGCGGGCACAGCCGCTGTTTGCGGTGAGCCCGCACTACCCGGCCGTGGTGGCCGCGGCTTTCATGCAGCGCCGCAAGACCCTGCGCAACGCCCTGAGCCAGCTGCTCACCCGCGAGCAGATCGAGGCCTGTGCGGTCGATCCCGGTGCCCGCGCGGAGGAGCTGACGCCGCAGGCATTCAACACCCTGGCACAGGCCCTCGACCGCGCGCGTCTGTGACGCTAGTCTTCCCGGCAGCGGCGCATGGGGGACTCGTCATGACAGTTTACCGTCGCATCCTGCTGGTCGTTGACCTGACGGAGGGCAGTGTCGCGATCGGGCGCAAGGCACAGGCGCTCGCCGCGGCGCTCGGCGCCGAAGTCGAGCTGCTGCATGTGGTGGAATTCGTGCCGGTCGAGCCGATGGGCGAGACCCTCATGCCCTCGGTGCAGATCGAGGAGGAGCTGCTCGAGCGCGCCCGGCAGCGCCTGGCGGGGCTCGCGGCCGAACTCGGCTTGAGCGGCGCCTCCTGCCGGGTCGAGAGTGGCAATGTCAAATCCGAGATCGTGCGCGTGGCGCGCGAGCGCCGTGCCGAGCTCATCATTCTCGGCAGTCGCGAGCGTCACGGGCTCTCGATTCTGGTAAATCTCACCGAGGACACCGTGCTGCACGCCGCCCCGTGCGATGTGCTCGCGATGCGCGCCGGCCGCAGCTAGTGGGCCGGGCACTCCGGTAGAATGACGCCCATGAGCTCCCTCGAGCACAAGATCCGCGTCGACGTCGAGACCAGTTACCTGGACGAGCAGTCCGACCCGCGCGAGAGCCGTTACGTCTTTTCCTACACCATCACCATCCGCAACGAGGGCCAGGTGCCGGCGCGACTGCTGACCCGCCATTGGGTCATCACGGACGCCAACGGCAAGGTGGAGGAAGTGCGCGGTGACGGCGTGGTGGGCGAGCAGCCGTACCTGAAGCCCGGCCAGGGATTCCGTTACTCCAGTGGCGCAGTGCTGGAGACTCCGGTCGGTTCCATGCAGGGGAGCTACCAGATGCTCGCCGATAACGGCGCGCACTTCGATGCGCCCATCCAGCCGTTCCGGCTCGCGATGCCCGGAATTCTGCAGTGACCCGCTATGCCATCGGTGACGTACAAGGCTGTGACGAGGAGCTGGGAGCTCTCCTGAAGCGGCTGAGTTTCTCGCCGGATCGCGACCGGCTCTGGTTCGTCGGGGATCTGGTCAACCGCGGCCCCGCCTCGCTCGCGACGCTGCGGCGGGTGCGCGCTCTCGGGGACAACGCGGTCGTGGTGCTGGGAAACCACGACCTGCATCTGCTGGCGCTCGCACACGGCGCCCACCGCCGCCGCGACTCCGACACCCTGGACGAAGTGCTGGCGGCGCCGGACCGGGACGCGCTGCTCGAGTGGCTCCTCACGCGCCCCCTGGCGTACGCGGAAGGGCCGGATCTCATGGTGCACGCGGGGCTGGTGCCGCAGTGGACGGTCGCCCTGACCCTGAGTCTGGCGCTCGAGGTCAGCAGCGCGCTGCGGCGCGATCCGCGCGCGCTGTTTGATCACATGTATGGCAATGAGCCGGACCGCTGGCATGAGCGGCTCGCCGGCATGGAGCGAGTGCGCTTCGCCATCAACGTGCTGACGCGTCTGCGCGTGTGCACCGCCGACGGTCGGGTGGACTTCACCAAGAAGGGTAAGCCGCCTGCGCCCCCCTCTCCCCTGCGTCCCTGGTTCGCGCACCCGCAGCGCGAGAGCCGCGACGCGCGCATCATCTTCGGCCACTGGTCGGCGCTCGGCCTGGTGCGCGAGCAGGGCGTCATCGGCCTCGATACCGGTTGTGTGTGGGGCGGCGCGCTCAGCGCCGTGGACCTGGATGCCGGGCGGGCGCCGGTGTGCGTGCCGTGCGCCGGCCATCAGGTCATCGGCTAAGAGTCGGGCGGGCTGATCGGTCCCCAGCTGACGCTCATCTGCGGCGTCCCGGAGGTGTACATGCGCGGGGTGAGTTCGAGCTCGGTCGGTTTGCCGGCCGGCGTGATGGGCAGGATGAGACGCTGCTCTGCGCGTACCTCCAGGGCCCCGATCGCCCCCGGTGTGACCCGGAAAGCGAGCCGCACCGGCCAGGCGGCCCCCGCGGCCGGCTTCAGGGTGATGCTGCCCGAACCGCTGGCGGTGGTGAGGTCTACCACCAGGGTATTGCGCTTCCAGTACTGCGGGAAGGAGTCCGGGACGCCCGCGGCGGTGCTGCTGATGTCGAGCTCATGCACGGGCGCGGCGGCGGGCGCCGGCCGCTGATGCCAGGGCCAGTGCATGGCCGGCAGGTGGCCGCAGCCGGCCGCCAACAGCACCAGCGCCGCAGCGCCTGCGCGCCCCGCGCTCGCTCCTCCGCTCCCTGACCGCATCGCGCGCTCCTCGCTCCAGCCTTGCTGCGCGTAACATATCCGAAAGGCACGGAGGACACATGCAATCCCTCGAAGCGTTCAATTTCCGGCAATGGATCGATGCCAACCGCGCGCATTTGAAGCCGCCGGTGGGCAACAAGCGCGTGTTTCAAGATGGCGATTTCATCATCATGGTGGTGGGCGGCCCGAACGCCCGCAAGGACTACCACGTCGACCCGGGGCAGGAATTCTTCTACCAGCTCGAAGGCGACATGGTGCTCAAGACCATGCAGGACGGCCGCGCGGTCGATGTGCCGATCCGCGCCGGCGAAGTCCTGCTCATTCCGCCCAACATGCCGCATTCGCCACAACGGCCCGCAAACACCCTGGGCCTGGTGATCGAGCGCCAGCGCCGCCCGGGCGAGCTCGATGGCTTCCAGTGGTACTGCGAGCACTGCGGTCAGCGCCTGTACGAGGAGTTCTTCCCGCTCACCGATATCGAAAAGCAGCTTCCGCCGGTATTCGAGCGCTTCTTCACGAGCATCGCCAAGCGTACCTGCGCGCGCTGCGGCAAGGTCATGGAGCGCTCGTGAATGCGCGCATCGCGGTCGGCGGCCGCGAGCTCAATATCGATGTGTCGCGCCCGGTGATGCTGGCCCTGGCGCTGGATTTCGCGGGCCCGCAGCCGCGTCATTTCGGCGCGCCGCCCGCCAGCTCGAAGCCGTTCGAGGCGGCGGGGTTCAAGGGCTCGGTCGAGCGCGGCGCGAGCTGCAATTGCGAGCTCATCACGCTCATCCCGCACTGCAACGGCACGCACACCGAATGCGTCGGACACCTCACGCGCGAGAGGCTGGACGCCTGGCGCGTGGTGCCGGCGGGATTTCTGCCGGCGCTGTTGCTGTCGGTCACCGCGGAAGCCGCGGGCGCGGCGGGTGAGGGGAGCGAGCCGGCGCCGCGCTCGAACGACCGGCTGATCACGCGCCGCGCCCTGGAGCGCGGCTGGCCGGCGAGCGCTCCGTTCGAGGCGCAGGCGCTGCTCATCCGCACCCTGCCTAACACCGCGGACAAGCGCGCGCGCGACTACAGCTCAGCAACGCCCCCTTACCTGTCGCAGGAGGCGGTGCGGCTGCTCGTCAGCCGCGGCATCCAGCACCTCATCGTCGATGTGCCTTCGGTCGATCGCGCGCATGACGAAGGCCGGCTCACCGCGCACCGCATTTTTTTCGGGCTGCCGCCCGGCTCGGTGCAGCTCGGCGCTGCGACGCGGCCCGGCGCCACCATTACCGAGCTGGCCTACATGCCCGACGAGCTCGCCGACGGCCCCTACCTCCTCGAGCTGCAGGTGCCGGCGCTCGGCGGGGATGCGGTGCCGAGCCGCCCGTTGCTGTACCGGTTGGTGGCGCCACCGTCATGAGGGAGGCACCGACCCAGGAGGCCGCGCGGGCCCGCGATGCGGTCGATCCGCTGCGCGGCTTTCGCGAGCGCTTCGCGCTGCCCCGCGATGCACACGGCGAGCCGCTCGTCTACCTGTGCGGTCATTCATTGGGGCTGTTGCCGCTCGCGGCCCGCGAGCTGGTGATCGAAGAGCTCGATGAGTGGGCGCGGCTCGGCGTGCAGGGCCACGAGCACGCACGCCGGCCATGGGTGCCCTATCACGAGAACCTGACCGCGGGCCTTGCAGCCTTGAGCGGCGCACAGCCCACCGAAGTGATCGCCATGAATTCACTCACGGTGAACCTGCACCTGATGCTGGCGAGTTTCTACCGGCCCACGGGCCGGCGCACCCGCATCCTGATGGAAGCGGGCGCGTTCTCCTCCGACCGCCACGCGGTCGCCTCCCAGATCGCCTGGGCTGGCCTCGATCCTACGGCTGCGTTGCTCGAGCTGGCGCCGCGCGCGGGCGAGGACACCGTGCCGGAGGAGACCATCGAGGCCTGCCTCGCGGAGCACGGCGAGCAGATCGCGCTGGTGTTGTGGCCGGGAGTGCAGTTTCGCACCGGCCAGGCGTTCGACCTGGCGCGCATCGTGCGCGCCGCGCACCGGCACGGCTGCATTGCCGGCTTCGACCTGGCGCATTCGATCGGCAATACGCCCCTGGCGCTGCACGAGGCCGAGGCGGACTTCGCCGTATGGTGCAGTTACAAGTACCTGAACGGCGGACCGGGTGCGATCGGCGGCTGCTTCGTCCACCAGCGTCACGCGGACGCGCAGCCGCGCCACCATCACAGCGGCGGCCTGCCGGGCGCGCGGCTCGCGGGCTGGTGGGGCCACGAGCCAACGACGCGTTTTCTCATGGAGCCGCAGTTTCGCGCCGCCGCCGGGGTGGCCGCCTGGCAGGTGAGCAACCCGCCGATCCTCGCCGCCGCGCCGTTGCTTGCCTCGCTGGCGATCTTCACCGAGGCGCGCCTGGAGCGGCTGCGCGCCAAATCGGTGCAGCTTACGGACTTTCTCGAGCGGCTGCTGCGCCCGCTCCAGGGGCAGGTGCACCTCATCACGCCGCGCGAGCCCGCGCGGCGCGGCTGTCAGCTGTCGCTGCGCATCAGCGACGGAGCCGCGCGCGGCACGCGCGTGTTCGAGGCGCTCGGCGCACGTGGCATGGTGTGCGACTGGCGCGCGCCCGACATCATCCGGGTGGCGCCGGTGCCGTTATACAACCGCTTTGAAGACGCCTGGCTGTTCGCCCGCGCGCTGAGCGAAGTGCTGCGGGAGAGCGCTTGAGCCCGCGGGTGCGCGCCGCGGTCAACATTGTCGGCGCGGGCCTGGCCGGCTCGCTGCTCGCACTGCTGCTGGCGCGGCGCGGACTGTCCGTGACGCTGCATGAGCGCCGGCCCGACCCGCGGCAGGCGCGACCCGAGCGCGGACGCTCCATCAATCTGGCGCTGGCCGCGCGCGGCATGCGCGCCCTGGAGCGCGCCGGGGTCATGGAGCGCGTGCGTCCGCTGCTGATCCCGATGCGCGGGCGCATGGTGCACGAGCTGTCCGGGCAAACCGCCCTGCAACCGTACGGCCAGCGCGAGCACGAAGTCATCTGGTCGGTCGGCCGCGCCGATCTCAACCGGGTTCTCATCGAGGAGGCGGCGCGCCACGCGGGTGTCAGCGTGCGCTTCAACCAGCTGTGCCTGGGCGCGGATGTGGGTCGTGACCGGCTGCGCTTTCGCGACGAGACGAGCGGCGCGCTGCACGAGAGCACCCTCACGCCCACCATCGCCACCGACGGCGCAGGCTCCGCGGTGCGCGCGAGCCTTGCCGCCGCCGGGCTCGTGAGCGTGCACGAGGAGTGGCTCGACCACGACTACAAGGAGCTGAGCGTGCCGCCCACAGCCGGCCGGCAGGGACTCGAGCGCCACGCGCTGCACATCTGGCCGCGCGGCGGCTTCATGCTGATCGCGCTGCCCAACACCGACGGCAGCTTTACCGCGACGCTGTTCCTGGCGCGCAGCGGCACGGTCAGCTTCGCCGCGCTCGCCACGCCGCCAGCGGTCGCGCAGTTCTTCCACCGCCAGTTCGCGGACGCGGTGCCCCTCATGCCGGACCTGCTCACCGAGTTCGCGAGCCACCCGCAGGGGCAGCTCGGCACCGTGCACGTCACTGCCTGGCAGGTCGCGGGCCGCGTGCTGCTGCTGGGCGATGCCGCCCACGCCATCGTTCCTTTTCACGGCCAGGGCATGAATGCCGCGTTCGAAGACTGCGCGGTGCTCGATGCGCTGCTCGAGCGGCAGGCAGACTGGCCGGCAGTGTTCGCGCAGTTCGAGCAGTCGCGCCGCCCGAACGCCGCGGCCATTGCGCAGATGGCGCTGGAGAACTACACCGAGATGCGCGATGCGGTGCTGGACGCACGCTTCGTGCGCCGCCGGGACCTCGCCCTGGGGCTGGAGCGGCGCTTTCCCGATCGTTTCATTCCGCGCTACTCGATGGTGATGTTCCACCCGGAGATTCCGTACGCCGAGGCGCTGCGTCGCGGGGCGCTGCAGGCGCAGCTGTTGGATGAGCTGGACCCGGGAGCCGGCGGCGAGCCGGATCCGGCGCGCGCGGAACAGCTGGTCCGGGAGCGCCTGCCGCGGATAAGTGACAGCACGCCACGTGCCTCGATCTGAAGTGCGGGAGACGATCGAGATTCGACTTCTCGAGAGCCTCGCAGAGCGCGAGATCCGCGCACTCTCCGACGTGCTGATCGACTGCGTGGAAGGTGGTGCCTCCGTCAGCTTCATGCTGCCGATGTCGCGCGCCAAGGCGGAAGGCTACTGGCGCTCTGCGGCCGCGAGCGTGGCGCGCGGCGAGCTGCTGCTGCTCGCCGCCGAAGAGGCGGCCGGAACGATGGTCGGCACCGTTCAGGTCAGGTTGGCTCAGCCGGAGAATCAGCCGCATCGCGCAGACCTCGCCAAGATGCTGGTGCATCGGCGCGCGCGCCGGCGGGGCGTGGGCGCGGCGCTGCTCGCAGCGGCGGAGCGCGCCGCGCTCGGGGCCGGCAGGACGTTGCTGGTGCTCGATACCGCGAGCGACGATGCGCAGCGCCTGTATACCCGCTACGGCTGGCAGCGCTGCGGGCAGATTCCGCACTACGCCCTGTGGCCCGATGGCGCGCCCTGCGCGACCACCATCTTCTTCAAGCTCCTGGGTAGCTGAGGCGGCTCATCACGCCGCGCCGTCGGCCTAGTGATGCCGTGGCGCCTGCGGTGCGTTGCGGCGCTCGAGTGTCACGAACGTGACTGGATAGGCGTGATCCTCATCCGCCGGATGCATGCTGCATTCGACGTCGGCCCATTGGGTGGGGTCGAAACCGGGGAAGAAGGTGTCGCCCTGCACGTCGGCCTGCACGTGGGTGAGATAGATGCGGCGCGCTATCGGCAGCACCAGACGATAAACCTCCGCGCCGCCGATCACCACCAGCTCATCGCAGCCGCCGCTGTGCTCGAGCGCCTGCTCCACCGAGTGCACCACGATCACGCCGGCGGCGAACCAGCCGCGATCCCGTGTCAGTACGAGATTGGCGCGCCCGGGAAGCGCGCCTCCGATGGACTCGAAGGTCTTGCGGCCCACGAGTACGGGCTTACCGAGCGTGAAAGCCTTGAAGCGCTTGAGATCCTTCGGCAGACGCCACGGCAGCGCGTTGCCCCGGCCGATGACGCCGTTCTGCGCCATCGCAACGATCAGCGAAACCAGCGGCTGCGCGGCACTCATTACACATTATTAGCAGCGCCGCGCCTGGAACGCCACCCGTCGCGCGCCCGCGACCGATCAGATTTCCACCGCGGTGTTGAGGATGACGACGTCGCGGAACGGCATGCGGAAGAACTCCGCCGCTTGCGTGCTGTATTGCTGCATGCGCGCGAACAGGCGGCGCTGCAGCCCGCGCAGCCCCGGCAGGGGTCGGGCGCGCACCACGTGGCGGCCGACGAAGAAGGAGCTGTCCTCGGTGAACACGCGCAGGCCGCGCGCGCGGCACGCCTTGAGGGCTTCGGCCACATCCGGCGTCTCCATGAAGCCGAAGCGCGCGGTGATCCAATGCACGCCGGGCAGCGGCTCCTCGATGCGCAGCCGCCGCACCGGATCCTGACGCGGCGTGTCGGCGATCTCGACGTTGAGGATGATGACACGCTGGTGCAGGACGCAGTTGTGCTCGATGTTGCGGATCAGCGCCGAGGGCACCAGATTGGCATTGCTGGCGAGGAACACCCCGGTCCCCGGGACGCGCTGCACGCCCGCGACCAGCTTCGCCAACTCGCTGCGCGGCACGGCCATCTTCGCCAGCGCCGCGCGCAGCTCGAGCCGTCCGCTGCGCCAGGTAGTGAATATCAGACACAGCGCGGCCCCGAGCGTCAGCGGAATCCAGCCCCCGGTGGGCAGCTTCGTCAGGTTGCCGGCGACGAACGCGCTGTCGGTCACCAGCATCAGGCCGAACAGCGCCGCCACCTGCCATTTCGGCCAGTTCCACTGCGTGGCGGCGACGAACGCGCCCAGGACCGTGGTGACGACCATGGTGCCGACCACCGCAGCGCCGTATGCGCCGCCCAGGGCATCGGAGGAGCCGAAGCCGACCACGAAGGCGATGACCGCGGGAAACACCAGCCAGTTCACGATCGGCACGTAGATCTGGCCCTGCTCGAGCGCGGAGGTCTGCAGCACGCGCAGCCGCGGCAGCAGGTCCAGGTGCACCGCCTGGCGCGCCATGGAAAACGCACCCGAGATGGTGGCCTGGGAAGCGATGACCGTGGCCGCGGTCGCCAGCATCACCAGCCACGGCAGCACCGTGGCAGGCACCAGGTAGTAGAGCGGGTGGTCCACCGGCTTACCCAGCTCCAGCAGCAGCGCGCCCTGGCCGAAGTAGTTGATCACCAGCGCCGGCCCCACCAGCGCGAACCACGCGATGCGCACCGGTCGTTTGCCGAAGTGCCCCATGTCCGCATACAGGGCCTCACCGCCGGTGATGGCGAGGAACACGGCACCGATGATCGCGAGCGCCACCTGCGGCCGGTGCACGAGCAGGCCGAGGCCGCAGTACGGATTCAGAGCCGCCAGCACCTGGGGGTTGCGGCTGATGGCAATGGCGCCAATGACCGCGATCACCACGAACCAGACGAGCATGATCGGACCGAACAGCCTCGCGACCTTGGCGGTGCCGTGGCGCTGGTAGGCGAACAGCACCGCGATGACGGCGATGGTGACCGGGATCACCCAGCTCTTGAAGCCGGGGTTCAGCACCTCCAGACCCTCCACCGCGCTCAACACCGAGATCGCCGGTGTGATCAGCGCGTCGCAGAAAAAGAATGCCGTGCCCGCGAGCGCCAGCCCTACCGCGACCTTCGCCCAGGTGCTGCCGGTGATCAGCCGGCGCTGCGCCAGCGCGAACAGCGCCAGGATCCCGCCCTCCCCCTCGTTGTCGGCGCGCATGATGACCGTCAGGTACTTCAGGGTGACGGAGATGGCGAGACTCCAGAAGATCAGCGACAGCACCCCCAGCACCGCCTCGGTGTTGAAGGTGCCGGCCTCGCGGAGCGAGGCCTGCATGGCGTATAGCGGGCTGGTGCCGATGTCGCCGTAGACGATCCCCATGGCGCCGATCACCGCGGACACACTGACGCGACGCGAGTTGATCATGTGAATCGTCCGCCGTGGCGCTCAGCGGCGGCGGCTGCGTTGCCCCTGGCGACTCGGCGCGCTCGGCGGCGGCCACAGCATGCTGCCGCGGCAGCGCTCGACGCCGCAGCGGCACGCGAAGATGGCGTCGATGTCCGGCGGGTCGTCCACTTCGCGCTGGATCTGGTAGTCGTAAGTGAGCTCCTCGCCCGGCTCGATGGTGCGGATCGCGTCGATGTACACGCGCTGGTTCTCGATCAACGATTCGCAGTTCGGCGCGCACGAATGGTTTAGGAAGCGCGCCTCGTTGCCATCGACACCGGCGTCGATCACGGTGTGCGAGTCGACGACGAACAGCAAGGTGTGGCTATCGCCCGCGTCCTTGTGATGGTAGCGGCGATCCGCCTCCTCATGTGACACGCGCTCGCCCAGGTACTCGATGACGCGCGTGCCGCGCGGGATGCGCCGCGCGGCGAATACGCCCAGGCCGTGCAGCGGCGAAGCGCGCACCTCGATCAGCGGCGCCTGCCCGCCGTTGACTGCCGCGTTCACACCGCCACCGGCGCCCTGATCGGCGCATGATGCTGGTAGTTCACGAACTCGAAGTCCTCGTACTGATAAGAGAAAATGCTCGCCGGGCGGCGGCGGATCACCAGCTGCGGCAGCGCGAACGGCGTGCGCGAGAGCTGCAGGTCCGCCTGCTCGAGATGATTGAGGTACAGGTGGCAGTCCCCGCCGCTCCAGATGAGCTCGCCGGGCTCGAGATCGCATTGTTGCGCGAACAGGTGTGTGAGCAGCGCGTAGCTGGCGATGTTGAACGGTACCCCAATAAAAACGTCCGCGCTGCGCTGGTAGAGCTGACAGGACAGCCGCCCGGCGGCCGCGTAGAACTGGAAGAACGCGTGACAGGGCATGAGGCGCATGCGCTCGAGCTCGCCCACGTTCCAGGCGCTGACCATGATGCGACGCGAATCGGGGTCGGTCCTGAGCCGCTCGACGGCCTGGGCGATCTGGTCGATGGTGCGTCCGTCGGCTGCCGGCCAGGCACGCCACTGCCGGCCGTAGACCGGGCCCAGCTCGCCGTGCTCATCCGCCCATTCGTCCCAGATCGTGACGTCGTGTTCGCGCAGCCAGGCGACGTTGGTGTCGCCACGCAGGAACCACAGCAGCTCGTAGACCAGCGACCGCAGGTGGATCTTCCTGGTGGTGACCAGCGGGAAGCCGCGGCCGAGATCGAAGCGCATCTGGTGCGCAAACACCGACAGGGTGCCGGTGCCGGTCCGGTCACTCTTGCGCACGCCCTCGGTCCGGATCCGGCGCATCAGCTCCAGGTACTGTTTCATTGTGCGATGGCGAAATTGCCCGAGGGCGCGCGCACGCGGTACGCCCACACCAGCAGCGCACCGCCGGCGATGATCATCGGCGCCGACAGCGCTTGCCCCTCGGTGAGCCAGCCGCCGGCGAGATAGCCGATGTGCTCATCCGGCAGCCGCACGAACTCCACCAGGAAGCGTGACACGCCGTAGAGTGCCAAGAACAACCCCGCCGGCGCCAGCCGCGGCCGCGGGCGGGCGGTGAACCACCACATCACGGTGAACAGCAGCAGGCCTTCGAGGGCCGCCTCGTAGAGCTGCGAGGGGTGCCGCACCTCGCCGTTGACGCGAAATCCCCACGGCACGCTCGTAACCTTACCCCACAGCTCGCTGTTGATGAAGTTACCGATGCGGCCGAAGAACAGGCCCAGCGCCGGCAGCGGTACGGTGAAATCGTAGACGTCGGCGGGATGGCGGCCGCGGCGCCAGGCAAACAGCGTCAGGGCGGCGGCGACACCGAGCATTCCGCCGTGAAAGGACATACCGCCTTCCCACAGCCTGAGTGGATACCACGCGTCGTTCGCCCAGAACGTCAGGCCGTAGAACAGCACGTAGCCGATGCGCCCGCCGAGAATCACACCGAGCATGGCGAAGAAGATGAGATCGTCGACGTCGTTGTTCTTCCAGCTCGAGCCGGGCTGTGCGGCGCGCCGGCGCGCCAGCCACCAGGCGGCCGCGAACCCGAGCAGGTACATGATGCCGTACCAATGCACCTTGATCGGGCCGATCTCAAAGGCCACCTTGTCGAAGCCGGGGTAAGTCAGCATGAGGCGCGAAGTTTAGCCGACCTCGCACGTGACGCGGCAGAAGTACGCCTTGAGATAGCGGGTTTCCGGGATCGCGGGGTGTACGGGGTGGTCGGGCGACTGGCCGCCGGCTTCCAGGATCTGCACGAATCGCCCGCTGTGGCGCGCGGCGCTCTGGATCGCGCTGACCAGCTCCGCGGGCGCGAGATGGTACGAGCAGGAGCAGGACACGAGCAGTCCCTCGTCCACGAGCAGTCCGAGGGCCAGCTGGTTGAGCTTGCGGTACGCGGCCTGCCCCTGCGGAATGTCTTTCTTGCGCTTGATGAACGCCGGCGGATCGAGAATCACCACGTCGAAACGCGCGCCCTGCGCGGCCAGAGCCTTGAGGGTATCGAAGGCATCGCCATGCAGCAGCGCGACGCTGCCGCCGTTGCGCTGCGCGTTACGCTGCGCAAAGTCCAGCGCCGGCTGTGAAGCGTCCACGCACACCGCGCTGGCCGCGCCGTGGCGCAGCGCAGTGACCGCCCAGCCTCCCACGTACGAGCACACATCGAGCACGCGTGCACCCGCCGGAACGTAACGCGCCAGCCGCGCGCGGTTGGCGCTCTGGTCGTAGAACCAACCGGTCTTCTGTCCCGCAGCGAGCGGCGCCGTGAACGTCAGCTCCCCCTCCATGACCTCGATCGTGTCGGGGACATCGCCGAAGGCTGCGTACGCGAGCTGCGGCAGATGCTCGAGCTCGCGCGCCGCGGAGTCGTTCTTCCAGAACAGTACCGCCGGTGCCAGCACGGCCCGTACCGCCGCGGTGACCTCGTCGCGCAGCGCCTCCATGCCGGCGGTGGCGATCTGACCGACGATCACCTCGCCGTAGCGATCGAGCACCAGGCCCGGCAGCCGGTCCGATTCACCGAACACCCAGCGGTGGTACGGCGCACTGCTGAGCCGCTCGCGCAGCGCGAGCGCCGTGCGCAGCCGCCGTTCGATCAGCACCCCATCGACCGGGCGAGCCTCATCTCGCGACAGGATGCGCGCGCAGATCAGTGCGTGCGGATTGACGCAGACGTAGCCGATGAAAACGTCGCGCTGCGTGCGCAGCTCGGCGAGCGCGCCGGGGGCGAACGCGGTCAGGGGCGTGGCGTCGGAGTCGATCTCATTACTGAACACCCACAGGTGCCCGGCGGCCAGCCGCCGGTCCTCGCCGCGCTTCAGGCGCAGCACGCGCGCGGGGGCGTCGGTAGAGTCGGCGTGCAGGGCTTGCGGGTCTGACATGGGAGCTGGGCGGGGAACCGGGGGGACGCGGAGTATACCCAATCGATCCAAAACGTCCGCCAGGTCTCGGTCCCGATAGGGGAACGCGGCGACTGATCAACGCGCTATGATCAACACGGGATGCATTAATCGTCGCCTCGGCTACAACATTGAGCCGGAGGCGACCCGCCCTGGCCTGCAAGCTGTGTTGGGTCCATATGGCATGACGCAGATCAAGCATTTGAATAGTGACGGCACGCCGAAGTACACCAACCGTCTCGCCGCCGAGACGAGTCCGTACCTGCAGCAGCACGCTCACAATCCCGTCGAGTGGTACCCGTGGGGCAAGGAAGCGTTCGAGAGCGCACGGACGGAAAAGAAGCCAATTCATCTGAGCGTAGGATATTCAGCCTGTAGGTGGTGTCACGTACTCGAGGAAGAGAGCTTCGAGGACGAAGCCACGGCTCGCATCCTCAACGACCTGTTCGTCAACATCAAAGTCGATCGCGAAGAGCGCCCCGACATCGATCGCATCTACCAGATCGCGCAGCAGATGCTGACACAGCGCGGCGGCGGCTGGCCGCTCACCATGTTCCTGACGCACGATGACCAGCGGCCGTTCTTCGGCGGCACCTACTTCCCGAAGGAGGCGCGCTACGGTCTGCCGGCGTTCCGCGACGTGCTGCTGCGCGTCGCCGAATACTATCGCGGTCACGCCGCGGACCTGCGCTCACAGAACGATGCGCTGATGGCGGCGTTCGCTGCGCTGCAACCGCCGCCGGCGGCTGCCGACACCGAGCTCAGCGATGCGCCGCTGAAGAGCTGCCGTGCGCAACTGGCGCGCTCCTTCGACAGCCGCAGCGGCGGCTTCGGGGGGGCGCCCAAGTTTCCGCACCCGCAGAGCATCGAGCGGCTGTTGCGCGACTGGCACGCGAGCACCACCGCTGCCGAGCCCGACCTGCAGGCGCTGCACATGGCCACCTTCACGCTGCGGCGCATGGCCGAGGGCGGGATCAACGACCAGTTGGACGGGGGCTTCTGCCGCTACTCGGTCGATGAGCACTGGATGATCCCGCACTTCGAAAAGATGCTGTATGACAACGGTGCGCTGCTGGCGGTGTACGCGCAGGCGGCGCTCGCCAGCGGCGATCCGCTGTACGCCCGCGTGGCGCGGGAGACCGCCGAGTGGACCTTGCGCGAGATGCAATCCCCGCAGGGTGGCTACTACTCGAGCCTCGACGCCGACTCCGAGGGTCACGAAGGCAAGTTCTACGTCTGGGATCGCAGCGAGGTCGAGGCGCACCTGACCGCCGAGGAATTCGCGGTGTTCGCGCCGCGCTTCGGGCTCGATAAGCCCGCCAACTTCGAAGGCCACTGGCACCTGTATGTCGCCGCCTCGCTCGAGGACCTCGGGGGGCAGGCGGGCAGGCCTGCAGGGGAGGTCGACGTGCTGCTCTCCGCGGCGCGCGCCAAACTCCTGGCGCTGCGCGCGCCGCGCGTGCGTCCCGCGCGCGATGAGAAGGTCCTGACCTCCTGGAACGCGCTGATGATCCGCGGCATGGCGATCGCGGCGCGCGCCCTGGGACAGGACGAGCTCGGCGAGTCCGCCGGCCGCGCGCTCGATTTCATCCGTGGCACGCTGTGGCGCGACGGGCGCCTGCTCGCGACCAGCATGGCCGGCCGCGCACACCTGAACGCCTACCTCGACGACTACGTGTATCTCGTTGATGCGGTGCTCGAGCTGCAGCAGCTGCGCTTCGCCGGCGATGAGCTGGAATTTGCACGGCAATTGCTCGAGGCGGTGCTGGAGCATTTCCCGGACCGCGAAGCCGGCGGCTTCTTCTTCACCTCCGCGGATCACGAAGCGCTCATCCACCGCTCCAAGGTCTTCGGCGACGACGCGACGCCTTCCGGCAACGGCATTGCCGCGCGCGTGCTGCTGCGCATGGGGCATCTGCTCGGCGAACCCCGCTACCTCACGGCAGCCGAGCGCACCCTGCGGGCCGCGTGGCCGGCCCTGGGGCAGCACCCGCAGGCGCACGTCGCACTGCTCGACGCGCTGGAGGAGCTGCTGCATCCGCCCGAGATCGTCATCCTGCGCGGTGCGGCGCCAGCGATCGAGGGCTGGCGCCGCGAGCTCGCGCGGCCTTTCGCCCCGCGCCGGCTGGTGCTGGCCATACCGGCGGATGCGCCGGACCTGCCGCCGGCGCTCGCCGACAAGGCCCCGCGGGCGGGCCCGGTCGCCTATGTCTGCCGCGGCAGCACCTGCTCCGCACCGCTGGACTCCTTGGAGGCGTTGCTCGCCGAGTTGGGTGCGGACCGCCTGCCGCCATGAGCCGCCCGCAGGCTCGCTGGCTGCTTGTCTTGCTCGCGGTGTTCGCGTGCGTCGCTGCCGCGGCGCAGCCGAAGCCCAGGGCGCGCGATCTGGGCATTCCGTTCGACGGCACCGCCGGGCCGCTCGATTCGATCACCGACGTCGCGGGCATCGAAGTGGGCTTCACCACCCTCATCTCGGGTGGTCCGACCACGGCGCAGGCGGGACCGCAGGTCCGCACCGGCGTAACTGCCATTCTGCCGCGCGGCCGGATGGGCACCGAGCCGGTGTTCGCCGGCTTCTTCTCGCAGAACGGCAACGGGGAGATGACCGGCCTGTTGAGCCGCACGGAACTTCTCGTTTTGGGCCGGGCTCCGTACCGCGATTTTTTCTACCTGTACGGCCCGGCCATGCTCTATCTGCCCTGCTATCTCTACACCTTCGCGCACGGGCTGCTGAGTATCGAGCAGGCTTATTTTGGCGCGATGATCGCCCAATGGATCGCGGGCCTCTATCTGCTCACCGTCTGCATTCGGCTGCTCTTTCCTCCGGCCCAAAGAGTCGTAATCTTCTGGGTCGTCGCCTTTACTTTCTTAAACTTCACGCTCGGTGTAAATTATACGCCGCTCCGCTTTGTCCTGCCGCTGGCGGCGATCCTCATCCTGGCGGTCATCACGGAGCGCATCTGGTAGCGTTTCTCGAGCTGACCAAGCCCCGCATCACGCAGCTGGTCCTGCTGACCGCCGCGACGGGGTTCTACCTCGGCTCCGAGGCCGGCGTGCGACTCGGCCTGCTGCACGAGATCATCGCCCTTGGCGAGCGCGGCAGTGTAGAAGTCGCGCGTCGCGTCCTCTTGCGCCGCATCGCCGGTCGCGCGCTGCCACACGTTCGCATCGGCGACGCCCGCGGCGAGCATGATCACGAGCAGCGCCTTCATGGAATCGCCTGCGGTGCGAGGATTCGGACCCGCGGATGCAGTGAGACCGGCGGTTGCGGCGCGCGGCGTGTCGCGTCGATGATCGCGATGTGATCGAGCG
>Ga0137418_10000446_pt1 | contig 36588 bp, 23 predicted proteins | sample CZODoug3_1_2_16f_FD_122242 | JGI IMG/M metagenome (GOLD analysis project Ga0137418, IMG submission 122242) | Vadose zone soil fungal communities from Angelo Coast Range Reserve, California, USA - CZODoug3_1_2_16fungal (Hybrid Assembly) | ecosystem: Environmental > Terrestrial > Soil > Vadose... | reverse complement strand
GAGAAAGCTCGTACTCGAAACGAAGGGCGAAATTGCGGAACTAGCCGACACCATCAACGCCATGATCGATACGTTGGCGGTGTTTGCCGACCAGGTGTCGACGGTGGCACGCGAAGTCGGCATCGAAGGAAAACTGGGCGGCCAGGCACGGGTGCCCGGCGCGGCGGGCATCTGGCGCGACTTGACCGACAACGTGAACCAGCTCGCCGCAAACCTCACGACGCAGGTGCGCGCGATTGCGGACGTGGCAATTGCCGTAACCAAGGGAGACTTGACGCGATCGATCGCGGTAGAAGCGCAGGGAGAAGTCGAAACCCTCAAAGACACAATCAACCAGATGATCGCGAACCTGGCGGAGACCATTCGCAAGAACACCGATCAGGACTGGCTCAAGACGAACATCGCGAAGTTCACTGGCATGATGCAAGGGCAGCGCGATTTGTTGACGGTGGCGAAGTTGCTGCTTTCAGAATTGACGCCGCTCGTTGGCGCGCAGCACGGCGCGTTTTATCTGACGGAAAGCACGGAAACGGAAACCACGCTGAAGTTCTTGTCAGGCTACGCATTCACAGAAGAAAACGGCGTACCTAAGCAGTTTCGAATCGGGCAAGGGCTTGTGGGCCAATGCGCTCTGGAGAAAGAGCGGATTCTGGTCACCAGCGTTCCCAACGACTACGTTCGTGTCACCTCCAGCCTGGGCGCCGCTGCTCCGGCCAGCATCGTGGTCTTGCCGGTGCTGTTCGAAGGCGAGGCGCGCGCAGTTATCGAGCTGGCTTCGTTCAGCCAGTTTAGTGAAGTTCACCTGGCGTTCCTTGACCTGCTAACGGAATCGATCGGCATCGTGCTCAACACGATTGCCGCTACGATGCGCACGGAAGAACTGCTGAAGCAATCTCAAGCGTTGGCGGAAAAGCTGCAAAGCCAGCAGTTGCAGTTGCAGCAGACCAACGCCGAGCTGCAAGAAAAGGCGCAACTGCTTGCGGAACAGAAGACGGAAGTCGAGACCAAGAACCGCGAAGTCGAGCAGGCCAAGCAGCAGTTGGAAGAGAAGGCCGAACAGCTCGCGCTCACATCCAAGTACAAGAGCGAGTTCCTCGCCAACATGAGCCACGAGCTGCGCACACCGCTCAACAATCTATTGATTCTGGCCAAAATGCTGGCTGAAAACTCCGAGAAGAACCTGCTCTCCAAGCAAGTGAAATTCGCGGAGACCATTCACTCGTCCGGCACGGACCTGCTTGCGCTGATCAACGACATTCTCGACCTGTCCAAGATCGAGTCGGGCAAGATGGACGTCGAGCTCGGCCCGGTGCAGTTGATGCAGCTTCAGGACTACTGCTCACGGACGTTCCGCCACGTGGCCGAAGGAAAGGGCCTCGACTTTACGATCGAGCTCGATCCGACTCTTGGCGACACGATTCACACGGACACCAAGCGTTTGCAGCAGGTGCTGAAGAATCTATTGTCGAACGCGTTGAAGTTTACGGAACACGGCACAGTACGGCTGAAGATCTCGCGGCCCGCAGCTGGATGGCGAACGTCGCATCCAGTTCTTGGCCGGGTCAAGAGCGTTGTCGCGTTCTCCGTGACCGACACGGGAATCGGTATCCCGCAAGAAAAGCAGCGCATCATCTTTGAGGCGTTTCAGCAGGCGGACGGAACCACGAGCCGGAAATATGGAGGGACCGGCCTGGGCCTTTCCATCAGCCGCGAACTGGCAAGGTTGCTAGGCGGCGAAATCCGGTTGGAGAGCGCGCCTGGTGTCGGCAGCACGTTTACGCTCTACTTGCCGCAGGTGTACGTCAGCACAATGCAGGCTAAGGTTGCGGATCTGCCGCGAATACAGCCTTCGAGCGATACGTTGGCTCCCGTGTCGACTGTCGAAGAAACTACGGTTGCAAGCCTCTCGCCGCCGCGCATCGGCGTGACGGAAATACTTGCGGAGGACCTGGTCGTTGAAGACGATCGTGGCAATATCAAGCCGGGCGATCCGGTGCTGCTGATCATCGAGGACGACGTTACTTTTGCTCGTATCCTCGTTGACATGGCGCGAAGCAATAATCTGAAAGCGGTTGTTGCCCTGCGGGGTGCAACGGCACTGTCACTCGCGAGGGAATTCAAGCCTGGCGCCGTGACGCTGGACATTGCTCTGCCAGACATGGTGGGTTGGACCATCCTGGATCGCCTGAAACACGATCCCGCCACTCGCCACATTCCTGTTCACGTGATTTCTGGAGACGACAATCGCCGGCGAGGGCTGGCTCTGGGAGCGATGACCTACTTGCAGAAGTCAGTAGGCGGTGGCTCGATCGACGAAGCTTTCAGTGCGATTCAGCTATCCATGGACAGAGGTATCAAGAAGTTGCTGATTGTGGAAAGCGGCACGCACAACAACGATGATTTGAAAACAATCGTCGGCGGCGGTGACATCGAAATTATCACCGCGCCCAATCCAGACGCGGCGTTGTCTCTTCTTGAAAACGAGCGCGCGGATGCGATCATTTTGGAAATGCCTGCGCAGGGTGTAGGCATTTTGCAGTTCGTACAGGATGTGCACAAGAAGGGCAAACCGCCCATTATTCTTTTCGGTGATACGACAAATAACGGCGACGAAGTGGATCTGAGTGACGTTTCTCAATCCGGCGTCATCCGGCACGCGTCTTCGCTGGAACGCCTGCTCGACGAAACAGTGCTCTTGCTGCATCGGCCGGAATCAGTGCTCTCTGAGCGGCAGCGCCAAGTCCTTGCGGAAATGCGCAAGAACGATTCCGCGCTTGCGAACAAAAAGGTGCTGGTGATCGACGACGACCTGCGAAATATTTTCGCTTTGACCAGTCTGCTGGAGCATCACGACATCAAAGTGCTTCACGCGGAAAACGGACGCGCGGGCATTGAGTTGCTTCGCAAGACGCCGGACGTGGACATTATCCTGATGGACATCATGATGCCCGAGATGGATGGCTATGAGACAACACAGGCCATCCGCAAGGTTCCCGCGTTCCAGAATCTGCCGATCATCGCGCTGACCGCCAAAGCGATGAAGGGCGACCGCGACAAGTGCCTGGAGGCTGGGGCATCTGACTACGTCACGAAGCCAGTGGACCTCGAGCAACTCTTTGCGGTGATGCGTGTTTGGATTTCGCGCCGCTCGGAACGGATACCACACCACGTTTCCTCGGGAGCCACGGTATGAGCATTCCGTCACGCCAAATGCCCGGCGCAATCGGTGCAGGCGCGGCCAGTGCCGGGGGGCAACGGGAAGAACCGGTTGCTCGCGAAAAGGTCAAGATTCTTCTCGTGGACGATAATCCAGATAACCTGGTGTCTATCGAGGCGGCGTTAGAGGCACTGAATGAAGAGATCGTGTCGGCGCGATCCGGCACCGAGGCTTTGCGCTATCTGCTTGAGAGCGATTTCGCGGCGATCTTGCTCGACGTCAAAATGCCGGATATGGATGGCTTCGAAACCGCCGAGCTGATTCGCTCTCGCAAACGCAGCCAGCATACGCCCATTCTCTTTTTGACGGCATATCGCAACGAAGAGCATCTATTTCGCGGCTATGACTTGGGCGCAGTCGATTTCTTGTTCAAGCCCATCGTGCCGGAAATACTTCGCTCCAAAGTGGCTGTTTTCGTGGAACTCAGCCGCAGCGCGCAGATCCAGCGCCGGCAAGCGGAGATTTTGGCCAAGGCGGAGCTGAAATTCCGGTCTCTGCTGGAGGCTGCGCCTGATGCGATGCTCATCACGACTGCGGAAGGTGAAATTGTCCTGGTGAATTCCCGTGCGGATGACATGTTTGGTTACAGCCGGCAGGAGCTGCTCGGAAAGAATATTCGCGTAGTGGTTCCGTCCTGGACCATGAGCAGTTACCACGTTGGCGAGCTGTCTTCCGTTTGTAAGGACGGATCGACTTTCCCCTCTGAAATCGGTTCGAGCCCTTTGCAGACCGAAGAAGGGCTTTTGATAACAAGCGCGATCCGCGATATCAGCGAACGGAAACGGGCCGAGCAGCGTATCGCGGAGCAGACGCAGCAGTTGCATGAAGCCAACCGCGAGCTGCGCCATTTGTCCTCTCGCATCGTTGCGATTCGAGACGAAGAGCGGAGAAGGCTTGGGCGGGAACTGCACGACAGCCAAGGGCAGTACCTGGCGGCAATCAAGATGAATCTGGAAATGATCGAGACGACGGATGCAGCACTTTCGACTCTTCAAAAATCAGCGTTGACGGAGGCGATTACTCTTTTGGAGCGGTCGATGCGCGAGATTCGCGTGATTTCGCACCTCCTGCATCCTCCATTGCTCGACGAAATTGGACTGCAAGCTGTGGTTCCCTGGTACTTGAATAGCTTTTCCGAGCGCAGCGGGATTCAAATCGACTTGGACATGCCCTCTGACATTTCTAAGCTCCCTGACCAGGTGGAGCTTGCGGTGTTTCGCGTTCTGCAGGAGTGTTTGACCAACGTTCACCGGCACTCGGGAAGCAAGGTCGCGAAAGTAAGAATTCTTCCTGACGAGACCAGCGTCATTTTGGAAGTTAGCGATCGCGGGCGGGGACTGAACTCTCAGAACGGCTCCGATCCGGTGATAGGTGTAGGCATAACTGGAATGCGGGAGCGCATCAGAGAACTTGGCGGACAATTCGAGATTAATTCAAGTCCCGAAGGCACAATCGTGCGCGCCGTTTTGCCGATCGGCGAACGGATTGGCAATCATGCGGTAAAGCTTCAGTCTGATCTGGCCTAATCTGATTCCATCAGAGGCGTGCGTGGCGCCTCGCATCAGACCTCGACGGTCAACTTTCCCAATGTCTTTTCCGCCACTGTAGCTATACAATTCCCGCAATTGCTTTCCTGGGGGCTCCTTTGGGAGATGAGCGTCGCCGAACGCCCCGCTATCCGTTTATCGCTACCGCTGAGGTGGTTGACCCATCGTCGCAGGCCAGCACCTCAACCCGTGTGACCGAGCTCAGTCTTCACGGCTGCTACTTGGAGATGCCCAACCCGCTGCCTACGGATACGCAGATCAAAGTCAAGATTTATTCGGAGGGGAGATTTTTTGAGGCGAGCGGAGTCATTATTTATTCGCAAGCAAATCTTGGCGTCGGCGTCACCTTTCGCGATCTCCGCCCGCAATTTCTCAGTGTGCTGAAACAGTGGCTGCTCGCGGCCGCGGTTGCCAAATACGGTATCAAGTCCTAGTGGCAGGAGTTTGGCGCAATGCGCCTTCGCGGCGTAAAGCAGAGCGGAGTACGTCGGCGAGATGCATTGCGGTTCGGCCGGTGCTTTGCCGAATCTGCTCGCGGCAACTAAAGCCGTCCGCCACGATTAGTGTTTCCGGCGCGGCGCCTCGCACCGCTGGTAGCAACGCACGCTCCCCTACTGCTTGGGCGACTGCGTACTTATCTCGCTCAAATCCGAAGGGCCCGGCCATTCCGCAGCAGCCCGTATCGGGGCATTGTACTTCGGCTCCCATGCGGCGCAGCAACGATTCTTCATCACCCATTTTCATTAGCGCTTTGTGATGGCAGTGGCCATGCAGGAGAATCTTTTCTGAGAGGGTCGGAGGAGCGTAGCCTGGCGCTCGATTTTGCAGGAATTCGCTTAGCAAAAATGTCTGCTGGCGCAGCCGGGTTGCGCGCGGGTCGCGAGGAAACAAATTGCGCAACTCGTCGCGAAAAACGGAGGCGCAGCTCGGCTCGAGTACGACGATTGGCAAGCCAGCGTCAAGGTCCGGTCCGAGGGCATCCATGATTCTTTCCAGGTATCGCTTGGCCTCACTCAACATTCCGAAGTCATAAAGAGGTCGACCGCAACACAAAACTTCGGATGGGCAGCCCACCCTAAAGCCGGCCTGCTCGAGCACTTCCATCGCGGCGCGGCTTGTCTCCGGATGAAAATAATTGTTGAAGGTGTCGATCCACAGTACAACGTCGGACTGCTCAGTGCTCTTCTTCTGCTCAAAGAGCGCGGGCCGTTGCCGCCGTGCCCACCGTCGAAAACTTACGCGCGCTAGAGAGGGTATCTGACGTTGCGGTGCGAGCCCTAGAATCAATTCAAGCAGGTGTCGCGCGCCCGTGGCATGACTGAAAAAATTCGCAATACCTGGCGCTACGGATGCAAGTCGCGCCCAACGATCGATTTTTCCAAACGCGTGCGCCCGCAGAGGACGCCGCTTGCTCTCGTAATAATGGGAAAGAAATTCCGCTTTGTACGTAGCAACATCGACGTTCGCGGGGCACTCGGATTTGCACGCTTTACACGCGAGACACAAATCGAGCGATTTCTTGACGTGTTCGTCCTTCCAACCGTCGCGCAGCACTTCACCTTGCAGAAGCTCGAAGAGCAGATGCGCACGCCCGCGCGTACTGTGTTCTTCTTCTCGCGTGGCCATGTAACTCGGGCACATCGTGCCGCCCTCGCTCTTGCGACAGGCTCCAAGCCCGATGCACCGCAGCGTGGCGTTCGCGAGTGAGCCATCATCATCGGGAAATTGAAAGTGTGTCTGTGGTTTCAGCGGGCGATAGTCAGCGCCGAGCCGCAGATTTTCCGTGGGCAGATATGCGTCCACTACTTTGTGCGGATTCAGTTTGTTGTCTGGGTCCCACGCATGCTTAAACTTTGCAAATGCCGCTACTAGTTCCGGGCCAAACATTTTCGGAAGAAGAGCGGCCCGCGACTGTCCGTCGCCGTGCTCGCCGGAAAGCGAGCCTCCGTATGAAACCACCAAGTCGGCTGCTCGGTCGATGAACTCGGCATATCTGCGAACGCCCGTTTCGCTCTCGAGATCAAACGTGACGCGCATGTGCACGCAGCCATGCCCGAAATGCCCGTAGAAAGCTCCGCGATATTGGTATTCATTCATCAGCGCGCGAATATCGCGCAGGTAGCCGCCAAGCTTTTCGGGCGGGACTGCGGCATCGTCCCAGCCTTCCCATTCCGCGGGGGCGCCCGGTGCAAATGCGGCTGCGCGCGGGCCAGCCTCTCGGATGTGCCAGACGGCCTTTGCTTCGGCCGCCGAGTACAAGCGGAAGCTGGGTGGCGCGCTGAGACTTTTGAGGCGATGCAGTAGTTGCGTTGCAGCCTCGTTTGCTTCCGCCGCGCCATCCGCGCCGAATTCGGCGAGCAAGAATCCGTTTCCGCTGGGCAGCAACTCCAGATTTGGCGCTCCCTTTTTGCGAAGCCCATCGACAATGCTTCCTTCAAAGCCCTCCAGGCCAATCGGGCCGAACTCGAGAATTTCCGGGACATGGTCGGCCGCGTGAAACGCGTCCTCGTACCCCAATGCGACCAGCACCCTATGTTGTGGGCTGTGGATCAATTTTAATTTTGCTTCCAGGACGAGGGCGCACGTGCCTTCCGTGCCGACGAGGGCGCGTGCGACGTGAAAACCGCGTTCCGGCAAGAGTTCATCGAGGTTGTAGCCGGAAACGCGTCTGGGAATTTGCGGAAAACGAGCGCGGATCAGGTCTGTGTGGACGTCTCGAATGTTCCTCAGCGCAGCGTAAATTTCTCCGCGCCTTCCGCCTTCGGCGATGATTGCTTGCACTTCGGTTTCGCTGCTTGCGCCGACGGTCATCTGCGAACCGTCGTAGAGCAAAATGCGAAGTTCTTCGACGTTGTCGACGGTCTTTCCGCCTAGCAGGGAGTGCGTGCCGCAAGAATTATTTCCGATCATTCCGCCGATGGTACAGCGGTTGTGCGTGGAAGGGTCCGGCGCAAACGTAAGCTGGTGAAGTTCAGCGCGATTGCGCAACGTATCCAGGACAATGCCGGGCTGAACGCGGGCGAATTGTTGCGACGGGTCGAGCTCCAGAATTTGGTTCATGTACTTGGTAAAGTCCAGAACGACCGCAACGTTGCAGGATTGGCCGGCGAGGCTGGTGCCAGCTCCGCGCGGCAGCACCGGCGCCCCGAACTTGCGGCAGGCCGCGACTGCCGCTACTACGTCTTGCTCGTCGCGCGGCACGACCAAGCCGATGGGAATTTGGCGGTAATTTGACGCGTCGGTAGCGTACAGGGCGCGGCTGCCGCGATCAAAGCGCACCTCTCCTCTTACTGTGCGCTTCAACTCAGATTCGAGCTCCCCGGCTGCGGCGAACGAGTCCGCTGGTTTTGCGTGGGAACTCAGGGGCAATGGCAGGAGTTTATTCAAGACCTGCCTACTCTAGAACAAGTCACCGCCCTTTGCCGACCCGTGGCCACGCGCTCAGCGCGTTTCCGTTGCTGGTTTTACTATCAAGGCGGGAATTTCCTGTTGCTTTACCAGGCCGTCGTAGGATTTCACGTCGGCGGAAACAATGGCTTTCCACTTCGTGAGCTGCTCGTCGACCGCCTTGCTCAGCATGTCAAAAACCTCATAGGACTGCTTTGTCGGGGCTGTATCGGCGCTACCCACAACACCGCCCAGCGCGACAAGGTGATTGTTCAAGCGAATCGGGAAATTCAAAACGTCCTGCCCGCTTTTGGCCTTCGTCTGAATCAGCGCCTCTTCCACTTCGGTCATTTTTTTGTCCAGAGATTTCCCAGAGTCGGCGATCGCCTTCGCTCGCGGATCGCCTTTCAATCGTTTGTTGATCGCGTTCATTTGCTCGCGCAAATCGCGGATCTGGTTGATGGCGTCATCGGTTTCCGTGACTTTATCGCGGATCTTAATCAAAAGCGCGAACTGTTTTTCCATGTCAGCTTGTGTGACCGCCAGACGCTGGTCCGCTTTGATTTCAAGCGGCGCAGTGTAGCTCTTGCCCAGGACGGTGAGCTTCACTTGATAGGATCCAGGCAACGCGCGTGGTCCGCTGGTGCTGCCGCCCCAAAGCGGTGCGTGCGGCACTTTGGTCGCACCTTCGTAGTCGAGGTCCCAGACAAACCGGTTGAGCCCGGCTTCGGCAGGAAGTTTGCCCGCATTGCGATCGGGCGCACCGAAACCTTCATCCTGTTCCCCCTCCTCTTCTTTCTTGGGAAAATGCCGAATGACTTTGCCAGAAGCGTCGAGAATGTCTAGCGTAATCTTGGGCTGCTCGCTTTCGTCGGATTTAGAATCCGATTTTGCGGTGCCCTCCATTGCTTCGGCGCTTTGAGCCTGTTGCTTGGAGTCGCCGTCTTTCTTCTCCGACTCTTTCTTTTCGTCCTGCTTCTTCAGCGAAGTTTTCAGCCAATAGTCGATCACCGCGCCGGCGGGAGGATTTTGTCCGGTGTTGGCGCTCCGGCCAAAGAAAGAGCTACGGAAAAGCGTGTGGCTCGCGGCAGCCGGGCTGAACAAATGTGCGGCGTCTTGCGCCGCACTATCGCTGAACTGTTCGAGCGGCGTGATGTCGTCGAGCACCCAAAAGCTGCGCCCGTGCGTCGCGACGATCAAATCATTGTTCTTCACAACGAGATCGTTCACGGGCGACATCGGCAGGTTTAGCTGCAACGGCTGCCATTGCTCGCCATCGTTGAACGAAACGAACACACCGGCTTCCGTGCCCGCAAAGAGCAAGCCGTCACGCCTGGGATCGACACGCACGGCATGGACATAAGCATTCGCAGGAAGGCCGTTCACGAGCTTGGTCCACGTTTTCCCGAAATCCGTGGTTTTGAAAACGTAGGGCGCGAAATCATCCATTTTGTGGCGTTCAACAGCAATGTACGCGGTGGCGGCATTCTTTGCGGAAGCCTCGATCATGCTCACTGTACCCCAATCCGGCATCGCTTTAGGCGTGACGTTTTCCCACTGCTGCCCGCCATCGCGTGTTAGGTGCATCAGCCCGTCATCGGTTCCGGCCCAGATCAAATCCTTCTGCGCCGGCGATTCCACCACGGAAAAGATTGTGTCGTACACCTCGACGCCAGTGTTGTCTTTTGTTATCAGACCGCCAGAGGCTTGCTGCTTTTGCTTATCGTTCTTCGTTAGATCTGGACTGATGATGGTCCAACTCATGCCGGCGTCCGTGGTCTTGAAAAGAACCTCCCCGGCGAAGTAGAGAGTCTTTGGATCATGCGGAGAAAACACAATGGGCTCGGTCCACTGAAAACGGTGCTTCACATCGGCAGCTGCCCAGCCGATAGGATTGACCGGCCAGGGAGTGACGGCCTGCGTCTCGCCTGTGCGGTGATCGTATCGAGTGATTTCACCACCGTAAGAGCCGGCATAAACAATTTGCGGATCGTTAGGGTCAGGAGCGATGTAGCCGCTCTCGCCACCTCCGACGTCATACCAATCCGGGCGGTCAATGCCCCCGTCCGCGCTCGCGCTGGCTATGCCGACGGTGGAGTTATCCTGCTGCGCCCCGTAAATGTAGTAAGGGAACCGGTTGTCGGTGGTCACATGATAAAACTGCGCAGTCGGTTGATTGTAAACGCTGGTCCAACTTTGCGCGCCGTCGGTCGAGATGGTGGCTCCGCCATCATTGCCGTTGATCAGGCGCTTTGGATTTGTTGGATCGATCCACAGGCCGTGATTGTCGCCATGGGGAACACGCAACACGTTAAAAGTCTTGCCGCCGTCATTTGAGCGGTAGACGCCGGTGTTCAAGATATAGACGGCATCCGCGGATTTCGGATCGGCAAAGATATGCGAGTAATACCAGGCGCGTTGGCGAAAGCGATGATCATCAGTGAGAAGCTGCCAGTTTTCGCCGCCATCATCGGAGCGGTAAATGCCGCCCTTCTCCGCTTCCACTACCGCCCATATGCGGTTCGGGTTCGCTCCGGAAACAGTTACGCCGATGCGCCCCAAAACTGTTTCAGGCAAGCCGTGCGCTTTGATTTCCTTCCAGGTAGTGCCGCCGTCCGCCGAGCGATAAAGGCCGCTTCCGGGGCCGCCGCTATCCATGCTCCAGGGAGTGCGCCTCGCCTGCCAAAGAGCCGCGAACAAGATATTGGAATTGCTGGGATCGAAAGTGATGTCGATGGCACCGGTCTTTGCGTCCTTGTATAAGACTTTCTCCCAAGTCTTACCGCCGTCGCGCGTGCGAAAAACTCCTCGCTCTTCGTTATCGCCGAAAGGATGTCCCAGAGCGGCGACAAACGCGATGTCGGGATTCTTCGGGTTCACAATCAGCCGCCCGATGGCGTGCGTATCGCCAAGTCCAACAAGCTTCCAGGTCTTACCGGCGTCGATGGACTTATACACGCCATTCCCGCCTACGATGTTGCCGCGGATGCAAGCTTCGCCTGTGCCCACATACATGACATTGGGATCGGATTCGGCAACAGCGAGCGCGCCGATCGAAGGCGAGGCGCCCTTCTGTTTGTCAAAAATAGGCTTCCAATTAAGTCCGCCATCCGTGGTCTTCCAAACACCGCCTGCCACACCGCCGAAATAATATGTGTTGTCCTGGCCGACGACGCCGGAAACGGCAAGGACGCGGCCGCCGCGAAACGGCCCGACCAAGCGATAGGAGAGCGCTTTCCATGGGCCTTTGTCCTCTTCGTCATCCTTCTGGGCACTTGTAGTCGCGCCCGGCGCCTGCTGTGAACTCTCCTGCTTTTTTTCTGTCCCGGTTTCGGCTGATTTCTTCGGCTTCTTCTGAGCGAATGCAGGATTGAGCATCAAACTGACAAGGGCAAGCAGGGCAACGATTCGCAATGTTTCCTCCAAACGACTTAGTCGGGTTTGCATCCTAAACGCTGTCGGCATTTCAGCAAAGGAAAAAAATTGTGGCGCAATGGGCGCGACGCCCTGAATGGCACTGACAGTTTCGAGTTGTGACCGGAGATCAATCGGAGCCGGCATCGCGCGCCGAATTGCGGGAACGCGCAAAGAATCGTCCCGCCAGTGTCGACCAGGGCAATGCTTCGAGTTCAGCGAGATAAGAATAGGCAACGGGTACGACCAGCAGCGTCAACAGCAGGCAGAGCGTCTGGCCACCAATGATGGTCACCGCGATGGAGGCGCGCTGCTCCGAACCAGCCCCGATACCGATGGCTACCGGGATGAGTCCTGCCACGATAGAGAGCGTGGTCATCAGGATGGGGCGCAGGCGCACACGATTAGCTTCGAGCAGCGCGGGATGCAGAGGCATTCCGGTGGCGCGAAGCCGATTCGTGTAGTCTACCTGGAGAATTCCATTCTTCTTTACTATGCCGAGCAGCAGGAACATGCCGAGCGCGCTCCAGAGGCTGAGCGCCCGTCCGGTGATCCACAGGGAAAATAGCGCAAAAGGAATGCTAAGCGGCAGGGTCAGCATGATGATGAAGGGATACGCGAAATTCTCGAACTGCGCGGCCAATACCATGTACATGAAAATGGAAGCCAGGAGCATGGCGAGTAGAAGATTCCACGTGGTCTCCTCGAGGACCTTCACCTGGCCTGTGAATCGATAGGAATAGCCGGGAGGAAGCCCAATTTCTTTTATGGACTGCACGGTATGCGCCGCGCCCAGATCCAGGGGATATCCTGAAGCCACATTGGCGTAGATCGTCACTTGAAATTCTCGGTTGTAGCGCCACAGAGTCGCGGGGCCGGCGCCGCGAACGATCGACGCGACATTTTCCAGGCGCACCTGGCCTAGTTTGCTCGACGGCACCATCATGCGCGCGAGCACATCCGGATTGTCGCGCTGTTCCTGCAGCAACTGCATGGTGACCGGATATTGTTCTGAACCTTCTTTGAAGCGCGTGATTTCGTCTTCACCGGAATAGAAAAGGCGCACGGCGTCGCTGACGTCTGTCATGCGTACGCCAATGTCGGCAGCGCGCTGGCGATCGACCTTCACCTGCAATTCCGGAGTGTTTAGGTTGAGGCTCGGATTCACATCCACGAGATCCGGATACTTCATCATGAGCGCCGCCGCGCGTTTGCTTAGTTCCGCGAGTTGCGAGAGGTCTGGGCCGCGGATCACGGCTCCGATCGGAAAATAAGTCTCCCCGCCAAATACAGACGGGAGGCGAACGTTATAAACAGTATTGCGGTATTGAGAGAGAATGCCGCGCACAACCGTTGCAACCTGCTCATGACTCTTTTTGCGTTCGCTGCGGGGCACCAAAACGATGAAGAAGTGGGCGTGATTTGTGGGGCCGTGGGTTAAAGACTGCACGAAAGCCACTTCCGGCAGCGCCACAATCTTGGCCGCCATTTCACTGGCTTGCTGTGTGGTTTTCTCCAGCGAGGTGCCTTCCGGGATCGTGAAGGAGCTGATGAGCTCACCCTGGTCGTCGGAGGGAATCCAGTCCCGTCCGACAAGCTGATAAAGGCCAAATGTGGAGAGAAATGTTACAAGGCAGATTAGAAGAATGACGCCGCGATGCGCGAGCGACCATCGCAGTATCTTCAGATAGATTTCCTCAATGGAATGCAGGATTCCGGACGCATGATGCTTCTTATCGCTTTCGCTGACGCGCAGCAGGCGCGAACTCATCATCGGCGTCAGAGTGAAAGCTACCAGGAGTGAAACGAGAATGGCCATCGCCATGGTCCAGCCGAACGAGTTCACGTACTTCCGCGCGTACCCATTCATGAAAGCAATCGGCAGAAAGATGATCACCAGCGACAGCGTAGTGGCCATCACCGCGAGCCCGATTTCGCGCGTGGCTTCAACCGCGGCGGTTCGCCGGTCTTTGCCCTTTTCCTCCATAAAGCGAAAAATGTTCTCGAGAACGATGATAGCGTCATCGATCACGATGCCGACTGCGAGGGTCAGCGCGAGCAGGGTCATATTGTTGAGCGAGAAGTCCATGCCGCGCATCAGCGTGAACGTGGCAATGATGGAGGCCGGAATGGCGATAGCAGCGATCAGGACGGCGCGCCAATTCCGCATAAAGAGCCAGACGATTGCGCTAGCCAGGATGCTGCCGAGAATCAGGTGCTCAAGCAGCGAATGCACGGAAGCTTTGATGAAATCCGAAATGTCGTGCACGACCTGGAGTTGCACGCCAGGCGGCAACTGCGCGCGCAATTCGTCGATTTTGGCCTTTACGTCGTCGGCCACACGCACTGTGTTCGTGCCGGATTGACGCAAGACCTGGATAGCCACGACGTCTTGTCTCGGGCTATTTTTGCGGAACAGGGCCGACCACGTGAGTAATTCCTGCGCTCCATCTTCGACCTGCGCTACGTCGCGAACGCGTACCGGCGTGCCGCCCCGTGTGCCGATTACGATCTCGCCGAACTGCTCGGCGGAGGCAACGCGGCCGAGCGTACGCAAGCCAAGCTGTTGCGGGCCGGTAATCATCCGGCCGCCGGGGGCTTCGATGTTCTCGCGGCGAAGCGCGTCGCGTACGTCCAGCACTGTGAAGTTGTGCGCGGTCAGCTTTTGCGCGTCGAGGAGGACGCGAATCTGCCGGGCCTGCCCGCCGTTCAAATCAACGCTGCCGACGCCGTCGACGGTCTGAATCGCGCGGCGTACCTGCTTATCGGCGATTTCGGTCAGCTCGCGCCGGGATATCGGGCCGCTAACCAGAAGCGTCAAAATAGGATCGGACTGTGGGTCGAGCTTGGTGATTACTGGAGGTAAAGTGTCGCGAGGCAGTCGGTCAATCGCTCCCGCGACCTTTTCGCGAATGTCCTGCGCGGCGCCTTCAATGTCGCGCTCAAGCACGAACGTGCATGTGATATCGGCGAAGCCCTCGCTGGAATAGACATTGATCTCGTCGATGCCGCTGACCGAAGAAATCGCGTCTTCCAGCGGCAGAACCACGCCCGTCACCACTTCTTCGGGAGTGGCACCGGGCAATTGTACGTTTACGTTGACAGTGGCGGGATCGGCCTTGGGGAAGAGGTCAACAGCGAGGCCGCGATAAGAAAACACGCCGAGTGTCACAAGAAAAGCGATCAGCATCACCGTGAAGACGGGATACTTGACACAGGTTTCGGCAAGTTTCATCGATGTTTACGCTGAATCAGATCGCCAGTTGATTGCTATTTGAGACCAGGTGTCCCGGCCTCCGACTTTTCTTCCACGGTTGCGCCGTCGTGTAAATCGCCGGAAAGAGCGACAGCGACACGATCTCCCGGTTTCAGGCCTTCGGCGACTTCAAACCGGCGGCCGCGTATGTCTTCCGTTTGGCCTGCTGGGCGGATTTGCCGCTCTGAAACGCGATTTCCGCTCACGAGAAAAACTTTATAAACGCCGTACCGATAATTCACCGCGCGTTCGGGAAGAAAAATTGTCTTTTCTTCTTTTTCGCTGGGGATCGAGGCCTGCACGAAAAAACCGGGTTTCAATCGGCCATCCAGGTTCACCAACAGAGCTTCTGCCTCGAACGTCCGCGAATCCTGCGATACCGAGGGATTGATGCGCGAAACCTTTCCATGGAACGTTTCACCTGGAAAAGCTTCCACTTGCAAATCTACGGCCGCACCGTCGCGGACCCATCCGGCCCACCGCTCGGGCACGGCAAGCCGGGCGCGAAGCCGGTCGGTGCGCACGAGCACCATCACCGGACTCTGCACCCGCAGGTATTCGCCGGGGTGAACGTTGCGCGTTTTGATTGCGCCAGGAAAGGGCGCGCGAATGGTCGCGTCGCGAAGCTTTTTCTCCGCGAGTTGCTCGCTCGCTTCATTTGAAGCGAGCAAAGCCTTCAGCCGGTCCACTTCTTGCAATGCGACGTTGTAGCTGGCTTGCGTGCTCTGGTAGCGGCTGTTTGCTTCGTCGAGTTGCTGCTGAGAGATCAGGTGATCCTTGAACATCTCTTGTGCGCGCGTATATTTGCCGTTGGCATCGAAGAGATCTGCTTCCGCGCGCTGCACCGACGCGATTTTCTTTGGATCGGAAGGAGGAGGATCGTTTGGGCCGATACCGAGTTGAGCCCGTACTTGCCGTACCTGTCCGCGCTGACGGTCGACCTCGAATTGCAGCTCTTGCGGATCCAAAACGATGAGCGGCTGCTCTTCCTTGACTGTATCACCGACGTCCGCGAGCACTTCCGCGACACGGCCCTCCACTTGCGAACTAAGGATGCTTTCTTCCAGGGCGAATAGCGAGCCTACGGCCTGCACACGGCGTTGTGCCGTTTCCTCCGCAACGGTGTAAAGGCGCACCGGCGTGGGATGCACGGCGTCTCCGAGAACACTGCTCGATGGCGACTTCGAGCAAGCGTACAGCGCAGCGCCAAGTGCTAGCACGCCTAGCAAAATCGCGCGGTTCTGCGTCACATGATTAGAAAGATGTTGCCCCTGGTCAGAACACACGATGCTGACTTGCCCCCGTCTAGCGTTTTGACGCACCGCCTGCGCAGTACGTTTCGGTTGTATCCATTGAATGGCTGGAATATGGCCCGAGAATTATGCCGTGAAGACGCGCGCTAATCTAGCGCTCTTCCCGCCTGGCTACTTGTTCTGTCCGTAATAGGCGTCGCGCCCATGCTTGCGGCGGAAATGCTTATCATGCAGATGTTGCGAGATGCAGCGCGCCTTGGGATTGGCTGCGATCGTCTGCGATGCCATGGCGGCAATCTCCTCGACTATAACCGCAATATGCGCGGCTTCCGTGGGAGTCACCCCCCAGCAAAACGGGGCATGTCCGGCGACCAGCACCGCTGGCAGATGTAGCGGATCGAGCTTCGCGAACCGCCGTACGATGGCGTGACCTGTATTTGCTTCATAATCCGCGCGAATCTGTGCCGGCGTCAGCGGTTTGGTCACTGGAATCGCGCCATGGAAGTAGTCCGCGTGAGTCGTTCCGAAGCAAGGGATTTCGCGCTGCGCCTGGGCCCAGGAAGTGGCCGCTCGCGAGTGTGTGTGCGCGATGCCCCCGATCGAATCGAACTCTCGATAGAGAATCAAGTGCGTAGGCAGATCGGACGAAGGGCGCAGCGAGCCCTCGACGATCTTACCGTCCAGATCGGCGACGACCAGATCCACGGCCTTCATTTTGTCGTACGGTACGCCGCTGGGCTTGATCACAACGAGTCCCTCGTCTCGCGCGATTCCACTGGCGTTGCCGAAGGTGTAAAGCACCAACCCGCGCCGCACCAATTCCAGATTGGCCTCCAGGACTTCTTCACGCAGCGCTTTCAGGATCATGCATGGCCTCGGGCCGCGGCAGCGACGCGCCGCAACGTCGGCAATATTCTACCAACCGAAATCGCAGGCGCGTTGGACGTGCCGAAAGCAAAGTAAAGCTCGCGGTAGATACCGTAAAGCTCTTGATATGTTTGAGCGGCCTGCACGTCCGGTTCAACCACGCGATACTCAGGGCAAAGCGCGGCCTGCGCCTCTTCCAGCGAGTGGAACGCGCCAGCCGCCAGCGCCGCGAAAATCGCGGAGCCCAGGCTCGTAACATCCGTCTTGGGAACGAGCACCGGCTTATTCAGCACGTTCGCGTAAACCCGGTTGAGCACTTCATTTTTCTGCGGGATACCGCCGGCATTGATGACGCGTCGTATCGGGACGCCGTGCTCTTCCATGCGTTCCAGGATAACTCGTGTATGAAAAGCTGTGCCCTCGATGGCCGCGAACAATTCATCCTGCGCGCTATGCGTCAGATGCCAGCCAAGTGTAATCCCGCCAAGATCAGGATTGACGAGCACTGTGCGGTCGCCGTTGTCCCAGGTCAGCCGGAGCAATCCAGTTTGTCCGGCTCGGTACGAGCCTAGGCCCTCAGAGAGCGCGGCCACGCTGCTATCAGCCCGCCGCGCGATAGCTTCAAAGATATCCCCGGTAGCGGATAGTCCAGCTTCCACTCCGGTCTTTCGCGGATGCACGGAGCCGGGCACAACGCCGCACACGCCGGGAATGAGGCGCGTGTCGTCGCTCATTGCGATGATGCAAGTCGAGGTGCCGACAACGTTCACAACGTCGCCCGTACGTGCACCCGCGCCCACCGCATCCCAATGCGCATCGAACGCGCCCACTGGGATCGGAATGCCCGCGCGAAGCCCCAGTTTCTCTGCCCACTCAGGCGCAAGCTGCCCCGCAAGCTTGTCGCTCGTCGCGTACTGCCCTTGTAGCTTCGCGCGAACGCCTTTGAACAGCGGATCAACTTCTATTAGGAAGGCTTCAGAAGGCAGGCCTCCTAGCGAGTCCTTCCACATCCACTTGTGCCCCATCGCGCAAATGGAACGAGGTGCCCTGGCGGGATCATCGATTCCGCAGAGGACCGCCGCGATCATATCGCAATGCTCAAACGCGCTCGCAAACCGCGGCCGCTTGTCTGGATTGTTGCGTAGCCAGTGCAGCAGCTTGGAGAAACCCCATTCAGAGGAATACGTTCCGCCGCACCAATCGATCGCCTTCAATTTGTGCCGATGCGCGGTCTCGGTGATCAGCGCAGCTTCGCGCCGGGAGCGATGGTCGCACCACAAGTAATATTCATCGAGCGGCTGCAACCTTGAGTCGACGGGAACAACACTCGAGCCTGTGGTGTCGATGGCGAGCGCGGCAATCTCCCCGCCGGATATGTGCGCCGCAATCGTAGCTTTGCGAGTGGCTTCCGCGAGGGCACGCATGTGGTCGTCATGACTCTGCGTTGCATGGTCGGGGTCGTCTTTTTTCCGATGCAGCGGATACTCGGCAAGGCCTGAGCCGAGGCGGCCGCGCTCCGTGTCCACAACGGTCACCCTCACGCTCAGGGTGCCAAAATCCACGCCCGCTACAATCGCCATGAAGTCGTTTCCACGCTGGATCGCGCTCGCGGCGGCCGCACCGCTTACTTACGCGTGCGCGTACATGTCCCAGCCGAGATAGCGAGTCGTCGCCTCATGAATTACAGGCGCGACCGTGGAGAAATTCGCCGCCACGTGATGCTCAAATCCGTTTTCGCAGATGTAATGCAAGAGTTTCTGCATATTGGGGATTTCCACCACGCCCGCGCCGCCAAATGTTTCCAGCGGATCATCCGTGAAGCGCCCTTCACCGGCATAGCCGCGAATCTTGCCGGTCAGGTCATCCGTGGAGAAGCGCGCGTAGCTCATTGCGCCGGATTTGACGCGTCCAACGCACGTCCCAAACGTATTTTCTTTCCCCACCGTGCCGGCAATGATCGCTTGAAAATCCATCTGCACGTCTTTAAAGAAATGCTTTGGCAGATTGCTGCAGTGAAAGCACACGGCTTTGTTGGGATCACTGCCGTAATTGTTATTCCAGTCCAGTAAAGCGCTCGGCGTCTGCGACGCAAGCTGCAGCGCATGCATACCAAGCACGCCGCAGACGTCGACTTCGCATGCGCTCGAGACCAGCGAATCGCTCATCATGCTCATCACGGTACATGGCACAACGCCAAGATTTTCCTCGAGCGAAGTCCAGCACTGCACCGCGCTGATTTGCACCTGCGCGCTCTGCATCCAATCATCGATTACCGCGCCGAGCTTGGCCATTTTGAGCAGCGCCGGCTGAGGAATGCCGCTGGTTGTGACATAGCGCTCGATGTTCTTAAGCTTTTTTACCGCGCGTTCGTCCGTATCTTTCATCCGCCCGATGCGCCCAATGACCTCTGACAGATCCAGCGTCTCGACCGTAATACCGTTGGCTTCAAGAAGTTTCTCGCTGTAGCGTACGGTGTTGAATGCCGCGGGCCGCGCACCGATCGCCCCGATGCGGAGATTGCGCAAGCCCTTCACCACGCGGCACACGCCGGAAAACCACTCGAGGTCTTTCTTGAACTCCGTCGAACTCGGCGCGACGGTGTGCAGCGTCGTCAGCGAGTAAGGAATTCCATATTGCTTCAGGTTGTTGCATGCGGACATTTTTCCGCAGAAGCTGTCTCGCCGGTGCGCGATCGTCATTTTCCCGGGTGCGTCCGGAGTGGCCTGCACCAACACCGGAGCATCCAGGCGTGCAAGCCGCAGGGTATCGGCAATGGCGCGCTCGTCCCCGAAATTCGGAAGCGACACAACTACACCATCGATTTCATCGCCGTGAGACCGGAACAGGTCCGCGCAGCGCCGTGCGTCGGCAAACGTTTCCACCGAACCGAACTTGCTCTCCTCCGGCGTAAGACAGAATGCCTTGTGACCCTGCTCAGCCAGCACTCGCAAAATCTCTTCGCGCCCGTCGCGCGCCAGCACGTCGGGGAAGAACCCCCGGTTGCCGATAATCACGCCGAACGTACTCATGAACTCCTCCGTGGCCGGAATGCAATAACATACCCTGCGCCCAGCACCACCATAAGACTGCCCCACCAAACGGGCGCGTGCAAATTTGCAAGAACGGTCGCGGGCGGATTCTGCCACTCCGCGATTCCGCTGGCCACAATCAGCGCCCCATAGGTAAGCAGCAGCAAGCCTACGAAGAACCACACTGGAATGATGTGATGTTTGTCGCTCATGGCCCTACCAGAAAATGATTTGCAGAATCACAAAGAGCACTAGCGCAACGCCTGCCCAAAAAATCGGCTTGCGCAGCAGCGGCACATTTTCTTCCTTCGGTATCGGCGTGACGCCGTACACGAGGCCGGTCAGTTCCGCCACGGGCTTGGGTGTGGTGACGAGGCTCACAAGCACGGTGACCAGTACGCAAACCGAGCACGACCATAGCGCTTGATACATATCTTGCGCCAATCCCTTAGCCATAGGGGACAGTGCAAACACGGCCACCAGGTTGTGGTCGATTTTCATCGACAGAAAAATTCCAATCGCGGTCAGCGTTCCGGCCAGCAGCCCCAAAAATCCGCCCAGGGGTGTCGCGCGTTTCCAGAGCATGCCGAGCAGCACTGTTCCGAACAGCGGCGCAATGAAAAAGCTAAAAAGCGCCTGCACATAGTCCATGATGCTCGCAAAACCCATCGCCAGGTATGCGGTCCCAATGCTGATAAATAACCCGACGATCGTGCACCAACGCCCCATGGAGACGTAATGTCGATCCGGGGCCGTTTTGCGAATAAATGGACGATAGATGTCGTAGGTCCACACGGTAGCGAACGCGCTCACGTTACCCGCCATCCCCGCCATGAATCCCGCGACCAGCGCGGTCACGCCGAGTCCCATTAATCCGGGTCCGCAATAACGTGCCAGCATTAGCGGCAGCACGTCGTTGTAACTGTGCTGGCCAGGCTGCAACGCGCTCTCTGGAACGAGTTTTTCCGGAAGCACCGCCAAGCCGATCAAGCCGGGAAGTATCACGATCAGCGGCACGGCCATCTTGAAGAACGACCCGATAATCGGCGCCATCTTTGCGGAACGCAAATCCTTGGCCGCGAGCACGCGCTGGACCACGAGAAAATCCGTGGTCCAGTAGCCCATGGAAATCACCGCGCCCAGCCCAAAGACTATCCCCGTCCAATGCATGCCCATCGGGTTATCTTCAAAATGCCCGAGCGTGCTCCATGTGTGCGTAAAATTTTGTCCCGGAAAATTGTGCTGGATTCGCGCCACCAGCCCGCTCCATCCGCCCGCCTCAATCAAGCCCAGAATCGGGATCAACAGCGCGCCGAACCAGATCAGAAAGAATTGCAGCACTTCGTTGAATATCGCGGAGAACAGCCCGCCGGACGCCACGTAAATTCCTACCGTGAGCGATGAAACCCAGATGCTGAAGTGGATGTTCCAGCCCAACACCACCTGCATCACCTTGGCCATCGCAAACATGTTCACGCCCGACATCAAAATCGTCATGAACCCGAACGATACCGCGCTCAGCCCGCTCGCTGCTTTTCCGTAGCGCAGTTGCAGATAACCGGGCACCGAATGCGTTTTCGAAATGTAATAGAACGGCATCATCACGACGCCGAGGAACAGCATCGCGGGAATCGCACCGATCCAATACCAGTGCGCGGCAAGAATTCCATATTGATAGGAAGAGCCCGCCCAGCCGAGCAATTCGAGCGAACCGAGATTGGCCGATAGGAAGCTCAGGCCCGCAACCCACGCGGTCATCTCCCGCCCGGCCAGGAAAAAATCCTCGCCACTTTGCGCGAAGCGTTTCAGGTAAAAGCCGATGCACAGAACAGCGAGGAAGTAGATTGCAATGATGGTCAGGTCAACCGACGAGAGACGCACCAGTCTCTGAGGCACTAGCGTGGCCAGAACAAGGTTCATCGTCAGGAGTTCACCGCCTAGCGAATTCCTTTTCAGAACAGTTGGATATCGTCGTCTTGTGGGGAACTATATCGTGCGAACTTCGCCTTGTCGAACGATATTAGGCAGGATTTTGCGCGGGCGAAGTTTCCGCACCTCATCCGGCTTTTACTGGTCGAGACGCCCCCGCTACTTCTTTTCCAGCAGGGCGCCTAGCAGGTTAACGATGCGAGATTCCTGGCCGGCGAGAATTTCATCGTGCTTCGCGGCGGCATCGCTCGCCGCCATTTCTGCAAGTTGCGCGGAAAGCACCCGCACTGCTTCGTCTCGCGCCACAAAGGCGCGTTCCGCCGGCGCAATTGCGGTCCAGCCCGACGCGTCTCGGCGAAGCTCCCAGCGCACCTTTTCGCGTCGCCGCTTGAAATCGACCCCTTCATCGGCGATCCGTACGTGCGACTCAATTTGCAGGTGCACCCATCCCTTGTCGCGCTTGGTTTCGATGCGCTCGACGTGAAACTCATCAAGAATTACTACCGGACTTGCCACTCGAAGGGGCTCCGCGGTGCGGAGAACGTTCGCGGCAATGCTGCTAAGTTCAGAGATTTTGTCAAAAGCTTCGGCAGCAGTCGGTCGCCGCTGCTCCGTCGTGATCAGAATGCTGGAAGTGCTGGAGTCCATGGCCGTAGTGGATTCCGTGACCGTGGGGTTCGCCGGCAACCTTGGAGCCGCGGCCACCTTTGAACGAATGGAAGCTTCTTCTGGCGTACCTTGAGAGTTGACCTTTTCCGCTTGCGCCTGCAGTTCTGTATTTTCCGAACTGCCTTTGCGCACGGAGCCGCTGCGAGTAGGCTGCGTATACCGGGGCGCGCTTGCAGTTTCTATCTCCGAGCCGCGCTTTACCACGTAGCGGTAAAAGCGCGCCCTTCCGCGTGATCGCCAATACGGTCCCAGGTAATCTTCGGTCTTCAACCCAGAGCGTACCAGGCTGTGAAAGGTGTGCTGTCTCGGATCGATTACGATCCCCACGTGACCCGGCCACGTGATCAAGTCCCCCACTTGCGGGTGGCGTACCCGCCGAAAATTTTCGTTGCCCGCGTACAAGTCGAAGGAGCTCACGTACGCGTATTCATACCCCGCGGCAGAATAGATTTGCTGAACCAGATGCGAGCAGTCTTGCGTGCCGCGAACGGGTTCGTCCAGTTCGAGCGCCGCTCCGGCGATTTGTCGTCCTTGCTCGGCATTCACCAGCCGAGCTGCGGAGCCGCTGTCCTGCGGATGCCCAGCCGCATGGCCGCATTGAGCCATCACGCCAAAAGTCAGCGAACACACCCATGCGGCGGTTCGCGCCAAGCGCTTCGCCTCAGTCAGATGTCTGTCCCTGTTAGTTCGCGCCATATGTGCTAGCTAGGGGCTGGATACGCCCTGTAATAGGATGCCTGGAGCCCTCGCGCGGACAATAGGACTTGCCCTGAACGTCAAGGCTGTACCTTCGACTGGGCGGCATTTGACACTCCACACATTGCCATCTGGGGTGAACTAGACATTCGTTTTCAGAAGCCGAACTGCGATTTGTGCATCCGGAAATCGCGCCGGTGTGGGGTGCCCTTCCGTGTCAGCCGCTCCCGAGCAGTGCAAGGCAACGTCTTTCCAAGCTTTTGATTTAGCTAACGTCTCCGTGAGTCGGCGACTAATCCAGGTGAGAAATAAAATGGTCGGGGCGAAAGGATTTGAACCTTCGACCTCCTGGTCCCGAACCAGGCGCGCTAGCCAGGCTGCGCTACGCCCCGAACAACCTACCTAAGACACGAAGTACTGAGCGGGCCTATAGCTTATCACGGTAACCGCGCGACGTGGAACGACGATTCGCGAACCCAGCAAGTCATAACCAAAAAAAAGGGACCGCCGGAAACTCTGATTCCCCGGCGGTCCCTGCGTGTTCTGAATTAGCCGCTGCCTTTAGAACTCGTAGCGCAATGCGAACTGCATTACGCGACTTACTAAGCGACGGTGCATCCCAATGCGCGTCTTGGCTAACGCAGCGGAATTCAGAATGAGTATCGCGCGCCAATCTGCATCACGCGGGGCTGCCCCTGGATTTGCGTAAAGTTTGACCAGTTATCAGGCGGATTCAGTCCTCGGAGGGCTGGATCGCGAGCCACGCCAAACCCGGTTCGGCTTCCGTCAATCAGGCCAAAGCTCTGATGGTTAGCGACGTTGAAGACGTCCCAGCGGAACTGAAGCTGATGCTTCTCGCTCCACGGCAGGGCGAAGGTTTTTGCGAGCCCAAGATCCACGTTCGTGTATCCCGGCAAGCGGATGTAGTTGCGTGGACCGGTTTCACCTGGATAGGCGTTCCTAAAGCTCTGGTAGATGGCCTTGATATCGCAACCGCTGCCACCGAAGAGCTTGGGGGCCCCCGTACCCACAGGTGATGGCGTTCCAATCCGAGTTGCGCAAGTGTTGATGGGGCTGGTAGGCGTCACGGCGGCTTGCACGTTCCAGTTCGTTGCCCACCGGGCATCGTCGAAAGGAGAGCCCGTTGGCAATCCGGTATTCCATCGAAAAATGCCGGAGAGCTGCCATCCCCCAACAAGCGCCTGTAGCGCTCGATTGTCCGTGTTGAACAAGGACCGCCCTTTACCAAACGGCATCTGCCACACGGTAGAAACGTTGATGAGGTGTCGGATATCGAAGTCAGAGCTGCCATAGTTAGCACGCTGCCGAATCGGATTCTCGATAAACGGGCCACTATTGTTTTGACTTCCAAAGGAAAAATCCGACTGCAAGCCAGAAGAATCATCCAGTGAATGTGAGTACGTGTAGTTGAAGTCCATGGTCACGCTACGCAGACGCTGGCGGAGAGAGACTGCAAGAGCGTGATAGTTGGAGTTCCCAATCGTACTCCAAGCGGATAATGCTCCATATTGCGGTTGCATGAACCGCGTAGGGAAAGGCGTTGTGCCGAACAGTCCGGCTGCAACTTGATCCACCAACGCTTGGGTGTCCGTCCAGTCGTTGCCGGCAAAAAACGCAGTAGGATTCGATGGCGTGCGGCTTTGAAACGCATAGAAGGTTTGCGTGTTTGACCAAGTTGGATCGAATCCGCCCTGAGTTGGGTCTGGCGGAAGACCAAAAGCGGCGTTCATGATTGATGCCAATCCAGTTGGGAAAAGGTTCTCAAAAAATGGAATGGACGCAATCTGACTGGTGTTTATTCCCTGTTGGCGCTGCTTTTCGAGCATGGTTGCCGCCGCGTACCAGTCCACGCCGCTCTTTGGATCGCGGACGTCGTTGAAGGCCACAGCGTCGCGCCGCGCTAGCAGACTGCGCGCCATCCGGCCGATGTACGAGACGGAGAGAGTAGTTCCGGCTCGCATTTGACGTTCGTACGTTAGATTCCAAACGTATTCAGTGGGAGCGTGGAGGTTCGAGTCTACTCCCGTTTCAATCCGCTCTCCCTCATCGAGGGGTTGCGACAAGGGGAAAACCAGGTTCGCGGGCGTGACGACCTTGGGCAGAGATCGTACATCTTGATTAAAACCAGTAAACAACGGAGCTAGAGGTGAGGTGCTACCGGCAACCGTATCATAGGTGTTTGCTGGAGTCGTGAAGTTCGACGTGAAGCCGAGCGCGTTGTTCAAATCCCAGTCCACGGCGAGCGCTTGGCCATAATAATCGTTCGTGAGCGCGAAACCCCCACGAATGACGGATTTGCCGCTATCGCCAAAGATCCCGTGCAGAAAACCCTCGGAGTAGTTGGGGGACCACGCAAGCGCGACGCGCGGCTGAAAATTGTTCTTGTCCCAATTGTACATGGGCTTGCCGCCATTCACTGGCCCGGAGCGATTAATAACGATCGGATCGCTGAAGTTATTGCCCTGTGCTGCCGCGGCCAAACGCTCGTTGAAATATGTTCCAAGCGGTATGTTGGGTTGGACTTCAAACCCCTTAGTCTCATAAACAGGCCGCTCCAGGCTGTAGCGAAGGCCCAACGTCAATGTGAGATGGGGGCGAACCTTCCAAGAGTCCTGCACGTATCCTTCGTAGGCTTGCGTCGCGAAGTTCCTCGCGCTCGGCGCTCCCGCCGGTAATATGCTGCCATCCTTGTTGAAGGTAAAGTCGGCCGTATATTGGGAGAGCCTCCCGATAATCGCCGTCGCAGCGTTTTGCGTTTCCGCGATGGAGTTTAGCGTTTGCCCGGCTTGTCCGCCAGGCAAAGCATTTGCGTCCAAGTAGTTTTGGAATGTGGTGGAAACGTGGTCGCCTGCACCCAGATAGAACGACGGGTTCGTGATCGCGTTGTCGAAAGCATTTGCGAAACTCACGCGCGAGTTGCTGATCTTTCGAATGTTTGCGCCGAATTGGATGGTGTGTTTTCCCTTTAACCACGAGACATCATCCGTGATGTTGTGAACCGGTGTAACCCGGGACAGCGTATGCGTTTGATTGTTCGGTTGAAAGACGAAGCGAAAACTTATGTCGTTCCCGTTGCTGTCGCCACCATCCGTGGATGCCTGGCGTGTGTAGCCATAGCGGAGATTGTTCACCCAATTGTTTCCAATGGTCCAGGTATGGCCGACAGCGATTCCCCGCGGATGGCTCCACACTTGAGGAGAAACCGTATCGGGCAGGTACTTTGCGGTGACCTGTGTATCACTTATATAGTTCAGTCGCACGAAAAGGTTGTGCTTGCTGTTCAGATTATAGTCAAACCGAGCGACACTCGAGTTTAGCCTCACGGGCGTGGGCGCGTTGAAGCGGAAGCCGCTTGTATTCAGTTGATCTCCTACTGTCGTATCGTTCGCGGGGTATTTCGCCGCCGCGGCAGCCAACGCGGATAGTGCGGCGGAATTGATGCCGGTAGCCTGATAAACTTGGTTGTTCTGGGCCAAGTTCAGTGACGCCGGCAGGGTCGTATTGCAAGTACTATCGGTGCAATACGTGTAGTTAATGATCCCTTGTCCCAGACTGGCCAAGGGTACGATTCTGGTCTCACCGGTAGATGTGGCGTCTCGACGCCCTTCATAGCTGTAAAAGAAGAACAACTTGTTTTTTAGGATCGGTCCGCCGAGCGCCCCGCCAAATGTATTGCGGACCAATGGAGTGCGCGGGGTACCAGAGGCATTGCTGAAAAAATCGTTGGCCTCAAAAAGGGTGCCCCGGTAAAACTCAAACGCTGCTCCATGCCACGTATTCGATCCCGATTTCGTGACTAGATTGATTTGCGCACCCGATGAACGGCCTTCGTTCGCGTTTCCATTCGCAGTCGTGACTCGGAACTCTTCGATGGCCTCGGAATTGAGTCGCAGAACCGGCCCAGACGTAATGCTGCCAGAAAGCGAGCCGATCACTAGACCGTTGTCCGACGTGGCTATCGCGGCATTTCCTGTTTGCGCGTTATTGATGTCCACGCCGTCTAGCGTAATGTTGGACTGGTCCGCGCGGGAGCCCGTCACGTACCCTTCGTGCGTCGCCCCGGGCTGAAGACTCAGCAAATCGACCACATTGCGGCCTTCCAGCGGAAGTTGACTGATTTGGTTGGAATCGAAAACGTTGCCAAGCGACGCATCCTGCGTGTTGATAAGAGCATCTTGCAGGCTAGCTCTCACCTCAACCGTCTGGCTAATCTGCCCCACGCTTAGTTGAACGTTAGTTTCTGTCTGTTTGCCGATCAGAGCTTGAACATTGTCCACCAGAGTCTTGTTAAATCCGCGCGCTTCAACTTCGATGCGGTACACGCCAGGCGTAATCAAATCAAAAAGGTACGTGCCCGTGTTCATTGATTCGACACTTCGGGTGGCATTGGTCGCGATACTAGTAAGCGTGACCTTTGCTCCGGCCACGGCTTTCCCTTGGGCATCCGTGACAGTTCCGCCCACGGCGGAAGTTCCGGTCTGCGCTTGAGCACACGTAGCAATCAGCAATAACGCAAAACTTAGAATTAAGTGATTTCTATTGAAGAGCTTAGACCACTCCATGGACTGCTCCTTTCGCGCACCACCGCGTTTGTTGGGTGAGCGGACAAAGGAACGCCACAAGCCACACGCCGAGCGACCACTGCCAAGGTCGTTACTCGAATTTAGATACTAGTCAGACTTGGGCAACCGTTTATCCACCGAAAGTTCTGGTAAGTTGCCAAGGTTTTAGAACAAACTCGTCTTGCTGTCAAGGCAAGAACGCATCAATTGTTTCTAAACACCGTAGATTTCTATATCGTTGGAAAAAAAAGGGAGCGCCGCCGCAAGCGGCTTGGCAATTTTCCGCCCATAGCTACCCGGCTTAAATCGAGTCAAAGCTATAGAACATCTATAACTAGCAGGGAAAGAACGCCTTTACCGCGGTTCAGGAGTGCTCGCAACGCTCGTTTCAACCGCTCGGGACTCCATCGCTCACAGCTTTAACAATCTCGCTTCCGTAATTGCCCGAATCTGCCGGATCGGCTCCAGCACCGACGCCGACACGCTGCCATCCAGTCGCACCAGCGCCACGGCCTCAGCCCCCACCGCAGCCTGCCGCCGCCCAAGCGCGAACGTGGCAATGTTCACCCCGAGCTGTCCCAACGTTGCTCCCACTTGACCGATAACCCCCGGCTCATCCCGGTTCCGCAAATACAGAATCGTGCCCTCAAGCTGCGACTCGAGCGGTATCCCATTTATTTGCAACACTCGCGGCGAGCCATCATGCAACACCGTGCCTTCCACGGTGAATTCCGCCGCCGCGTCAGACGCCCCCTTATCCGGCAGCGCGGACACCTCCAACGTGTTCGGAAAGCCGTGCTCGCGCCTCCGCGTCTCTTCTTCGACAGTCAGCCTTCGTGCCGCGGCCACCTGCGGCGCGTTGACGACATTCACCTTCTCGTCCAGCACCACGTTCAGCAATCCTGTCAGCACCGCGCTGCGAAGCAGATGCGTCCCGACCTCCGCAACCTCGCCCGCATAGCGAATGCGAATGCGTGCTGGCCGCGACGGCGCTGCCTGCGCCACAAACGAGCCCAGCCGTTCCGCCAGCGCCACGTACGGCCGCCCGCGGCGATACTGATCCGCCGACAGCGCGGGCAGGTTCACCGCATTGCGAATCACGCCCTCCGCAAGATAATCGCGCACCTGCACCGCCACCTGCGTCCCGACTTCCTCCTGCGCCTCCGTCGTCGACCCGGCAACGTGTGGCGTAGCGATCACGTTCGGCAATTCTGTAAGCGGCGAATTCTTCGGAGGCTCTTCCACAAACACGTCGAGCGCTGCCCCAGCCAGCTTGCCGCTTTTCAGCGCCTCCGCCAGAGCCGCTTCATCGATCAATTCGCCGCGCGCCGCATTCACCAGCCGCGCCCCCTTTTTCATCTGCGCCAAAGTCTTCGCATTGATCAAATTGTGCGTAGCCGGGCTCAGCGCCGTATGCAACGAAACAAAATCGCTCTCCGCGAGCAATTTCTCCAGCGGCACCAACTCGACCTGCACCTCGCGCGCCGCCGCCTCGCTGATGTACGGGTCGTAGCCAAGCACCCGCATATCGAAAGCTTCCGCGCGCACCGCAACTTCGCTGCCGATTCGTCCCAGTCCGATGAGTCCCAGCGTCTTGCCCCGCACTTCGGTACCCGCCGCGCTCGATTTTTCCCAACGCCCCTCGTGAATAGCCTTGTCGTGCCGCGGCACCTGCCGGGCAAGCGCGAGTAGCAGCGCGAAAGTGTGCTCCGCCACGCTAACCGCGTTTCCACCAGGCGTGCTCATCACCAGCACGCCGCGCCGCGTGGCCTCCTCCAGGTCGATATTGTCGACGCCCACGCCCGCGCGACCCACTACGCGCAGCCGCTGCGCCTTCTCCAGCAGCTCCGGAGTTACCTTCGTTGCACTTCGTACCACAAGTGCATCCGCGTCCACGATCTCCGCATTCAGCGTGTCTTTGGTGGTAAGGACAATGTTCCAACCCGCGCTCCGCAGCAGCTCCACGCCGCGTTCACTGATTTTGTCAGCAACGATAACTTTCATCGGTCCTCGTAGTCATTTGTTTTGCAGGCACCGCACTGCTAGCGCGCAAAACCCGCCGCAGGCAAGAGAATAACGGTAGCGGTGTCATTGCACGCTGTCAAATCGAGAGCCTGCACGGATTCTCGTGAATCGGCGGAAAACCCGAGGCAAAACCTCGTTACTTCGAGGACTGCTCGATCGGTTTAGCCCAATGCGAAAGGTGATTCAAAGATTTAGTGTCGGTCGGATCGAGGTGCAGCGGTGTAATGGAAACCGCGCCCTCGAAAATCGCCGCATAGTCCGTATCCGGCGCGACGTCCTTGTCGATGCGCTGTTCGAAGAGCCAGTAGTAGGTGCGCCCGCGCGGGTCTTTTCCTTCGCTCAGTTGATTGCGCGTGATCTTCTTCGATTGGCGCGTGAATTTCACTCCGCCAGTCCACGGCTCGGGTACGTTGACGTTCAGCAAGACCTGGTCCGGCAATCCTTCTTTCAGGACTAACTCGGCCGTCGAACGCGCAATGCGGGCCGCGGTATCGAATTTCACGCCAGCGCCTTTTGAACACACGGAAACCGCCAACGAAGGAATATGATGCAGCGCGCCCTCGCGCGCGGCGCCCACCGTTCCGGAGTAGTAGACGTTCTCGCCCAGATTGGCGCCGAAATTAATTCCGGAAATTACCAGGTCCGGCGGCTCCGGCAAGAGTCGGTGCAATGCGACAATCACTGCGTCGGCGGGCGTACCGTCCACGGCCCACTGCCGTTCGCCGACCTCATGGCAAATAATCGGCTGCCGCAGCGTCAAAGATTGCGCCGCGCCGCTCTGCTCACGGCTCGGCGCCACGATACTGATCGTGCCAAATCCTTCGAGCCCCGCTGCCAGCGCCTTCAAGCCGGCAGCGTGAATTCCATCATCATTCGTAAGCAAAATATGTGGCATTAGTCTACGAGTCTTCCTTTAAAGCGTTGGGTCAAGGCGATCTGTTTTATTAAATGCTCCGCGTGCTGTTTGTTCCCATTCAGGGCATCCAATTGAGGCGACGATCCAAGCGTGGCAAGTCCCTTCATACGCTTCGTTGGGAAATGCGCTGTTGATGAAGAACCACAAGGCTTCGTCCAGACGCTCCTTTGAATGCCAAGTCGTCAAAATGACGCCTTTGTTCTGTTCCGGATCCATCTCGACAATTATCTCATCGAAGATGTCATGTACCCTCTCGCAATCGGGACCCCAGGCGCACAGATATGCCAAACCTTTGCCGACAAGATCTTCGGCGAGGTAGCCGATCCGGTCAGCGTCAAGGGGACGCGCATCAACCGCCAATAAAAGACCGAAGTGCGGCGAAGGTGGGACGATTTGCAGAACCAAAGATTCGATCGATTCACTGGGACACAGATAAATGTCTCTACGCGGCCTGTCGGGGAGAACTTCGCTACGAACGTGGCCGGCCAGCTTTTCCATTGTTCTTGTTGGATAAGAAGTGGTCGGGACGACTGGATTCGAACCAGCGACCTCACGCACCCCAAGCGTGCGCGCTACCAGGCTGCGCTACGTCCCGACCGCGTGACCAAGTGAGGGTCAGATCAACCACAACGAGCGTATCATCGCCGTTCAAGGAGCGTCAAGAAAGCGCGGAGGGTGTCGCGCAGATCCAACAGCATTTTGCGGCTCAAAAGTTCGCCGGCGTTGTCATCGCGCGGGCCGGAAGAAATCGCCTCAGAACCTGCGACGCTATTTCCGCGCAGGTGCCGTCTGGCTCCCGCAATCGTAAATCCCTCGTCATACAGCAAGCGTTTGATTTTGAAGACCATATCAACGTCATCTTGCCTGTACATTCGATGGCCATTTGAGCTCTTCACAGGCTCGAGCATGGGAAATTCGCTTTCCCAATAGCGCAGCACAAAAGGTTTCAGTTCGGTAAGGCGGCTGACTTCGCCGATGCGGTAGAGCCGCTGCTCGCTGGCGGTTTGTGTTCCGGTGCCGTTGTGCGCCATCAGTGATCCGGCCTGCGTGCCCCAATCGTAGCACTTACTGCGGTCCGCAAAAGTAACGATTTTTCTTGGGGTGCGGAAGTCTGGTTCATCCAGAGCGTCGAAGGCGCTCTCGCTTTACGATAGTACGTCACTCAAAAAGTTCCGTCGATGCAGCAGGTCGGAACGTGGGGGGCGGCCGCTACGCAGATCCTCTGCCCACCCTACTCTTCATCTTTCCCTATTCCTTTTCCTCTTTCTCTTTCCCTTCCTCTTCCTTCCCGCTTCCGCAAGCGCTGCACAAAGCGGATTGGCGTCCCCTTGAAATCAAATTTTGCTCGCAGTTGATTCTCGAGGAAGCGCTCGAAGCTGAAGTGCAGCGGCTGTTTTTGATTCGTGAACAGGAGAAACGTGGGAGGCGAAGTCTTCGCCTGCGTGATGTAGTAGATCCGCACGGGTCGCGCTTTCGGCGTGCTTCCCCGCTGCAAGTCCACCTCTTCCTTCAGCCAGCGATTCAAATCCGGCGTGGAGATATGCCGTTTCCGCGCCGCAGCCACCTGATCGATCAGGGGATAGATTCTTTGCGCGCGTTCGCCGGTTTTGGCGGAAATAAAAATAATGGGCGCGTAACTCAGAAATTTGAGCTTCCCGCGCACCATTTTCTCGTAATCGAAAAGCAGCTTGCTTTTATCAACCTCATCGAATTTGTGCTTTTCGTCCGGTCTGCGTTTCGCTCTTCCCTTTGTGGTGTCCGCATCCCTCGCGGACGCCTGGCGAGCCGCCTCCGCTGCCAGGTCCCATTTATTCATCACGATCACAACCGACTTGCCAGATTCTTCCGCATAGCTGGCAATTTGCGCATCCCCCTGCGTAACGCCTTGTTCGCTATCCACCACCAGCAGCGCGACATCCGCGCGCTCAAGCCCCCGGCGCGCCATAACCACGCTCAGTTTTTCAGCCACTAGGTTGGTTTTGCCCTTGCGCCGGATACCCGCCGTGTCCACAAACCGATAAACACGCCCGTCGCGACTGACCTCCGTATCCACAGTGTCCATCGTTGTCCCAGGAACGGGCGACACAATGGACCTCTCCTCGCCAACCATACGATTCAGCAGCGTGGACTTCCCCACGTTTGGCCGTCCGATAATGGCGATCTCCACCGGGCCGCCGTTCTCATCGGTGGTCGTGGGCGTGGTGTCTTCCGGAGCTACCGGAGAGCCGCCATAAACCTGCGCAATGGCCGCGTCGAGCAAGTCATCCACACCGGTCCCATGTTCGGCCGTAATAGGGAAGACAGCCACACCCAGGCGGTGGAAGTTAGCAGCGTTCGATTCTTGGAGTGGCGAGTCCACCTTATTTACCGCCACAAAAAAAGGTTTGCCCGTGCTGCGGAGAAGACGAGCCAACTCTTCGTCCAGCGGCGTGATCCCCGCCTGGCTGTCCACAACCAGCAAAAGCAGCGCAGCCTTTTCGATCGCTACGTGCGCCTGCCGCAGAATTTCCGTTGGGATGAGCGCCTTGTCGTCGGGAATAATTCCACCCGTATCGACAATTTCAAACAAGTAGCCGCGCCATTCCGCTTTCCCGTAAATTCGATCCCTCGTGATGCCCGGCTCATTGGTCACGATCGAACGGCGCGTGCCCGTAAGCCGATTGAAAAGCGTCGATTTCCCCACATTGGGGCGGCCAACAATCACCAGCGATGGAAGCTTTTTGGTCATGAATGCGTGTCGCGGGACATCTGTGCGAATCCAGGCAACAATTCGACCTTCCACTGTAACGCATTGGAAGAAAACACGGAAAGAAGTCGTGCGGAAAGGAATTACGTTTTCGCTCTTGTGATAGGTTTCGTAGCCGCCTTGGGCTTTTTTGTGGCGCGTTTGCTCGCGTACAACGCCTCGTCGGCTCGCGCCAGCATTTCTTCCGGCCGGTCTCCCATTTCGTAGTCTTTCCAGCCAGCGGAAAAGGTCACCGGTATCTTCTGCCCTTGCCAATCGAGTTCAAACGCACTCAGCCGCTCCAACACAAGTTTGAGCTGCTCCAGCGTGCACTCGGGGAGCACCACCAGAAATTCGTCGCCTCCCAGTCGCACCGCCAGGTCGGATCCGCGGATAACCTTGTTCAATCGCGAGGCAAACTCTTGCAGCACTTGATCCCCGGCGGGGTGGCCATAGGTGTCGTTGATTTCTTTGAAATTGTTTAGGTCCAGCGTGAGCACTGTCAACGGGTGGCCTCGCCGTTCGGAACGTGCCACCTCAGCCGCCAACCGCTGCTCCGCAAACCGGCGATTGTAGAGCCCCGTCAACGGGTCAATCATCGCCAGGTTCCGCAGGATATAGGAATGGTCCTGTCTTTCCAGGAGCTGCCGACGCAGCCGCTTGATCAGAATTTCCTGGTAAATCGTATAGATATTGAAAAGCACGATCAGCGTAATGAGGCCAAACACCGCCTCCGTCAGTTTGATATTGAAGAATGTCTCCGCGCCGGTCAGAACAGCAGGCAGCGCCAAAGAAATTACGGCAAATGTGAGTAGCAGAATGACGAAGATGGAGTAACCGCGCACCCACCAGTCGCGCTTGTCAACGCGCCGGCGTTCCTCCGCAAGTTCTTTAGCGCCCGCCTCCGCCGAAGTGGGTAGAGGGGGCAGTGGAGTTGTGTCGTTCATAGGCTGGGTGCGCTGACCACACGCTATCCACCTAACTTAGGGCTCTGCCATTCGGGGGTCAAGGCAGATTCAGCCCACTATAGCAGGCTAGTTACTGACCTTCTTCGGAATTTCCACGAAAGAGCCTAAGGGAAGGCGTGCCTGTAAGTGCCTTACCTTTAGCTACTTAGGATTTAGGCCAGCTGTACGGAAGTCCTGCCCGAACGGTACCCTTGGACCATTGGCCGCAACCGCCGATACGCGCACAATGCCCGTGTTGAGGCAAAGCAGAGAATGCTCTCACTGTTCATACTGCTGTTTTCGGGCTTCGCGCTGATACGGTTCGCCGCTTCGCAATGGCGCGCCATCTGGATCAGCTCCGCGAATCAGCCTCTCTCGGACTCGTTGCAATTGACGGCGGGAATCGAGGGCTCAGCTATTGGCGCCGCCGATTTTGGCCGCCTCATGAACTTGTGCGACCAGTTGTCCCCGGACTTGAAGAAGAGCAGCCCCTGGCTCAAGGAAGTCTCCATCTACTACCGCGCTATCTCGCACGTGCAGCGGCTTGCTGATTCCAAGCTTCCAAAGCTTTCGAGTTGGGCCTCCAGCGAAATGGAAACTTGCGCCCGCTACGTCGCCGTGGTCCTCGATCAAAACCTGGCCATGAATCTCGATCGTCGCCTCGCCGCCCAAACGAACTAACTCGAATAGCGCGTCAGTTAGCGGCGTTTGTGCTTTTCCACGACCCAGGTTGAGTTCCGAGCCCCCCTATTGTTCACGCGCAACACCATTCGCACCCAGCATTGAAAACAATACAGTTACAGTTTACTATTGACTAAAGTCAGTTATTGTGGTACCCTCGCTCGTGTTAGCTCGAACAAGCCTAGCCAGTTCAGCCCCTAACCCTCGTCTCATCAACCTGTTGCGGCCTCTTGGAATCTCTTTACACAACCCTGGCTTTTGTTTTCAACGGCTTGCAGGCTCTTGTGCCAAAAACAGGGGGTGGGTATACCCCCCGAAAAGCTCCCCTTTGGAATCAGCATCTTACAGCCTCTTTTTTCTGGCTCTGTTTACAAGGAAGTTACTCTCCCCCCGCTGGTCTCGACGCGCCGGCTATCGCGAGTCCTTGGCGTCCTCGATTCCCGATTCGGGACCATCCCTTCCGGCAATACTGTCCCACTTCTGCTACAGTGCTGGCATTGCAATATGTAATTTTTGCGGTTTCTGCTGCGTACTAGTCTATGGATGCGCCGAGACCAGAGCGGATGAGCGCGCCAGGTAAGACAGAGCCTACACAGGCGATTGCTCGGGCACGGACAGGGGATGCCGATGCCTGGGGGGAGCTTTACCGGGAGTATGCTCCCGCGATCTTCCGCTTTTGCCGGCGAGCTCTGCCGACTCGCGAAGACGCAGAAGACGCCACTATGGATATTTTTGCGAAATTGATGCGCGACAACAGGCTGCTCCAGTACGACCAGAGCCGGTCGTTCACGGCTTGGCTATACAAAGTGGCGGCCAATCATTGCTGGGACTTGTTGCGCCGCCGCAAGACACGCCAGGATAAAGAGACCGAAGATTTCGAGAACGTGCCCCTGGAGCACCCGGATCCGAATCAATTAGACAAGCTGATCGAACAGAGAACCAGCGAAGAAGTGCGGCGCGCACTTGGCAAACTCGGATCGCGCGCGCGCATGGCCCTCGTCATGCGCTACTACTCGGATATGAGCTATGACGAAATTGCCGATGCGCTCGGAGTGCGCCGCGCCTTCGTGGGCGTGGTGCTCCTGCGCGCCCGGCATGAACTGCGCAATGCCCTGGGGCAAGGTGGCGCGTTGGCCGCGGGAGGAGCCTCGTGACAGAAGACGCAAATCTGTCGGGTGATGCGACGCAGCACCTCGACGAAATGACCTGTTTGTTGTATATCGAGCGGCAACTGGACCGCACGCGTGCACAGGAGATTTCCGCGCATACGCAGGACTGCGTCGCGTGCCGCACCTTACTCCGCGCGCTGGAGCGCGAGTCGCGTTTGCTCACACGCGCGATGCTGGAGGAAGAGGAGGCACTGCCCGCCAGGCTGGCCTAATTTCAGGAGCGGGCGCACAAGTCCATGCAATGGATCTGGACTCTAGCCTTTGGGTTGGCGGCGACG